>WNGL01006505.1_pt1 | contig 16327 bp, 13 predicted proteins | sample 5400591 | NCBI WGS metagenome assembly WNGL01 (sample SAMN13153377, study PRJNA577476) | soil metagenome | isolation source: 80 cm soil or saprolite under Garry oak tree replicate 1 | place: USA:California | collected 2016-06-15
AGGGAACTATAAAATTTCAGTAATGGATTATACTACTGTCACTGCCCTGCCGGGACATAACTGGATGCCGTCAGCGTCCCTGAAGCGGGGTTACAATGTGAAGAACACATTGGTCGTGATCATGCGCGGCAATACCTTCCTGTTTTATGCCAATGGCGCGTTTCTGACACAGGTCACCGATGCAACCTACAGCGCGCAAGGGACTGTTGCCTTTCTGGCTACCACGACTGATACGCCTGCTGATATTGTCTACAGCAACTTGAAAGTCTATCCTCAGCCTTAATCATCGCCCGCATGCGGCTGCCATGCCTTTCTGGAAGGAGTTTATCTATGCGCACTCTCATCACGAATGGCCATATTGTCACAGCTACTGCTGATTACCCGGGTGATATTCTCATCGATGCAGAAACAATTGCCGCGCTTGGCGCGCCAGGCGCGTTTGCCGCGCTGCAAGTCGATGCGGTGCTTGATGCCCAGGGCAAGTATATTTTTCCTGGGGCCATCGACGTACATACACATATGGAGCTTCCACTGCCTGCCACTGTCGCGAGCGATGATTTTGAGACAGGAACGATTGCTGCCGCCTGTGGAGGCACTACGACGATCCTTGATTTTGCCAACCAGCAGCGCGGTCACACACTCGCCGAAGCGCTGCAAGCCTGGCATACCAAAGCAGAGGGGAAGGCCGTCATCGACTACGGCTTTCACATCACTATCACCGATCTTGCCGCGGCCCCCGAGGCGGCGATGGATGAGATGATCAGCGCTGGCGTGACCACTTTCAAACTCCTGATGGCTTATCCAGGAACCTTCATGGTTGATGATGAGACCATCTACCAGGTCTTGCGGCATTCTGCCAGGATAGGTGGGCTGGTGATGGTTCACGCCGAGAATGGCATCGTTATCGACCTGCTGGTGCGCGAAGCCGTAGCCGCGGGTCATACTGCTCCGGGATTTCATCCCCTGACACGCCCGGCAATGCTGGAAGGCGAAGCCACCCACCGGGCGATCACATTGGCCACCCTTGCTGAAGCTCCACTCTATGTCGTCCATGTCAGTTGTGCCCATTCGCTTCATGCTGTTGCTGCCGCTCGTGTCAAAGGCCTGCCTGTGTGGGGTGAAACCTGTCCGCAATACCTCTATCTCAATGATGGCCACTATGCTGCGCCAGGCTTCGAGGGCGCGAAATTCGTCTGTACCCCTCCAATGCGCAGCGTGGCAGACAACGAGGCTCTCTGGCTTGGCCTGCAGCGCCGTGAACTTCAAGTTGTTTCCACCGATCATGCCCCTTTTAATTTTGCCGGACAGAAAGAATTGGGCCTGCGCGATTTCACGAAAATACCGAATGGTCTGCCCGGAGTAGAACACCGTGTAATGCTGCTGTACGAAGGCGCGCGCACAGGCAAACTGGCTCTCCAGCATTTCGTGGATTTGATTGCAACCGCTCCGGCCAGGCTCTTTGGCCTCTATCCTCGCAAAGGTATCATCGCCCCTGGCAGCGATGCCGACCTGGTAATCTGGAATCCACAAAAGTCCATCACGATCAGCGCCGCCACGCAGCGCCAACGCGTTGACTACACTCCCTATGAGGGAATGCAAATACAGGGCGCGCCAGATACTGTGCTATTGCGTGGACGCGTGATCGTTCGTAATGGAGAGTACATCGGCGGTAAAGGCGGCGGGCAGTATCTATCACGCAACACATTTTCAGAACAACAAACTGAAATGTAGTGGCATCCCTCGCGGATGCCAGGTCCTCCTATGGGCAGTTTGCGGGCGCCACCCATTTCAACATCCATCCATTTCTTTGCGTTGCGCCCTCGGCGGCGCCAATTTATGCTCGACTGCAAATGCCGCCGCCTCGCTGCGGCGCGCAAGTCCTAACTTTTCCAGGATATGGCTGACATGGTTGCGCGCGGTCTTCTCCGTCACGATGAGCGCATCAGCTATTTGTTTGTTGGTGTAGCCGCGCGCTATCAATGCCAGCACCTCACGCTCTCGCCCGGTTAGCTCGTCGCCTGGCGTTTGCGTTTGCGTTTGCGTTTGCGCGCTGCCAGTAGCTAACGTCGTCAGCCTCGTTGTTGCCTGTTTAACCATTGCCGGATCAAGTAGCGATTGACCGGACGCGACCAGCCGAATGGCGCGCAGCAACTCGGCCCGGCTTAAATTCTTCAAGAGATATCCGCTTGCGCCGGCCAGCATTGACGCAAAAACGGCTTCATCGTCGGTATAAGAAGTTATCATTAAAATAGAAACATCAGGGTAGCGGCTCTTAATTTCGCGGCATGCCTCGATCCCGCCCATTTTCTCCATGCGCACGTCCATCAAGATCAATTGTGGCGCGAGCACGCGCATCTTTGCCAGCGCTTCCGCGCCGTTGCTGGCCTCGCCGACAACGGTAATATCATGCTCCAGTTCAAACGCTGCGCGTAAACCCAGGCGTACCACTTCGTGATCGTCTACGATCATTAACCGAATTCTTGGCATGGGTAACATAACCTCCTATTCACCGTGGTAAGGTTGCTCGCACGCTGACCCCACCGCCAGGACCCTGCCTGACCTCAAATACTCCCCCCAGCTCTTCAGCTCGTTCGCGCATGCCATCTGTTTGCAAACCTTTCCCATCATCGCAAATCTCGACCTCTACAGCGCCTGGTAGATAGCGCAGGTACACGTGTAGCTGCGCAGCCTCCGCATGTTTATAGGCATTGGTGAGCGCCTCTTGCGTAATGCGAAATATCGCCGTTCCTACCTGCGCCCTCTTCTGCGCGCTGCGTTGGTCTCCGTTGACAGCCTCCTCGTCGCCTTCAACTTCGAGGCAGGCAGGCAATCCGCTAATAGCCTCGAACTCGCGCAACTGGTTCGTCAACATCTGGGTTAGGGTACTGCTCCCAGTAATCAAGGGCTTGAGGGTGAACATATAATGGCGTGTTTCCCAGAGCGCCTGTTTCGAGATTTTCACCAGTGAATCGAGCCGCTGTGACAGGGGGCTAAGAACCTCGGCATCTTCAGTATCATCAGAAGCCCCGGCTAAACGCTGCGCGAGCGCTGCGCACGATTCGGCGTTCAGACTCAGCATATACACAAGTTGTGCGACACCGTCATGCATCTCGCGCGCGATACGACCCCGTTCCGCCAGTGCCGCGAATTCTTTGGCCTGTTCGGTCAGACGTATATTCTCAAGCGCAACTACCAGTTGTGACCCCGTCGTGCGTAGGAATACCTCTTGTTTGTTTTCAAAAGGCGTTTGCCGCGAACTTTCAGCGCCAAGCACAACATAGAGTCTCCCTTCTCTCAAAATTGGCAGATAAAGGCGTGCCATTCCTGGGAGATTCTCGTTCTCTATCCCCTCCACAGGCTCAAAAACTCTGTATATTTCCCCTGTTTGAATCACCCGCTCCAAAATAGTCCCACTTTTATCGGGTATCGTAGATTCTACGAAACCTGCTTCTATACGGCAATCAATTTCAGCGCAATATTCATTGCCATCTTTTGCCTCGTTGGCGTTGCGCATAAGAGCGATAACCAGGCGCTCAAAGTGGCCACCCTTACGCAACTGTTCGGCGCTTTGCTGTAACAGTTGCTTCACGTCGCTGACATCCTGTATCAACGTCTCGCCAACGCGCCGTAAAGCTATTTGCAGGCGCACATTATCCTGCTCTCTTCTCTTACTGCGGGTATAACTTTCTAGCAACGAGGCCATGTATGCTGCCAGAATAGCTATCACCGGGGCGTCTAGCAGCGATCCGGCCAGGTCTCTCGCGCTTAATGCTACATATGGTATCTGTGTGGGTGGAAAAAAAGCCCCAAATAGTATGAACAGATCATAGCCAAGCGCAGCTGTAAGTCCTCCACGGTAGCGATAAGCGAAGCCTGCCGCAATAGCGGTTGAGATACCGTAGCGGTAAAAGGGTGAGCCTATACCAAAGTGCGGCGCGCCGAAGTACCCTCCGAAGTACGTAACTGTGCCGCAGATAACTACATCCAGGCCATAAATGGCGAAATCCCAGTAAGGGTTGCGCGTGCTGGCCAGGGGCGTTACGATGTCCGGTTCCTCATCTGCGGCTAGAGGACGCTGCCGACTTTGACCCCGGCGTCTCCCTGGCTTGCGTAATTTTGTCGTTGTCCGTTGCCTGGGATGAAGCAGCCTCTTTCTTCCAGGAAGGTCAGGCAGAAATACCTGAAAGACAGGAGCGTACAGGGTTACAATTAAGGTTTGTAGAAACGTGATTCCCAGTAACAGCGTGGCGAGTAAAGGGAGGGGCTGCCCACCGATAGATACCAGTGTAATCAGCGCCAGCAGCCAGGTGACCCACCGCCATAGCAGAAAAAAATAGCCGGGCGTATTGCGTACACGGCGCGAAGCCGTTTGCGGAATCGTCTTAACAGTTTTTATCACCTGGCTCATATACTTGCACTTTCTGCCAATAGATAAAAACAATGGCACAGAATGCCTTCGAATTGCTCAACTATGTGCAGTATGCACGTTTTTTCGAGGCATGTCAACAAACTTTTAGTAATAGTGTGGGCGTGAATGAGCAGTATCGAGCTATGCCAACGCATCACTTGCACGGTAAACCGCGCCTGGATACTTACCTGCTTGTGAAAAAAAATTCACAACGACATGTCAAATTAGTCCACATTATTTCAAAGTATCTATTTGTTATCCATTTGCCTCTGGCGAATCGACAGGTTGATGTGGTATGTTATTACCATATTCTCGTTGGTAGACTGATGACGACAGATATCTGTCGTTGCAGCATCTCCTAAGAGGTGCTGAGGATTGAAAAAGAAAGGGACGGTTCTAATCGTGAAAAACGCCGAGCGGAAACGCACATCATTAGTGGCTAATGTTGGCGATATCAACCGACCTTTGCGTGTTCGACCTGTACGCGTTATGGGACGCGAGTGGTGGGCAGTAGCCGCCGAAGACACGTGGCCTGGTATGGTCATGGATCTGCGCCGTTTAGGCTTTGAGGCGATGGCATGGGAAGATGAAGTGTTGGTGCGCGAAGGCGCCCCTGCATACGATCCGCTGATGGAGGGACCGGCGGCGCCTGGCGGACTGAAACCATTTCCACTCATCAATCCAACCATACAGATCCATAAGGAGTCATATCCATCCAACTTTGCTGATTTCAGGTATTTGGATGAATATGACGACGAGGAGGATGCTGAGGATGTTGAGGAGGAGAACGAGCTTGAACCTGAAGATCTGAGCGAGTAATTTGTTCAGATCTTGTTTCTAATATGAACATGCTTCATGTGGATAGTAACCGCGGTAAGTCGGGTCGTGCTCGCAGGCATTTTCTGGGTGGTCGTTCGCCTATTCCATGACGTGGAAATGCACGGATTGGAGAACGCTAAAGGGAAAAATCCCTCCTACTTTGCCATGGCTCACAAACGCGACCTCGATCCATTGGTTGAGGTTCCCTCTGTACTGGCTCGGCGTGGCTGGCGCGCCCTGACAGGTGATGTCCACTTTTCCTTGCGTGGCGATGCATTCCTGCCAGGTTTCCTGGGACGCATTGTGAGCAATCCATCCTGGTTGTCGCGTTGCCTCCGTCCCATCTTACTGAATAAAATTTTGCTCCAATTAGGCATCCGACCGATTGAGAATCTGCATCATCGACCCGCCGAAGCGTGGCTATGCGAGTGGATAGCTACACAGGGCGACATGCCTATCGGTGAAGTTCTTACTCCCGCCTTCTTACAACATGTGACAACGACCGGCGATGAGCCGATCCACAAGCTGCAAGCGCAACCGCTTTCGCAGCTATTGTCCTGGCGCTACCATCACGCGCTGCAAGCCTGGTTTAGCGCAGATATATTTTTCGAGCCGGCGCGACGCCTGGCGAAACAGCAAGTCCTGGGGAAACTGAAACAGCAACTTGCGGAACTGGGCCAGTGGTTGACAGCAGGCGGGTCCCTCTGGGGATCAGCGGAAGGGATACTCTCGCCTGATGGGGCATTAAGCTCGATCACTGCCGTCCTACATCGCGTTCTACAACTGAGCCCGCCGGCTACCTGCGTGATTCCAATCAGTATTAGCTACGACTTTATGACCGCCAGGCGACCGCGTATCTTTGTGCGCCTTGCTCCACCCATCGGTCAGGCGCAGCTACTATCCATCCAGAACCTGGATAACCAGTTGCGTTATGCATGGCTGCAAAATGCCTATTTTACCTGCACGCAGCTTGCCAGTGGTTTCCTCGTGCAGAGGTATAGCGCGGAAAACCCATCATTTACGCTAAACGATCTGGTCGATCATATCCATGAACAGGCAGTGAGGCTAACAGCAGCCAACCGCCACGTGGATCAACGCTTGCTCAGTCGCAGCGCTGTCAAGAAACTGGCGGAAGATTTTCTACATTATGCTCTCCGCTATGGCTGCGTTCATCCTCTGGGACGTAACATGTGGGCGCCAAAAATCGGCAATCTCACCATCAAGGTACCTCCAGGTGACGTAGGTTATCGTCAAGCTCCCTTAGCCTATGCCTGGAACGAGTTACAAGATATGCTCAGTGTGGGTGCCCTCGATGCTCATTCAATGCCAGTGACACAATAGCACATGGTTCTTCCTGATAGTGTGCCTCGCGTTCTCAGAGATGATCAGTCAGAAGCGGAAACTACCCCAACAACTCCTCATAAAATGGATTGAAATATCCCTCATTTCGTTGTATGACCCCCTCTAAACCGCGCCCACCCTCCGGGGAACGTTTGATACCGGCAAAAAGCCCCGCCTCCAATCCCTTAAACAACCCATGCTTATCCATCTCTCGCAGCAACTCGACCGCTTCCCGCAGTATCTGCCCGGCCCACTGTGCCACCATGCTATCTGCGCGCCAATCGAATTGTTCGCCTAAATCACGGGCGGCATTGAAGACATATTGCGCGTTGCGAATCGCTAAAAAACGATCCTGCAACAGCGGCGTGTGAATAGCCTCGGTGGGCATACCCAATAGCTGAATACCTTGCTGCGTTAAAACTCCCACGAAGTTAAAGAAACTGTCAAGGATATGACCTCGGAAAATATCCCCATCCATGTGCTTCGTTGGAGGCATGTACTTGATCGGGTAGCCGGGGAACAGGTCGCGCACCAACTGCGCTGAAGCTATCTCATGCAACAAGTGGTCAGGTGTGGCCGGATCGATTTCGAAGGCATGACCAAGGCCCATTTGTGCTGGTGGAATACCCGCAACCCTGGCAAAACGTTCATTGATGAACTGCGAGGCAACGACCGTATGTTCTGCTTCGAGGGCATCGGCGGTAGTGAGATAATTGTCTTCTCCCGTGTTGATGATGATGCCGGCGGCGGCATTGATGCGCCGGGAAAAGAGTTGATCTATAAGCGTGCGTTTCATATTGATATCGCGGAAGATGATGCCGTAAAGGGCATCGTTGAGCATCATGTCAAGCCGCTCCAAAGCGCCCATGACAGCGATTTCAGGCATACAAAGGCCTGAGCAATAGTTGGTCAGCCGCACATAACGGCCAACCTCTCGACTGACTTCATCCAACGCGGCGCGCATCAACGTAAAGTTCGCCTGTGTGGCGTAGGTGCCGCCGAATCCCTCGGTTGTCGGGCCAAAGGGAACGTAATCCAGCAGGCTCTGCGCTGTGGAGCGAATAACGGCAATGACATCGGCGCCCTGCCGCGCCGCCGCCTGTGCCTGTACGATATCTTCATAAATATTGCCCGTTGCCACAATTACATAGAGCCATGGGGTTGGCGGGTCGCTTAGCGTTTCAATCATGTTGGCGCGCTCCGCTCGCCTTGCCCGGATTCGCGCTGCTCCCTCTCGCGCTAACCGCGTAGCTTCTGCGTCAACTGTTGCCGGCAAATTGTGCTCGCTTCGTTGCTCGTGAAGCGTTATCTCGTTGCGTCCGATAGCCCCGGCAGTTGCTTGTGCAGCGAGGTTGTTTTGGAGCATCGCGGCAACAAATGGGCGCAGGATGCCTCCAGGCAAAAGCGGTAAAGCATTCTCTACGACACGGTTTGGCAGGGGCACCCCCTCTTCGTCGACACCATCCACGCCGATCAAACGTAGGGTTGCGCGCTCGATGGTCACCGTTGTGTGCGCGCCAATATACTCTATCACCGGCTCGACAATATGCTGCGCCAGGGCGCGCGCTTCGTCTACCAGGAACTGGTCAAGTTTGAGATGGGGCATGGCGAATATTCTCCTCGGCTCAATCAATTGTTACTTTATTCTTACCTCTCATTGAGCCATGCCTGAGGTTATAAAGACTGCTACAATTCTATCACCAAATAAATGAAGATAGTAAATCAAATGATCAAATTGTTATGGTTTGCGAGAGTGTTTTCCACAACAGTGATGAAAAAGGACGTTTAAACACACTTGCCATTCCCTGCTATAATGAAATACATAAGAGCATGATAGGGGTTGCCTGGAGGTTACCCAACTCTAAGGGAGCGATTAATGGAGAAGGATACTCAACAAAAAAAACCATCCGTGGGGGCGCCCAACACGAGCGCTAGCGTGACAGAAGACACCACAGTGCTGCAAAGTAACCTCTTTACGGATGCCGCTACGGTCATCGCGGAACCGCCAGATCCTTTAGCAACACCTTTTCCACCGTTAATTCGTACCAATCCGCTGACCGATCAGTCCAGCCTGGCGGCCTGTGCCATTCCATACCAGCAGGAACTGCTCCTACGTGGTAAATCAAATTATACCGTGACCTGTTTCCTCTCCGATTTGAAATTGTTCAGTGGTTTTATTGGCCAGGACACTCCTGTAGGGCGTCTCACCAAAGAGCAGCTCACCGATTGGCTAATGAAGCTGAAATTTGGTAACAAAGGTCAGGCGCCTGCTCCAAAGACCATGGCTCGGCGCGTCACCTTCCTGAAGAATTTCTTCTCCTGGTTAGCTCGCGAGGGTATTATTCGCGAAGATCCTTCTGCGAGCCTGGTCCTGGAACGTCCCCTGCCTCCTTTGCCCGAGTTATTATTTGAGGATGAGATAAAGCGCCTGCTAAAAACCGCATCTGAAGATCCACGCTGTCACTGCTTGCTCTATCTCGTCCTCTACGCGGGCTTAAAGAAGGAAGAGGTAATAGGATTAAAACTGAAGCACATTGATCTTTCAGATCCGCAGGCGCCCGTGATTTCTATTCACTTTGCTCCGTCAACTGGTAAACAACACCGCGAAAGACGGCTTGCTCTTCCAGCCGAGTTTTCCACCACCTTAAAAGAGTATCAGGCGAAATATCACCCCACTAACGAACTGTTCGACTGTACCGACCGCAACCTGAATTACATCCTGGCAAGAGCCGTGAAAGCTGCCGGCATAAAAAAGCGCGTCACTCTACAACTTTTGCGTGATACTTATGCCGTCCGGCAGTTGAAAGCAGGCGTGGCGCCAGACTCTTTACGCGAGAAGCTGGGCCTTTCCAATGAGGCCTGGGTAGAGTCACGCGATAAATATCGCCGTCTGGCCTTTGCAAAGTAAGCTCAGAGCCATGGCTCCAGCACTACAACGTCCCGGGCAACTATTTCCAACCGTCCCTCTACCTCTTCGCCGTTCAGCAACGATCTGAATTTTCCTGCTGGCAGCGTTACTTGTTCAGCCGTCTCATTGTGATTGAGCAAGAAGTAAATGGAGCGCCCGCCAGTTTGCGCGCGAGCTGTAACCTCTACGCCTGCTGGAACATTCATAACAGGAGATACGGCTGCTTCCAGGCACAGTAACTGCGTAAGCCTGTTCACCAGCTCATCGCTGCCCTGTGTTGCTATGTAGTAGGCTTTGCCTGCTCCAAACTGATGGACGGTGAGAGCAGGCCCCCGTGCATAATAGTCGTTAGCAAAGACTCCAAGCGCCTGAGCGCCTTCGAGATGGACTACTTCACCCCAGAGAGTACAGGGATAGCTTCCCTGCAAGGAGCCTTCATCAATCACGATCTCATTCGTCATAAGGGGCGTCCAGGGATCAAACTCTTCGACGTGGATGCCCAGCACTTTGCGCAACTCGGCGGGATAGCCACCCAATACAACGTTGTCGTTTTGATCGACGATGCCGCTGAAGAAGGTGGTCAGCAGTATACCGCCCCGCGCGACGAACCGCTCCAGGTTCTGAGCAACCCCCGGACTCAACAGGTATAGGAGGGGCGCGATCACCAGCCGATGCCCGCTCAAATCCCTATCAGGCGAAACGACATCTACGGCAACATTGAGCCTGTGCATGGCGCGATACCAGGTACGCATATGCTCCCAGTAATGCAGGCGATCGCTTGGCCCAGGCAAATATTCGATGGCCCACCAGTTCTGCCAGTCCATCACAAGAGCGACCTGCGCCTGCACTCGAGAGTCAACGATGGCGGGCGAGAGCCGTTCCAACTCAGCGCCGATTTGCGCTGCTTGCCGGAAGATACGTCCATGTTCGCTGCCTTCATGGGACACAATCGCGCTGTGGAACTTCTCCGCGCCTCCCTGAGACTGGCGCCACTGGAAATACATAACGCCATCTGCTCCATGAGCCAGTGCCTGAAGGCTTTGCAGGCGAATATTACCGGGACGTTTCTGCGGATTTTGCGGCATCCAGTTGACCTGGCCGGGCGATTGCTCCATCACCAGGTACGGCTGACCTCCCTTGAGCGAACGCATCAGGTCATGCGTAAGGGCCGCTTCCCACGCCTGCACAGTATGGGGGGGATAAAGATCAATGGAAATGATATCAAGATAAGAAGCCCAGGCAAAAGCATCCACCGGCTTGAAAGCCGCCATGAAATTAGTGGTGACGGGAATGGCAGGAGTGATCTCACGTATGATACTCGCTTCAACCATGTAGCACTGGAGCAGTGAGTCAGATATGAAGCGGCGGTAGTCGAGGCACTGACCCGGGTTGTTCTGCGCCGGTGAGAGCCGGGGAGGCAGGACATCATCCCAGTCATCATAGCGTTGGCTCCAGAAGTTCGTACTCCACGCATTATTCAAGGCATCCAGAGATTGATAGCGAGACCGCAGCCACTCACGAAAGGCAACGGCGCAGCGATCACAGCAGCAATTCGATGTATGGCAGCCATATTCGTTATTGACATGCCACATCGTAAGCGCAGGGTGCGCGCGATAGCGTTCGGCCAGCCGCCGCACCAGTTGCGATGCTTCACGCCGGTAATCCAGGCTGTTTGGACAATAGTGCTGGCGCGAGCCATGGCTCATGCGTTTCCCATCCCACGTCACAGGCAGCATATCCGGGTAGAGGCGGCTCATCCATGTTGGCGGAGAAGCCGTTGCTGTAGCGAGATCAGCAGCGATACCATGCTTAGCCAGCATATCCATCAAGCAGTCCAATGTCTCAAATTGATACTCTTGCGGGCGCGGCTCCAGGATGGCCCAGGAGAAGATGTTGATCGAGACCATGTTGACATGTGCCAGTTTCATGAGACGCATATCTTCCGGCCAGAGCGATGCGGGCCACTGCTCAGGATTGTAGTCGGCTCCGTACAGGATTTTCGAAGGAAACGTTCGGCTCATAAATCTCCACCAGTACAGCAAGAACATCAAGGCTCCATAGCGAGATAGCCACGTCACTGTGGTCGCGCCTGCCCTGGCGGCATCTGCTGCTGCGCTTGAACCGTTGTGTACATGACGGGCCTGGCTTTGCGGTTTAAGACATTATTCAAAAGAACTGCATTGAGAACAATGAAAAAAATCGCTAAGGGGAGATCGCAAAAAATGATACCAAGACCCAATGTAAAAACAGCAATGATGAGAGCTAGAGGCCAGATGAGCACAAAGCTACAGACGAGAAGCACAATACCGATCGTTGTTTCACCGGCTATAATCCAACCAACACCATAAATACCGATCAGGGAGAGAAAGATCTCCACGAGCAGCGCGCCACTTTTGGTGTTACTTGAGGATGTCGTGAAATTATTAACGACCGTGACATTGATTGCGCCAGGTTGATATGCAGTGTTCGGATTAAACGATGGCCTGTAGCCCGCATCCTGCCTGGGAGGAGAATAATACATCCGTGGTTCTGGTGGTGGTGGCCATAAGTCAGGCTGTGGCGCAATCCCTTGATCGTAAGTCGGCATGGGTTGAGCATCATCAAACTCTCTGGAGGAATACTGTCCATAAGTAGCTGACGATTGAACCACTGTACCGCAGGAGGGGCAAATTGCGCTATTGACAGACATGGCTTTTCCACAGCGTTCGCAGGTCATAGTACTCCCTACTTTCTTCTCATCATCGAGTATTATTTATTCCTATACGTTTATACCCCATTGCTGGTTGCTGCAATCGATCTCTATTGTGCCCACCTGCGCCGTTTGTTCTATTTGCCATGGCGTTGCATCTGCAAGCATTGCGGGAAGTGGATTGATGATTGGTGACACTGCCTGCTTGCGTTGTTTCGCGCTCAAGGCCGCGGGCGTGATGAGGATCAGCGAAGGCTTGACCAACTGTAGAACGGCGCGTAGTTCGGATGGAAAGTCTTTTCCGACCTGAGCGACGATCTGCACGACCTCTGCCTGGAGATAGTCGGGCGCTATATCGCTGAGCAACCCCGTGAGAGCATATGCGCTCATCGCTGTTACGCCTAAGAAAAGAATACGTAGGCCAGGAGTAATGAGGCGCACAACCAGGCCATTATCTCCCTCCTCATTGCTTCCCTTATGCAAAAGTAAGCGCGGCCAAAATACTTGTAGCGCGACCTGGGACCCTACCGCAACCGTCATACCCTGTCGAATCGTCGCGTAATGCAGGTTCCGCTCCGCGATCGTGCGCCTCCACAAAGCATAGCCCACGTTGGGATGGAGCATCCCGGCATCTACTACCTCCCCAATCTGGTAACGGGAAATCACGTCTTGCAATCCAACAATGTGGTCTGATTTTGCTGTTGAGAGGACAACCACGTCCAGTGAGCGCTGCCACGAGGGCAGGCGGCTATCCAGCTCCTGGGCGAGTGAGTTCGCATCCATCCCGCCATCGATCAACGCGGTCTTGTTATCCGGGGTTTGAATCAGGATCGCTTCGCCTTGCGGCTGCTGGTTAGCAGGTCCAACACTGAGAAAACTCACAGTCAATTTCCCATCGGAATGCGCTGCCAATGCGGCCGTGCCCGTTACAAGCACAACGACAACCGCGGCGCTCAATCGAAGAACGAGCCATCCGCGCCTCGATAATAGCCTCACCGCGTGAGCCTCGCTGTCTCGGGGTTTCTTCTGGTTGGGCCATCTGTACATAATAGTAACTACAGCCAGACAAAGTAGCACATAATAGCCCCACGCCAATCCCTCGTTCATATTGCTTACGGTCATATAGGCGCCCGGCAACTCGGAGCATGCTGTCACTACGATCTCGATATACCTCAAGATCGGCCAGGCAGCCCAGCCACAGAGTATGCCAAGTGGCGCATAAAACATCCCCAACACGCACATGAACACACCAATGAAGATGATTATACCCAGCAGAGGCACGGTCAGAATATTGGTGATAAGCGCGATAAACGAAATTTGATTGAAGGTTGAAGCCATGATTGGCAGCGTAGCCAATTGTGCTGCTATGGTAACTGAGATTATTTCGGCGGTGAAATGTCCAGGCGGGAAGCGGTCAAGAGGTTTCAGCGCTCTCAGAATGATCGGTGTGAGTACGACAATGCCCAGCGTTCCCAGAAAAGAGAGCTGAAAACTCACGTCCCAAATGACAAAAGGATCGATGATGCTCAGTAGAAGCGCGCACGCGGCCAGCGCGTTATAGACGTTATAAGTTCTTCCAAGACGAGGTGCGATCACCAGCAGCCCGCCCATAATGCCGGCGCGCAGCGCTGCTGGCCCGCCGCCGCTGAGAATAGTATAGGCTGCGATACAGACTATCACTGCTGCTGTCGCCAACCATTGCCGCCGGTTGTACCTGCGCTTCTGGGCAGGTAACATGGCTTTCGTCTGAACCCCACGTTTCATATTAAACCAGCGTGTACAGGCGAGCACTAACCCTGCTAAGATGGTGACCTTGAAACCAGATGGCACAATTAAGTGCGCGGTGCCAGTCACATTAAATGCGAAAGTGAGGGATTCGAGTGCGGGAGTGCGCAGTCCGAGTACGATAGCGGTCAAAAGCGCAGCCTCTGGTTGTGGCAGCGACTGGCTGACAATGGTTGCCAGCGCAACACGCAGGTGATAGAGCGCGGCAATAATTGGGTTGCCGCCAGTACCGCTCACGCTGACCCGTGGAAATACCATACTGGCAAAAATATTTGGCGGAGCATGTGGCGGCGGCTTCTGGAGTTTACCCTTTAGCTCGACATCATCTCCGTAATTGGCGCCATACGGATCCTCTATTTTGCCGCCAAGCGCCTCAACCTCCAGTTGTCCATGCACATCTTGCCAGGAAGTGCCCCCGTTTTTACTGATGCCGCTGACCGCAATCACCAGTAAACGGATTTTCCCTTCCAATTTCGGTTCATCACTGACACTTCCTCGTACTTCAAGCGTGTTAGGCCCGATGTATGCTGAAATGGCCGCGGTATCGCCAACAGGCGACACAATTTCGTAGCGCCAGGCGCCCAGCAGCAGCCACAGCACGATTAGAAGCAACAGGCGGGCCTGGCGATTCTGCCAGAACAATATGAGACAGAGCAGTGCTATAAAAGCGGCAACAAGCAGCGCCAACGAAGGCAGGAGCATCCAGTAGCCGAGCCGGATACCTGCAATCCATGCCCCAACCAGGACGGCCAGCGCCAGGCCGCGCAGGTCAAACGCTCTGCTCTCCCCTTGTATCATGTGACTACAACACCCACCTTTGCTTTGAGAAAATCAATAACGGACTGGTGTATGCTTATTATCGCCTGTATGGTGTGAATGATGCGTTGGCCCGCAACAGCGGAGCGCCTTACGAAATTGTTACCAGGCCCTTAATGTGGTCATAAATCGATTTGCTCACAACCTGTAATAATTGGTCGATGGACGTAAATGGACCGTGTTGTGTCCTGTAATTAACGATGTTTTGCGCTGTTGTGCTGCTGACGTGCAGGTTCTGCCGCATCTCTGTGACGCTCGCGGTGTTGATGTTTACTAACTGTCCCGTCGCTGCGTTGTTGGGCGTCCCAGTGCCGGGTCCCGGCACTCCACCCAGGTACGTCGGCGGTATTTCCCCAATCATTGTCACGTAGACTTCTTCACCGTCCGTCAATTTTGCCGCCAGATTAAGTGCCACCAGGTTAGCTTTAGGTAACGGTCCGCCAGCCGCCTGCAACAATGCGTAGACGCGCGCCCCGGGCGCGAGTGTATACACTCCAGGGTGTAGTACAGCCCCCACAATATAGACCTGAATATTTCCGCTATTTGAAGAGGTTGTTGCCGCCGGACTGTTCCCAAAGTTCTGTTGAGTGATACCTGATGAATTCGTTGCCAGAGGGCTGGAAGGAGTAGAGGTGTTCCAGACGAAGTAAATGCCCAGTAGCAGAAGCAGGACAATCGCGATAGGGATGATGACTCGTAGTCGGCGTGTTATGGATGGCTGTGAAGGAAGGGTTGGATCTGCTGGACTTACAGGGATCGGCAATGGCGCTTGAGGGCTGTTCGCCGCTATGTGTGGTAGTGTTTGCTGCTGCGAAATATGTTGATCTGCATGCCCCTGCGAATGAGTGGTAACAGGTGGTTGATTTGATGCCATTTCCCAGGTCCCTCCGACGTATTCTCATCACCGCAAGCATACCAGGAGAGATTGAAGAATGTCAATAGGGGAAATTCTGGTGTCATGGCAATTTACCGTGTCATCAGCCGGTTTACCTGCTTTACTGCCCTGCCGCTCACTCAGGCATGTCCCATGCTCTGCATTTTCTGCACGGTTTGAGGCATCTCTTCTCCCACCCCGAAGAGAAACATGACGGAGGTTGATTCGCCCAAAAACGCGAATCGTTTGCGTAGATCTTTTAAGAGCGCTTCCTCACTTGTAGCCTTGACCGCCTGCAGATATTTTGCAAATGACCCAAATTCTTGCTGCACCTTTTGCATGGCTTGGGCGTTCGCAATCACCCCGCTAATTTTCTTCGCGCTGCGTATCATGCCCTCATCTTTGAGCAAGCGATCTATATCGCTGTCGTCAAAGCGAGCAACAGCGTCAATTGAAAAGTCAGCCAGGGCACGCTTTATCTCCGGCCATTTCTTCTCAATCACGTTCCAGTTCAGTCCCGCACGAAACACAACTTTTGACATTTCCTCAAAATACCCATCGTCATTTTTAGGGCGAGGCATTGGAGGATGATGTCTCATGTCCCATGAGCCACTTTGCTTCATGTTCATCTTGTTCTCCTTGTGGTTTTGTTCATAAGATTTTATGAATTGAGATAATTGTAGAATA
>WNGL01006971.1_pt1 | contig 16327 bp, 16 predicted proteins | sample 5400591 | NCBI WGS metagenome assembly WNGL01 (sample SAMN13153377, study PRJNA577476) | soil metagenome | isolation source: 80 cm soil or saprolite under Garry oak tree replicate 1 | place: USA:California | collected 2016-06-15
ACTGACAGCGCCGGCCGGCCCGCACAGCGGCCACGCCCCCCACCACGGCGCGGCAGCGAACCCCGTCCACGACGGCGGGACAGCCTGGCAAATTTTCACGCCGTTACCGCGTCACCCCGGGCCACAAACGACTGTTCTGTCTGTCCAAAGGCCGTCAGCTCAGCGCCGAAAAAGCCGATCGGCGCGCTGATCCGCCGGATGCGCGCCCGGGTGGGCCCATGTCGGGCTTGGGTCAGCTCGCGGTGAAGAAGGCCCGCAGTTCGCGGGCGACGCGTTCGGGCTGGCCACTGTTGTCCGGCGCCAGATGTCCGCAGCCTGCAAACTCGATGCGCCTGGCCTTGGGGAGGACCCCGGCCAGGGCGTCGAGGGTGGTTTTGAGGTAGGCCGGGCTCTGGCTGCCGCCGAGCAGGAGCACCTCGGCGGGGATGGCCGAGTAGGCCGGGAGCCTTCCCTCGGTCTCGGTGACCAGCTGGATGTCGTAATGCATCGTGGGTACCAGTTCCCGCAGCGCGACATCTTCCGGCCCGGCAGTTGCGGCGCCCTGAGATGCGCTCTTACTCGCGGCCCTGCGAAGCGGCCACAGCACAACGCGCAGCATGGCCTGGCGGGCAGGACTGCGGCCGGGCAACTGGCCGCCAGTGCGCACCTGCGCGCTGTTCGCGCCGACTCGTGCCGCCCGGTTCAGCGGCACCTCCAGGAGCACCCGCGGCAGCAGTCGCAGCAGCAGCGGCGCTGTGCGAGTGCCCCGGATCGCGGTGATCGCCGCAGAGCCCAGCCTGCCCGCGGCTATCTCCCGGTCATAGCGGGCGACCCAGCCGCTGGGTGTGGAATGATTGACCGACAGGGGCGGCTCATAAACAGCGACCCGGCGGATCGCGGGCAGCACCAACCCCGCCTGCAACGCGATGATCGCCCCCGAACTCAGCCCGAACAGGCTGGCCGCACCGGTGGCGCGGGCGAGCGCATCCACGTCGGCGCACTCCGCGTCAATGCCGTAGTGTTCACCAGGCGGCCCGCTCAGGCCGCGGCCGCGGCGGTCCGGCACATACACAGTGAACGAATCCGCCAGCGCCCCGGCTAGCCTCATCAAATTCTGCGCGGCCTGCATCCCCCCATGCAGCAAAATGACCCCCGGCCCCCGGCCAACCTGCCGGAACCCGACGACCGTGCCATCACCCGAGGTCACCGTCCCAGTCACATACCCGGCCCAGCCTCCCGGCCCGTTCATCGCGCACGCCCGGCCAGCCCGCCCGGATCCACCCACCCAGCGCCCACAAGCACACAATCTCACGGCGACCGGACGACTTCGAGTGCGGCACGTACGGCAGTATGTTCGTCCGCTCTGACATCTCATGGCGTAGATCGTCCGCCCCGGCCATGGCCTGCGTGGATCTGGTCAAGGCGGGAGTCGTCGCAAGGCGTTTCCGGACGGCCGAAGCGTACTCCGGCCGTCAGCAGCAACGAAGCCACCACGTTCTCAGCATGGTGCGCGCCCGGTCATGCGTCCGCGGCTCGGGCGAACTGAGCCTCGCTTCAGGCCGGTCGCCAGTTACGATGGCGCGGTCACCGAGTGTGCAGGAGATGGCAGTATGCCAGGACCTCAAGATCGGGTTCTCAAGCCGACGCCCGCTCCTGACGACGTTCCTCCAGGCCAAACGGACGTCCCTCAAGAGGGCAACAGACCCGCTCAGAACGACGCCCCGCATGAGGCACGTGGTGAACCAAGAACTGACTTGCAGGAACGCTTGAAGCGGCTGCCACCCAACCACCCGTCCTCGCCGCTTCGTGACGATGGTTCTCGAAGCCCATTTTCGCCTGACGGAACCAACGACGATCTGCCCTCGCCGGATGAAGTGGAACTGACCGCTGAGCGGACCCGCGACACCACCTCGGTTCCGAAGGACCAGGCCGATCAGGACTTAGATGCCCAGGACAGAGCGCGCATCGACCCCGACGGTTCCTGGCACTGGAAGGGCCGCGATCTTCTCCCTGATCGGTCCCGGATCGCAGATAGCGTCATAGAAAAATGCAGAGGAGTGGAGGGCCGCGATGTGAATGGCAAATATGGAGAGCACGGACTCACACCTGCAATGTGGCGTGTTGAGGCCAACCTTGAACACGGTCAGCTTGTCGAAGGGACTGAGAAGTACGCACTAAAATCACCGGACCGCTTTAAGGAGAAGCTAGCAAAACTAATATCAGACGAGCCTGATTGTGATACACAAGAACTTGCTTCCAGGATCAATGACGGAATCCGCTACACTTTTTGTTACGCTGACGACAGGTACTCTTCTGGTGTCATGGAAGTTCTTGAAGCTATGACTACCGCTGGGTTCGAGCTTTATGAGCGAAAAAACGCTTGGGCAGACCATGCAAAATCGTATAAGGGCGTGAACAGCACTTGGCTGGATCCAGATAGCGGCCTTCGATTCGAGGTCCAAGTGCATACACGAGCAAGTTGGGAGGCAAAGCAGGAAAGCCATCGCGAGTACGAAATAATCGAATCACTCAGGGCGACCCCAGAGGAAAAGATGAAAGCTCGCGACCGCCAAGACAGAGTCTTTGCTGAAGTGCCCGTACCGCCGAACGCGCGGCACATTCCTTCCTACCGGAGGGAAGACTGGTAGCTATGACAACGGAAGAAATGCGTTATTACGCAATAGCAGGGCGTGGACGCACTTCAGAAAACCCGTCTGGGCTTGCTCGCCGCAGGATCATCGGCGGCAACTTTGTCGACGAGGCTCTCCATAGAGATATGGCATGGGGACCTACAACTGCCATAGCCGAATGGGATCGCGGCGAGGAACTGACGCGAGATCTAGTTGAGATCAGTGAGCTGGAGGCGGAGCAGCTGATTGAGCGGTTTCGGGAGAAGTGGGGGAAACAGGGCTGATGGCCGTTGGGCGGGCGCGGAGCCCTGATCAGGTACCCGCTGCTCAGTCTGGCGTGCCCCGAGAGACCAACGACTCAGCCAGGTGGCGGATCGCATAGAGCGGGCGCACGCACCGGCTACCTATATGGACCTCGCAGCGGCGGCCCTCCGCGATCCCGAGCCCGACATCCCCGGCTCATTCGATGATGTCGTTGCTGCCTACGACCGCGGTGAACTCACGCACAGCCAGTATCGCGTGCTCGCCGAAGCCGTGGCTGAATCGATTCGCTCCGTTCGCTCCGAGACGTCCGATTGAAGTTGGAGAAGATGTGGAGCCCCGCCGGAGCGGGTCAGGTTGGTTCGACTTCTTCTAGGGGACGCAGGCGCCGAAGCACCGAGGGAAGGTCTCCCTCGTGGATCACGCCCAGTCTTTGGGTGGGGCGGGTGATTGCCACGTAGAGGTCGTTCAGGCCGCTGGGTGAGTCGGTGAGGATGCGGCCGGGATCGGCCACCAGCACAGAGTCGAACTCCAGGCCGCGGGCTTGCTTGACGCTGAGGACCACGACGGGGCGGTCCAGTTGCGGCTCCTCGTCAAGCACCACGTCAGGCACGGCGGTGGCCACCGCCTGGGTCAGCTCATCCAGCCGGGAGCCCGGCACGATCACGGCAAGCCTGCCCGCCCCGGTCTGCACGGCCTCCGTTTTGACAAGTTGTGCCAAAACGCCAGGCAGGTCTCCCCGGTCAGCCTGCTGGTGCCAAGGCTGCACCCCGGTGGACCGCACCGCGCGCGGCTGATGCAGGTCCGGGTTGATCTCGGTCAGCACATCCGCTGCCACCGAGGCGATCTCGGCGGGGGTTCGGTAGTTGATGGTCAGCCGCTCCAGCCGCCAGCGGTCGGCCACGTGCGGCCCGAGCGTGTCCTGCCAGGAGGTGGCACTGCCAAGCTCGCTGGCCTGTGCGACGTCACCGACGATGGTCATGGACCGGGTCGGGCAGCGCCGCATGAGCATCCGCCACGCCATGGGGGAAAGTTCCTGCGCCTCATCAACCACGATGTGGCCAAACGCCCACGTCCGGTCCGCTGCCGCCCGCTCCACCGCCGTCCGGTCATCATCTTCTTCGTAGCGTTCTGCCAGCCGCTCGGCGTCCAGGATGTCGTAGGCCGAAAGGATCTCGGCCTCTTCCTCGGCGTTCAGGTCGACCGAGCGGGAGCCGTAGGCCAGGTCCAGCACGCCGCGGGCGTAGGCGACCCGCCGGCGGCGTTCACGACGGGCGCGCGCCCGGGCCGAACGGTCGTCTTCGCCTAGCAGTTCCGCCGCCTGGTCCAGCAGCGGAACATCGGCAGCCGTCCACCCGCCACCCGGGGAGCGAAGCAGCGCCTTCCGCTCATCCTCGGTGAGCCCGGGGGCGGCTGACGCCAGCCGCTCCGGCGCGGAGAACAGGTCGCCCACCAGCCGCTGAGGTGTCAGCGTCGGCCAGAACTCCTCGAGTGCCGCACGCACCTGCGGGCTTTCCCGCAGTTCCTGGCGGATACTCGCCACGTCTTCCTCGCCGAGCAGGTTGCCGCCACCGAGGACATCGAAGCCGATCCGGTCCGCCACCTGCTTGGCAAGGGCGTCGATCAGGAATCGGTGGGCAGCCGTCCGGGCCTGGTTGTGCGGCAGGCGGGTGCGCCGGGCCCGGTCCCGCACCCGGGCGCACGCCCGCCGGTCCAGCAGCACGGTGTCGTGGTCGAACGTGACCTCCAGCCCACCGGGGCAGGCGCCCTGCCGGTCCCGGATGGCGGCAGCGATCACATCCACCATGTCCAGCCGGCCCTTGAGCCGGGCGGTCGGGGCCGGCTCAGCGCGGCGGGCGGTGATCCCCGGGTAAAGGTCGGCGATCGTGGACAGCAGCACCGAGGTCTCACCCAGCGAGGGCAGCACCTGGCTCACATAACGCATGAACGTGGGGTTCGGCCCGATGACGAGCACCACCCGCCGCGCGAGCTGTTCCCGGTGGGTGTACAGCAGGTAGGCGGCGCGGTGCAGCGCGACCGCGGTCTTGCCGGTGCCCGGGCCGCCCTGCACGACGAGCATGCCCTTGTTCGGGGCGCGGATGATCCAGTCCTGCTCGACCTGGATCGTCTCCACAATGTCGGTCATCTGGCCGGTGCGGCTGGCGTTCAGCGCGGCCAGCAGCGCGGCTTCCCCCGTCAGGCCGTTGCCGTTGCCGTCCTGGCCGATGGCGTCCAGGTCCAGCACCTCGTCGTCGAGGCGGGTGACCTCCCGGCCTATGGTCTTGATGTGGCGGCGCCGCCGCACCCCTTCGGGTGAGACGGGGGTCGCGAGGTAGAACGGCCGCGCGGCCGGCGCACGCCAGTCCAGCAGCAGTGACTTGTAGTCGGCGTCCTCGTCGCGCAGGCCCAGCCGCCCGATGTAGCGCTGCTCGTCACCGTCGGAGTCGATCCGCCCGAAGCACAGCCCATGCTCCGCCGCGTCGATCTGCGCGATGCGCTGCGTGTACATGCCCGCGAGGACGTCGCGCTCGGTCCGCGCCTGCGGTGTGCCTCCGGTGTCCCGCAGCACCTGCGCAAGCCGGTCTGACGCCTGCTCACGGCGCTCATCGAGGTGGGCGTAGAGCATCGACACGTACGCCTGCTCCAGCGCGACATCCTGCTGCGTCACCTACCCAGGGTAGACAACAGGCGCAGGTGCCACATCCTTGGCAGCGTCATTCGGCACATTCCGGGGCACGCCGCAGGAAAATCACGGCACGGCCGCGGGCTGTTCGGCGGACGGCTCCGCCGTTTGGGCCGGCCCGCGGGCAAGCCGGCTCGGCCACCACACCCACCGTCCAATGTCCAGGTTGAGAGCGGTGACCAGCACCGACCGGACGATGAGGGTGTCCAGCAGCACGCCGAACGCGACCGCGAAGCCGAGCTCGGTCAAGAACGTGATGGGAAGGGTGCCCAGCACGGCGAAGGTTCCGGCCAGGACCGCTCCCGCAGAGGTGATCACCCCTCCGGTGGCTGCCAGCCCGATCAGGGCGCCGCCGCGGGACCCATGACGTTTCGCTTCCTCGCGGACCCGGGTCATCAGGAAGATGTTGTAGTCGATGCCCAGGGCGACGAGGAACACGAAGACGAACAGCGGGAACGAGGTATCGGCACCGCCGAACTTGAACACGTGGTTGAACGCCAGCGCGCTCACGCCCAGCGCTGCGGCGAACGACAGCACCACGGTCGCGATCAGCATGATCGGCGCCACGATCGCGCGCAGCAGCAGCCCGAGGATGACGAACACCACGACCAGGATCAGCGGAATGATGAGGTTGCGGTCATGCGTTGCGGCGCGCTCGATGTCGAGGTTGATCGCGGTGGTGCCGCCGACCATGGCATCGGCTCCTGGTATCGGATGCACGGCGGCCCGAACCCGCGCGACCGTAGCATAGGCGGCCTGGCTGTCCGGCTGCGCGGTGAGCGTTCCCTCCAGGAAGACCTGCCCGGCCACCGGCCTCGGCGGGGTCACACCGGTGATTCCCGGGGTAGCCCGGAACGCCGACGCCAGCTGCGTGGCAGCCGACTCTTTGCCCACCACCACCACCGGCGCTCCGGCACCAGCGGGGAAGTGGCGGGCGAGCACGTCTTGCCCGGTCACCGAATCCGGGTGCCCCCGGAAGGAGGCCGCCTGGGACAGCCCGTGCGCCCTCAGGCCGAAAAGCCCGAGCGCCATCACGCCGAGCACCAGGGCCGTCGTGACCCATACCACCCGGGGCCGGCGGGCGATACCGCGCCCGGCCCTGGCCCACAGGCCACTGGTGGTCGGCTCGGCCGAGCCATACACGGGGCGCCTCGGCCAGAAAACCCAGCGCCCGCAAATCACCAGCAAGGCTGGCAGCAGGGTGATCATTGCCAGCAGGCCGACCGCCACGCCGATGGCCAGCACCGGCCCCATGCCCTTGGTGGAGTTCAGCTCGGCGGCCACCAGCGCCAGCAGGCTGACGACGACCGTGCCCGCGCTGGCGATGATCGCCGGGCCCGCCCGGCGCAGCGCTATCGCCATCGCCTCGTGCCTGTCCTGATGCCGCCGCAGTTCCTCCCGGTAGCGGGCAGTGAGCAGCAGCGCGTAGTCGGTTCCAGCGCCGAATACAAGCACATAGAGGATGCCCGCGCTTTGCGCGTTCACGGTCAGTCCGGCGTGCGCGGCGAGCAGGTAGATCAGGGCCTGCGCGCTGGTCAGAGCAGTGCCAGCGGACAGGACCGGCAGGAGCCACAGCACCGGGCTGCGGTAGGTGATCAGCAGCAGCACGATGACCACGGCCAGGGTGGCGTACAGCAGCGTGCTGTCGATTCCCTTGAATGCCTTGCCTGAGTCCGCGGCGTTCCCCAGCGGCCCGGCGATGTGAGAAACCAGCCCGCCCGCCCCCGACCGGGAGATCGCGCGAAGCCGGTCGGCCGCTGGCCCGGCGGCGTCCCATCCGTTGTGGCCGAGGTCGACCGGCACGAGGGTCTCGACCGCCTTGCCGTCCCTGGCGAAGAACGGGCCCACGACCTGGCGGGAGACGGCGCCGGACACGTGCTTGAACTGCTGCGCGTCGGCAACCGCCTTCGCCCGGTCGGCGGCGGTGAGACCGGAAGGCCGCTCATACACCACCACGGCCGGGAACACGTTGGGTGACTGGATGCGCGACTGGAGATTGAGGACCTGGGTCGATTCCGCCTTGGGCGGCAGCCAGGACGACGCGTCGTTCTTCTCGGCGCCCATCAGCTTGCCGGCCAGCGGTCCCATCGCGGCAACCAAGATCAGCCAGAAGACCAGGACGGCCCATTTGGCCCGCCGGCCGCTTGGAATGGTCATGACGGCGCGGGCTCTGCTCATCGGATTCCCCCGGTTCTGCGGCTGTCGGGCAGGTCCCTTCCCCGCCCTATCGAACACGAATCCGCCGGCGGACGTCAAGACATATCTCGATATGGCCCGAAGTGTCAGCGGAGGCGGATGGTGATGGGGCCGGCGTCCGGGTCGATGTGGCTCACCCAGTTTCCGCCCAGGCGGGCCGGCCTGTTCGGTTTAAGTCCAAACGGAAGCGACGTGGCCACCCGCCGCTCGCCTTGGCAAACCTCTACCCGGGCGAACCGCCGGAAGAGGTTTCCGCGCAGCAGGAACCGCCCGCGCGGAGGGCGGGGGCCGGGCACGCGCACCGCGTTTGGCGCGACCCACATCAGCGGCGGGGCGACCGTCACCGGCAGCCGCCGGGCCGGTGCCGGGAGCAGCCCGCCGAGCGCGGCCGCCATCTGCCGCGCGGCGTGCCTGCCGCCGAGGGCGGCGAGGTCGGCCGTTTCGCCGGCGTGCACCAGGTTCCCCGCGGCGAACACCATGGGCGCCGACGTTTCCAGCGCCGTGTCGACGACTGGGCCACGGGTGCCCGGGTCGGTGTCCAGGCCCGCCAGCCGGGCCAGTTCGTGATCGGGGACCCAGTCCCCGGTGAAGACCAGCGTGTCGCAGGGGACGAACCGGTTCCGGCCGGTGCCGGCGTCGCGCAGTTCCACGCCCTGCAGCCGGTCGCGCCCGATGATCTGCCGGACCACGGTGGATGTCCATACGGGCACGTGCCAGCGCCGTGACGCTGCCGCCGCGAACAGCGCATAACTGGTGTGCCTGGGCTGATCAGTGATCAGTGCGACCACGTCCGATCCCGCGTGCGCCAGCGTGACCATGGCGGAAAAGCTCACGTGCTCCGCGCCCACGATGAGCGCCCGCCCGGGCAGCCGCTGACCCTGGACGTAGACCCGGCGCTGCAACTCCCCGGTCGTCATGACGCCCGGTGGCCGGTCGCCGGGGACAAGGCGCGCCGCCCGTGGCCGTTCCCGGCAGCCGGTTGCCAGCAGGACAGCACTGGCCTCGACGGTCTCCACGCCGGCCTCGCTGGTCAGGGCGACCCGGTGCACGCTGGCAGGCTGCGGCGGCGCATCAGCGAAGAGAAGCGGCGGCTGCTGGACCGGAGTCGCGGTCCCGGGGCCGGTCAGCGCGGCATCACCGTGGCCAGGCAGGACGGTGGTGAGCCGCAGGTCGGCGTGGTCAGGCAGAGTCGCATCGGCCAGGCCCCGCGACGGCGCCTCGCCCTGGCCGACGCTGGGCTGGCTGGCCCAGCCGGTGACGGTCGCCCCCGACCAGATCTCCGCCCCGGCGGCAGCCGCCGCGTGCACGTAATGCCGCGCGTAGGCGGGACCACTCAGGAAGCGGCGCAGGTCGCGGATGCCAAACCCGGTGTGGTGGCAATGCCGCGGGATGCCGCCAGGCTCGCCGTCGCGGTCCACCACAAGAACCCGGCCGGCGCCGAGGCGGCGCAGTTCCACGGCGGCCGCGAGCCCCGCCGGGCCCGCCCCGACCACGAGCACGTCGGTCTTCATGCCGGCTCCGCTGACGTTGACGTGTGAGCGCGCGGCTCACCCCGGGGCGCGCTGAACAGCGTGCTTACCGTCGCAGCGCAGTAGAACCCCTGGCACCGCCCGTTCAGCACGCGGGTCCGGCGCCGCAGCCCATCGAGATCGGCGGGCGGGATCGGGCTCGCCAGCGCGTCACGGATCTCGCCCCGGGTAACCCGCTCACAGTGACACACGATCCGGCCATACTCCTGGTCCGCGGCGACCCGTGCCGCGTCGGCGTAGGGCCGCGTGCCAGCTTCGCCGAGATAGGGCATGACCGGCGGGCCGGGTTCCGGTTTGTCGGCCAGCGGCAGCCCGGCGTCGGCCAGCAGCCCGGCGACGTACTCCGCGATGCCCAGCGAGGCGGACAGCCCGGTCGAGCGGATTCCCCCCACGCACACGTAACGCCGCGTCTCATCCACCCAGATCTGGTAGTCCGGGTGCTCGGTCGCGGCCCGCAGCCCCGCGTAGATCGCCGTCACCTCTTCCGAAACAAGCCCGGGCACGATGCGCCGCCCGGCCGCCAGCAGCCCGGTCAGGCCAGCCGCGGTGGTCGCCGTGTCGCGCCGGTCACCCACGTCCTCCGCGGTGGGGCCGAGCAGCACGTTCCCGTACACGGTGGGGGCGACGAGCACGCCCTTGGTCCGGGCGGTGGGCACCGGCAGCAGGATCGAGCCAACCAGGGACCGGGCCAGCTTGTCGAACACGATCAGCTCGCCCCGCCGCGGCGTGATCGTGAACCCGTCACCGCCGAGCATCCGGTCGACCCGGTCGCTTTCCAGGCCCGCGGCGTTCACCACCCACCGGCTCCGCACCTCTCCCGTCGAGGTGGACAGCCGGTGCTCCCCGTCCCCGGTGCTGATACCCGTCACCCGGCTGCCCAGCCTCAGCGCGGCACCGGCGGCCAGCGCCTCGGTGGCGTATGCGAGCGGCGTGGTCCACGGGCAGACGATGCTTTCCCCTGGCACGTCCAGCGCGCCGAGGGCTCCCGGCCCGAGGTGCGGCTCCCGCCGGTACAGCTCATCGACGCTGATGCGGCGGACATCGGTGCAGGAGTTCTGCCGCGCCTTGTGCTCGATCGCGGGCAGCCCGGCTTCCTGCTCGGGAGTCCAGGCCACCAGCAGCGCGCCGGTGTGCTCCACCGGGATGCCCGCCCGGCCGGCGTAGTCGCGCAGCAGCGCGCTGCCCCGGCGCAGCAGCCGGCTTTCCAGGCTGCCCGGCACCGTGTCGAACCCCGTGTGCAAGATCGCGGTGTTCGCCTTGCTGCTGCCGGTTCCCACATCGGCGGCCCCGTCGATCAGCACGCAGGTCACGTCGTGGCAGGCCAGCGTGCGGGCGATCGCCGTCCCGACCACTCCGGCGCCGATGATGGCGACATCCGCGGTGCCCGGGCCTGAGACGTTCACACCGCTCTCCTAACGTCCGCTGCCAGGTCACGATAACGCCGGCCCCCGACGGGCCAGCAGGCTGCGCTGGGCCGAGTCGAAGCCCGCCAGGCGTTTGGCGGCTTCTTCTGGGGTGATCGCCGGCTCAGCGACCCATTCCACCTCAGCCGGCCCTGCCGCCTCAGCCAAGTCTGCGATTTCCCCCAATCCCAGCCTGGCCAGCGCTGCGGCGCCGAGCGCGGTCGCGTGCGGGGAACGGCTCACCTCAACCGGGGCCTGCAGCAGGTCAGCCTGCGCCTGCACGAGCAGCCGGGAGCGGGTGAGCCCGCCGTCGGCGACGACGTCGTCCAGGTCGAGCAGCATGGTGCGCGACGCCTACTGTTACGGTCCCATGCGAGTACGGTCTCGTTGTCAAGAGTTTTCGTGCGGCGCCGTGAGCATGCCTTTCTTGACGACCACAGTGCTCGCCGCCTTGTCGTGCAGGCATTGCCGCTTCGGGTCCCAGGTGAGCCACAGCACATTGATCAGCCCGAACAGGGGGCCCACGAGCGGGACGCTGGGCACGAGCGTGTACACGGCAGCCCGGCCACAGGCGGCGCCACCACTGATTCGGGAATGGCTGTCCGCTGTGACGACCATGGTCCCCAGCGCCCGCTTGCCGAGGGTCTGGCCCCACAGACCGTGCTGCAGCCAGTCGTAACCAAACAGGAGCGCTGTGGATACGAGGGAGAGTATGAGGAACCTCCCTGTCGTCTGGCCGGCGCCGACGACCGCCGAGAGCACGCCGATGAGGACGATCACGACGATCCCGTCGATGATGCGCGCCAGCAGCCGGCGCCACCACTCGGCGAGGGCCGGGTCCTTGCCAGGCGGGTAGCTGGCGCTGTAACCGCCAGCGGGGTAGGGCTGGTAACCCCCGTAGGGCTGCTGTCCGTAGGGCTGCGTCCCGTAGGGCTGCGTCCCGTAGGGCTGCTGTCCGGGCCCGGGACCGTGGGCCTGGCCCGGAGGCGCGGACGGCTGGCCTTGGCCGTATGGCGGCTGGCCGTAGGGCTGCTGGCCTTGGCCGCCGTATGGCGGCTGGCCGGATCCGGGTGGCTGCCACGCCCCTCCGGATGACGGCTGGCCGGGCTTGGTGACGGGCGGCTGGGGTTCTTCTTCGCGGCCCTGGTCTTGAGGTGGCTGGCTCACGCCGTCATCATGTACCTTCCGCGACCGCGTGCCCAGCCCTGCCAGGTCCGCTCGCTGGGCGTGACGCTCCGCCTGCGGTGCCCGGTGGCATCTCCCCGCCGGGCAACCACAGCCGCTATCGTGCAGGAACCAGCTTCGCCACGGCGCACCGGAGGCTTCCATGGAGCATCAGGTCAAATACCTTCTGCAGGAATCCGAACTGCCACGGCAGTGGTACAACGTGGTGCCTGACCTGCCCTCTCCCCCGCCGCCGCCGCTTCACCCCGGCACGCGTGAGCCGGTTGGCCCGGATGACTTGGCGCCGCTTTTCCCGATGGCGCTGATCGGCCAGGAGGTGTCACCAGAACGGTTCATCGACATCCCGGAGCCGGTGCTCGACGTCTACCGGCTGTGGCGGCCCACGCCGCTGTTCCGCGCCCGGCGGCTGGAAAAGGAACTGGGCACCCCCGCGCGGATCTACTACAAATACGAGGGCCACAGCCCGGCCGGTTCGCACAAGCCCAACACCGCCGTACCGCAGGCGTACTACAACGCCGCCGAGGGCACGGCCAAGCTCACCACCGAGACCGGCGCGGGCCAGTGGGGCAGCGCGCTGGCGCTCGCCTGCGCGCTGTTCGGCCTGGAGTGCGAGGTCTGGCAGGTCCGCGCCTCTTACGACCAGAAGCCCTACCGGCGGCTGCTCATGGAGGCCTACGGGGCGGAAGTTCACCCCAGCCCGTCCGAGGTGACCTCGTCCGGCCGCGCGGTCCTCGCCCAGCACCCGGACTCGACCGGCAGCCTGGGCATCGCGATCAGCGAGGCGGTGGAGGTCGCCGGCGGTGACCCCGGCGCGCGTTACTCGCTCGGCAGCGTGCTCAACCACGTGCTGATGCACCAGACCGTGATCGGCGAGGAGGCCATCAAGCAACTCGCCGAAGCCGGCGACACGCCAGATCTGATCGTTGGCTGCACCGGCGGCGGGTCCAACTTCTCCGGCCTGGTCTTCCCCTTCCTGCGGGAGAAGCTCGCGGGCCGCATGAACCCGGTACTGCGGGCGGTCGAGCCTGCCGCGTGCCCGTCGTTCACCCGCGGCGTCTACGCCTACGACTTCGGTGACACGGCCGGGTTCACGCCCTTGCTCAAGATGCACACGCTGGGCCACGACTTCGTGCCGGACCCGATCCACGCGGGCGGCCTGCGGTACCACGGCATGTCGCCGCTGCTGTCCCACATCTACGAACTGGGACTGATCGAAGCGGTGGCCAAGCCGCAGTCGGAGTGCTTCGAGGCAGGGCTGCGTTTTGCCCGGACGGAGGGCATCCTTCCGGCGCCGGAGCCTACCCACGCGATCGCGGCCTGCATCGAAGAAGCGCTGCGGTGCAAGGAGACGGGTGAAGAGAAGGTCATCCTGGCCGCGGTGTGCGGCCACGGCCTGCTCGACCTGTCCGCCTACGCCAGCTTCCAGGCAGGCGAGGTGACCGACTTCGAGCTGCCGATGGCTGCCGTGGAGGACGCGCTCAGCCGCCTCCCCGCCGGGGTCAGCTGACCGCCGCGTGCCCGCCCACGACAATGCACGGCTCTGGGCAAACCGGGACTGCCTGGATGTGCAGTACCGGACAGACGCCAACCTCGTGGCCCGCCAGTCGATCTACGCCTATCAGCGACCCCGGCTGGACCTGCATAGCGCCGTACTGGAGGCAGCGTCCCTCGCCGGCAGCGAGACAGTAACCGACGTCGGCTGCGGCAACGGGCTCACGGCTAATGCTGCCGGGCGGGCAGGACTGCCTGAGCTTGGGTGACTTGGGCAGCGAGCTTTCCCGCATCGTCGTGTATCTCGGTTTGCACGACGATGACTGTCCTGCCCACGCTCAGCGGGCGCGCTGTTGCCGTGATGTCACTACGGACAGCTCGAATGAAATTGGTGGAGGAGGAAATCGTCGCCGTGTTCGCGCCCGCCGGCAGGTTGAGGAAGGCACAGACACCTCCGAGCGTGTCGGCGAGGGACATCAAAGCCCCGCCGTGCATCACGCCGCTCGCGGTACACAGGTCTGGCGACCACCCGAGTCGGCCGGTCACCTCGTTCGGCGTCAGGTTGTCCAGGGCGATTCCCAGTTTGCTGGCAAACGGCATGGTCTGCAGCACGGCTTCGACGTCCATGATCTCGCCTGGCTCGCTCATGACCCTCCTCCGTTAAGCGTGATCTGGCGGTATCTCCTGCGGCCGCACCAGGCACGCATCGCGCGTTTTGCTGCTAATAACAGGTGGGCGGGAGACAGTGGAGCGCCTGGTCGGCCGCCGCCCGGGTGAGTAGCTTGCCGGCGATTCTGCGGAGAGTTTCCAAGTCCCGCTCACCGAGGTAGCTGGCCAGGGTTTCCTGCAGAACGCGGGAGTACGTGGCCCGGGCGGCCGCCCATGCCACCGCTCCGGCCTCGGCGAGGATGACGTGAACTTCCCGGCGGTTGCCGGCTGGCCGGTCCCGTTCAATCCAGCCGCGAGCGACCAGCCGGTCCACGATACGGGTGAGCCCGCCCTGGGAGACCCGGAGGCGGTCCGCGAGATCGAGCATCCGCAACCGTCGTCCTGGCGTTACTGCGAGCCAGGCCATGAGGTCATGCTCGATCAACGAGCAGCCAGCCTCGGCGCTTAGCCGCGCGTTGAGTTCTTCGCACACCAAGGTGTCGGCCAGGTGGACGTTTCGCCAGGTGAGCATCGTCAGCTGCGCCGTCATGTGTTCATGGTAGCGGCTTAATTGATTCGACAATACTTGTGAAAGAAACTATTGTATAGCCAGGTAAAGATGTCGAGCCGGATGGGCGATCAAGCCGGCCACCCGTTGGGGTGGGCTGAAGCGGACCAGCCGGCCCACCGCTCGACCAGGACGCTGATGACCGGGCCGCCCGGCTGGTTCCATCGGTACTGCGGGTAGCGTTCCGCCAGCAGGCGGAGTGGGCCGGCCATCTCGCCCGGGGTGTCCAGGATGGCCGCGTGGCCGTCGGCCCGCACCCACCACAGCTCGTCCCAGTTGTCGTCGTAATGGTCGGCGAGCACGGCGACCCGCGAATTGGCCGCGATGTTGCGGAGCCGCCGCAAGAGTGTGGTCCTCTTGGGCTTGGCGTCCACCGCGCTATATATGTGGTCGCCTTCGGCCGCGAAGGTGACCGGGACGATGTGGGGCTGTCCCTCGCCGTCCACCGTGGCGAGCCGGGCTACCCGCGCGGCAGAGAAGCGCCGCCGCGCCTCGTCCACTGGGAGATCCAGCCTGCTCACCTCCACCCTGAGAGCCCACCCGCCCCCGGTCTGGATCAACCGGAGCCGGGGCTCGCAGCTTGACTTCTAAACCCTCGGGATGTCTAGCCAAAGCCTGGGCGTCAGGTTACTGGCACGATCTGCGCGGACACCAGGCGGCCGTCCTCGATGTCCAAGACGCCGATCGTGCCGTGGGGCTGGCGGCGGCGGTCCGTGGGCGATCCGGGGTTCCAGATTCGCTGGCCGTTCGCGAAGTGATCGAGCGGGATGTGCGAGTGGCCGAAGACGACCAAATCAGCGGACGGGAACCAGCGGCGCAGCCGGGCGGGTCTGCCGGGCGCCGGGCCGGCGTCATGCACCATGGCTACCAGCAGGCCGCCAACGTCCAGCTCAAGTCTCTCCGGGGCGCCCCATGCGGCGACGTCTGGGCCGTCATTGTTGCCCAGCACCGCTTGCACCGGCGCGTACGCGGCCAGTTCGGCCAGGACGTCGGCGGTGCACACGTCTCCGGCATGCAGGATGAGGTCTGCCCTGCGCAAGTGCTCAGCCACCCCCGGCGGGCAAGACCGCCACCGGCGCGGTGCATGTGTGTCTGACAGCGCAACTACCCTCACGCACACAGCACTGTAGTCAGGGCCTGACCGTATGCATCCATCACCTGCCGCCGGGGCGTGGCGCGTGACCGGCCGGAAATGGGGTTGACGGGGTGACTGGCGACCGAGACGCTGGCGGCTGTGACTGAGACGCCTGATCATGTGCTCCGCAACCGGTCGATGTGGGACCGGTGGGCTGTGAACTACGCCGACCCGGGGCTGCGCAGCTGGGCGGCGGCTGAGCCAACCTGGGGTATCTGGGCTATCCCGGAGGCGCGGGCTGGGGTGCTGCACCAGCATCTGGTGTGATCCCTACGCATGGATTCCCGAGGCATCCCGGCTGCTGCGCCCGGGCGGCCAGCTGATCTTCCTCGTAAACTCCGCTTTGCTCATGCTCACCATCCCCGATGAGGACGGCTTGCCCGCTACCCAGAAGCTGCTGCGTCCCTACTTCGGCATGCACCGCTTCGAGTGGCTGGACGACGACTCTGTCGAGTTCCACCTCAGCCACGGCGACATGATCAGGCTGCTGCGCAGGTGCGGCCTGGCGGTTGAAGATCTCATCGAGCTCCAGCCACAGGCAGGCTCCACCGCATCGCACCCCCTCGCCACCCTCGACTGGGCACGGCAATGGCCCAGCGAGGAGGTATGGAAGGCCCGC
>WNGL01004706.1_pt1 | contig 16323 bp, 23 predicted proteins | sample 5400591 | NCBI WGS metagenome assembly WNGL01 (sample SAMN13153377, study PRJNA577476) | soil metagenome | isolation source: 80 cm soil or saprolite under Garry oak tree replicate 1 | place: USA:California | collected 2016-06-15
TCGTACCGCCAGGCAGCCCAAGTTCCTTCTTCGAAGGTCACCGACAAAGTTCCGCGTAGTCCCGCAACAAACTCCAGAATGGTTGCTGCTTTCGTTTCCAGGATGGATTCCATGATCAACTTGCCCATAGAATCCATGACTGCGGCGGAAATGGTTGCTTGATGGACGTCGAGCCCAATATACTTTTCGCTGTTCACGAGGGTGCTCCTTTCGTAGGTGATGATGCTTGTGCGCTCATAACCTACTCCAAAAGGTTTTATAATGCGATTACGTCAACTATGAATAGCGCGAGGTTACAACAGTGAACTTGGGATCACTCGGATTCTACGTCCAGATCGGCGGCGGCGAAGCCATTCCGCGCTGTTGGGCCTTTGGGTTTGTTAGCGGGAACTCCTGCTGCTTCAGCTCCAGACTCGCCGCCACGAGGACCCGCTTCATAGCGGGCAAAGCACATGGAATACTCGGCCCGCCGCCCTTGAGTGATCGAACGCATGTGCGTGGCATACCCGAACATCTCTGCGAGAGGCACGATCGCCTTGATCACCTGCGAGCCGGCGCGGTGCTCCATGCCTTCGATCCGGCCACGGCGCGAACTAAGGTCGCCCATAACCACGCCCGCATAATCTTCCGGTGTAACCACTTCGACCGCCATCACTGGTTCCAACAGCACTGGAGAAGCCTTGCGCGCAGCCTCTTTGAACGCTATCGAGCCTGCGATCTTGAACGCCATTTCGTTGGAGTCCACGTCGTGATAGCTGCCGTCGTAGAGAGCGGCCTTCACATCGACCATCTCGTAGCCAGCTAAAATGCCACCCTTCATGGCTTCTTGAATACCTAAATTAACGGGTTCCACGAATTGCCGTGGAACCGCACCCTCTGAAATCTCGTCGATGAACTGATAGCCACTTCCCGCATCTCTGGGCTCCAGCCTGAGCTTCACGTGGCCGTACATGTAATGGCGAGAAATAGCGCGAATGTACTTTCCTTCGGCCTCAGACTTTTTGCGAATGGTCTCCAAGTAGATCACCTTGGGCTTACCAATGTCGATCTGGACTTTGTATTCATGCACGATGCGGTCGCAGATTGCTTCCAAATGCAACTCGCCCATCCCGCTGATGGTGGTCTGCCCGTCTGAAGATTCTGTCTCGATTTTGATGGTCGGGTCTTGTTGGGCAAGATCGCTCAGTGCCCGTAGAAAGCTCTGGCGGTCATCATTACTCTTCGGACTGATGACCACAGAGATTATGGGACGGTCGTGGGTGTTCGATTCGCTCACGGCGCGGCGTTACTGATTACGTCCCGTTAGTGTAAACTCCCGGAGCCTTCGAAGCGCACAGCTTTAAGCAACAGTGCCGGTCTCTGCCGAGTGTTGGCGAAATCGCCATTTCACTAACTACCGGCGCAAATTCTCACTTAGTGCAATCGCCTGTGGGTATTGAAAAACTCGTTGCGGCTTATCGCTGCCGATGACGCTATGGTCGCTGCTCGATTCATGCAGTCTATTTTCCAATCCCGAGGAGGTGAACCTGAAAACTATTCTGCGGTAAAACTCAGCATGTTGCTCTTATGAGGGAAAAATCTGGTTCCAGCCATAGCTACAAGCCTCACGGATGGATTCAGCAGTCAGGTTCCTGCCTACGGCGATGCGTGCTGCTTCGCGGATTGTGTCATCTACCTCTGCAAAGAGAACGTCTGCGGCCTTCTCGATCTTACGTATGCCATTCGTGTGCAGACCTGGTTTGACGTCCGTAACCCATTGCTTCCGTATTGCTGTCAAGGCCCCACCAAAGGCCTCGATGGTGTCGTGTATGTACAGAACATCTTTGGCCCGGTCGATGCGGTCGCGTTTATGGTGGATGTGGGCCTTCTGCGCCAAAAAGCTCGCGGGGTTGGGAAGCTGTACTCGCCTGGTCTCCGCGGTTGGATAGCCATTGGTCGCGTCGATCTCAACTGCCCACGGATTTTTGAGCAGCAAATCAATATGCCTGAGTCTCTCTGGGAAGATACGCCGGCAATTCGCGTTGTCGTATCCCGCTGACCACCGCGTTTGTATTCGTTGCCTTCAAGTGGTGTCAGAAACTCCGCATAGAAGCCGCTCTCAGCCGAGACGAGGCGGTAATGCGCGGCCGGTGGCTGCGCCTCTCCGAGCTTCTCTTCCAGAAAACCACTCGCTATTGAGCATTCGTGCATGTTCGGTCCTGCTACAGGCAAGTGCGCTGGAACGGCAACATCCGTATCAAAGGTTGCAAGGGGGTTCGTACTCCAATTGCTGCGCGAGAGGATGCAAGCAATAGAGACGGTACGCCCATCCGCCGATAACGACGATCCGGTTCAGCCACGGATGCAGAGCCTCGATCAGACTCGCAAAATCTTTGAGGTCCCGGTTGGCCGTCATGGCGCCTTATCCTTAAAGATCGGGGCCAGCGCGCGACGCCGAATCTCCTCGGCCTGTGCCGCTCCGCGTGCCGGATGAGAGGCCACGTCGAGCCACACCTGAAGAACATCTGCAACCGGGACGCCCTTGCGCAACACGGCGGCGCGGAAGACGGACTCACGGAAGGCAGGAACACGCACAGAAACATCTGATGCCCGCTCTGCCCCTTCTGGCGAGAGCCCAAGGCGTGCCAGTGCCTCCCGATCCAGATTTTCAAGATAGAACGACGGCGGAACCCCATGCACAAAGCCGAAACCCAGTTGCTCGGCAGCAGCGAAAAAACCTAAACATGTCCGTGGTTCCACGTCCCTGCTTTTGTCTGGATGGGCCACATAGTTATGCAGACTTTCCGACAACCGGCGCTCGTTTCCCTTGGCGGGAACGAGCCAGCGCAGAGGCAGCTCAGGCATGGCACGGAGATAAACGGCCTGCCAACGGCGCATCAACTCGTCCCGGCGAACCAGGCGCAGTATCCCGTCGTTGCGGTCCAAAAAGCCCTCGTGCCGTAACTGTCGCACGAGGCGGAAGGCGCTCATGACGGAGACGTCAGCACCCTGCGCCAACTGAGAGGCATTGTGGTACTGTTCGCGCGGCGCGTGCAGAAGACCTTCGGGGATCAGCGGGGCGAGCAGGACTTTGAGCATCCACTGGTTGAGGTCGGAGAAGAGCGGCGCCGACTCCGGCAGCCGATGTTGCTGGCGTCGGACACGGCTGGAGCGTGGAGCATTCAGCTTCTCTAACCCTTGCCCAGCAAAGAATTGCAAACCGTTACTGTCGAGTAGGCCGATAGCGGTTTGGGGCGCGTTCTCGGCCAGAAAACGTTGCAGATGGACGACAACGCTGGGAGAAATAACGGGCGCGGCAATTACTGCAAGTGGAAATGCCGGTTCCGGCGACGCCTTCGTAAGGGCCTGTGCCTGTAAGACTGCCTGCGCGAGCAAGGGCACTAGGCGGTCGCGCCGCCCTTCGGAAGCCGTCTTCAGTTCCACGATGTAATGAAAGCCATTCTGCGCAACGATCAGGTCTGCTTGTTGATTGCCTAGCGATGGATGAACTTTGACCCGCCAGCCATTGCTCCGGAAAAGGCCGGCGAGCTGACGCTCGTAAACGCTGGCAGAGCCTTTCGGCGGAATGGGTCTTTGATTGGACATGGCTTTATTTGCCTATTGGCACTGCCATCATAACTATCATGGCCGTGTTATCTATCATGGCCATGTTATTAATAAATGTCAATTCCCGACCTGTTCCGGAAAGGCGGGATCCTGGGATGTTGGGGCCCGCAGGTTTTCCGCCGGATGAACATCTATGGCGACGGTTCACTAGAAAACTTGATTGTGGTGGTGATCGCGGGCTTACCTAAGCCACTGAAGATAGCCGAATCATTCCGGCCCAATCGCTGGGTCCGGCCTCGGCAGGAAATTGTCCAGCTAATTGTCCAGCTAAACCCCGAATGTGCAGCGGTTATCGTGCCTTTGTACGGTTCTAACACCCTTTAGAATCAATGAGCGGCTGGCAGAGCATCCGGCTGTTAACCGGAGGGTTGTAGGTTCGAGTCCTACCTGAGGAGCCATTCTTTCACTTACACCCAATCACGGTGGAACACATCTTCCGGAAGCGCGGCATTTATTCGCAAGGTGAACCCTGATGCATGAGGGAGTTGTGGGAAATTCTAAATGGCAAATTTCCCGCCTCGCTGAACAGCATTGAGCGTGTGACGCGGAGTGGTTGAAAGGCCGCACGGCAAATTCCAATCTAATTGCAATTGAGAAGAACTTTGCAATTCGATTGCACAGAAGGACGCCTGATCCGTGATGCATCAAAAATGGCAAATCGGCCCGAGCCATTCTGCAATTGACCTTTGTTCAACACCCCTCTAACATTCCCGCCAGTGGCCACGCCCTCCCAACCCGTGGGACAGATGATTTCTCATTACCGCATCCTCCGGAAAATCGGGGGCGGGGGGATGGGGGTGGTCTACGAAGCCGAAGGAAGCTTGGTCGTCACGTCGCCCTGAAGTTCCTTCCCGACGAACTCGCCAACGACGGACAAGCTCTCAGCCGTTTCCAGCGGGATATAATGCAGCGGTTTGTGACGTGACCTTCATTGAGATCGGCAAAGAGGCACAGTGCCGCTATCGCTGAGCACGCGCGGAGTAGGAGATGTGACGATTGTCCGGTGCAGCGGACGCATCGTCGGAGGCGGTGAAACGGAGTCATTGCGCGACCATATCAGCGGGCTCTTGCAGGATCGCAAGGCTTTCGTCCTGCACCTCGGCGAAGTGGCTTTCATCGACAGCAGTGGATTTGGAATGCTGGTACGGTTGCTGACCAGCACACGTAGAGCCAGCGGCGATTTGAAATTGTGCAACGTGCCGGCGGATGTCTACAAAGTCTTGAAGATGACAAACCTGATCACGTTGTTTGAAGCACATGAATCCGAGGAGGACGCGGTTTCGGCGTTTTACAGGCGAAGCACTATTTCAGAGCGGGTGGCGGTCACGGGCCCTAGCATATTGTGCGTGGATCAATCCGCCGATGTGCTTGCTTACTTGCGGGAATTGTTGCGGAGTGCGGGGTACAGGGTCCTCACCAACAGTACCTGCACGATTCATTGATCCTGATCCGGGCAACGCGGCCTAGCTTGATCATCCTTGGTCCGAACTTAACGGCGTCGCCAGGAACGCAGCAAGACTTCCGGATTGCCTGTGCCACCGCACCGATGGTGGAACTGGGAAATGAATTTTCCACGCTGGATGCGGGCCAAGCCGCATCTGAACTTCTGGAAAACATCCGGGTGCGCCTGTCTTCGCGGGATGGGCCAGCTTCCTAGTTCGTGCGATTCAGAACCACATGTCCGTGTGAGAAACTCAGGAGTCTTTGCGTCTTGAGCGCAACGATGTCGTTGCATACATCCGCACCGCTAGTCACAGGCATGACGTAAATATTCGGCTCCGCGCCGAAACTTATTTTCGAACCGTCCGGCGAGAAGCGGGGATGCCACTTGTCCGTCCGGTTGACCGTGAGCATGGAGTCCTGGCCAGTTCGCAGGTCCCTGATCCAGATTTCCTGACTACCCGACCGCGCCGAAACCCAATGTCAATCCCGGCCTGGACATACGAAATAGTTTGGCATATGCTTAGGCATATGCTTTGGGAGGCTGATTGTGAGTCCAGAACGTCACGTCAAAGTCTTTAGGAATGGTCGCAATCAGGCAGTGCGGATCCCCCGTGAGTTCGAATTTCGGGGTGAGGACGCCGTCATGCGAAAAGAAGGCGACCGATTGATCATTGAGCCTGCTCCCCCCAAGTCTCTGTTGGCGGTGTTGGCGACACTGACGCCGGTGCAGGAGGACTTTCCACCCATCCGTGATTTGCCCCCCGATCCGGTTGATCTCTGATGCGCTACCTGCTCGATACCAACGTCGTTTCTGATCTTGTCCGCAACCCACAGGGAAAAGTGGCGCAGCGCATCCGCAAGGTTGGCGAAGGGGAAGTTTGTACCAGCATCATTGTCGCCGCCGAATTGCGTTACGGGGCTGCCAACAAGGGCTCGCCACGGCTCTCGTCCCAGCTGGAAGTCGTGCTTGGGGTGCTTGAGGTTTTACCTTTCGAGACACCGGCTGACGCGGCGTACGGATTGCTGCGGACGCGGCTTGAGCAGGCTGGCACGCCAATCGGCGCCAACGATCTGCTTATTGCGGCCCAAGCGCTTGCACTTGGTTACATCATCGTCACCGATAACGAAAAGGATTTTGCCCGAGTGGACGACCTTCTGCGCGAGAATTGGCTGCGTTAGACCGAAAGCCGCTTTGGGGGGCAGTTTGACGAGAAGGGCCTCCAAGGCAACAAGCATTCTTTGGCCAGGGTCCCGATCCTCCTGAGTACGAGCCAGTCACCCTACTCGAAAATTCTTTCCATTTCGGATATGGACGACTTTTCTGTGAGCGGGCAGTGATCTTCTCCACAGCGCTGCCAATACTCCCTCCGGACTCTTGAACTTCCGAGATTACGCATGGTCGCGTAACTCCGGAAAATAGAATCCAGAGTGAGATACATTCCCGTTTCGCCGACATTTATTAGGTAGGAGGGGATGTGGGCTTCCACAGTCTTTGCGGAACATGGAGGAATTGAATCAACCAGCCAGCCGTCGTCACCTTCCGCTGGCCTGGTGAGGCGCGAGAGATGGTGAGGACGTATCTGAACACCACTCGGTCCGAATTATCTGGGGAGGACGAGCATGACCCTCAAACCGGTTTGAAGTGCTGATCACAAGAATCGCCTCAGTATCGGGAAATCCGCGGGGTGGAACGCCACTGGCGGAGCAGCTCTGACACTTCCTCGAGCAATGGGAGGTTCGCACGCGCATTGATACCGGGAGTCTATCCAATCTGGCTCTGGGCGCCGGCGGACAACAGGAATTCGGACGAAATTCAGGGCAGCAGCGTGATGAAGCGTCTTCGATGTTTAAGAAGACTAGGATCGGAACTTCGGGTTCTTACCTAACCCCTTCGAACCCAACTCCCTCGGAGCGGGAGGTGCGAAGTGATGGCTGCCTGAAGTCCAACTTCAGACCTCTACCGTGTCAACGCTCCCACGACAAGTAATTGATTGTAGGAGATAATGTGGTTGACGCGAACGTTTTGCCCTCAACAACCCCACCAATCTGTGATACACGTGTGCTTCCTATCAAGACTAAAGGTCGATATGAAGATGCCCTGGTGTGCCAGGAGTGTGCCAAATCTATTGCGTACCGCCTGGCTCCGCGACTGTCTGTCGGTAGTGCGGCTCAGGTCACGATTTCTTCTCAACTCATTCTGGCGTCAACTACTTACCCACTACAAAGCCCGCACGGAAGCACTCTGTGAAAGCATCGAGAAAAGCCCAATTGACGTAAATGTGAGCAAAGCCCGGGGCACGTTCGTGGCACAGTCTGTTGCGGACGGGTTGGCAGTTCAGAGGTAGTCATTCGAAAGGCGAGCCCTGCGCTTGCGAGGGCAGCATTTGTCACTGAGTGATAACGCGATTTGGACTAAGCCGCTGGCGCGGCGGACGCTACCGCGTGTACAAGTCTGATACGCCGGTGGAGTCTTGAACGACTGACCGTGGTGCGTTACGATGATGTGAACATGTGAACATGGATAGCGACGTCAGCAATATATCGATGAGCATCAATAACGGGCTCCTCACGCAACTCCTCTCAATACAATAACTTCCAACCCAGAGTCGATTCAAATCCCACAGCTCACCGCGTCCGCCGCAAACGCCAGCGGCTTAGTCCAAATCCCCCTATCGCAAGTGCCCCGGCGGGAAATGCTCGAGTCCACGCGTAACCTGACCGCCGGCGCACTTGTCGATAGCGTACTAGGATTTTTCGCCAACAACCAGCCTGAGGATCGGCTGGATGCACCGAACCACAATCGCCAAGGCTAGCAATACCCAGATCTAGGGTTGCCGATTTATCGATTAGCCGACCCCAGGCACCTCGTTTGGCCAGGGCGAATTTATCGCGCACTGCTGTACCGACTCGCGTCGGCGAGTTCCCGATAGCGAGAGGCGATCGTGCTGGAACTGTTCGCCACCTCCTCTTCTGAAAGGTAGCGAAGTGGCGTGGATGAACCGATCCGTTGGACGACCTGTGCCAGACCGCTCATCATCGCGCGCTGTGCGGGTGTGATCGTCCTTCTAACGATTACTCCGTACCTTTCAATGATCAAAAAAGGTCGAGTACGGAAGCGACTTTCCCATTGATCTCTCGGATTAGGACAAGCGACCGGACGGAACACCTCCGGCGTGCTCGAGTTCGAAAAGATCGGTTGACAAGGATAGAGAAAGCCTCCCGAAAGAACCACTCCAGAAATCGCGTCAGTGCCAAGAGCATGCACTTCCTCGTCATCTGGCAAGGCCCATCCTGAACCATCAGTCATTTCCGAGAGCGCATCGTAGTTGGGTCGGTATGCGTGTCGTGGATAAATGGCCAAACGCCGCCCTACCTCCGATAGCAGAGCTTCGACGGCACTGCAATCCTCTCCTCCGATGACCAACCCATGGTTACCCAAAACGAGTACATCGGTATCAACAGCGACGGAAAGAACCTTCTCGATCTCCCGAGCGAGAGGCAGGCCCGAAGGCACGTAGGAGATCCATTGCCACCGTAAACCATCAAGTTGATGTTCCAGTTGAACCCGCGCGTCTTGCCGTACCGCCCAGGCGATCGTGTTCACGCAATGCACGTGAAGCACCACGCGGTGCGGCAGTACGGCGTGCATAGCTGTCTCGATTGAAGCACTCGTAAACCGCGCGGCAGGATCAACCTTGTGCTTCACGCACTCCCTAACTTCCGCCAGATCTACAGGGATCAGGATGTCCTCGCGTATAGCGTCGGCCATCCACTTGCCCGATGCTTTGATCCACAAGACACCTTCAAGTTTTATGGAAGTGTTGCCGGTGCTCGCCTGTGTGAGCAGCGGATTGCTGCCGACCCATGCGGATAGTTCCCGCAGCGGCGTGAGTTCGGCCTGGTTGGTTGTTGACAGATTCTTGCTCATAGACTCTCCAATCTTCATTCTTAGGGCAGCACTCGCAGTTGTTCCTTTACTGACGACAGCTTTGCAGTCTGTTCGGATCGAGCCTGGCGAATCCGGCCAATCCTGACAGAGGCTTTGAAGATGGCTCTAACTGGGATGATGCCGCCTAGCTTGTGTGCTGCTACGGCTGCCAAGCCCATGGATGCGACGCATCCGCAAGAAGCGCAATCCGGATTTCCGCCGAATTGACACGGGACGATCTTCGTTCTCAGGTCCGCCGACAAAGTATGAGTGGTGAGCGCAAAAATACAGTCCTTTGGACAATGTGGAGGCGTCGCGAACTGTCGAATCATCCCCTCCGGCATATCCAGTTTGGGAAATTGCTTCCGTAGCGCCATCATGTCCGCGATCGCCTGCAGACGCTCATGCTGTTGCAACATTTCCGGCAGGCGATCTCCCACTTGTGGAGTGAACAAGCTGAACCATACCTTGTGGACCTCGGCCCTGGGAGTCCAGTACTCCAAAAATTTCTTCAAATAGCCTGGCCTCTTCATCATCTGGCCGGTGACTGTGCAGTGGATCGTAATCTTCTGGCCAGCGATGTTTTTCAGGACTCGATCGTATGTTGCCGGTGCGCGTCGGAGGTCGTGTTCTGGCTGCAGCCCATCAATTGACACGACGACGTTCAGGTGAGGGAGCATCGCCCAACTCGTCGCAAGCGGCCGGAACGCACTAGTGACGAGCTGGACGTGAATGCCACGACGAAGCAATAGGGGAATCATCAATTCGAGCTCCCGATACCGGACGAGCGGGTCACCTCCTAGTAGCGACAGATGCAAAGGCTGGAGGCGGTCGACGACTTCGAGAACACCATCGATCAGTTCTTTCCCTTTGCGATCGTGAAGATCGCGCAACGTCAGCCCGCCCCCTAGATGCGCGGCATCATAGGCATAGCATCCGGGACAACGGAGTGGGCACTCGCGGGTAATCTCAATGGAAAGCGAAGGTCGCTCTCCCTTGAGAATCTTGCGCCATGCGCTAACAACCGCTGAAGTCTTCATTACGGTCCTCGTGTTTTTTCTATCTATGGAGAATCGTCCCACCCTGTTCGGCAAACCACCTTCAGGAATTAGAACGCCTGCCACTGTGAACAGTTTTCAGGAGATGTCCCCGTTGTGCGCGACACTTTCAGCGAGAAAACATCGCACTCGTGGCTTACGAGTGAGTTAAAGGCTGCGCGGAGCGCCCGGGGGAGATGGATCGGCCGCAAATCCAGTTAGGGCGATCCGATCGCTGGGAAGATTCGGCTCGTAAACCGAGGTGAAGGCGGTCCAGCGTACTTGGAGGTGGGAAGAGCAAGACCAATCACACCTCAAACGATACTCACACGCGCCGCCACGGGTCTTACACAGGCGGGTGGCGAAACTGACAGCGTGCGGATTCACCGCCGGGGGATCGGGTATGGTGTCGACAGAGGCGATCACCAGCAATGCGCCAACAACCCAGACTATATATGACTTCGATTTCATCCCGGCTCATGCCCTCAACGTCTCGTGATAGCGGATTTCCAGCGTCGTAACTCTGCAAAGTAGCAGAAGCGACTGAACACGACAATGCCCGCAGCCCACGGTTAGAAAGGTCAAGAAGAGGTTGAACGACCTTGACCCATGCTTGCAACCATTATGCGAGACACCACCAGCTCCCGGGTACGTAGAATGTGAAACAATCTATCTAGACGTGTTGTTCTGACGACGTGGGCCACAAAGCGTGTAGGGTCCCTCAGTTCCATCTTCTTATCTGCACATTGGAATCGCTTGTGGACATCAACGAGAGCACCTAAGCCCGCAGCATCGATCAGATTGACGCTCGATAGATCCAGGATCACTTCAGGTGTGTTCTGGGACAAGGCCACAACCATTAAGCGATGAAGATCGTCTCCTAAGACGATTCGACCCTTACACCAAATAGTTGTGACTTTGTCTGAGTGTTGGGTTGCTAACTGCAACATAGAAGTCCTCCGTCCTTTTCCGTCTTTCGAGGCACCGCTTGATCGATGAAACAATGAATGCAGCCACGTCGTGACCCATTGCGCCCATCCAAAACGCTTGACGCTTGCTTAAAATCGCCAGCCCGAGCAGGAGAAAAGGCAAGCCCGGAAAATAGGGAGCACTAAGCCGATGATTCCTCCGATCGTGAGTAACCATCCGGTGACAAGGCTTACGTGCGTGGTGGCCAGTTTTATCTCGTACTGGAGCATTCCAACTCCAACCTCTAACCATTGGTTTGGCGGGTTCGATTCACCCATCCTGCAAATCCTAGGGATGCAGGCAGACTCGAATCTTGTCGGGGCCGTCATGACCTGCTCAGTGAGTCCCGGCAGCAACCTTACTGATGTCAGCTAACTTGTACTCGTGCATTCGGCCGCAAACCGGGCGCATAATTTTCCCCCTGTGCTCGGCGGCTTCCCTGACGAATATTGAAAAGACCTCGCCGCAGTACTTACAGGGAAGCTCAACTCTTATTTCGCTCATGTTGCCTCCTCAGGGAGATCGCCTACTGAATCGTGCAGGTTCGATTACGTGTAAGAGCGTTGGCCTGGAGCGCTGACAACCCCAGCCAACGCCTCCCACGTCATCTGAATTTCTCAGAATTCTTCCAGCTCGTGTTTCCGAAGGAACGCGATCGTGCGTTTCGCGTCTTCGAGTTCCATCAGTTCACGACGGTCAGCAGGATCAGAGCGCACTTCAAGCAACCGATCCTGCACCGCTTTCAATGCTGCATCCAGTTTGGGTTGAAAACGTGTTTGATCGAGCTCAAACAGCGCTTCTTGGTAAACCTGCTTCCACATAGACTGATTCCTGGCTTGTGAGACCTGCATGACACACCTCCAGATTGCAAGTGAGACTTTCCGGCCAAACCTAGCCGACGCGGCAGAGCTAATCCTTGCGGCTTTGGCAAACTCAAATTTGAGGTCTGATGAGTCTCAGCAACGGAGAACACAAGCGGCGAGAGATAGTAGTGTTGGAGGGGTTGTTGTCTCTGAAGAACTCAGAGAGCATGTACTCTTGTTGGTGGCGAAGAGCCTCGGGGAGTCCACAGCAAGGCCCTGCTGGTCCCGGTGACTCGGGATTCTTACAGGGGACACGTGCAGCATCTCAATTTGGCTGCACGAAGAGTCGTCGTCAGAGAGGTCGTCAGGGTAGGCGAACGAGAACACCGCAAAGGTGGCAAGAACCACGAATAATATCCGGACAAATTTCCTTTTCATGGTTTGCGGCAAGATCGTACGATTGAAGTTTACCATTGAATGCAATAGGCGAAGGATTCTTTTTGTTACCGTTTTCCACAAAACACTCGCCGAGCGCATCGTTGCCGCCGGCCAGTACGCATTGTTCCGGCTTATTGGTTAGCTTGTTGCAAGAGTTGTCCGCTTTTCGGACAACAAAAGAAAATGGCGTTGCCGACAGGCCACACCCTGATAACAACAGCTCCTACACCCAAGGCATTGGCAACCCCTCCGGCCGTATTGGCTGCCAAGATGGAAGCGGGTACTTCTCTGTGCTATGAAAATATTTTTGGCAACAGCATATGTTTCGTCCTGTATCAGTCGGAGAAGTCGCATAATAGAAATTCAGCTGGCAATTGTGCTTTAGAATAATAGGAATACGAAGCTGACTTAAAATCTTTCAAATACGTATAGTGTACTGCCAAGCTAATTCTCCCCCATCCCCCCATCAGACTTAATTTCAATAATCTGGTTACCTTGAGGCTGATTGGCCCCAAATAACTCATTATTCCAACTTAGTTCAACTGAGCAATCAAAACCGAACTTGCACATTATCTTTTGGAGCAAATACCGTGTGCTGAAGGTAGGTGTATCCAGTATCGAAGTGCGGTCATTTGACGGACCTGGCAAAGCAGTTTCGCACGGCGCGTGTGAAGGCCGGACTTGCTAAAGATCTGGTCCTGTATTGCAGCCGGCACGATTACGGCACGCGAGTGCTGAACAACACCGGAAACCTCGCGGCCGTGATGAAGACCATGGGCCACAGGGATGTGAGAACTGCGATAGTCTGCCCCGAGGCGTTTCCGATCAAGGCTAGCGACCATCTGGACACAACGCGTGAGACTGCAACCAACACTATGAGTGTAGACAAAATATTATATTAGATATAATCTAAACTGTCTTATGGACGCCGAGGCGATTAAGCGGTCCCTGGAGGGCAGCGGGTTGCGGTGCACGGCGCAGCGCTACGCCGTGATGGAATTCTTGATGGACCACAAGGGGCATCCCACGGCTGCGGAAATCTTTGAAGCCGTGAATCACGTGGATCCGCGCTCTTCGAGGGCCACGACTTATAACAATCTGCGGGATTTGGTGAAGGCGGGTTTGGTGCGTGAAGTGGCGGTCGAGGGCCGCGCCGGGCGATTCGATCTGCAAGGCATGCGGCACCACCACTTCATCTGCGACCGCTGCGGCAATGTGGAGGACATGGAGTGGTTCGACGTGCCCAGGCCTGCCTCTCGTTCTCTCGGTAAGCGAATTGTTCGTGAATGCCACCTCATTTTCCGCGGGCTCTGCCCGAAGTGCGCTCAGCGCAGCGCTTCCCGTTAAGTGTCGTGGGTTTGGATACCGTATGAATGGCCGCGTCGGCAGATCGAGCCTGTGATTTGCCCGAATCGGTAAGCCGAAATCCTTTTGTATTTCACCAGAGTCTTTTTGGGTTAAGACGTAAGGAGAAATGAACTCATGGAGAAAGAACTCGCCAAGGAGGACCAAAACGTGTCAACCGAAGCCAAGTGCCCTTTCACGGGCGCATCTCCCACACACACGAACCGTGACTGGTGGCCAAACCAGCTGAACCTTCAGGTTCTTCATCAGCACTCGACCCTGTCCGATCCGATGGGCGAGGAATTCGATTACGCCAAGGAATTCAAGAGTCTCGACCTGAATGCCGTGATCAAGGACCTTCATGCCTTGATGACGGACTCGCAGGATTGGTGGCCGGCCGACTTTGGCCACTACGGTCCGCTGTTCATCCGGATGGCGTGGCACAGCGCAGGCACGTACCGCATCGGCGACGGGCGCGGCGGCGCGGGAGCCGGCCAGCAGCGCTTCGCGCCGCTCAATAGCTGGCCGGACAACGTGAACCTCGACAAGGCGCGCCGACTGCTGTGGCCGATCAAGCAGAAGTACGGCCGGAAAATTTCCTGGGCCGACCTGATGATTCTCGCAGGGAACGTCGCCCTCGAGTCGATGGGCTTCAAGACGTTCGGTTTCGGCGGCGGGCGCGAGGATGTCTGGGAGCCCGAAGAGGACGTCTACTGGGGCCCCGAAGGCAAGTGGCTGGCGGACGAGCGCTACAGCGGCGAACGTGATCTTCAGAGCCCTCTCGGCGCCGTACAAATGGGTCTTATCTACGTGAATCCGGAAGGGCCGAATGGCAAGCCGGATCCCGTTGCGGCGGCCAGGGATATTCGCGAAACGTTCCGCCGCATGGCAATGAACGACGAAGAAACGGTAGCGCTGATTGCCGGCGGTCACACCTTCGGCAAGACCCACGGCGCTGGCGATGCGAAATTGGTCGGCGCGGAGCCGGAAGCGGCCACCATCGAGGAGCAGGGCCTCGGCTGGAAGAGCAAATTTGGCACTGGCAAAGGGGGAGACTCGATCGGCAGCGGCCTGGAAGTCATTTGGACCACTACGCCTACGAAGTGGAGCAACAACTTCTTCACGAACCTGTTCAGCTACGAATGGGAACCCACCAAGAGCCCGGCTGGTGCGCATCAGTGGAAACCGAAAAATGGCGCAGGCAACGGTACGGTGCCGGATGCGCACGACGCCTCAAAGCGTCACGCGCCATCCATGCTGACCACTGACCTCGCCTTGCGGTTCGACCCTGCTTACGAAAAGATTTCACGGCGCTTCTACGAGCATCCGGACCAGCTCGCAGACGCGTTTGCCCGGGCGTGGTTCAAGCTGACGCACCGCGACATGGGCCCGATCGTGCGTTATCTCGGCCCGCTCGTTCCGAAGGAGCACCTGCCGTGGCAAGACCCGATCCCCGCTGTGAATCATCCGCTGATCGGGGAGCAGGACATTGCTGCTTTGAAGGTGAAAATCCTCGCGTCTGGCCTGTCCGTTTCCCAGCTGGTCTCGACGGCTTGGGCTTCGGCGTCGACGTTCCGCGGCTCTGATAAGCGCGGTGGAGCGAACGGCGCGCGCATTCGCCTCGCGCCGCAAAAGGACTGGGAAGTCAACCAGCCGGCTCAGTTGGCGAAGGTGCTGCAGATGGTCGAAGCGATCCAAAAGGAGTTCAACGCTTCACAGTCTGGCGGGAAGAAGGTCTCGCTGGCTGACCTGATCATTCTCGGCGGCTGTGCGGCGATCGAGAAAGCCGCCAAGGACGGCGGGCACGACGTGAAAGTCCCCTTCAAACCGGGGCGCATGGACGCGTCGCAAGAACAAACGGACGTCGAATCCTTCGAGCCGCTCGAACCGACCGCGGATGGATTCCGGAACTACGTCCATGGCAAGCAGCGCCTAACGGCTGAGGAGCTGTTGGTGGATCGCTCGCAATTGCTGAAGCTGACCGCTCCTGAGATGACGGTCCTCGTCGGCGGCCTGCGCGTCCTGGGTGCAAATGCCGGGAAGTCCACACACGGCGTCTTCACCAAGCAGCCAGAGACGTTGACGAACGACTTCTTCGTCAACCTGCTCGACATGAGCACGCAATGGCAGCCCGCCAATGGCTCGGAAGGCGTGTACGAGGGACGAGACCGGAGGACGAACCAGATCAGGTGGACCGGCACCCGTGTCGACCTGATCTTCGGTTCGCACTCCCAGCTGCGTGCTCTCGCGGAAGTCTATGCGTGCGCGGACTCGAAGGAGAAGTTTGCGAAAGACTTCGTGGCGGCGTGGACCAAGGTGATGGACCACGATCGCTTCGACGTCGCCGGTTGATTTGGTCGCGCAGGACTTCAACCGGGGTTTTCTTCTTCCACGGTTTTCGGGCTCCCTGAGTTGTAGCAGTTAAGTCGGAGTTGTTTCGACAACTCTTGCGTCAGCACAGGCTAGAATAGCGGATCTGAGAGCAGAATTTAGCCACTCCGCTACCCTGAAAAAATACCCGGCTTTCCCCGAAGTGACAGGTGCACTTTACAGATCTTATCTCAGGATTGGTTTGAATCGGAACAAGGTACTGGATCGGCATGACTAGCTTAGCTAAGCTAGCACGACTGGTCGACTCGAGCATGCGGACACCCACCCTCGCCTGTTGTCCCAGGTTTCGTGGCTCAGCGAATCACAAAGTATGTTCCTCGCTAGCACGATCACTCTTTACTTTGAATTGCTGGTAATTCGCTAT
>WNGL01010991.1_pt1 | contig 16323 bp, 21 predicted proteins | sample 5400591 | NCBI WGS metagenome assembly WNGL01 (sample SAMN13153377, study PRJNA577476) | soil metagenome | isolation source: 80 cm soil or saprolite under Garry oak tree replicate 1 | place: USA:California | collected 2016-06-15
TCGGTCACCTCATCGACCGTCAGCAACGTGCCCGCCCGCAGCTCCACCGCCGCGACCCTGCCCACCACCCGGTCCCGGTCGCCCGCCGGAACCGGCGCCAGCGCCGGGTCCGCGGCCACCCGCGCCACCGCCAGGTCGGCATCGGAGATGGTCTGGCCGACATGCACGGTGCGAGCCACCGCCACCACCGTCACCCGGTCCCCCGCCCGGCCCACCAGCGCCGCCGCGCCCAGCGCACCCACCGCCAACAGCCCGGCCCCCACCGCCCACAACCCCGGCCGCCGGCGGCGTCGCGCCGCCGCCTCCCGCGCCGGCGCCACCCCCGGCCGGGCCGTGTTCAGCGGCTGCACCCTCGCTGTGGTCATCCCGCGCCCCGTCCCCTCCCAGTTCCGCCGTCTACTGCCGGTTCCGGCCGTCAGCCGGTGATCAGCGCCTGCGCCTCGGCCACCGCAAGCACCACCGGCGTCCGCGACGTCAAGTCATCCAGCACCCCCGACTCCGGTCGGCCGCCGACCGCGCCCACCCAAGACACCCGCCACCGGATCGCCCACGTCGCGGTCACCACCCCACCCGGCCGACCCGCCGACGACCTGCTCAACACCACATCGCAGGTCGGCGACGGCTGGTGCAGCCCGTACCGGCCCGCCACCCACCGGGTGCCCGCGCCGGCGCACCCGGCCACCGGGTCGCCGGTGCCCGGGTCGAACGACAGACCCACCGGGGTCGCGGTCACCCTCGCCCACACCGGACCCACCCGCACCGTCCGCGACCGGGTGAACACCGCCGGGTCGGTCCAGATCCAGGTGTGCTCACCCACCAACACCGCAGCCCGCCCATCGACCAGCAGCAGATCCGGAGACCGCCCCGGCGACGGGACCGGCAGCCGCAGCAGCCCGTACGCCTCCTGCGCCAACTGCGCCGGCGAAGGCAACACCACCGGCGGCCCGCCCGCGGCCGGGCCGAACCAGGCCCAGCCGACGGCCAGCCCGTCGCAGACCTGCTGGTACAGCCGGCTGCGCGAGTCCACCGGGTCCGCGTCGCTGCCACCCGGTAAGCGCGCCGGCAGGTGGCGCAACCACGCCTCCATGTCCGGGGCCGCCACCCAGACGCAGGCCGGTGCCCGGCCCGCCGCAGCCACCTGTGCGGTGCTGCCCGGCCCGCCAGGATCGCCCGGCGCGGTGACATCGATGCGCACAGCCGGCGGATCGGTTCGCCCCAGCTGATCCCCGCCGCTGACCACGATGGGCGGCTGCGGCGGCTTGTCGGCAGCGGCGATGGGCGGCAGGCCGCCGACAAGACTGGCGGCAACGAGGGCGGCGAAGATGGCCCATCGGCGTCGCATCAGCAGGTCGCCCCCGGATGTTTGATCGACGAAACCCGCCAGCGGCCGTCAGCCCCACGGACCAGCACCGCGGTCACCGGGTTCCGGGGCACGCCGACCGTCCTCGGCCGCCCGGTCCTGGCATCGGCCTGTCCCGACTTGGAGGCGTCCTGGCAGTCGGTGACCTGCGCCCTGCTGGAGCCGTTGATCGGCAGCACGGTGGGACGCGGAATCACTGAGCCGTAGACCTTGATCCCGTTACGCCTCTGCTGGCGGGTGCTGGCCAGCACCAGGCCAAATTCCGGGTCGACCGCCACCCGGGCCAGCACCGTCGGCCACTCGCGCTCCGGGTAGCGCTGGTCGAAGGTCACGACGACGACCCAGAACTGCCGGTACGCCGCCTCGACGTCGGACCGGTCGGCCGCCTCCCGATCGGCGGTGGGGGTGGCCGGCGGCGTAGCGGCGGTCGGAGTCGCAGCTGTTGCGGCCGGCGAGGATCCGGCCTGCGGCGTGGCACCGCCGTCACAGCCGCCCAGCAGCACGCCCGCCACGAGCACGAAGCAGGCGACTGCTGCCGTTGCTCGCGCCCGCCGCCAGTTTGGGCTCCCCACTTGTGCTCCTCCCTTCGTGTCGGCTTCGGTTCTACAGCGCAAAGCGGACTAACCACAACGGAAGTACTAACGGGCGGGTGAGCGGGCCGAACCAGTAGTGACGGACGCACGCCAGCGACCGGACGGCCTCGGGCGCGGTCAGCATGAGCCGTCGAGGTAGCGAGCTTCGGAGAGCCGCCACGTGCCGTCGGGACCACGGACCAGGGTCGCCGCGACGGGAGTACGGGCGTTGCCGACGGTCTTGGGCAGGCCGGTGTCCGTGTCGATCTCGCCGGACATGCTGGCGTCCTGGCAGTCGAGCACCGACGCCCTTCCACCGCCCATGCTGACGACCGACGGTCTCGGGTGGACAACACCGTACTCGCGGATTCCGGCCTTGTAGTTCGCCTCGATGCCGTCATGCACCCTGGTCAGCAGCGGATCGGTGGCCACTGTGGACAGTACGGCGCGCCACTGAGGCGTCGGCAGCGTGTCGAGCGTCGCGATGACCGTCCAGAAACGACGGTACGCCGCCTCGATCACTGCCGGTTCGACAGGCGGAATGCCCGAGCCGGTCGGGCGTGTCGGCAGCGTGGACCCGGTTGGCCGCAGGGTCGCCGCCGGGCTGTGCGAAGTGGTGCCTGCCGGCGGGGCCCGGTCGACTCTGGCACAGGCGACGAGCAGCACCGCTGCTCCCAGAAGGCCGAGGGCTTTCCCCTGGTGGTGTGCTGAGCCGGCGGTAGCCGATCCGGCAACTGTGTTCCGGCGGTCCCGCATCTCAGGTACCTCCGTTCGAGCCCCGTCAGCGTGGGGGGTCTACTCAAAGGGAGAGACGGGTACTAACCGCAAGATCCGGTACTGCCCTCCCGGTAAGTGCGAACCGGCGTGAGCGGGAGTTGTGCGGCCCATCAGGAGACGGCAACGGCGAAAGCGGACCGCAAACGGAACGGACATTGGACTCAGAGCGGCCTAATGTGCGGCGAACGAGCCCGTCGAGCAGGAGGTGATCGCGTGCGGCAGGACGCGGGCATGCCCCCTCCGGGTCGGCCGCCGTTCGCCCCGGAGGACTGCGGCGTCGGCATCGACCTGGCCGGCGGAAAGTGGGTCGTGCCGATCCTCGCCGCGCTGGCCGAGCGACCACTGCGCACCCGCGAGCTGCAACGGATGCTCGGCGAGGTGCAGGACAAGGTGCTGGCCGAGACGCTGCACCGGATGACCGAGGCGGGGCTGCTGTCCCGGACGACACTGCAGAACCTGCCGCCGGCCGTGCGCTACGACCTCACCGATCTCGGCTGGAGCTTCCTCGAACCGCTGGCGGCGATGGCAGCCTGGGTGGCCGACAACCGCGGTCTGCTTCCGAAGCGGCTCGAGCGTGGCCGGGTGGAGCCTGCCCGGCATTCGCGCCACGGCAGGGTCTCGACGACCGCTCGAATCGACCCGCACGGTGCGGAGGACGCCGACGGCGCCGATGATGCCGACCGGCGCCGATCAGCTGCCGGGAGCCCGTTGCCGGGCCCGCGGCTTGGACCACGATGCCGGCAGGCCCTCCTCGAACAGTTCGGCGAGGCGGATGTCGAACGCGTCCGCGATCTCCCATAGCCGCAGCAGCCCGGGGCTCATCCTGCCTTGTTCCAGCTTGGCGATGTAGTCGCGGGACAGGCCGGCACGTGAGGCCAGCGACTCCTGGCTGAGTTCGCGCCAGGTGCGCAGCTGCCGCAGCCGCCGCCCGAACGCCGTGAGCCGCTCGCGCGCGAGCTCGGGATCCTCGGACGGCCGCGGCACGCCGGCAACCGTAGGAACGACTGGAGGGTTAGCGCGACCTATTGGAGACGGCCGTCGGCAATACTGGTACGTTCGTATTCATGAGCGGGTTCCACGGCGACGGTCAGGACCGGAGCCGACCCCACCAGCCCAGCCGGCTGGACCGGGCCGGAGACCTCCACCACGCCCGGATGATACTGCTCAGCGTCGCCGCCGACGCCGACCGGGCGGTCCTGGTCCGCATGCTCGCCGAAGCCCTCACGCAGATCGAGGCGGTCGGCCCCGCCCTTAGCGGAGAGGCCTGGGAGGCTTACAGCGCGATCGAGCGGGCCGCCCAGCAGCCCGGGCCGGCCTGAGCGCGGCAACCGCCGGCCGCGCTCAGCCATGTCGGCTGGGCTCGCCGCGGGCACCCACGGCGGTACCGCAGACGATGAGGATCATGCTCCCGACCTCGGCCAGCCCGATGTGCTCGCCCAAGAACAGCACGCCGCCGATGGCGGTGAACACCGGAACGAGGTAGTAGATCAGCGCTGGTCTGGCCGCGCCGAGCCGGTCGATCGCGGCGTTCCAGGCGGCGAAGGCCACCACCGACGCGCCGAGGCCGACATACAGCAGCCCCTCCACCACCGGCGTGGTCAGCGCGAACGGGCCCTTCACCGCCCGCTCCACCAGGTATGCCGGCAGCAGGAGCAGCGTCCCGATCCAGAACGTGCACAGCACGAAGGCAGGCAGCGGCAGGTCGGCCGGGCGTCGCCGGGCGAGCAGGCTGTAGGCGGCGAAGACCACCGTGGCGGCGAGCATCCACAGGTCGCCGGCGCGCAACTCCAGCGACGCCAGCCTGCGCGCCGATCCGCCGCTGACCAGGACCACGACGCCGGTGACCGCGAGAACGATGCCGAGCACCCGCAGCCGACCGATCCGCTCGCCGTCATAGAACCGGGCCAGGACGACGATGAAGATCGGAGTGCAGACGCCGATCAGGGACAGGTTCACCGCTGCGGTCGTCCTACCGGCGACGTAGACCAGCGTGTTGTAGACGGTCACCCCGAGTGCCGCCGTCACCAGCAGGTAGCGCCAGTGCCGCCGCACCGCCTCCAGGCTCGCCAGGGTCCGCCGCAACGTGAACGGCACCACCACGACCGAGGCGATCACCCAGCGCCAGAAGTTCAGCGCCACCGGCGGAACGTCGTCGTGCAGCCCGCGTGCCAGGATGAAGCTGCCCGCCCACAGCGCTGTCGCCAGCAGCGCCAACCCCTCGCCGGCGAAACGGGACCCCGCCCTGCCAGCCGCCGCGGTGTCGGCCCGGTCAGCCCGCACGAGTCAACAGTGGACGCGACCGTTCGATGAACTCGCGGGCCGCCATCACGCGCTCGTACGGCCGCAGCCGTGCCTGGAAGTCCCGCAGCCAGTCGACACTGCGCGCCGACCTGATCCGCCCGGCGATGTCCAGCGCCTCCAGCGCCGCCGCGCAGGCCGCGTCCACCTCCTGCTGCTGCAGCAGCGCGGTCGCCTGGATCGTCCGTACGAACCCGCGGGACCGCACCGAGGACTCCGGGTAGCCCGACAATGCCTCGCCGGCAAGGTCATGCGCGTCCCCTGGGTGTCCGAGATCCCGCATGCAGTGCGCCGCGTGGTGGGTCAGCTCGGCTGGGTCGAAGTACCGAAGCCACGCCGGCTCCTCCTCCGCCGACGACCGGTCCAGGTCCGTCTCCGCCGCCCGCAGCGCCGCCCCACACGCCCGCTCTTCACCCAGCAGCGCCAGCCCGCGGCCCTCGATCGCGTGCAGCATCGAGCTGACCCCCGGCGTCAGGGCATCCCGGTCTGACCGCAGCCCCGCCCGCGACAGCGCGACCGCCTCCCGCCCGTCGCCTAGATGGACCGCCTGGAAGCTCATGCAGCTCAGCGTCACCGCTGTCTCGACCGGGTCATCCGCCGCGTGCGCCAGCCCGAGCGACTGGATGTGGTACCGCTGCGCGAGCGCGTGCCGGCCGGCGTCGAACGTCATGTACCCGACCAGCCGGGCCAGCTCGGCCACCGCGGCGAACACGTCCTGCCCGATCGCGGTGGAGAACGAGCCGTCCACCGCGGCGCTGACCTCACCATGCAGGAAGCGGACCACCTGCGTGCGCAGCCGGCCTCCGCCGCCGAACCGCTGGTCCAGCGCTCGGAAGTGGCTCACCGTCTCCCGGACGGTCTGGGCGTCGGCGACCGTCAGCCGGCGACGGCCCTTGGTCGGCACCAGCTGCGACGCCGGAACCGTCGTCGCCAGTAGCGCCGGCCCGGCGAACGCCCCCAGCCGCGAACGCCGCGCCCCGGAGAAATGTTCGTCGCTCCAAGTCCTTACCTGCCAGATTCGCCAGAGTACGCAGGCTGCCCCGCGGGGTGGTTTCCAAGCTGATCCCGTCACCCGGCACTCCGGCCGGGATGCCCCGGTCCCGCCACCCGAGGTCGGAGACCGCTACGTCGTAGCCGACCTTGCGGCTGAGCACCTCGGCGATCAAGCCCGCGGTCGGCCAATGCGGCTCGGCACCGTCCAGCCACCGCGAGACCGAGGACTTGCCATATGTCAGGTGCAGACCGCGTTCCTCACCGACCGCGTTCACCCACCGGGCCAGCTGACCGTAGCCGCAGTCAGCCTCCTCCAGCAGCTCACGCAGTCGGCTGTTCGGCCGCATCGCGATGACCTCCTCATGTCCGCGTAGCCCACGGTAGTGACGTCCACCGCCGGGCCCTCCGTTCCGGCCGAAACGGAACCCAAACGGGACCGGCGCGACCGCGGCGAGGCATCGAACAGGATCGGACATCTGGCGGGGCACGGTGGCTTCCTCGGGTGTCGGCGGTCCTGGCGACGCTGAGCCGCGAAGCGCGCTTCCCGTGTCGAGCCTGCCCGCCTTAGAGCAAACGGCCGGCTCCGCGCGGCCAGCCGCCGACGCGCCCGACCAACAGACTGCACACCCCACTGGGGTCAGTCCGTGGGCAGTCCGGCTGGCCAGCCGGAGGTCGCCTCTGGCCTCTGAATGGCCCTTCCCCTGAATGGCCAGGGCCGCGTCCCGAGCGGAACCGAGACGCAACCGCAGATCGCAGCGCGGTTCAGAGGTACCCGTTCCTGCGCTTCCGACCCGACGGCCGGCGGGGTTGTGTGCGACTGGCCGCCAACAGCCCCGATCGTCCTCGGGTGATCCTCCTGCCTCGGGGCGTTCATGCCAGATCACGAGCGTTCTAGGGAAGTCGCCGCCCATGACCCGCACCCTCCTGCCCGCCGCTGACGATCCCGACCCGAGGCATGCTGCCCAGGCTGCCCCGGTCACTGTGTATGAACAGGCCCTCCGGGGTTTCCTGGTCGGCAGCCACCCTCACGTTTCCGACCCGGGTCCTGGTCAGTTGAGCCGGAGCGAACCGGCCGAGGATGCGCCTGCGGGCGGGCATCAGCGGCTGCTGCACCTGCCCGCGATCACCTGCTGTTCCGCCATCGTCCGGCACGACGTGGCCTCGGCCCGCCGGTCCGGCGGATCACCGGCTCTGTTCGGCGACGCCGAGAGCGCCGAGAGCCACGCCCGAGACAGCGGCTACCACCTCTACGTGGTGCCGGACACGGCGGTGATCCCCGCGTTGCCGTAACCCCACAAGCCCCGGGGCCGGCCGCGTGACGCGGGGAGCACCGCGGCCGGTCCCGGTTCAGACATCAAGCCGGCGCCCGAGGCCGCCGAAGGTAAGGCCCCTTTCCGGCCTCGGGCGCCGCTGACCATTGCATAGGAGGTGTGGCGGCCTGATGCTGCCCCAACCACCCCGTACGCCGCCAGCCCGGCGGCTCCCGACCGCCGGGGAGAGCGGCACCGCGCCGGATTCCCTGCCTGTCCGGGAGCATCGCCCGGTATCCGCCGACCAGGCTCCAACGGACCCGCCGGATCGTTGCCGGCTCGAAACTGCCACTCCGGTCGGGCCAGCGGAGTGCCGCCGGCACGTCCCAACCGGCCGGTCCACTCGACATCGACCGCTTCGACTCATGCCAGCCGGCGCCCGCGGGACTCGGGCGTGGATGTGTGTGCTGGCTGCCGTGCTGGCACTCGGCCCGACCGCGGCGTGCGGCTCCGCCGGCGGGGCGGCCGGCGCCGGCGGCGCGCCGGCCCCGCTGGCCGGGTCGGGGGACCCACGGCTGCTGCGGGGTGTGTGTCCGGATCGGATCGTGGTGCAGTCCAACTGGTTCCCGACCGCCGATGTCGGCGTGCTCTACCAGCTCCTCGGCGGCCGGTATCAGGTGGACGCCGGTCGCAAGCGGGTGTCTGGCCCGCTGGTCGCCGGCGGCCTCGACACCGGTGTGACGTTGGAGGTGCGCTCGGGTGGGCCGGCGATCGGCTACCAGACGGTGCCGGCGCAGATGTACGCCGACCCGGCGATCACCCTGGGCGTCGTTGTCACCGACGAGGCGGTCCTGTACTCGGCCCGCCAGCCCACGCTCGCAGTCGTCGCGCCGCTCGACGGCGACCCGCAGATACTGCTCTGGGACCCCGCCACTCACCCGAGCTTCAACACCATCAGCGACATCGGCCAGACCGACACCAAGGTCGTCTATTACCAGGCCAACACCTACATGCAGTACCTGCTCGGCACCGGCATTCTTCGAGCATCCCAAGTGGACGGCTCATACGACGGCAGCCCATCCCGGTTCGTCGCCAGCCGGGGTGAGGTCGTGGTCCAGGGCTACGCGACGAACGAGCCGTACGTATACCAGCACGAGGTCCGCGCCTGGGGCAAGCCGGTGGCCTACCAGCTAGTGCAAGACACCAACTACCCCAACTACGCCGACACGCTGGCGATCCGCCCGGCCGACCGGGCACGCCTGGACGGCTGCCTGCGCCGGCTCGTGCCCCTCGTCCAACACGCGCAGGTCGACTTCCTCAGCAGTCCTCAGCCGGCGCTGCGGCGGATCGTCGACATCGTCGCCGCCTACCACGCCGGGTTCACCTACAGCCAGGGCAACGCCGAGTTCGCCGTCCACCAGCTCCGCGACCTGGGCCTGGTCGGCAATGGCGGCAACGGCACGCTGGGCGACTTCGACCCCAGCCGCCTGCAACGGATGCTCAACATCGTGGTGCCGATCGCCAACGGCCAACACAAGCCGGTCAAGGCCAACCTGACGCCAGCCGACATCGCCACCAACGACTACATCGACCATTCGATCGGCCTGCCCCGCTGACCACCCACCTGGGACACCAACCCATGAAGGGAGCCGCGCCGGTGACCACGGCCGTGCCCGAGCAGAAACCCTACTTCGACGCCCTCGCCGATCTGTTCCACACCTTCGCCGCCGACACCGACCCGATCTACCGGGCCTGGGTCACCGCCGCCGTCCCCGACCTGCACCAGAAACCCGCCAGCCGCGCGGTCGACCTTGGCTGCGGCTCCGGCCGGTTCACCGACCTGCTCGCCGACCGCCACGCACAGCTCCTCGCTGTGGACATCGCCGCCCGCGAGATCGACATGTGCCGCGCCGAACACCCCCGCCCCCAACGTCCGATACCAGGTGCGCAGCCTGCTCGACGTCACACCAGACACCGATGGACGGTTCGACACCGTGTTCACCGTGAACACCGTGCACCACCTGCGCGCCCACGACATCGTGTTGCCGCACCTGCGGTCGCTGGTCCAACCCGGCGGACACCTGGTCCTGGTGGACATCATCGACCCCGGCCAGTGGCGATCGGCCGACTGGCACATCCACGAAGCGTTCGTCGACGCCGAGGAGTCCTACCGGTCCCGGTCCCGCGACCCTGACGTCGCCGCCGAGGTGCTGCGACTGCGGCTGCACCCCCACTGGCTGGAACACGTGACCACCAACATCCCGCTCACCCGCGACGAGTTCCACCGCCAATACCAGGCCGTCTTCCCCGGCATCGAGTTCCGCGACCTGCACAAGGAAGTCACCGCCGGCTACTGGCGGGCACCGGAATGAGCAGCGGGGCGCCCCGGAGGTCGGACGGAGGTGATGACGAGTGAGGTGAGAAGCCCACGTTCTCCCGTGCCCGCTCCGAGCCGTCCCCGAAAGGAAGACCGAGACATGACCACCACGCCGGAGCCTGCGGCAGTTGGCCGGCGAGCCGCTCGAATCCTGGATCTCGTCGAAGGCTGCGAGGAGTACGACCGACTGGTCGCCTCCACCAGGCTCTACCCGGACTGCTGGGCCACGTTCACCGGCTACCCGCTGGTCGCCTGTTTCGACCTCGCGACCGACGCCGGACCGTTGTTCGACGAAGCACTGCGGGTGCTGGCGCTGAAGGCCGCCGTCTATGAGTTGTCGGCGGGTGACGAGGCCGCCGCGGAGTTGGTCATCGCCGCACCGGTCGACGAGATGGTGCACGCGGTGCTCGCCCAGTACACCCTGTGCGTGCAACTGACCGAGCGCTTGGGCATCCGGTTCGTGCACATGACCGACCAGGAACGCTTCGGCTACCAGCCCGGCAACCACGCCCACCAGTGCTACCTGGCGGCCGGCTGGGGCCAGCCGAACCCGCGGTACTGGATCGACGCCGAGCAGACCAGCCGCCGCCTGGCCGTCCTCACCGACCGGTACGAACAGATCGGCATCCACGACGGCGGGCGACGCCACGACATCGACTTCACCGCCGACCTGCAACCAGTGTCAGCGGCCGGCTAGCTCGTGCTCCACCACCCGCCGCATCGCCGCCACCACCACGCCGGGTGCGAACCGGCGACAGGCGACCGCCTCCCCGGCGCAGCGCGGAGGCCAACTCCTCCGGCGCAGCGACACGCAGCACCGCGACCAGCCACGCCTCCAGATCCACCACATCATCAGGCAACGCCAGGGCAGCCGCGGTCGGGACGGGCCGCGGCTGGCCGGCCGCCGGCAGCGGCTGGGCGGCGCTGGCGTACCGGCCGGGCGGCAGGCCAACCCGGAACGGATGCACGCACACGGCGACGCCGGTGGCCGCCTCCACCCGGTGGCCGACCGCCGGGTCGTAGCGGCGGTCCCGGTCCGGCCGGTCGGCCACATCGAACCCGCCCGGACCGAGCAGCTGCGCCGGGCACACCGCGCACGTCGCGTCGGCCCACTCGGGCACCGGCCCGACCCCAGACGCCATCACCACACCCACAGACCCAGGTGGAACAACCCTGCCGCAAGACTGGCGGCCGGGAGGACGCCGGCAACCATGACAGTGCTCGACCGCCCCCGCCACCCCGTTGTCGCCGACGCGCTGGACCTGGCCCGCCGCTGGTGCGCCGGGCATGTCATCGACGGCTCGCCCGCGCTCGTACACGCCGTGCGAGTCGCCCCGACCCTCAGCCGACACGTCCCGACGGCGCCTCCCGAGTTGGTCGCGGCGGTGCTGCTGCATGACGCCCCCGAGTTCGCCCCACCGGATATCGACCTCGACGCCACGCTCGCCGCCCGAGTAGGCCACCTGGTGGTGCGGGTGGTCCGCGCCATCGAAGAGGAGCACCGGGCGCTGGCAGAGCAGCTCCTGCCGGCCATCCGCACCGACGACCCGTGGACGCTGCTCGCCAGCGCCGCCGACAAGATTGTCAGCTTCACCTCCATCCTGCGCCGTGCCACGGCCGCCGCCGATCCCCAGGCGTACTGGCGAGTCCGGCAGCCGTTCCTCCAACGGCTGCCCTACTTTCACGCCTTCCACCACGCCGCCGCCTGCCACCTTCCGTTGACAATGGCCGAGCACCTACAACGACTCATCGCCCGCGCCGATCGGCTCAGTGCCGGCAGCGGCCCTCCGCCGAACACGACCGTGTGGCTGAAGGGGTTGGTGCGGCGATGACCGGCCCCCCCGCCGAGCACGCCGCCGGCGAAGGCGCCGACCCGTGGGGCGCACTCGGCGCGGTGGTGGTCTACGCCGTGCGGTGCGGTGCGCTGCCTCGGCTGACCGCGGCGAGCGTCCCGGAGGTCCGGGAGGCGGCTGACCGGCTGCTGCGGGCGCTGGGAGTCCAGCCTGCCGGCCCTGACCCCGCCGGTCCCGACGTCGCGGCCTGGACGCACGCGCACCTTCAGTGGCGGCCGGAAGGTGGGCAACAGTGAGCAAGGCCCGCTGCGTCCAGGTCTCCGCATGGAGCGTCGCGGAAGGTGACCGCTCCCCCTCCGGGGTGAGCATCGTCTCGGTGCACCGCGACCCGACCCGGGGGAAGGTGCGGCTCGGCTACAGCAACGGGCAGGAGTTGACCGTTGCCGGCGAGCGGAAAGTCGTCGTGGTCTCACCCAGGCCGGTCGCTGGCATCCTCCACCACGGCGCGAACCAGGCCCGGGCGCCGTTGCGGCGGCGCGGAGCCCGGTGAGCCTCGACATGCTCCCCGCCGCCGTAGTCGTCGGTCCCCCGGCCGGTCGCAGCACACCGGACCCAGCCGGTCGAGGGACGGACTCCGCCGTCAGCGCCCTCCAGGCGCCGAAGCCGCGGTCGGCGCCCGCGACCGCAGCACGCGCTATCGCGCTATGCCGCAGGTTGGGCGGCCCGGAGGTGGTCTCGTGGCGGGTCGGCCGGCCGTCCGCATGCCGCTGCCCAGGCTGCGGCCGACGACACGCGGTGTCGCCGACGGGACGGGTGGTGGTCGCGCACGGCGCACCACGGTGCCCTGGGTCGCGGGCGGCGGTCCCGCTGGTCGCGGTGCTGGCAGCGCTGCGGGTGAGACGTTCGGGGGCCAATAGTGTCTGACAACGACATTGACCCGTGGGACCTGGAGGACTTCTACGCCCAGTTCGCGGCCAGGGTGAAGGCGGCGCGGGAGGCGGCCGGGCTGTCGCAGTCCACATTGGAACGGCAGGCGCGGGTGCCGCCCTGCACCGTGTCGCGGCTCGAGCGGGGCGAGGGTGACGAACTCGCCGTGGTCGCCCTCGCCCGCATCGCCGCAGTCCTCGCCGTCCCGATAGCGGACCTGATCCCCGCCGCGGACCAGCCGGCCGAGCCGGAGGACGAGCCGGGTCGGCCGCGAGGGATCATCCACTGCGACTAGCTAGGAGCCTGCTGAAAAGGGGCAGCGGCGGACGGTGTGTCGCGATCCAGCTGCACCCCGTCGGCGAGCGGGCTGTGCCCCCGCGATCGGCTGGCTTGCTGGAGGCCTTCTCGGTCGGCGTGGTCGGCGCCCCGGGTCGGCGCGCTGATCGCGTCCCGCCACCCCGGCACGCGGTGGCGGGATCTTCTGCGGCTGATGAGCGGATCGAGCCAGCTCGCACGCCGCTGGGTGGGCGGTCGTGCCGAGGCTGGCGGGTTGGGATGGTCTGGCTCGGTGATCGGCGGGACGGGACGCTGTCCGCCCGAGACGACCGAGCCGGAGGTCCCGGTCCGGTCAGGCCTTAGGCCGGTGGGCGTACGGGGGTCGGTGCGAGGAGGCTGCGAGTGGGTGGCTGGCGGACGGCGGGTGGTGGTCATGGACCGGTTGACCGCGGCGGACCTGAGCATGGTGACGCCGGAGGAGTTCGGCTGGCCGCAGGACATCGGCGCGTTGATGGTCCTCGACGGCGGCGGGCTGGTCGATCCGGACGGCGAGTTCCGGATCGCGGCGGCCCGGGCGGCGATCGAACGGCGGCTGCACCTGGTCCCACGGTTCCGGCAGGTGCTGTTCACGCCGCGGCGTGGGCTGGGCTGGCCGCTGTGGGTTGAGGCCAGCGCCTTCGACATCGCCGAGCACGCGCGGGTCTTTCCACTGGCGCCGCCGGCCGGCGAGGAGCAGCTGCTGCTTGCCATCGAGCGGCTGCGCCGCCGGCCGCTGCAGCGGGCACGCCCGCTTTGGGAGATGTGGTTCCTGCCCGGCCTGGCAGCCGGGCGGGTCGGCCTGTTCATGAGACTGCACCATGCCATCGCCGATGGGGTCGCGGTGTTGCTCTACTGGGCGCGTTCCTGGACCTAGACGCCGACCCGCCTCGACAGCCGGCCCCGCCGCCGTTGATCCGCGCGCGGATGCCCTCCGACCGCGACCTGCTCGCCGACAACGTGCGCCGGCACGGTCGGGCGCTGGCCGGTGCGGTGTCGACGCTGGCTCGGCCGGTGCACACCACCCGGCAGCTGCGGCGAGGATGGCCGGCAATGCGGGAATCCTTCGCCGAGCAGCGAGTATCCCGTACCAGCCTGAACCGGCCGGTCGGCTCGGATCGCCGGCTGGCGGTCATCCGCGGCGATCTCGCGCAGGCCAAGCTGGTCGGCCACATGCACGCGGCCACGGTGAACGATGTGCTGATGGCCGCGATCGCCGGTGGCCTACGGGAGCTGCTTGCCGGCCGCGGCGAGCAGGTCGACGAGCTGGTGCTGCGGGCGTTCATTCCGGTCTCGCTGCACCACGAGCAACCGGGCCAACCGCGAGCCAACCTTGACGGGGCGATGTTCGTGCCGCTGCAGGTCGGTGTGCCGGACCCGGTCCGGCGGCTGGAGCTGATCGCCGCGGACACCGCGGAGCGGAAGAAGAAGGCCCGTCCGTCCGGCGGTGCCCTGCTTCCCGGCCGCAGCGTGCAGCGGGTGGCCCTGCGGCTGCTGGCCCGGCAGCGGTTCATGAGCGTGTACGCCGCCAACGTCCCCGGCCCGCCGGTGCCGCTCTACTTCGCCGGAGCGCGGCTGCTGGAGGTCTTCCCGGTGGTGCCGATCATGGCGAACGTCACCCTGGGGATCGGCGCCCTGACCTACGCCGGACAGTTCAACATCGCCGTGGTCGCCGACCGGGACACCTGCCCCGACATCGACGTCTTCGTCCACGGCATGCAGGACACGCTGCAGGATCTGACCGCGTCCCTGCTCGTCGGCGAGCCGCGTCAGCCGACGCCGCGGCGGAGCTTGGCGCGGTAGTCGTGCTGGTCGGGCAGGAAGCGGCTGACCGACCGCCGGACACGCCATCCGGCCGTGCGTCAAGGCTAGGTTGACCAGCGAACAGGCGACGCCCGTCGCGGGAGGCGACGACCGCGGCACAGGCCGGGAGACCAGCATGAAGGCCATCGTCCAAGACAGCTACGGCTGCACAGACGTCCTGCAGTTCCGGGACGTCGACCAGCCGCTGCCCGCGGACAACCAGGTGCTGGTCCGGGTGCATGCGGCCGGCCTGGACCGGGGTGTCTGGCACGTCATGACCGGCCTGCCATACATGATCCGCCTCGTCGTGCCATCCCTCGGGCTGCGCGAACCCAAGGTCCCCGTTCGCGGCGTGGACCTCGCCGGGCGGGTCGAGGCGGTCGGCCGCACCGTGACCCGGTTCCAGCCAGGCGACGAGGTCTTCGGCTGGTGCGACGGCTCCTACGCCGAGTACGCCTGCGCTACAGAGGACCATCTGACGCTCAAGCCGGCCAACCTCAGCTTCGAGCAGGCGGCCGCCGTGCCCATCTCCGGCTTCGCCGCGCTGCAGGCGCTGCGCGCCGTGGGCGAGGTTCAGCCGGGGCAGGCGGTGCTGGTCATCGGGGCGGCCGGCGGCGTCGGGTCGTTCGCGGTGCAGCTGGCCAAGGCGTTCGGCGCCGAGGTCACCGGGGCCTGCCGCAGCAGCAGGGTCGAGCTGGTCCGCTCGCTCGGCCCGACCAGGTGATCGACTACACCCGGCAGGACGTCACCGACGGCAGCCGCCGCTGGGACCTGATCATCGACACCGGCAGCCACCGATCGCTGACCCGGCTGCGGCGTGCCCTGACCCCGAACGGAACGCTGGTCATCGTCGGCAGCGAAGGACGAGGCCGGTGGCTGGGCGGCTTCGACCGCCAGCTGCGGGCACTGGCGCTGTCCCGGCTGGTCGGCCAGCGGCTGCGGATGCTCAGCTCCACACCGCGGCAGGAGGATCTGCAAGTCTTGCGGGAGCTGATGGAGGCCGGCAAGCTCACCCCGCTCATCGACCGGACATTCCCACTGCGTGAGGTCCCTGAGGCCATCCGGTACCTGGTCGACGGCCACCCAGCCGGCAAGGTCGTCATCACCATATGAGCGCGGCGCTCACCGCACGCCCACAAGCGAGCGGCTGAACCAGCGCCGACACACTCCGTCATCCCGCCGCTCCTCCGGGGGCAGCGCTCGACCAACGTCGGATAGGGCTCAACGCGGCGGAAGCGGTGAGTTGATCACGATGGCGGTGCGTCCACCCGTTGAGACGCACGCATTTGCCGCCGTCGGAGACGCGTTGTGACCCGGTGTGGCTGCGCTCATTCGGCATTGCCGATGTCCTCCGGGTGCACACGCCGGAACAGCAATTCCCGCCGCTACCCCGCCCGGCGTCGCAGCAAGGCCAACCCTAAGCGTCGGCTGCCTCACGCGCGTCCGATCGTGCTCCGGAACCACTCGACGGCCCCGCCCTGCTCTCCGCGCGGAGTCGATCCCACGACAGGGACGGCAACGCCGAGCCCATCTCGAAGGACCGTAACCGTGAGCATCTGGAGCGCGTTATACGGGCCGTTGTCTACCCGGAACGACCTCGACGCGTAAGAGGCCGTAAGGTCGGCCGTCGCATCATGCGGACGTACGGGTGAGCGACTAGCCGCGCATTGGGGAGGCTGTTCAGGTGATGTACAGGCGTGCTCTTGCAGCAACTGCCACAGTCGGCGCAATGCTCAACGCCGCGTGCGGAGGCAAGCCAGCGGTGCCGGCGGCTGCCCCCACGACTGCGTCCGCGCCGACGACCACAACGGCGCATGGTTCTCCCGCCTCGGCGTCTACCGTCTATCCGGGACGGTCCGAC
>WNGL01006687.1_pt1 | contig 16321 bp, 18 predicted proteins | sample 5400591 | NCBI WGS metagenome assembly WNGL01 (sample SAMN13153377, study PRJNA577476) | soil metagenome | isolation source: 80 cm soil or saprolite under Garry oak tree replicate 1 | place: USA:California | collected 2016-06-15
ATGCAGGCGGGCGTAGTACATCAGTACTTCCTCGACGGTCAGCGCTGCAGGGAACGCGGGGCTGTCAGTCGCGTAACCGACGAGCCGACGGACGTCGGGGTCTGCCACGGACATACCCCACACCCGCACGTCGCCGGTTTTCGGCCTGATCGCGCCGGCAGCGATACGGAGCAGCGTGGTCTTCCCTGCCCCCGCGGGCCCGACGAGCCCCGCGATTTCGCCAGGCAACAGCGCAAGCGAGGCGGGGCCCATGCGAGACGCCGTGATGTCGCTCAGCGTCAGCGCGTAGTCGGTCATCTGTGGCGTCGCCCGATGAAGGCAGCGGCCAGCAGAATTCCCAAACCGCTCCACGCCACAGCATGCACGATCGCGCCGAGGTTGCCGGTCGCGATGTCGCGGTAGTGCCAGAGCGCTGGCCCCAGCTCGAGTGCGCTCGCCGCGGTCAGCCGTAGGACTCCGGGGCTGGCGAGCGCGACGAGGCGCTCGGGTGCGACCGTGCCGGCGACCGCCATAAAGAAGAAGAGCGCCAGCGCAGCGCTGCGTCCGACAAGGAGCACAACCGCCAGCGCACAACTGCCGACCGCCGCCGCGGCGAGCAGGCCCGCGACCACCGCGCCCGTGCGCCAACCGACCGCCAGGCTGCAGGCAATGGTGAGACCAGACGCTGCGAGCACGATGGTCAACCAGCGTCCCGTGGCGACGGCGAGTGGTGTCGTCGGGTGGGCGAGCGCCATTGTCAGCGCCGCGCGGTCGCCTTCATGTCCGACGACACTCGCACAGGCGACAGTGGCACCCAGGGCGCCGGCCTGAAGGGCGATCGTGAGTGGATCGAGGCCGTACGCTCGCAGCCAGATGAGCGACGCGCCGAGGGCCAATAACGAAATGCCGAGCCGGGTCCGGGTGAGTCGCGGAAGGATGACCAGGAATTCGGCGTGGACGCAGCGCAGGAATCGCATGGCGGCACGATACAGAAGGACGCCGCGGCGGGTGGTACCGATTCCCCGCAGTAACGATCAAATCGTTGCGCGCGCTCCGATAATTGCGTCGACGAGCGTGTCCGCATCGAACCGCACGGGGTCCGTGGCAGGGAGACCGGTTTCCTCGGCAGCCTTTGCCACCGCCTCACGGGCCGCTGTCTCATCCATGTCGTAGGTGTTGAGACAGATCCCGATCACCTTCGTGGGATGCACCGGGTGCGCGGCGCGCTCGTAGATGTCGATCATTTCCGAGTACGACGGAATCTTCACCCACGGCTCGCGGCCGTGATAATCGCCGATGTAGTCGCGCGTCGCCTGGTGGCAGAGAATCAGCGCATCGGGGCAGGAGCCGTGCAGCAACCCGAGCGTGACGCCTGAGTAACCGGGATGAATCAGGCTGCCCTGCCCCTCCACCAGCACGATGTCGTTGTCCTTCGCGCCCTGGAGCACGAGCTGCTCGGCGGCGCCGGCGATGAAGTCGGCCACCACCGCATCCACCGCGGTGCCCCAGCCTTCGATGAAGATGCCCGTCTGTCCCGTCGCCACGAAGCTGGTGCGGTGGCCGCGCTTCACGAGCGCATCGCGCAGCTGGAGCTGCGCCGTCATCTTGCCGACGTTGCAATCGGATCCCACGGCGAGCACGACGAGCGCATCGACCTCGGCGGCGCGGCCATCGGCGATCGGCAGATTCGCCGGCGGCCGGCGCGCGTCGAGAATGCGCACGCCGCGCGCCTGCGCGAGCGGGCCCAGTTCCGCATCGTCGCCGATGAAGGTGTGCAGGCCGCTCCAGATCTCGAGCTTCTTCTCGATCGCGGTCCGGAGCCACCGCTTCCATTCGTCGGGCAGCCGGCCGCCCGCCGGCGCGATGCCGATCAGCACGGCGGTCGCCCCTTTGCCCTGCGCCAGGCCGCGCTCGAAATCCCCCACGACGGGAATGGTGCCGCCGAATCCCAGCACTTCCTGCGCCGTCTTCCCAGCCTGTTTGCGGTCGAATACGGCGACGATCCGTTCGGGGAAATAGCGAATGCAGGAGTTGGCGGTCTTGGACGTCAGCGGCCCGAAGTCGCCATCGGCGATGATGAGGAAGCGGTGCTGCGGCGTCGTCATTTCTTGGCAGCGACCGCCTGGCGACGCTCGACGCCGCTCCACGACTCTGTGGGACGCAGCACGGCGGGCTCGGCGCTCCCGGCCTCGCCGTAAATCTCTCGATAGAGTATGTGCCGAATCAGCACCATCGTCACACACAGCACCGGCACCGCCACGATCAGCCCGATCGCGCCGAGTAGCGCACCCATCACCAGCACAATCGCGATTGTGAGGACGGGCGGGATATCGACTTTGCGTTGCATGATCCGAGGGACCACGATATTCGAGCCGAACACGTGCACGAGCACGCCGAGCAGAATGACGAGCAGAACCTTCACCCAGTCACCCGATGCGACGACGAACACAGCGGGCAGTAACGTGGAGACGAGCGTGCCAAAAAACGGGATGATGGCGACGATGCCCGTGAAAATGCCGAACGCCAACCAATACGGCACACCGAGAATCCACAGGCCGACGGCCGTCAGCAATGCCAGCACGGCCATGGAGATCAGTTGGCCGACAACCCAGGCCCGCAGCGTGGCTCCAGCGTCGGCCGAGATGCGCGCCGCGATGCGCCGGTGGCGCGGGGCGAATAGCGAGATCAGCCCATTGCTGTACAACGCGGGCTGGCGCGCCAGATACAAGGCCATCACGAGCACACTGGCACCTTCGATGAACAGCATGCCTCCGCCCCGTACATAACCGAAGATCGAGCCGCTCAGGAATCCCACCGCATCGGTGACGAGTCCCGACACGAAGCCCGACGAAGGATTCGCGAGCTCGGTCTGGTCGAGCACGGGATACTGGCTTCGGTCTGGTCGAGCACGGGATACTGGCTCGCCCAGCGCGCCAGCACGCTCTGGATGTTGGTGAGCGTCTGCGGCAGGCCGCCGATCAGCGCCCGCGTTTGTTCGACGACCGGCGGAGCGAGCAGTGCGGCGACGCTCGCGACTCCCGCGACGGTCGCGAGGACGGTCAGCGTCAGCCCCAGCCAGCGACGCATCCCAAAGCGCTTCTCCAGCCAGTCCGTGATCGCGGAGAGATAGACGGCCAGGAGGATCGCCAGAAAGACGAGCAGCAGGACATCGATGACCTTGAGAATGAACAGGACCACGAGGGCCGCAACAAAGAGCGCCACAAACGTGGCGCTCGACAACCGATCAGAGGAAGGAGCTTTGGACCCGTTCAGCTCTTCTGCTCCGGGTCGTCATCCTCGAGCAATTCGGCATCCTTCGCGCCTTTGCCGAGCGCTTTGGCCTGCTCCTGAGTCCCTCCGGGCAGCAAGCCCATCTTGCGCTTGAGCGCGAGCAGCTGCTCGTCCGCGCTGGCCTTCACCTCGATTCCCTGGAACTGCTTGATCAGGGAATCGCCCGAGAGATCCTCGTTCACCTCGGCCGCGGCGATCAGCTTCCGCTCCTCATGCTCGATCTGCTCGGCCATCCGCTCGAACGTCTCGAACGCGCTCTTGTCGGAGATCGCGCCCATCGTCTCCTGAATGCGCTTGTGGGCCTCGGCCCGTTTCTGGCGCGCGATCAGGATGTTCTTCTTGCGCTTGGCTTCTTCGATCTTGTCGTTGAGCTGGCGGAGCGACGCCTTGAGCCGTTCGGTCTCCTCCCGATGCTTGACCCACGTTTCCTGCAGCTGCACGGCGCCCTGGACATGCTCGTTGTAGCGGAGCAGCGCCTGCTTGGCGAGATCGTCGCGGCCTTCCTGGACGGCGAGGACGGCCCGCTTCTCCCAGTCCTCGGACAGTTTCTTTTCCTGCTCGGCCTGGGCGGAAAGCCGCTTCTCATCGGCGATGGCGGCGGCGACCTGCTGCTTGGCCTTCGCCAGCTGGTTGCGCATGTCGATGATGAGCTGCTCGAGGACCTTTTGCGGGTTCTCGGCGCGCGAGATCAGATCGTTGATGTTCGACCGGATCAGCGTGGACAGACGATCAATGATCCCCATGGCGTCCTAGGCTCCTGGCAATGATCGCTCGCGCTTCTGCGCGAGCAGCCGCTCCGCAAAATCCAGCCGCTCGGCCATCTCGGCTATTTGCCCCTGCATCTCGATCACGCGCTGCTCCAACTCCCCTTCACCCGGCGTATCGATCCATTCCTGACCGAAGCCCTTCCAGCGCTTGCGGCGATGCATGCCTGAGCGAATGCGCTCGGCAATTGCCGCGGCTAGGTCCGACTTAAAGAAGGCATACAGTACGACCCCGGCTACGACGAACCCACCGATCATCCCGATCAGCGGAATCAGCTGATTCGGATCGAACGGAATGACCGGAGTCGGTGGTGGCGTTTGCAGAAGCACTTGGTCTCCTACGCCGCGGCCACGCGGCCCGTTTCAGCGGGCAACATCACGGCCGTGGCTTTCCCAGCTTACCGGCCTGATTCTGACCGAGCAGCCGTTCGGTAAAATCTACTCGCTCCGCCAGTTCCGCCACCTCCCGGCGCAACTGCTCCACCGTTTCGACCAATTCCGCATGGTCCTCAGTGGTTCCGCCAGCCGCCGGGCCGTGCTTGAGTCGCTCGGCATAGGCCCTCCCGACTGGAGACAACGCGATCATCCAGGCGAAAAAGCCACCCACCGCCACGATCGGGATGAACAACGCCAGAATGTCTTCCATTACCCGTCCCGTGGCTTGGCGAGGAGTCGTTCCGCGAAATCCATCCGCTCGGCCAGCTCTGCGACCTCTTCGCGCACCTGCTGGAGCTCGTTCAAGATCTCATCACGCTCGGCGGGGTCGATGCCGGGCTTACGATGCTCGCCGGCGATACGCTTCGCGACGGCGGCGGCGACCGGCCGCAGCACCCAGAATGTCCCGCCGAAGAACATGAAGGCCGCGACGGCTTCGGGCCCGTTCATGTCTGCGACTTTTTCGCGAGCAGCCGCTCGGTGAAGTCGACGCGCTCGCCCAGATCGCCGATTTCGCGGCGCGCTTGCTGGATCTCAGCCAAGAGATCTTCACGCAGCAGCTGCAGCTCCTCCCTCACGCCAGCATCGAGGTTCTTGGAGCGGATGCGCTCGGCGAGGGCACGCACGAGCGGGTACAGCAGTATGGTCGACCCGATGATGGTCAACGTGAAGAGAAAGGCCACGCCCTCAGGGGGCATCGGCTACCTCATTGGGAACTTCCGAGCCGTTGAACACGCGCGCCCTCCTTGCTTCGTCCAACCTACCGTCTAGTCTCCCGCCTGCAACACCTTCCGCAGGAACTGCCCCGTATGCGAGCCCTTGGCCTGGGCGATTTTCTCGGGGGGACCTTCCGCCACGACGCGACCGCCCAACTCGCCTCCCTCGGGCCCCAGGTCGATGACCCAGTCGGCGGTTTTGACGACGTCGAGGTTGTGCTCGATGACGACGACCGTGTTCCCCTTGTCCACCAGCCGGTGCAGCACCTCCAGCAGCAGCCGCACGTCCTCGAAGTGCAAGCCGGTCGTCGGCTCGTCCAGGATATACAGCGTCCGGCCCGTGTCCCGTTTGGAAAGCTCAGTCGCGAGCTTCACGCGCTGGGCCTCGCCGCCCGAGAGGGTCGTCGCCGATTGTCCAAGGTGGATGTATCCCAGACCTACGTCGTTGAGCAACTCGAGTTTCGTCCTGATACGCGGCTGATGCTCGAAAAAGTCGAGCGCGTCGGCCACCGTCAGGTCGAGCACGTCGGCGATCGATTTTCCTTTATACCGGACCTCCAATGTTTCCCGGTTGTAACGCCGGCCCTTGCAGACTTCGCACGGGACGTAGACGTCGGGCAGAAAGTGCATCTCGACTTTCACGAGCCCGTCGCCCTGACACGCTTCGCAGCGCCCGCCTTTGACGTTGAACGAGAACCGGCCCGGCCCGTAGCCGCGGAGCTTGGACTCCGGGAGATACGTGAACAGCTCCCGAATCGGGGTGAACAGACCCGTATACGTCGCCGGATTGGAACGCGGCGTGCGGCCAATCGGGCTCTGGTCGATGTCGATCACTTTGTCGATGTGATCGAGCCCGTCGAGCCGCTCGTGCGCGCCCGGAACGACCTTGGCCCGATAGAAATGGCGCGCCAGCGCCTGGTACAGGATGTCGGTGACCAGCGTCGATTTCCCCGACCCCGACACCCCCGTCACGGCGACAAAGAGGCCGAGCGGGAAATCGACCGAGAGATCCTTGAGGTTGTGATGCTTTGCCCCGAGCACGCGCAGCAAGCGGTCGGCGCTGGCGATGCGGCGCCGCGGGGGAACGGGGATACGCAGCTCGCCGCGCAGGTAGCGCGCGGTCAGCGAGTCGCGGTGGCGCAGCACATCATTGAGCGGCCCGGCCGCGACGACCTCACCGCCGTGGCGGCCGGCGCGCGGTCCCAGGTCCACCACGTAGTCGGCGGCGCGAATCGTCTCTTCGTCGTGCTCGACGACGAGCACGGTGTTGCCGAGGTCGCGCAGCTCCTTGAGCGTCGCCAGCAGGCGGGCATTGTCGCGTTGGTGCAGGCCGATCGACGGTTCATCGAGGATGTACAGCACGCCGACGAGCCGGCTGCCGATCTGCGTCGCGAGGCGGATACGCTGCGCTTCACCACCGGAGAGCGTGACCGCGGAGCGCTCGAGTGTGAGGTAGTCGAGCCCGACGTCGACGAGGAATCGCAGCCGGTCGGTCACTTCCTTCAGAATCGGCCGGGAGATTTCCGGATCGAGTCCCGCGCGGCTAGGCCCTCGCAAGGGGACTTTCGCGAAGAAGTCGAGCACCTCACGCACCGGCAGCGCCACGACGTCGCCGATGCTCCTGCCGGCCACCAATACCGAGAGGCTCTCAGGCTTGAGGCGGCGCCCGCCGCACGTGGGGCACGGCTGTTCGACCATGTACTGCTCGAGCTGCTCGCGCACGGCATCGGACGCCGTTTCGCGATAGCGCTTTTCGACGTGATCGAGCACGCCTTTCCAGCCCGATTCGTACGAGCCGTGCCAGCGCTCGCTGTCGTACTGGTAGGTGATCGTTTTGCCCGGAGCGCCGTGAAGCAGGATCTTCTGCACGGCGGGCGAGAGATCCCGCCACGCCGCATTGAGATCGAACTTGTACGTCCGCGCGAGTGCCGGGAGCACGACCTTCCGCAGATAGCCGCTCGGCTCACCCCACGGCAGCACCACACCTTCGAGAATCGACAGGCCGTGATCGCCGAGGACGAGGTCGGCGTTGACTTCGCGGCGCGTGCCGAGTCCCGAGCAATCGGGACAGGCGCCGTAGGGAGAATTGAACGAGAACTGCCGCGGCTCGAGCTCCGGCAGCGACAGACCGCATTTGGGACAGGCGTAGCGCTCCGAGAAGAGCCGTGTGCGGGGCGAGCCGGTCTGTCGCACGACCTCCACCACGCCCTCGGCGGCTTTGAGCGCGGTCTCGATCGAATCGGCGAGCCGCCCCCGATCCGCGGGCCGCACCACGAGCCGGTCCACCACCACGGCGATGTCGTGGTTCTGCCGGCGATTGAGCTTGGGGAGGTCCGACAAGTCGTAGGTCTCGCCGTTGATGCGTGCCCGAACGAAACCCTGCTTGCGCATCGCCTCGAACACGTCGCGGAACTCACCCTTGCGGCCGCGCACCAGCGGCGCCAGCACCTCGATCTTCGTCCCTTCGGGCCACTCGAGCACGAGGTCGGTGATTTGTGACGCGGACTGCCGCTCGACGGGGGTACCATCGTTGGGGCAATGCGGCGTGCCGGTGCGGGCCCAGAGCAGGCGGAGGTAGTCGTAGACCTCGGTGATCGTGCCCACTGTGGAACGTGGGTTGGCACCCGCTGTTTTTTGCTCGATCGAGATCGCGGGCGAGAGACCCTCGATCGCATCGACGTCGGGCTTGTCCATGAGGCCGAGGAACTGCCGGGCGTAGGCGGAGAGCGATTCGACGTAGCGCCGCTGGCCTTCGGCGTAGATCGTGTCGAACGCCAGTGACGACTTCCCCGAGCCGGACAACCCCGTGATCACCACCAGGGCGTTCCGGGGGAGCTCGACATCGATGTTTTTGAGGTTGTGCTCGCGTGCTCCGCGGACGATGAGCGCGTCACCGGGCATAGACTTTGAGGCTACACAGGTTACTGGCTTGCGGTCAACTCTCCACTTTCCTACGTTAGCATCCCCGATGACCACAGCCGCCAAGGGCCTGACATGAACCGCGAGGGACGCGGTCCGCGCCGCGAGCGCCGCTGGCAGACGTCGCAGGAGCGGGCGCGGGTGGCCGCCGAGCTGATCGAGGAAGCGGAAACCCTCACCCAGACGGGGGCGATCGCTTCCCCGCGCGACGTGGCGCGCGACGGCCAACCGCCGCCGCTCCGTGTCGCACTCCCGGTCGCGAATCCTGGTCCGACGGACATCACGGCAAAGCTGGACGAGGGCGAGCCGGAACCTCCAGCTCCTCCTCCGGCGCCTCCATCACCCCCACCTGCGGCCGCCGCTCCGCCGGAGCCTGCTCCGGCGTCGGACGACCCTCTGTACGTCGCCGCCAGGGAAGCCACCGAACGGGGCGAGATTGACCGGGCGGCCGCGTCGTACCGGGACCTCTTGGCACGCGAGCCCCAACACGTGAAGGCGCGCAACAACCTGGCGTTGATTCTCGACGCCCGCGGCGACCGCGACGGCGCCCTGGCGGAGCTGGACCGCGCGCTCGAGATCGAACCCGACAATCCCGCCCTCTTGCTGAACCGGGCCGCCATCCTCGGCGCGACGGTGCGCTACGCGGCCGCGCAGCGGGACCTGCAGCGCGTCCTGCGCGCCGACCCAAACAGCGTCGAGGCGCTGTTCAACCTGGGCATCGTCCTCACGCGCCGCGGCATGTGGCGTGAGGGCACCGACCAGCTGCGGCACGCGGCGGACATCGAGCCGGGTCGCGCCGCGACCTGGTACTACCTGGGTGAAGCGCTCAATCACCTGGACGACCTCGCGGGCGCGCTGGCGGCGTATGAGCGAGCCGTCGAGCTGCAGCCCGCCAATCCCAAGGCGCTGTACGGCATCGGCAAAGTGCTCGACCGGTTGAATCGGCCCGATGAAGCGACGGCGATGTACCGCCGCTCCCGCGAAATGACCGGTAGGTGATTCGCGTAGTCGTGGACGATCTCGCGTCGTTCGCCGCTGATGCAGTCGTCCGCCCCGCCACAACTCGACTCGACCCCACCGCCGCGGCGCTGCGCCGCCTGGAAATTCTCGGCGGGGAGGAGTTCCAGAACCGCATCCGCCTGAGCCGCGAGCTCGCGGTCGGGGGCGCGGTCGTGACGGCCGCCGGGGGCGACCTCCCCGCCGAATTCGTCATCCATGCAATCATTCGGAGCGAGACCGAGCCGGTCACGCGCGGCAGTGTCGCGCGCGCCTGGCTGTCCACGCTCCATCAAGCGCAGGAGTGGGAGTTCGTGCACCTCAGCGCCCCACCGCTGGGCACCGGCGCCGGCAACCTGACGCTCGAGGACTCCGCGGAAATCATGGCGACGGTGTTGCACGCGCACCGTGGCGGCGCGCAGTTCCCCGCGGACGTGTCGTTCATCGTCGAGCGTCCTGAGGATCAACAGGTGTTCGAGGCGGCGCTGCAGCGGGCGGTCTCGTGAACCGGCGCCGCTGGGTCGTCGCGATTCTCGCCGCGTGGGTGCTGTCGCTGGGCTGGCTGGTCAAGCGCGAGGTGTTCCGGCCCACCGGGGCACGGCTCGCGGCCGCCGCGCTCGCCGTACCGCCCGGCGCGCTGTTCTATCGGCTCGCCGTCGGCGGCCAGCAGGTCGGCTACTCCTCCACAACGATCGACACGCTCGCGAGCTCGCTCCGCGTCGAGAACGTGTTCGTGCTCGACGTTCCCGCCATGGGCGCGTTGCACCGCACCAGCGCGCGCAGCATCGCCACGCTTTCGCGCGCGCTGCGGCTGGAAACGGTCGAGACCACGTTCGACGGTGACCTCGGCCAGTTTGCCGCCCATGGCCGCGTCATTGGGGACACCGTGTTGCTCGTCGCGATCGTCGCGGCCGGCGACTCGCAGACAACCCGGATCCCGCTCCAGGGGCCGATTACGCTGCCGACCTTGCTGCCGTTACGCCTCGCCTTCGGCGGCGAGCTGCGGCCAGGGCACGCGTACACCGCCCGGCTCTTCGATCCGCTGCTGCTCACGGGCCGCGACGTGACGGCGCGGGTGGCCGCGGAGTCCACCCTGGTCGTGTCCGACAGCGCCGACCTTGATTCGACGACCATGGTCTGGGTCCCCGAGCACTTCGATACGGTGCGCGCGTTCCGCATCGACCACGATGCGCTGGGGGGCGGGGTTCCGATGAGCAGTTGGATCGACGCGCAGGGAGGCCTGGTCTTCGCCACGACCGATGGATTCGCGATGGAGCGCGCCGCGTTCGAAATCGTGTATCAGAACTTCAAGAAGCGCGATACGGTGCGCATCGCCCGGAGCAGTGCCGCACCAGCTCCGGGGGAGATCGTGCCGCTCACGGCGCTGGTCGCCGGGGTGCGCGTCGATCAGCCCCCGCCCCGCGACCGCCTGCGGCTCCGCAAGAACGGGCGTGACACGGTGGAGATCGTGCAGGCGAGCGTCCTGCAATCCCACGCGGCGCCCTATCGCCTCCCTTCCCGCGACACCGCGCTGGCGCGTTGGCTCGCGCCGGAGCCCTTGATCCAGAGCCACGACCCGCGGATCGCCGCGCAGGCTCGACGCATCATTGACCGGGAGCGCAGTCCGGCGCGGGTCGCCGAGCTGCTGCTGCATTGGGTGCATCGGAACCTGCGTCGCACGATCGCCCAGCCCGCCGGCGCACCCAGCGCCGTCTGGGTGCTGGAAAACCCGACCGGCGACTGCAACGAGGCCGCCACGCTGTTCGTCGCGCTCGCGCGCTCGACCGGATTGCCGGCGCGTACCGTCGCGGGATTGATCTACCTGAATGGCCGATTCTACTACCACGCCTGGGCGGAGGTCTATCTGAGCGACTGGGTCGCGGTCGATCCGGCATTCGATCAATTGCCCGCCGATGCCGCACACGTGCCGATCGCGGTGGGCGGGCTGGCCCGGCAGATCGAGCTCGTCCCGCTCGTCGGCCGGCTGAAGCTCGAGGTGCTATGATCCGCCTGGAGAACCTGACCAAGCTCTACGGCAGCTTCGTCGCCGTGGACGACATCTCGCTGCACGTGCCGCGCGGCGTCCTCTACGGCTGCCTCGGCCCGAACGGCGCCGGCAAGACGACGACGCTCCGGATGATTGCCGGCATCCTGCGGCCCACGCAGGGCCGCGTGCTCCTCGGCGGCGACGACGTCCACGCCAATCCGCTGGCCGCCAAGATGCGGCTCGGCTTCATCCCCGACCGCCCCTTCGTCTACGACAAGCTCACCGGCGCGGAATTCTTGCGGTTCGTCGCCGGCCTGTACGGCCAGGAGGGCGACACAGTCGAGCGCCGCATCGCCGAGCTGCTCGAGGTGTTCGAGCTGACCAGCTGGAAGGATGAGCTGATCGAAGCGTACAGCCACGGGATGCGGCAGAAGCTCATCATCTCGAGCGCCTTGATTCACCGCCCCGAGTGCATCGTCGTCGACGAGCCGATGGTGGGGCTCGACCCGAAAGCGGCACGGCTGCTGAAGGACATTTTCCGGCAATTCGTCGAGCGCGGCGGCACCGTGTTGATGAGCACGCACACGCTCGAGGTCGCCGAAGCGATGTGCGACCAGATCGCGATCATCCAGCACGGCAAGACCGTTGCGGCCGGCACCGTCAGCGACGTGCGGCGGCAGCATCAGGCCGGCGACGCAAGTCTCGAAGACCTGTTCCTGAAGCTCACGGGCGGCGCCCAGGTCCGGGAGCTCGTCGAGGTGCTGGGGGCGCGGGGGGGCCGATGAGGCAGCCGTCACTCGCGCATGTCCTGCAACCCAAGTGGCGCACCGCGCTGCAGCGGCTGCGCGAGGAACGCGCGAGCGGCGGCACCGGCAAGTTCGTCGTCCTGGCGCTGGTCGGCGGCGCGTTCTGGCTGGGGGTCTTCGGGGTCCTGTACAAGATCCTGAAGAGCTTGCGTGCCGTCGAAGACCTCGGACCGCTGATCCCCGGAAAGATCCTCGGGCTCATCCTGCTCTCGTTTATTTCCATTCTGGTGCTGTCGAATGTCATCACGGCGTTGTCGAGCTTCTTCCTCGCGAAGGACCTCGACCTGCTCGTCTCGGCGCCGGTCGACTGGCTGCGGCTGTACCTCGCGAAACTGGGCGAGACGCTGCTGCACTCGTCCTGGATGGTCGCGCTGATGGCGGTGCCGATCCTGACCGCTTACGGCGTCGTCTACAGGGGGGGCGTGTTGTTCGGGCTGTACGCCCTTATAGCAATCATACCGATGTTGATCTTGCCGGCGGTTTTGGGCTCGGCGGTGACGCTGGTGCTCGTCAATATCTTCCCCGCGCGACGCACCCGCGATCTGCTTTCGATCATCGCGTTAGGCGCCGCGGGCGGCGTCATCCTGCTGTTCCGCGTCATCCGCCCCGAGCAGCTCGCCCGCCCCGAAGGCTTCCGCAACCTGCTCGATTTCGTCATCCTGCTGCGTGGGCCCACCTCGCCGTTCCTGCCGAGCGAATGGGCGTCGCAGGCGATCATGGGATACCTGCGGCACGAGATCGATCCCCTCCCGCTCGCGTTACTGTGGACGACGGCGGCGGCATTCGTCACGCTGGGCGCGGTGCTGCACCGCGCGCTGTACGCGCAAGGGTTTACCAAGGCGCAGGAAGGCGCGGAGCGCTTCATTCGCGGTGGCCTGTGGCGCTGGACGGTGGGGTCGCTGCTGGGCTGGCTGCCGGTCGCGAAGCGCGAGTTCGTTCTCAAAGACATCAAGCTGTTCTTCCGCGACACGACGCAATGGAGCCAGCTGATCCTACTCGCGGTCCTCGTCGTCGTGTATCTCTTCAATATTCAGGCGCTGCCGCTGCATCGCGGCGAGCCGGTCGGATTCTTTTACGTAAACCTGGTGTCGTTCCTGAATCTGGGGCTTGCCGGCTTCGTGCTCGCTTCGATCGCCGCGCGCTTCATTTTTCCCGCCGTCTCCCTGGAAGGCCGGCAGATGTGGTTGCTGCGCTCCTCGCCGCTCGACCTGCGGGCCCTGCTCTGGTCCAAGTACTGGGTGGGCACGCTGCCGTTACTGGTGCTGGGCCTCATACTCACCGGCCTGACCAACGCGCTGCTCGAGGTGACGCCGTTCATGATGATCATGAGCCTGGCGACCATGGCGGCCTTGACGCTGGCGATTTCCGCGATGGCGCTGACGTTCGGGACGCTGTATCCCCAGTTCGAGACGGAGAACGCCGCGCAGATCCCGACGTCGTTCGGCGGGCTGGTGTTCATGATGGCGACGATTGCGCTGCTCGCCGGCGTGATCGTTTCGCTGTGGCAGGCGGTGTATCAATACGTGCGGGCGGTCTACGACGGCCGGCCGGTGGTCATCGATGCGTGGATGTTTCTCTGGTTCGTCGTAGCCGCCGCGTTGTGCGCGGCGGCCACGATTATCCCTCTGAGGATGGCGCGAAAAAAGATGGAGACGTTCGAGTTCTAGCCTAGCGCCAGCTGACGCCGCCCACGATCTGGAACGAGCTGCCGTTGCCGAGGATGAACCTGGCCTCGACGTAGGGCCGGGTACGGCCGCGGCGTCCCTCGAGTCCGGTCAGCAGGTTGAGGTTCGTGTCGCTGCCGCTGACCCCACCTGAGCTCGTGTGCGACCAGTTCAATCCGCCGCCGACGTACCACGCGCCGTAGCGCGTGGGCGGCCGGTACTTCAGATCGAAGTTCAAGGCCCACAGCGAGCCGCCGCTCACGAAGTAGTAGTCGAACGTAGGATAGAGGGCGAGATCAGGCGTCAGCGGCCAGGATAGCTGCGCGCCGACGAGCAGCTCGTCCACGTCGAAGTTGTAGCCGACGTGCGCGCCATACGTGGGACCAGCATTGACGGCGATCGCCCTGCGCCGGGATCGCCGCTGCGCGTCGGCGGTAGATGTTGCCAGCACCAGCAGCAACAGCACCACCGACAACCGCGAAACCCATCGGTTCACGACGTGCTCCAAAGTTCGGGGATGCAGACTGATAGGAAACGGGACTCGAAAATGCAAGAGTCAGGCGGCGACGCGGGCTCCACAGCGGTTGCAGTAGCGGGCATCGTCTTCGAGTGCGGTGCCGCAGCGGGCGCAATAGCCGGGAGCCGATCCCAACCTCTTTCCGCATTCCGAGCAAAACACGGCGTCGGGCTCCGGTCGCGCCCCATGTTCCGGACAGGTCAGGCCTGTGGTCTTCTGACCCCGGGCAGCAGCCCGGGGTTCATGAATCCCCGGGCTTGCGCCCGGGGTTAGAGCACCTGCACCTCGCAACGCAATCAGCGCTTGCTCCGTGTACTTGGCTTTCAGCTGCTCATAATCCGAGTCGGATAGTTTCCCGGTCGCGCGATCGAACTCGATCTCCTTCAGCGCCCGCAACGCGACGGTCTGCGGGCTCATGTCATCCGCGGGATCCTCGCCCTCGTCGTCGACCGCCGGATTACTCGCCGATTCTACGGGCGGCCGGAGGATGGGCAGGAGGACGAAGTAGGTCGCCCCCGCGGCCAGCAGGATTCCGAGAATCAGCTCGAGCATCGGAGAACCCGGCTCAGCCGGGGAGGCGGTCGAGCTCGCGCTGCAGCCGCGCGAGCTCTTCCGGACTGGCATTCGGAGTCGCCGAGCTCGCGGGGGCAGCCACTTTGGCCTTACGTGTCCAGTTAAGCAGCACGAGCACGAGGACTGTACCGGCGACGAGAATCACGAACATCGGAACGAAGTAGCCTAGGAGATTGAAGCCGCGCTTGGGCGGCGCCATGAGCGCCGCCTGACCGTATTGCGCGACGAAGGCGTCGATGACCTGCTGCGCGCTCTTCCCGTTCCCCAGCATCGCGAGCACCTGTTTGTGCAGCGCGGGACTGTAGGTGCACGTGAAATCGGTCGTACGACAGGTGTAGATGTCGAGCCCGCAGCCGCAGCTACAGCGGAGTCGCTTTTCGAGCGTCTGAACGTTTTTGTCGTTGTCGGCGGCGGTAACCGGTGCCTGCGCGCGGCCGGCCCGGTCGGGATCGTAGACCCTGCCCGACCTCGTCGTATCCTGGAGAACGGCGCCCGCTCCTGCGACGGCCAGGAGGAAGAAGTCGCGACGATTCACGCGCTGCGTCATCGCTCAGCCTCGAGCTTCACGACGTATCCGGCCTGCGTGCGCGGAGGACGCGGGCCCGTCCCGGGCGGGGCGCCACCGCCCGGCCACAGGACGATCAGGCCGCCGATCACGAGCACAAAGCCGCCGAACCAGACCCACCACACCAGGGGGTTGATCGTGAAGCGAAACACGGCCTGTTCCGTGCCGTTGACCAGGCCCGCGAGCACCACGTACAGGTCCACGCGCAGCCCACTCATGATCCCGACTTCCGTGGACGGCTCGAAGGTGCGATTGCCGAGGGCGTCGACGTGCTGGCGCTTTTCGGTGCGGAGGCGACCGATGGCCTTGCCGTCGCGACGCACGTCGAGCAGCGCCGCGGTCACCTGCCGATTGAGCGCGTTGTACTGCGAGATGCCCAGGTGGGTGAAGCTGTACTGGTGGCCGTCGGGCCCCTGCAACGTCGCCGTCTCGCCGGGCCGGAGCGTTGCCTCGGTCTCTCGCTTGAACGCCATACCCGAGAACGCGACGAAAAGCAGCACGATCGCGACGTGCACGATGTAGCCACCGTAGCGCCGGCGATTGCGGGAGAGCAGTTGCACCAACGCCACCGGAATCGGCTCGCCGTATTGCCGATGCCGGGCACGCGCCCCGCGCGCGAACTCCTGGACCACGGTCCCGAATACGAAACCGCCGATGCTGAAGGCCATCAGCGCGCCGATATCGCGCATTCCCGCAACCAGTAAGATCAACAATACGAACACGCCCGTCGTCGCCGGCACGGCAAACTGCCTGCGCAGATTCGGGATCGATGCCCGCCGCCACGCGATCAGCGGACCGACGCCGGTCATCGCGAGCAACGCGAGGCCGAGTGGGATGTTCACCTGATTGAAGAACGGCGGGCCGACCGTCACCTTGGTGCCCTTCACTGCCTCGGAGAGAATCGGAAACAGTGTCCCCCAGAGCACCGAGAAGGCGATCCCAATGAGCAACAGATTATTGAAGAGGAAACTGGCCTCGCGGCTGATGACCGATTCGAGCGTCGCCTCGGCCTCGAGCAGCGGCAGGCGGTTGACGTAGAGGATGATACTGGCGACCGCGGCCGCAAGCAGGAAAAAGAGGAAGAAGTAGCCGACCGGCGACTGCGTAAA
>WNGL01004709.1_pt1 | contig 16319 bp, 16 predicted proteins | sample 5400591 | NCBI WGS metagenome assembly WNGL01 (sample SAMN13153377, study PRJNA577476) | soil metagenome | isolation source: 80 cm soil or saprolite under Garry oak tree replicate 1 | place: USA:California | collected 2016-06-15
TAAAGCTTAGGAAACTTGCGCCGCAAACTCTTATAGAGCCGGACGTCGCTGTCGACAAGATGCTTCCTAAAGAAGTGCCTCTGCCGGCAGTGATGTTGTGGTCCGGGCATCAACCCAAGATCAAAGTTCTAACTCCGCCGGCTCCTCAACCACCGGCGACCGCATTCGCTAAGCCGAAGCTCAGTTTCCCCAACAGAGAAGTGCGTCTGGCCGATCTCAATATGGCATCGACTGCATTTCAATCCAAGATTCCAATGCAGTTGGCCAGCAACACAACGCCGGTTGTCCTACAACGGCAAGTTCCGTTGGAGCGCGTTCCGCAGACATCGTCGGTTTCAACCATCGAGCCCACGCCCGCAGCAGTTCTCTCTGCTTCCGATCTTCATATGACCCAGGGCAGCGTTGCTTTGCCGGCTGCCAACCAGTCCGCAGCGGGGAATGAGCAAGGAGCGCTGGGGACCGGGCGAGCGGCTGCTTCAGTTCAACCAGGCAACGGTGACTCTGGAAGCACCGGAACGGAAAGAGGCGCAGGAAAGGGCCAAGGTACTTCCGGCGGAAAGACAACTGGAACGGGCAATGCCGGGGCGCAGGCAGGTACAGGAAACGGCGCCGGCAAAGGAGCCTCAGCTGGCAACGGCGGCGGGCAGGGCCAGGGACACAACGCCGGTACCGGGTCCGGTCCGAACGCGGGCTCAGGTTCCGGTGCAGGTGGAGAAGGTTCGGTCACTCGAATTAGCTTGCCCAAAAACGGCAAATTCGGAGTAGTCGTGGTCGGCTCCTCCATGGATGAGCAGTACCCTGAGACATCTGAAATCTGGCGGGGACGACTAGCTTACTCGGTCTATCTGCACGTCGGCATGGAGAAGAGTTGGATCCTTCAGTATTCGGTTCCACGTTCAGTTGATTCGGCCAATGCCGGCTCTGCCCGTCTCGAGGCGCCATGGCCCTTCTACATCGTGCGCCCCAACCTCGACCCCACTCAGTCGGATGCCGATTCAGTCATGGTTCATGGATATGTGAATGAGGCCGGTCAGTTCGAATCGCTCGCAGTTGTTTTCCCAAGCGACTTTGCGCAGGAACAGCTGGTGCTGGGTGCTCTGCGGCAATGGAAGTTCAGACCCGGCACCCAGAATGGCCAAATCTCAAAGTTGGAAGTCCTGGTGATTATTCCCGAAGTTACAGAGTAGCGGGAAGTTGCGAAATAGAAAGATCGCCTCCGGATTTCGTGGATATGGCCGCACACGAATCTGATTTCAATCTCTAGTCGTTCGTAGTCTGCACCCGCTGAATGAAGCGGTGCAGCGCTTTCTTGCCCACGCCCATCTCCGGCAATGGCTCACCAGTATTTAGATCGACTGCATTCGAAGGAACAAACGAAAGGCCTAAGCCCTCGCTTCCCCAGCGCGCAACTCTTGTCTGTACGGCGATGTAATCGTCGGGACCTTCTCCGTCTGTATTCGTTCTTTGCAGCGTCATAAGGATCATTGTGCCCGGGAACCAGCGCTCGTCGGTAAGCAGATACAATCCGTTCGCGCTAATATCCGCGATATGAAATGCTTCTGGAGCACCACCCGTCCAATAGTAGGCAACCAGCCCCGGAAGCGGATGCCGCTTGGACGCACGGCGGTCCGTGGAAAGCCAGCGCAGGAATCGAGTGAACCATCCCGCGTTCTTCAGCGCCTCTAATTCAGCGTTCTCCTTCTCAACGAGTCGCTGGTGAGCGATCTGCATCTCCATGGCGCGATCGATCATGGGAGATGAAGGCGATCCATCAGTGTTCTGTGTAACCACTTCTGGCAAGGCTTCCACAGGTACCATTGGCCTGTGGCCCGCGCCATTGGAGGATCGTCCAAGGCGGCGTTCCATCTCCTCTGCACCGCAGATCAACAGTTGATCTCCGCGCTGAGTCTGCGACGAGAAGACCGAGTGAGCCGTCAACACCAGTGCACTTGCGGGTTGAGTCCGCAAGGGTTCGATGGCGGTGTTCGGAAAGGACTCTACAGACTGAATAACGCGGTAGTCTTCGTCGAGATATATCAAGTCGACGGGCGTGAGTCCCCTCAGCGCAGGAATCCCTTTGAACGGCGTCAGCCAAAGGCCGCTGTCCGACTTTACAGAAACATTCTCCAGCAAAACTTTCAGCTGCTTTAGGGCGCTGTCGATAACAACGACTCCCAGACTAAGAAAGCTTTCCCGGGTTTGGTTGTACACACAGTATTTTTGGGTTTCCATGTTTGGCGACTCTTCTGGAAGCTGCCTGGCTGAAGCCTGAATCGCGCGCAGCCGGGATGTCGATTCAAACTTCATGACTGGCCCCTCAATGCAGCTTTTTGAACGGCGTCAAAGATTCCGTGAACGACCTTCGCTCAATCAACAAAACAGATGACGATTGCACGAAGAAGCAACAACCAGCTAAGACCTTGGGACCCAAAACTTTGCAAATGAGAAGAAATAACCTTCGCCGCTACTGCGACAGTGTCTCGTGCCAAATGAAGTGCGGGGTGGTGACGTGGTGTTTTCATATCCACCAAGTTCCACCCGCCCTTCGAAGCAGGCTCCGATTACTTAACCCGTGTGCGACGCCGCTGAATCAGAATGACCAGCACGATGACAAAGAGCACGCCGGAAACAATCCGGATAATCGTGGTACTGTCCATGTCGACTCTCCCTTCGTATTAATGGTTGAAAAACGTTTTGAACTCAATGGCCGAAGAACGTTTTGAACGAATCCGCCATCACAAGCACAGCCGGACCAAGCACTACCAGAAAAAGTGAAGGGAAAATGAACAACACCAGCGGGAACAAAAGCTTCACGGAAAGCTTCGCCGCCTTCTCCTCAATCTCTTGGACGCGCTTCGTTCTCAGCGTGTCGGAATGAACTCGGAGTGTCTTGCCAATGCTTGTGCCAAATTGTTCGGCTTGCACAAGCATGGACACAAGATTACGCACAACATCCACATCGGTGCGTTCAGCAAGGTGCTTCCACGCGTCGGAACGTGCCCGCCCGGCTCGCTGCTCCAGTGCGACGATTCCCAACTCATCGCTGAGTTCTGGTTGCGCCTTGTCCAATTCCTGAGCGGTGCGTGCCGTTGCCTGGTCCAAACTTAAACCGGCCTCAATACAGATGACAAGCAGATCAAGCACGTCGGGAAGCCCGCGCTTGATGGCAGACTGTCGGGCCGCAATCCGCCGGCCCAACCAAAAATCAGGCCCGAGAAATCCCATGCCGACAGCTACAGCAAGGACAAAAATCGGGCTAAGGTGCACAAGGCCAGTGACCCACGCCAGCAAAGAGAGCAGAAGAGGCACAAGCACCTTGGCGCCATAGAAAATCTTCACAGTGCCGTCGTTGCGGTAGCCGGCACGGATAAGGCGCTGCTGGACAACGGAGATTTCTGCCTGGCTCCTCGGCAGAATCTTCTCAAAGTGTTCCACCACGCCGCCGATGACATGGCGCGTTTCTTCAAGGGTAGCGGAGATGGTTCTCTTATTTGCTCGAGGGTAGAGTGCAGAAGAGATGCGCTCCTGGATCTTGTCGCGGTAGAAGATGAGCACGCCGCCGCTGGCGATGAGCAGGAACGCGATCAGAAACGAAATGACTGCAAATGCCATAAATCCTCGTTAGACGTCCAGGTTGACGATCTTGCGAATGATCAAACCACCGATCACAATCATAGTGCCCGCGGCATAGAGAAGCTTGATGCCAAGCTCCTTCTTCCAAAGGTTGCTCATCAGATCGGGGTTAACCATATATAACAAACCACCCAGTACGACAGGAAGCAGCGTAAGAATCCAACCAGTCAGTCGACCCTGCGCTGTGTGAGTCAATACTTGCCGCTTCAGGCGGAATCGTTCACGGATAACTGTGGATGTCTTTTCAAGAACTTCCGCCAGGTTGCCGCCGCTTTCTCTTTGAATCAGGATTGCGGTGCATACAATTTTGATATCTTGCAGGGGAACACGGGTTACTAGATTGTCCAGCGCGGATTTCAATTCGAGACCATAGTTCATCTCGTCGAAAGCCAGTCGGAATTCTCCGCCGACCGGCTCGGGGCATTCCCGTGACACCAAACCCATTGCGGCGTTCAAACTATGGCCGACACGGAGCGCGCTTACGATCAGCTCAAGAGCTTCCGGCAATCCCTGTTCGAACTTGTTCATGCGCGCAGTGCGCATCTTCATCACATAGCCAATTGGCGCCGCGCCGATGATCAGTCCGACTAAAAGCCCAAAGATAACAGAACCAGTTCGCAGGTAGACCAGGTATGCTGGAATTACAAAGCAGACGCTGCAGATCAGGACCAGACCGCCAACCGTCCATTTGACATTAGCCTGAAAGAGCAGACGGCGGAGGCGCGGCGCTATCTCGATCTTTGCCAGCCAACGATCGAGCCACGGAATAGAACTCATCAATTCGTTCTTGCGAACGTCGACGATGAGGTCGGCCATCTCGGGCTTGCCAACAGCGATCGCAGACTCGAGCCTGGTCATGAGCACGCGAGCCTGATCCGAGGCTCCGGTTCCGGTCGCGGCCAATAGCAACGCGAGAACCCCGAATACACCCACGAACACGAGAATACCGATCAGTAACATTTCAAACCCCCTCGCTCCGCACTCAATTCACTTCGGTTACTTTCTCAAACAAACTCGGCGGCAGAAAGATGCCGGAAGTGCGGAGCTGATCGAGAAATTTGGGCCGGATTCGGCTGGGTTGGAAGACTCCTTGCACTCTGCCGTTGGGCCCGATCCCTTTCTTCTGGAAGGAGAAGATCTCTTGCATACTGATGACGTTCTCCTCCATACCCGTGATCTCGTGAATGCTTACAGCTTTGCGCGAACCATCGCTCATACGAGAGCACTGCACGACGATTGTGAGCGCGGACGCGATCTGCTGCCGCACGGTTTTCTCCGGCAGGTTCAGATTGCTCATCGCCACCATGGATTCCAGACGAGTGAGCGCATCACGCGCCGTGTTCGCGTGGACCGTGGTCATTGAACCTTCGTGGCCCGTGTTCATGGCCTGCAACATGTCAAAGGCTTCCTCGCCGCGGACCTCACCGATGATGATGCGGTCGGGACGCATACGGAGGCTGTTGATGAGTAGTTGCCGCTGACGAATCGCGCCCTGACCTTCAACGTTCGGCGGACGAGTTTCGAGCCGCACAATGTTTTCCTGTGCCAACTGCAATTCGGCCGCGTCTTCGATGGTGATGACGCGTTCATTCTGCGGGATGTACTGCGAAAGAATGTTCAAGAACGTCGTTTTACCGGCGCCTGTACCACCCGAGATGAGAATGCTGAGTCGGGCGCGTACCGCGGCGGATAGCAGCTCCATCATCTCTGCCGAGATACTCTTCAACTGCACCAGCTGATTTGCGGCGAGCGGTCCGGTTCCGAAACGGCGGATTGACATCGAGGGCCCGTCCAGCGCAAGGGGCGGAATGATGGCGTTAACGCGCGATCCATCGGGCAAGCGCGCGTCGACCATCGGAGAAGATTCATCCACTCTGCGTCCGACGCGCGAAACAATGCGGTCGATGATCTGCAGAAGGTGCCGGTCGTCGCGGAATGACGCGTCGGCACGGGTGAGAAGGCCACCTTTTTCAATAAATACGTGGTCCTTGTCGTTGACCAGGATGTCGGAGATCTTCTGATCCTTGAGCAGCGGCTCAAGAGGACCAAGACCGAAAACTTCATCCAGCAAGTCGGTCTGGATCTTTTCCTGCTCATCGAAACTCAGCGGCACCCTGCGGTCGCTGATGATCTCGTTAATGATGCTCGAAACTGCCTGGCGCGCCAGGCTGGAATTGATACACGACAGTTTTTCCAGATCCAGCTTGGAAAGCAGGGTCCGGTGCACTTCCGCCTTAAAGTTCTCCAAATTCATCGATTCCACGATGCGTGATCCTCAAGAACAAAATTCGTCAAATACTGGGGACTTATTTGAAAAGGCTAAAGCCTTTCCGCTTCTCCGGCTTGGGATCCATCCCGCAAGCCGCGCGTGCCATGTCTTGGAGTACCCTTGCAATGCTCGAGTCGTCGAGTGCCAGCGGGATAGCCTCATTCTGCATCCTGCGCACGTTGTAATAGTCGCTCGGAATCTTCCATGAGATAGGCCTGGTTAGCGCCTTCTCAATATGTTCTTCGTCAACTCCCAGGGAGCTCTTCACATAACGGTTCAGTACAATTTCAAGTTTTGGCGTGCCGGACTTGAAAAACTCCGAAATCAATCGGTGTGAATTGCGCAGCTCCGGAATTCCCGCCTGCATGATCAGATAGGCGGCGTCCGCCTGCTCAAACCAGTGGGCGTCGCTCAGGTCAAATCGGGAACCTGCATCGATGATCACATAACCGAAGTCCTGGCGCGCAACATTCAACATTTTTTCAATCGCGTCGTTGCCAGCCTGCACATGGGGAAATCTCCCTGGAGCCGCAAGCACCGGCAATCCCGAGCTGTGCGTGGTCAACAGCTTGGTGAAGAAGTTGGAGTCCATCCGATCGGCATTCTGGATCGCGTCCGCCGTGGAAAACTGGGTCGTAAGTCCAAGGCTGAGAGCGGCATCGCCAAGCGGCAGGTCGAGATCGATCAGCACGGCGCTTTGAGCGCACTCCTGGACAAGGGCAACAGCAAAATTGCAGGCGACCGTCGTTACTCCCGACCCGCCCTTGCCGCCCAAAAATACAAGAAGTTTCCCACCGGTTTTCTTCGCGGCGCGTCCGCCGTGCCGGCGCATTCCGGCTCGAACCAGAGCCTCGGAAAGCATGGCTCCATCAATCGGATCGGACAGGAACTCCCGGGCCCCGGCGCGCATTGAGCGAGCCATGAGTGCGGGATCAACTCGCGACGTATAAACCATCACCGTCGTCGTGCTGTTTGAAGCAACATACTCTACAAGTTCAAGGGCATACTCGACGTCGGATTCAAGATCGATGATGACAGCATCGAATCCCTTCTCGCCGAGCATCCGCGGCATCTCCTTCAGCGTGGGTGGGTAGGAGGAGTATTCCCTGACAATTGCAGCATGAGAAGAACCGAGTGCGCTGGCTATATTTCTGCGGCGCTGCTCGTTTGGGCAGATCAGCGCAATGGACAATACATTGCTGCCGAGGGGGTCGGAATTGGCCGAATTATCAATCACAAAATCAAAGCTCCCTAGTTCTTGCACCAGAGCCGCGGATTAACCGAGTTCGGGGCGTTGTCAGCATACTGTAGTCGGAACGAAGTCATATTCTCAACGAGAAAAGAACGAAATGAGAGTACCTATGGCTATTGCCGGAGCGTAAGGCATCTTACGCGTTTTAGGATTGGAAAGCACAAGATCTGGAGGTAGACGCAGTCCGCGCTTCCTCCAGCCAAAAACCAAGTCGCCCGCCCCCGTGAACATCTCTCCCAGAAAGCCTCCATAAATAGCCCAGACGAGAGCCATAACTCCGCCCACAACGCCAATCATGACCAGCGCAAACACCAACTGTTGCCACCAGATCCAGGCTCCAATTGCCGCACAGAGCTTTACGTCCCCCATCCCCATCCCACCCATCCAGGCGAGAATTCCATAAATCAGGCCGCCAATTGCCATCCCACCAAGGCTCTGCCCCAAACCATGCCAACCGGCGAACCATGTAGAGACCACTATCCCAGCCAGCAAAAAAGGAAATACCAGCCAATTGGGAATACGACGGCTTCGAATATCCGTAAAGGTCGCCACAGCGAGGACTATCAGCGTCGGCCACCAGGCGATCCAATGCAAAACCCTATCCTCCTGCGCTCCCCGATTGCCCCAGGGTTCACCTTTTGTGCAATTCTCCCTCCATTTTCAGTCTGTCAATACCGGCTGAATTCAACGCGTTACGGGGGAGGTATCGATGCAAGTGTACACGTAAGTGTAGTTGTGGAGTACTACTGTACATCGGGGGGTACACACCGGAGTAATGCCCTCCAAAGTGCATCCTCCAGAAAGCAGTTGCAATCCAGGAAATGACCATGCCCCACCAATTGGGCACTCTCGGACCCGAGATTCCCCGCCATGCTTGACGATCGAGCCGATAGCTTTCGTGAGATGCCAGCTCATATGAAATACCACCTCAGATATTGATCGCGAAATGGATCGCAACCGCAATCAATACGTCTCGAATCCAGTTCGGTGTTTTACGGGCGATTCTCCGCGCAAGGAACCGCTGATTGCAGAGCGGCTTCGAACATGCCCAATACTCCTTCGCCAGTCTGTAAGTCCAACCAGTTCTTATTAGTCCGGGTTAACTCATTGGCTTCGAGATGGCCGCCTGAGCTCGCAGGTTCCCGATTCGTCTGATGTATCCTTCTTTACATGGCAAGGCGACTGGCGGTTCTCTTGTTGTTATTGGCCATCGCACAGGCCCCTGCAACCCTTCTCGGGCAGGCCGCTTCTACCGCACGCCCGGCCACGACTGCACCTGGGCAGCCCGAGCCGAAGGGAGTTGCAACTCCATCCAAGCTTGCAGCGCGGTCTGAGCCAAGCCCTGACCCGCTTCCGGTTTCGCCTCCGCAGATCGTAGTAAACAGCCCGCCGGCACAGCCTGCGCCGTGGACCTGGCATGACCGAGTGCTCTGGGGAGCAAACATTATCCTTGTAGTCCTGGGATACACAGGTGTCATGCTTGCGCTTCGTACCCTGAAGAACATTCAACGACAAACCGAGTTTGGCGTCGCCGCGGCCCAGGCAGCCCTGCAATGCGCCAATGCCGCTCTCGAAAGCTCCCAGGCTATCGTGGATTCCGGGAGACCATGGATCGTGATCTCTGTGGAGCCATTTTTGACAGTAGAGAACGGCTTCAAGGTAATGGCCACCAATCGCGGTCGCACGCCGGCGAAGATTGTTGCCAAAGAGGACTGTGCGAAGATCGCGTCCGATGAAACCCAACTACCTCAAAGGCCCGACTATAGCGCTGGAAAGTCAAGCACCCCGTTTGAACCCATCATTCTACTCCCCGGCGAATCCGCCGGTATAAGGCCGTTCCGCCGGGCAGACGTGCGACTGCTCTGTGCGTCCGACGAGGAATTCAAACGAATTGAAAAATGGGAACAGAAACTATTCATCTATGGTCGAGTTACGTATCGGGATTTGATCTCTCCCCTCGATCAGCCCGATCACGAAACGGCTTGGTGTTGCTGGTACGCGTACAGCGAAAAGGACGCGCTCATCATCGCTGGTCCCCCCGAATACAACAAACATATATAGGTTTCGTTGCGTCGCTATGCCCCATCCCACTGAAGATAGTGAAGTGCTCTTGCGTCCGAAATAGTCACCCACAGTCGCGAATCCACCTGAATTCCTGTCACTCAATAAGCGCAGTCCGAGCGCCGGCACACCTTGCTACACTTCTCTTGGGTCAGCCCCAAGGTCCAGCGAGAGCCCAATTGAATACAGAGCATCAGGAGAAATATGCCAGTTGTTGAACTCGCGGGAGTGACCAAGGCCTACGAGAGCAAAGTTGCCGTCCGCGACCTGAGCCTTTCAATCGATGCGGGCCAGATGTTTGGGCTGTTGGGGCCGAACGGAGCCGGTAAAACCAGTTCCATCCGAATGATCATGGGAATCACCATTCCCGATTCGGGCAGCATCAGCCTGTTCGGGAAGCCATTTGAACGCGCGAGTTTGCAACGCGTCGGTTACCTGCCCGAAGAACGTGGCCTCTACAAGAAAATGAAAGTCCTGCAGCAACTGGTCTTTTTTGGCGAACTGCACGGCCTCACCGCGGCAGAGGCGCGCAAACGCGCCACCGACTGGGCCAAGCGTCTCGACATCGACGAATCTCTGGGAAAGAAGACAGAAGAGCTATCCAAGGGGATGCAGCAGAAGATCCAGTTCATTGGATCCGTGCTCCACGACCCGGGCCTCATCGTCATGGACGAGCCATTCGCCGGCCTCGACCCGGTAAACGCCAAACTGCTGGAGCAGACGCTGATCGAACTGAAAGATCAGGGCAAAGCAATTCTGTTTTCGACGCACCGCATGGATCAAGTTGAAAAGCTGTGCGACTCCATCTGCCTCATTAACAAAGGTGAAGCTGTGTTGGCCGGCCGTGTGCGCGAAATCAAATCGCGCTACGAGCGCAATCACGTAATAGTGGAGTTCGAAGGCAACGCAGACTTCCTCAAAAGCCCCGAAATTGCGGAAGCAAAAAACTTCTCAGGCCACGCGGAGATTCGGCTCAAAGAGCATGGCAACGCACAAAGGTTGCTGAGTGAAGCCTCAGCCATCGCCCAGATCTATCGCTTTGAACTGGTAGAGCCGTCGCTCGAAGATATCTTCATCCAGACTGTGGGAGGCAAGGCCGATGCGTAACATGTTGCTGATCGCCAGGCGCGAGTACCTGGAACAAGTGCGCGGACGTGCCTTCAAAATGACTACGCTGGGCGTGCCATTGATTTTTGCGCTTATTATTGGCGTTGGATATCTGTCAAGCCTCGGCCTCGGGTCTCACAAGCATCTGGCGGTCGCCGCGGCTGACCCTGTGCTGGCCAATGAAATTCGAGCCCAGCTATTGGGCGATAAGGAAGCCAAGGCCAGAGTGGATGTTATCGCGCCAGCCACGCCGGCCGAGCGCGCCGCACTTGTGGGCCAGGTTCAAGCCAAAGCCATCGACGGGCTGCTTTGGGTGGATACGCCCTCTGGCGAAGCGCCTGCCGCCACTTACACCTCACCTTCTTCGGGCGATTTCATCACCGCCGGCCGCCTGAAATCCGCCGTCAATCATGCACTGCTAGATGCGCGGCTCACCGGCAGCGGAATGAAGCACGCCGATGCAGACGCTCTCGTGGATGGCGTTTCTCTGAAAACCTACCAGGTCAAGAAAGATGGCAGTGTCGTAAAGAGCAACGCCGAGGCCTCCTTCTGGAAAGGTTACGTCATGGCCATCCTGCTCTCGATGACCACCATGATTTATGGCATGAATGTCGCCCGCTCGGTCATTCAGGAGAAAACCTCTCGCATATTTGAAGTGATGCTAGCCATCGCGCGCCCTGGAGACATGCTGGCCGGCAAACTCATCGGCGTGGGCTCCGTAGGTTTGACGCAAATTGCAATCTGGCTCGTAGCCGGCGCCATAATCTTGGGCTCGCCGTTTGCCGCCGCCATGCTCACAGGCGACTTTGCAATCCATGTCTCATGGACTGAGGCGGTTCTCTTTCCCGTGTACTTCTTGCTCGGCTACCTGCTCTACAGCTCCCTGTTTGCGGGCCTCGCCGCCACATGCGAGACCGAGCAGGAACTGCAGATGTACATGCCGCTGGCTGCTGCTCCTACTTGGCTCAGCTTTTCGCTGATCCTGCTGGTCATCAACGACTCCAATTCCTTCTGGTCGGTGGCGGCGTCCTTCTTCCCCCCCACTGCTCCAGTGATTATGTTTTTGCGCATGGCTTCGCAGATCCCCCCTGCATGGCAGTTCGCAGTTTCGATTGCCCTCTTGCTGCTAAGCATCGTGGCGGTACTCTGGATCGCAACCCGCCTCTACCGCGTCGGAATTCTGATGTACGGTAAGCGGGCCACGCTGCCTGAACTGATGCGCTGGTTGCGCTACAGTTAGGGGACATCCGAATCGCTACTATTTCTGCAGCGTGTAGACCACGTGGATCGTCGTTTCGACGTCGATCGGTGCGCCATTCAGAAGGACCGGTTTGTATGTCCATTGGCGGACTGCGTCGAGAGAGGACTTTTGAAGCTCACTGGGGCCCGAGACGACCTTCAAATTCTCCACCTGCCCGGTCTTGCTGATGATGGCATCGAGCACCACGGTTCCCAGGATGCCCGCCTTCTTGGCTTCAACGGGATACGTCGGATTCACCTTCTTCACGAGGTGCGCTTCCATCGTCTTCGCCGGGACAGGTTGCGGCGATCCTTTCTTGGACGTTTGACTCTCGGCAATTGCCGCGGGATCAACAGCGAGGCGCAGAGCCAGAGCCGACATAGTAGTGGCCAGACCCAGTGCTACGCAGGCAGCCATGGAAGCGTACCGGCTGGCGACTAATGTGAGTCTTCTTCTCTGTAAGATTCATAAGTCTCCTCTCAAGGGTGTTGGCATCGAAAACTCCGATGGCGTGGGGAACCTTGACCGGCTTGCCCTGCAGGAGCAGCGATGCGAGCCGAAGAAGTGATTGCGCATATACCTGTTTTCCTGAGAGCCCTGCGGCCATCTCGTCGCAGACCATCTCACGAGTTTCCATGATGCGCTGCCGTGCAAGCCAGAGGCATGGGTGATAGCTCACCGGAATCGCGAGCAACTCGTAGAGCAGGTTCTTTGCAAAGTCGTTGCGGCGAATGTGGGCGAATTCGTGAGCAATGGCCGCGTCGAGTTCGGCGCGCGCAAGGCTGTTGGCGATGCCTGCCGGCAACAATACCCACTTGCGCGTGATCCCCAGGGTCACGGGTGCAAAGATCTCGGTGGACGAAGCGACCGCGACCGACCCAATTCCCAAGCGCTTTGACCAGCGATCAAATAGAAGTGCGGTTTCCCCGGAGAGCGTTAGCGGCCGGGTTGAACGCTTCAGCGCCGAAAGTCGTTCGCATTGCCACGCAAACCGGGCCCCAAGATAGAGTGTTAGCAGGACGTAAACGATTGAAATTGTACCCACCACTGCGGCTGGAAGGCGAAGGCCTTCCAGCATCGTGCCATTGCCCATTTGGACTGAGACATTTGCTTGTTGCAGTGCGGGATGCGTAACCCAGGGCCATGGAATGTGCACACTCTCCCTGGGAACAATGGAGAGGGCTGGAAGCAGGATCTGGCAGAACAGTCCGACAACCCATACACGATGCTCCGCCACGGGGCCCGCCGGTTTTAGGATCCGCGCGGCGACCCAGGAGGCACAAACAAGCAGCGGGATCTGCCAGAGAGAATTCAATATGTAAGAGACAAACATGGACTCAAAGCTGCTCATCCCGACTCTCCTTTCGACTTGTTGAAGTGTTCGGTCAGCTTTGCAAGCCGCTTTGCATCGATCTGCCGGCTCTTCAGCAGGCTCATAATCAACTCTTCGCTGGACCCGCCAAACATGCGATCGATGAGATCCCGAAGGCTCTGCCCATGGGCCTTTTCTTCGCTGACCTTCGCCGAATAGACGTAGGCGCGCCCCTCGAGCGCGCGGTTCAGTTTGCCCTTGCGCTCCAGGATGTTCATGACGGTCTGGACTGTTGTGTAGGCCAGCGGCGGTTGCAGTACTGCCTGTACGGCGCTGACGGCGCAGGCGCCGCGCTTCCAGATCACCTGCATGATCTTCAATTCAAGCCTGGTCAGGCCGGATTTGGTCGAACGTGAATTCACGTGATCTCCTATTGTTTTAGGAGTCTAGGTTTGATTCGCAAATCTGTCAACTATGTTTTTAGGACTTCTTCTCCGGCGAAGCCGTTTCTGTCTGCAACTTGTAGAATCTTGAGAGTGACCGCCGAAGGCAGCCTCAGATTTACGCTCTCCCAGCGCCTTGTGCTGGCCGTCGTCCCCCGGCTCGTGTGGGCTCTGCTCAAGGTCGTCGGCCTCACATGGCGCTTCGAAGTCATCGCCGAAGAAGGCGTCACGCCTGTCCTCTACGGCCAAAAGGCCGGGCCAGAGATCTACTGTTTCTGGCACCAGTGTGTCCTCCCCTGCGCTAAGTATTTCCAGCGCTCTGGCGCCGTCATCCTGATCAGCCGCAGCTTCGACGGCGAACTCATTACACGCATTCTCAAGATGTTCGGCTTCGACGCAGTACGCGGCTCAAGTTCCCGCGGAGCACGCGAAGGTCTGCTCGGCCTGAAGAATGTAATCGAGAATGGAAGAACAGCCATATTCACAGCCGATGGTCCCCGCGGTCCCATCTATCAAACCAAAATGGGTCCCATCAAGCTGGCGCAGTCTACCGGCGCGCCCATCGGCGCATTTCATCTCGAGCCCGAGCGAGCCTGGGTCATGGGTTCGTGGGATCGATTCCTCGTCCCTAAGCCCTTCACGCGCATCGTCGTAAGCTGGGCGCAATGGACTCGCGTCCCCGCCGACCTGCCGACCGATCAGTTTGAAGCCAAGCGCGAAGAACTGAACGCGGCCATCGAGCGTGCCCGGCTCCGAGCTCTCGCACACTTCGGGAAGGCCGCGTCATGAGCGGACTGCGAGTCGCCGACTTCGACTTTGATCTTCCCTCGGAGTTGATTGCGCAGCAACCCCCGCCGGAGCGTGGCCAGAGCCGCATGCTGGTGGTGAATCGCGCGACAGGCGAGTTGCGAGATTCTCAGTTCACCGAATTCCTTTCCCTGCTCCATCCCGGCGATTTGCTCGTGCTCAACGACAGCCGCGTCATACCCGCACGCCTCTACGCTCGGCGCACCTTGCGCCGTGAACGCGAGAAGCCCACTGGCCGCATCGAAGTCATGCTTACTGAGCTGGCCGGTGAGAACCTCTGGCACGCCCTCGTTCGTCCAGGGCGAAAGGTTGCCATTGGCGAGCGCCTCGTGTTTCCCGCTCCTGACGGCACCATCGCTCTCGAAGCCGAGGTTCTAGAGCGCGGACAGTTCGGCGATCGCCTGCTCGAATTCGCACCTTCCGACGATTTCTTCGCCATCCTCGACCGTATAGGCCACATGCCTCTGCCACCCTATATTCATCGCGATGACGCGGACGCCGATCGCGAGCGCTACCAGACCGTCTTCTCGCAGGAACGCGGATCGGTAGCGGCGCCCACTGCGGGCCTGCACTTCACGCCGCCGATGCTCGACAAGATTTCCGCTGAGGGCGTCGAAGTCGCCCGCGTCACGCTGCACGTGGGCTTGGGCACCTTCGCGCCGCTGCGCGTCGATAAAGTTGACGACGTAAAACTCCACCGCGAACGCTACACGCTGCCGGCAATCACGGCCGACGCCGTCAATCGCGCTCGCAGCGAAGGCCGCCGCGTTGTGGCTGTAGGTACCACAGTGGTCCGCACGCTTGAAGCTGCAGCGCTCAGGACCGCCGGCGGTCCTCTCGAACCTCACTCAGGCGAGACCGACATTTTTATTTCGCCGGGGTTCGAATTTCGCATAGTGGGAGCGATCCTTACCAATTTTCACTTGCCCCAATCCAGCCTGCTGATGCTCGTCTGCGCCTTTGCCGGCCGCGAGCGCGTGCTGGCGGCATATCGCCATGCCATTGAGGCCCAGTATCGCTTTTTCAGCTACGGCGACTGCATGTTTCTGGCCTGATCTGCATCCAATCTGATGCAGAGTTCAATAGAGAGGGCCTTATCCCCCAGACGTTTGGGACTCCGCGCGACGACTCAATCCGTTGGAATACGATAGACTTGCGGCGTATGCGCGTCCATGGGCTCGCACAATCAATTGCCGGGAACTTGATCGGCTTGTCCGCGCAGAAAACAGCTTCTCCAACTCTCCCAATTGAAGGGCATCCTAAAGAATGATGCAAACCAGCAATTCCATCCTTGTGACCGGCGGTGCAGGATTCATCGGTTCTAACTTTGTACTGCGATGGATCGAGAACGTCTGCACACCCGTGGTCAATCTCGATCTGCTAACTTACGCGGGCAACCCTGCTAATCTTGCCACTCTCGAAGCAGACCCGCGCTACCAACTCGTGCGCGCGGATATCTGCGACGCAGAAGCAGTAGCCGCGGCGCTGAAGGAGCACCGCCCGCGGGCCATCGTCCACTTCGCGGCAGAGAGCCACGTCGATCGATCAATTGCCGATCCGGGCGCCTTTATCCGCACCAATGTGCAAGGCACCTACACACTCCTTGACCAGGCGAAGCGCTATTGGTCTTCACTTGACGACAACGAGAGGTGCGGCTTCCGCTTTCTGCACGTCTCCACCGATGAGGTATATGGAACGCTGGGGCCGAATGATCCCGCGTTTTCAGAGACGACTGCCTACGCCCCAAATAGCCCCTATGCGGCTTCGAAAGCGGCATCCGATCATCTGGCCCGCGCCTATTTTCATACTTACGGAATGCCCGTGCTCACGACAAACTGCTCCAACAACTACGGCCCGTTCCAGTTTCCCGAAAAGCTGATCCCGCTCATGATTTTGAATGCGCTCGAAGGCAGGCCGCTCCCGGTCTACGGAGACGGCAAGAATGTCCGTGACTGGCTATTCGTCGACGACCATTGCTCCGCAATCCGCACAGTGCTGGAACGCGGTCGCCTCGGAGAAACCTACAACATCGGTGGCAACAGTGAGCGCAACAATCTCGACGTTGTGGAGACAATTTGCGACCTCGTAGACGAGCTCAGTCCGGACGCCACGATAGGCCAGCGCCGCAAGCTCATCACCTTCGTAGCTGACCGGCCCGGCCATGATCGCCGCTATGCCATTGACGCGTCGAAGAT
>WNGL01007453.1_pt1 | contig 16319 bp, 14 predicted proteins | sample 5400591 | NCBI WGS metagenome assembly WNGL01 (sample SAMN13153377, study PRJNA577476) | soil metagenome | isolation source: 80 cm soil or saprolite under Garry oak tree replicate 1 | place: USA:California | collected 2016-06-15
AGATCCGGGCGGCGGTCAGGTCATGCACCGCGCCGGGCAGCGGCCCGGACACCCACACGATGTCGCCCTCGGGGCCGGCGATGACCTGCAGGTTCATCCCGTGCCGGCGGTGCTTGCCGGAGTAAAACGCCCGGTCCGCGGCGACCCGGTCGATCGGGATCAAGGTACCGTCGATGACCAGGTAGGCGTGCCCGACCTTGCCGGCGTCCCGCAGCGCCTGGCGCAGCTTCGGGGCACGGGCGGCCAGCAGGGCCACTGTCTCGGTGACGTACCTCCAGGCGGTGGCGGTGCCGATGCCGAACCCGGCGGCCAGTTCGGCGAACGTCTCGCCCTTGCGCAGGCAGGCCAGGACGAGCAGGGCCTGCCGACCGGGGTTGAGCTTGCGCCAGCATGAGCCGATCTTCCGGCGGTGACGGCGGATGATCCCGGCGGTGTAATCCAGGATCTGGCGGGACAACGGCAGCGCGGCAGGGTAGAAAAGCACCTGGAGCCCCTCGGCAGTTGATGCGGATCTTGGTCGATCGCTTCATCTACCAGGGGCTTCGCCATGCGCCAAGGCGACACGCCGTACCTGATCAGGACATACGCCCTGAGGTCTCACGATCAGGATGAAAAACGTTCACTGGAACCGGTTCGCGCTGGGAGGCTTGGAACTAATGCTGGGCACGCCGAACACCAAGTTGAGCACGCCCCTGATCAACATGCCGAGACCCGCCCCGGCGACGACGTCCAATGGGAAGTGCGCGCCGAGGTACAAGCGCGATAGGCAGACCGCGGCGGCCAGTGCCCAGGGCAGGACCTTCCACCAGCCTTTCAGGTAGGGGGTCACCAGAGTGGTGATCGCAAAGATCACCATGGCGTGACCTGAGGGGAAGCTCAGCCCATGAGCAGCGGAATTGCCGCGCAGGATCACGTCCGGCACTGTCTCGGCGGGCCGACCACGCTGCACAAGCATCTTGGCCACGGATTCCAGCCATGCCTTTAGCAGCGTTGCCGCTGCCAGGGCAGCGGCCAAGCGGAATCGCCTGAGAAGCGCGGCTGCGGCGGCCACCAGGGGAAGCGCCCCGATCACTCCCGACAACTGGACTACCCACATCGGGGGATACAGCCACCCTGGCCAGTGATTGATCCGGTGGAACAGGGCCACATCGGTACCCACAACGAGCTGGTTCGCCACGAGCACTCCGCACACGATCACCAGGCCGAGCCCCGCAGCGGGCACCAGTACGTCGGCCCATCTGCGCTGGTACACCCGGCCATCGGGGGCCCGGGACCACCACCGGGTCAGCCACCTGCCCAGCTTCCTCGTCTCTTCAGCCTTGCCCGCGCCTGCCGAAGGAGCCGCTTCCCGGCTCATCTCGGGCACGCGGCACCTCGCCCGCACAGGGTCTGGCCCTCGGTGCGCCGGACGGATTCGACGAGCGTCGACCGGGGCACGAACGACAGCGCGCTGCCGGCGGCGACGGCCAGCACGGGTGACGCGCCTGGCGCGAAGCTGAACCGGTAGGTGGCGCAGCCGCCGGGGAAGGTGTAGAAGCGGAGGTCAGAGAACTGCGGCTGCAGGCTCAGCGGGCGCTCGAACCGCCGCGTGCCGGGCTGGTCGGACGGGATCTGATGGGAGCCCGATGTGCCGCAGGCCGCGGCCAGGGTGACGGTGACGGCCCGCGGCCCGGCGCGATCTGAATCCAGCCACAGGCTGACCTTCCCGCTGGATATGGTCGCGCCGCCGATACTCCAGCCCGCGGGGAGCGTGGCGACGCAGGGCAGCATGGCCGACGACGGGACGGCCTGGGCGCTGAGGATCATTGAGTGGCCGGTGCCGCAGATGGGGGGGTAGGCGCCTGCATCATCGGCCGGAGAAAAAGCCTTCAGCCCGACCACGGCGGCGACGGCCACGATGATGAGCGCCGCGGCGGCCAGGGCGACCCGCTTGATGCTCCAGCGTTGCAGCACGATCGGCGGCCGCTGCGGGGCCAGGGCGCGGAATTCGCCGAGCAGGTCGCGCGGGTCGCGTTTCATGAAGGCGCGCAGCTGGGTCGGGCTGGCCACCCCGCGGGTGGCGGCGAACGCCTCGGCGAGCTCGGCTTCGGTGAAGTAGGCCAGCGCCCGCCGGTAGACCCGCTGCGGGTCGCTGCGCACGGCCAGGACCAGCATCATGTTGCCCAGGTCGACCGCCTGCCGCCACGGCGAGGGGCGGACCTGGACGAAGGCCACGTCGATCAGCAGCAGCTCCCCGGCGCGGACCATGAGGTTGCCCGGCTTGATGTCGCGGTGGGCGATCCCGGCGTCCCACAGCGTGCGGATCAGCAGCAGCCCCTGGTCGATCACCGTGTCGTCGACCTCGGCCTCGCCGATCTCGACGGCGCCGGTATGGAATTCGGTGACCAGCAGGTACTCCCGCTCGGGGGTGATCTCCACGATGCCGTAGGGCTTGGCCGTGCGGACCCCGATGTCCTGCAGCAGGCGCAGCGCATAGTCCTCGTAGGTGACCAGGCGCCGCACGGTTTTGAAGGAAGACTCGTCTTCCAGCGAGCCGTACAAGATGGTCCGTCCCAGCTTGTACCAGCGGTCGGAGCGGACGTGGCCCTTGGTGTAGAGCTTGCCGAACAGGTACTCGCCCGGATCACCGTCGATCCGCAGCCGCAGCGGGGTGGAGCCCGCGGAGGACTCCAGCCCGACCGGCTTGATCTCGGCCACGGTGAGCCCGAGCTGGTCGTGCATTGCCTGGCGGATGGCCTCCCCGCGGCGGCCGGTCACATCGACGTGCGCGGTGCGGCCGCGCCGGTAGACGACGGGGAACACCTCGTTCGGGGTGAAGAACCGGAACGCGGCGACCGGGATCGCCACGCCCAGCGCAACGCCCAGCAGCGCATCAGCGGGATGATCGACGCCCAGGTACAGGCGGGCGAGGCAGAACAGCGCGATGGCGACCGTCGCGGCGACCTTCGCATACGAGCGGGGACGACCCGGGACGGCCAGGCAGTAGACGACGCCCATCAGGAAGATGGTCAGGTTCGCGACCGGCGGTGACGGCGCCGAGTAGCTGGCCCAGCTGGCGATGATCGGCACACCGTAGGGGCGCGGCCTGGACAGCCCGCTGTAGATCCAATCACCGACAGTCAGCAGGAAAAGCAGGCTGCACAGGAATACCAGCAGGTGCCGCCAGCGCCGGAACGCCAAGGTCAGGACGACAAGCGACACGCCGAGCACGGTGACCCCCCAGCCGGTACCCGCCACCTTGATCCCGTTGGCCACATCGGTCAGCCAGGGCGTCCGCATCTCCGCGAGCTCGCGCAGCACCCAGGTGCTGACCCGGTCATCAATCCGCAGCCACGGCGTATGCTGCGCGGCCAGGAACGCACCCGCGAGGCCCATGGCCACCAGGACCAGCCACACCGTCGTGGTCACGTTCACCGGGTGCGGCAGCGGCGGCGGCGCTCCGGTCGGGCGGCGCTGACGGCGGACCTTGCGGATAGCCGGGTTCGGCGGCACGTCGGCCGCGTCGCCCGCGCCGGCCAAGCGCTCCACGTAGTCACTCAATGCAGACCACCTCCCGGCCGGATGAGCCCGTGGGCGCGCAGCCAGCGGCCGGCCACCAGCCGTGGGTCCTGCCCCGCCAGCTCAACCCGCGCGTCCAAGGCACGGAGCGTGCCGGTGTCCAGGAGGGCTGACACCGTGTTGAGCGCGGCGAGCAGGTTCGGGCCGTAGCGGGCGATGACGTCCCGGCGCACGACGGGAGTGATGTTCTCGGCCGGCTGCAGCCCGCGATCGTCGGCCAGGACGACCAGGTGCCGCGCCGGAATGTCCGGATCGGTGGTGAACAGCAGCGCGACGCCGATGTCCCCCTCCTCCAGCGCCTGCAGGGTCAGCGGCCCGCCCGCGTCGAGCGAGATGAATGCCTTGAAACGCAACCCGTAGACCCGCTTGAGCCCCGGCAGGCAGTAGGCGCGTCCCGGGCATTCGGGCGGCCCGCCGAACATCATGCCCGGTGCGAGCCTGGCCAGGTCAGCGATCGACCGCAGCCCATAGCGGGCCGCGGTCGCGGCGGTGACCACGATCGCGTTGGCGTCCTGGGCGGGAGCCGGGCGCGCCGGCACCAGCCCGCGGCCTGCCACCGACCCCGCTAGTGCCCTGTTGGCCGCCTCGGCATCGGACGTGGCGGACAGCCGTCCCAGGCTGAAAAATTCCAGCGCCGACCCCGCGTACTCCGGCACCAGCTGGACCAGGCCGTCCATCAGCGCCGGATCGACCAGCTCGCGCGGGCCCAGGTTCGGCAGGATCCGCACCGGGAAGTTGTCCGCCGCGAGCGCCTGCCCGTAGATCTCGGCGAGCAGGACGCTCTCGGGGAAATCGAACGACCCGACCGTGATGACCGTGCCGGGCCGGCCAGCCAGCCCGGCTGCGGACGAGACGTGACCGCTAGAGGACGTACAGGCCGACAGCATGACCGCCAGCCCGGCGCAGGCCGCCGTCAGCACCGCGCGCGGTTTCATACGTAGCCCCGCCGTAGCAGGGCGCGCCAGGACAGCCAGCCCGGCGCCACGGGCAGCCAGTAGGTAGCCAGCCGGTACAGCACCACGGCCGAAACAGCGGGTCCGGCTGGCATGCCGACACCGGTCAGGCCCGCGACCAGGGCCGCCTCGATCGCGCCCAGGCCACCAGGGCTGGGGGCGGCGGCCGCGATCGCCGCGGCACCCATATACACCGCGGCGATGAGGATGACGCCCGGCCCCCCGCCAAACGCTTGGACGGAGGCAGCGAGCGCGCCAACGTAAGCCAGCGTAATCAGCACCGACCCCCCGAACAGCATGAGCATCTTGAACGGGTTCCGCGCCACCCGCCGGAGGCTGGCGGCGGCCGACTTCAGACCAGGGATCAGCTTGCCCGCGGCGAACCGGCGGCCCGGACGGGTCGCCAGCACGATGCCGACGATGGCTACGATGATGGCGAGTATCAGCAGCAGCTTGCTGCTCGACGGCAGCTTGAAGGCATTGGCCAGCCCGTGGCCGGACCAGGCGAAGAAGACGATCAGCAAAACCAGGTGCACGATGGCGCCGGCCACGCTGTTGACTCCGACCGCGGCCACGCCGGCGTTGGTCTCCACCCCGGATTTTTGCAGGTACCGCGCGTTCAGCGCCATGCCGCCGACGTTGGCCGGGGAGACGCGGTTCACGAACGAGGAGGCGGCCTGGGCCAGCACGGTGGGCCAGAACCGGATCCGCTGCGGCACCGCGCCCATGAGCCCGGCAGCGCTGGCCAGGTAGGTCGTGGCCGACAAGCCGATGACCAGCGGCAGCCATGCCCAGTCGGCCGACTGGACGGCTCGCCAGCTGCCGCCTACCTGGGCCAGCTGAGGGAGCAGATAGTAGAACGCGCCCGCGGCAGCGGCGATCGCCAGCAGTGTTCTGGGGCGGACGCGCTGGATGCGGGCCAGTTCCTGGACCTCCCGGCCGCTCGCCGCGGCGGCTGCCGCCCGGGTCCTGGTCAGCAGGCCGTCGTGGTGGGCGACCGCGCGGCGGGTGCCAGCCGACAGAGCGAGCGGTTGCAGCAACGGCACCGCCGCCGCCACGCCGTCGGGGCCGATGACCGCGGCCGCGGTGGCGACCGCTCTCTCGGCCCCGATGATGGCAGCCAGAGAGGCCAGCAGTTCGGCGACGTCGAGCGCCATCTGGCGCTGCGTGGCGCCCAGCTCGGAGAAGCTGAAGTCCACAACCCAGGGCCGCCCCGTGCCGTCGGCCACAATGTTGGCCGCCCGCAGCGAGCGGTGCGCGATCCGCGCCCGGTGCAGCCTATCCACCTGCTCCCACAGCTTCCGCAGCATCGTGTCGCTCAGGCGCTGCACGGGGATCAGGTCCAGGGAACTGCCATCGACGCGGTCCATCGCCAGCAGCGCCGACCCATCGGCGCTCTTGATCACCTGACGGACGGCGGGCACCGCCACCCCGGCCCGTTCGGCCATGACCGCGGCGAGCGCCTGATGCTCGACGGCCTGGATGAGCGAGGCGGCGGGGCGGGTGTCGCCGACCTCGCGCAGCCGGATGAACCGGTAGGCGCGGTACAGCAGGTCGGCGTCCCGCTGATCCGAGCCGAGGACCTTGATGAACAACGGCTTCTCGTCCTCGACGGCCGCGACGAACGGCCGCGAGCCCTTCGCCTCGACCCCGGCCGGCTCGACGCTGGTCACCGGCAGGCCTGCCGAGCCCAGCGCCGCCGCGATCCCTTCGGGGCCGATGCGCCGGTCGGGCACCCCGAACAGGACGAGCACAGCGGCCCCGGCCGTTACCCCGGCGGCGAATGCCACAACCGCTTCCGCCGGCGAGGCGGTGCCGGTGATCAGCCGCACCACGGCGGCAAGCCACAAGATGATCCAGGCGGCGCGCCGCCACGGGCGGCTGAGCCACGGCGCGGCGGCGACAGTGACCGCCACGGCGGCGGCCAGAAGCGCGGGGCCCGCCAGCGACCCGCCGGTAAGCCACGGCCACTGGCCGGCTCCGGCCGCCAGATCGCGGGGCCGCTGTCCGCCGGCGAGATGAATGAACCCGATCACCACCGCGCTCGCCAGTACCGCGGCACCCGCCAGGCTGACCAGCAGCCGGAACCGGCGGTACCGCAAAGTTACGACCACTGCGGCGGCGGCCGCGGTGACAAGGACCGCCAGGACCAGCCCGGCCAGCACCCGGCCCGCCAGGGCGGCAGGCGCCAGAGCAGTCACCGCGGCAGCGTCGGCCCCGGCATAGGTGGCATGGGTGGCGACGGTGACCGCCAGCGCTCCGGCCAGTACCAGCCCGGCGGTGATCAGGCGGATTACATCGCCCGGATGCCGGTAGCGCGCGGGTGGCAGAAGCCGGCTCCCGTGTTTCGCGGTCTCCGCAAGCGGCTTGACCTGGGTTCCGGGTGACGTTGTCATGTTTTCTCCAGCGGCCTCACAGCAGTTCCGGCCGCGAGCACGGCCCGACCGGGGCGGTGACGGCGCTTTCAGGCCTTCGCGCGCCGGCACGCTGATCAGGAGCTCGCGGCGGCTCATCCGGTCCTGTCACCGTGAGGACGAGCTTCCCCCGGGCGTGGCCGGCTTGGAGGTAGCGCATGGCGTCGGGTGCCTGGTGCAGCGGGTAGGTCTTGCCGATGACCGGAGTGAGCTGGCCGGCTTCGATGAGCTGTGCGAGGGTCTCCAGGTCGGCGCGGCGCTGCCGGGAGATGAGCATGGTGAGCCGCTGGCGCGTGAACGGTGAGTGGGCCAGGGCCCGTATTTGGCGGCCCATGCCGGTCCAGCGGCCGCCGTCTTCGCCGCCGGCGAGGACCAGCGTCCCGGCCGGGGTCAGCGCGCGCTGCAGCCGGGCCAGCGGCGAGTTGCCGGCGAGGTCCAGGATGAGGTCGTAGCGCTGGGACCCGTCCGCGAAGTCATCGCGGGTGTAGTCCAGGACGTGGTCGGCGCCGATCGAAGTGACCAGATCGGTCTTGGCCGTGCTGCAGACGCCGGTGACCTGCGCTCCGAGGACCTTGGCGATCTGCACGGCGTAGGTGCCGACGCCGCCGGACGCGCCGGTGATCAGCACGTGCTGTCCTGGCTGGAGGCGCCCGGCGTCACGCAGGCCCTGCAGGGCGGTCAGCCCGGAGACCGCGAGGACCGCGGCCTGGCCGAAGGTGAGGCTGGCCGGTTTGCGGGCGAGCTTGTCCTGGCGGGCGCGCGCGTACTCGGCGAACGAACCCTGGCCGATGCCGAACACCTCTTCGCCGACCGCGAACCCGGTGGCATCGGCGCCGGCCGCCACGACCGTGCCGGCCACGTCCAGGCCGGGAACCGGGTTCTTGGGGGCGCGCAGGCCCGAGCCCAGGCGGATCACGTACGGCTGGCCCGCCATCAGGTGCCAGGTGCCCCGGTCGAGCCCGGCGGCATGGACCCGGAGGAGGACCTCGCCGCCAGCGGCCGCTGGCCGGCCGATGTCCTCCAGATGCCAGACGTCGGCGGAACCGTATCCGGCCTGCACGATCGCCCGCATCGTCTGCCGTGGCGATACCGGCGCGGTTCCGCCGCCGGTATCGCCGGGCGCCGCGGCCTGGCCGGCTGCACCTGTTGCTGCCTTCATGACCGTCCTCTGTGCCGGTTCCGTGGTCAGGGAGGCGTTGCTTCCTCCGCTACGCGCTGTGCCGGTGCACGGCTGTAAAGCGACCCGCCGCGGTCAGGGTCCTTCAGCTGACCGGTACGGGCGGGGCCGGGGCAGAAGCGGCCGACGCTGGTGCGAGGTCGTCGGGTGTGGGGATAGGCACGCCGGCGCCGCCCTGGTCCAGGCGGAACGGCGGGTAGGCGTCGGTCATCAGCGCGGCGTAGGCGACGACCCGCAGCACCCAGCGGTTCATGCCGATGACGAAGTCATACAGCCCTCGCGGGTAGCGGCCGGCGAACAACAGCGTGACCGCGGCGAAGAACACCAGCAGCCCGATCAGGCCGCCATAGAAAGCATCGGCCTGCCACATGTCGCCCGAGGCGCTGGTCGCGGTGTAGGCGGCGCCGCCGGCGAACACCGAGACGATGGCGTACTGCGGGATGGCCAGCAGCCACCACTTGACCAGGACCAGGCCGCGCGAAAGCCGTTCGGGGTAGGCGATGTCCAGCGTCGCGGGGTAGCCCGGTTCCTCATTGAGGCTGAACGGCGGGTAGCGGTCGGTGCCCAGGGCACTGTAGGTGTAGTAGCCGACCCGCCACGACCAGCGCAGCACCCCCAGGTTGAAGCCGAACAGCGCGCGGGGGTAGCGGCCGGTGACCAAGATCGCGAAGAACGCGATGACGGTGACCACGGCGAACGCGATCCACAAGAAGACCAGCACGATGTAGTGCGGGATCGCCAGCAGCCACTTAACCAGCCACAGCCAGCGGCTCAACGGCTCGTCCAGCCGAGCACGCACCTCCACGGGATAGTTCCGGTCCATGGTTTCCTCCTCCTCGGTGCCTGCGGATGCCACATTCATGACACCGGCACACGATGGGCACCGGCTGGGGCGGATCACCGGCCCCATAGGGTTGCCTTCACGCTACGTTCGCAACCAGAAACTAGCAATAGATTTCTGGAAATAATCTACCATAACTTGCGGGCGTAGCGGACTGCAGCTTCCTGACCAACCACGCCCGGGTGCTGCTGTGCATCGCCCGCGACCCGGGCGTGCGGCTGCGCGACATCGCGGCCAGGACGGGCATCACCGGGCGCACCGCCTACAGCATCGTCACCGATCTCACCGGGGCCGGATACGTCGTCAAGCACAAAGACGGCCGCCGCAACCGCTACCAGATCAGGCCCACCTGCCGCTCCCCGAGACCGGCAGCCGGGAACGCACCATCGGCGAGATCCTGGCGCTCCTGACCGGCGCCGACGATGAAGCGACGGCATTCCGATCCTGGGTTCGCCGGGCACCTGGCCGCCGTGCAGGAGGCGGTTGGTACCGGCAGCCTGGAGGGCGGGGCTTGCCTTCCGTATTCCTGGTAAGGAGGCCACATCTTGATCAGTCAGTTGCTGCTCTCTTACGCAACGCATCTGTGAGGCACCGGACAAGCGGGGTGGGGGCGCGGAGTGTGAGCAACTCGGTGCGGTGCACCAGGTGCGGGTGCCGGAGGGGCACGCGGACGATCCCGTCGGGCGTGGCCCACGCGGTATCGGGGAGGAGAGCGGTTCCGTGCCCCGTACCGACGAGGCTAAGCAGCGTCGCGAGATCGTTGCCTTCGTAGGCGACGGGGCTGCTATCGGCCGGTGGCACCGGGCTCGGCGATGGCAGTGGCGGGGCGGCGATCCAGGGTGCATCGGTCAGCATGCCGAGGTCGATTCCATCCCGCGACCCGAGGGGGTGCCCTGCCGGAAGGGCGACAACAAGAGGGACCTCGATGAGGCCGGTTGCGGCCAGAACCCCGGCGTCGGTCAGCGCCAGGGGGCTGTCAGGCGCGGTGATGCCGTCCACAAGGGCGGCGTCAGCCGTCGCCTCGGCGACGTCGCTGACGGCCGCGACCGCATCGGTCGAGCGAACGGTGACCTGCAACAATGGCCGTTCGCGACGAAGATCCCGCAGCGCGGCGGACAGGACGCCTGGCGCCGCCAGCGCGCAGATGTCGACCCGCAGGCGGGTTTCCTCCCGGCCGAGTTCTGACAGCTCACTGCGGGCCACGTCGATCCGCAGGAGGATCCGTGCCGCGTGCTCGGCCAGCCGGGCCCCAGAGGCTGTCGGCCGGACGGGCCGCCGGTCGAGCAAGCGGCGGCCAGCCTCATGCTCGAGCGCGGCGATCTGCTGGGAGACAGCCGACTGGGTGTAGCCCAGTTCCTGGGCGGCTGCGGTGAACGAGCCGGTGCGGACAACCGCCAGCAGCGCCCGGAGGTCCCGGATCTCCACAGCATTAGTATTCCTGATATCCGTATCGCGCATTATCGTTGGACCTTCTTGGTTCTCGGGCGCAGGATGCCCACATGAGGGAATCAGCTCCGCCCCGGCTCGCACTCGTCGGTGACCGCTCTGCGTCAGTGCAAGCCCACGCCCGGATCCCCCGGCTCATCCGGGCACTAGCCACCGGCACCGACGAGTTCATCGAGGTGTACTGGCTGAATAGCACGACCATTACCTCGCCGGACGACGTTGCCGGGTTCGACGGGCTCTGGGTGGTGCCCGGCAGCCCGTATGCCAATCCTGACGGTGTCCTCGCGGCGGTCACGGCAGCACGCACGCAGGGGATCCCGTTGCTGGGAACGTGTGGTGGCTTCCAGTACCTGCTGCTTGAGTTCGCCCGCGCGGTCTGCGGCATGACAACCCTCGAGCACGGCGAGACCCACCCGGGCGCCAGCGACCTGTTGCTCGTACCGCTTGCGTGCAAGCTCTTCGGCGAGGAGGCCACTGTCATCGTCGCCGAGGGCACGATGGCGGCGCGAGCGATGGGGCCGGGTCCCTCCACCGAGCGCTACTACTGCCGCTTCGGCCTCAACGCAGACTACGAGGAGGCGCTCCGCGCACGCGGACTGGTGATCAGCGGACGGGACAACGACGGCGACGCAAGGATCGCTGAACTGGCTGGCCATCCGTTCTTCCTCGCTACCCTCTTTCAGCCTGAGCTGTCATCCGACGCGACATGGGTTCACCCGCTCATCAGCCACTTCGCCACCACGGTGCGGGCCCGGGCGATGTCCACCCTGGAGCGCATCTGATGCCGATTACCCCCGACACCAAAGACTGGACCTGGGTGCTCGACCGGCCCTGTCCCGAATGCGGGTTCGTCGGCCCTGACGTCGTGGCTGCTCAGGTGCCCGCCATGGTCAGGCGGGCGGCACAGGCATGGCACAACGTCCTGGCCAGCACTGCCACGGTGACGCCCTGCCCGTCGGAGGACCGCTGGTCGACGCTCGAGTACGGCTGCCACGTCCGGGACGTGTTCCGGATCTTCCAGGCCCGCCTGGCGCTGATGCTGATCCAGGCTGACCCACAGTTTCCGAACTGGGACCAAGACAAGACAGCCGCGGACGGCCGCTATGACCGGCAAGATCCAGCCGACGTCGCTGCCCAGCTGCGAGAAGCGGCCGAGCGTCTCGCCGTCGACCTGGAACAGGTGCCGCCCCAGTCCCGGGGCCGAACCGGCCGCCGGGATGACGGAGCCCGGTTCACCGTCGACAGCTTTGCCCGCTACCTGATCCACGATCCGATCCACCACCTTCATGACGTGGGCGCGCCCCTCTGTGATCACCCGCCCGGCGGCGCGCTGAAACACCGTCTGCTATGACCAGCATCAGTTTGAAGACCTTGGCGGCGGCCAGCTAAAGCGGCTTGCCTTCGAGCCGTCCCTCGGGGACTGTCCGGCCGCAGAGCACCACTGCCAGGTATTCGGCCGGGCCGCGCAGGACCGGGCCCGATCCGTAAGACCAGTCAAGGTCGGTGGCCTGCAGGCTGCGTCCCTCGATGCTGGTGCCGAAGTGTGCCTGTATGCCGCCAGCGGTCAGGTCGTCCAGGACGACCCGGATGGTGGCATCCGGTGAGCGGCGCGGCACCCCCAGCGGCACGGTCACGTCCAAGCCGTGGATGACCACATGATTGAGAGCGCCATGCCACCCGCCGCCCGGCGGCGTCCAGTGCTGCATCACCTCAGCGCGCAAGCTGGCCACCAGTTCGCTGGCAGGCAGCTCGGCGTCCCGGGCGGCGATCTCGTTCGACAGGCGGCTGAAGTCGAAGTCGCAGCGGCGCAACTCGGCCATGAACTCCTCTTCGGAGTAGCGCGCCGCCATGGTCATGTGCGCGATCACTTCGCGGACCCGCCACCCCGCGCACAGCGACAGGGTGTCCCACTGCGCATCGGTGGCTGCGTCGAGCAGGTCGGCCAGGGCCAGGAGCTCGGCGGCTACGGCAGGCTGCAAGTCGGCGTCATTGGTCATGATCAGCTCCTCGTCACTCATACGGCCGACAATCGTCACCAGCTCCGACGAACCACCCGCGCCAGACTCACCGGTCCACGGCGACGCCGGAAGGCTACGCCGCCGCAGCGGAGCTGGCCAGCTGTGACAGAGCGTGACAGCGCCAGTGATTCGCTCCCATGGCATGGGAGGTGCAGAGGCCGTGTCGGAGTGGATGAGGTGGGCTCGTTCACAATTCGATATGTTTCCAGGCGTCGCGACCTGGCACGTCCAGCCCGAAGGTGTCGGGGTTCGTGCCGAGTTTCTCGGCGGCCTCGAGCGCGATGCGCTGCACAGCCACGGTCAGCGGGAAGATCGACAACAGCTCTCCCAGTCCGGGGTGGCTGACGCGGGTTACTGCGGTGCCGGAGTCCTCGGCGGCTTGGGCCACCGTGGCTATCCGCGCCGACCACGGCCCGCCGCCGTCGAGGCAGACCAGACGCCGCACCCAGCGCCCGGGCCAGCTGTGCCGCGCGCATTAGCGCGCCGAGGTGGCTGGCAGTGTAGGCCGACGAGCGTTCCCGCTCCACGGTGGTCAGGTCCGCGCCCGTGACACCCGTGCCGGAGATCTGGACGACATCCGCGCCCTGGGCACGGGCGCGTGCCACGGCCTGCGCCGTGTAGTGCTTGGCACCGGTATGGGTCAATGCCAGCAGCACGCCGCCAGCGGCGGGTAGCGGCCCGTCCACGGCGGCGTCGGCAGACTGGGCGGCAGACGCCTCGAGCCCGGCCGCGCGCAGCAGCGCGGCTGCCTGGCTGGCGGCATGCCAGCTGGTTCCGGTGCCAATCGCCAGTACCTGCCGTCCGCGCAGCCGCTCGGCCACGGCCGTGACTGGTGCAGCATCAGCCAAGATCGCCGTCAGTGCCTCGGCCTGCTGGTCCATCGTCTGTCGCATCATGCTGATCGCCGTCGCCGACATGAGATCCTCCATCACTGCAGATCACGTTCCGCCCGATGCACACCTGCCCGGATACCCGGGTTGCAGGGGCCTAGACCTGATGCTTGAAATCCCTGCCCTGCTGCTATCGGCCAGCCGCGCCGGTCACTTGCCATCCCGCCGCCGTAATTGAGAAGTCACCCCGAGGGGCGGCACGCCCGTGGTGCCCCGGCCGGGTCATGAGCGCCCAGTTCAAGGTTTCGCGGTGCGACTGGGGATCTGCCACCGATGCTGCGCGTCGTAGCGGGGGCGAAGCACCCGGCGGTAGACCAGCCGGGCCGGTGGCGGCATCTCGGCGAGGACGGCCGCCGCATCCTCCTCGCTCGCGTGGTCGAGGATCCAGGTCAGGAATTCGGGCCGTTCCCGTGGCGACCGCCGGGTCCGTTCCTTGTGCAGGAACGCGCGCCACTGCGACCGGGTCATGTGCTGCTCAATGAGGGGAAGCACCTCACGCTCCTCATGAGCCAGGTGATCCAGCACGACAGTCGACAGCACCTCGACGGACGCCGCCAGCTCACCGCCGCCGCGCAGCGCGGTGTCCACGCCCGCCAGCGCGCGCGGGATATGCCGGTGCTCTTCCACCATGGCATCGACCGATGCCAGGTCGCCGGGATCGGAGAGTTCTTCCCGGAGCACCGGCCACAAGTCATCGTCCTCGGCCGAGTGATGGTTGCCGAGCTGGGCCCGGAAGGCGTCCCAGCCCGCCAGCACCGTCGGCGGTGCGCCCGCGGAGCCGTCGAGGTGCCCGGCCGCATCCCGCAGCCGGGACAAATCACGGCGCAACGCCGCATGCAAGGCGCGCATGAAGCTGACGTCAGCCGGCGCGTCCACCTGGCCCACACCGCGACGGGCTCTCAAGCGGATCACGGCCCCAGCTGCCAGCGCTGCCCCGGTTACCGAGGCGAGAATCCAGCGACCACGTCTCGCGACCATGCCTGACACATCCTCACCTGTGGTAACCGGACGCGACATCGTCGGTCGGAAACACTACGCTGCGGCTGCCCGCGACCACCACCCCGGCTGGTCTGAATCCCGCGGCCGGCGGGCTCTCTCCGAGTTGCGGTCCGCTCGCCTGCCTTCGTGTGGCCGGGCCGGTCGGCCGCGCCGAATACCCGCGCAACGACATCGACGAGGCGGTCATCGTCCACACCTTCACCGCCTGGCGGATCGAGCAGATGCAGCGGGCCGCCGTTCCCAGCGACTCCCGCATGCTCGAGGTGATCCTGGCACGCCTGTCCACCCGGTAAGCGCACCCACCGCAACGTCGGCAGGCCGATCGGCATTGTTCGGCGCCCATGTCGTCCTGGTCTGCCTTCTGGAGATTGAGCACCCGGGAAGTGATGGCGGTGGGTAATGACGTCACGTCTTCGCCCCCTTGCGTCTTGAGCATCTGGGCCGTGTTGCGGCCTGGTTCGCTGGCCGCCTTCGTCACCAGGAGCCGGGCTCTGCGGCCGAGGAGACGATCATCGTCCTTAAGGCTTACGGGCCGGCCGCCCACGCCCAGTCAACGGGTGCCCCACAAGTTGCCGAGCCCCTCGCAGCATCAACCGGCCACGTCCGGGCGGTTGCTCGGGTGGTGTGAGTACCACCGGAGATGGCGGTGCTGACTTGCTTCCTGGCTGCGGGGCGGTGCCGAGACAATGGGCTACAGGATGTCGGTCGGAGGCAGGACGTTGTGAGTGCGGTCTGGATGCGGCTTCGCTCTGAGTTGCGGGCCCGGTGGCGGTCGTGGCTGGGCGTGGCTCTGCTGATCGGCCTGGCGGGAGCGGCCGCCGTGGCAGCCGCCGCTGGGGCACGGCGTACCGAGACGGCGTATCCTCGGTTCGTCCAGGCGCAGAACGGCTATGACCTGATCACCGGCGGGTTCCCTGGGAACATCGATCCGGCGCGGGCGCTGGCTCAGATCGAGGCGCTGCCCGAGGTCGCGCAGTGGGCCCGCATCGATGTGGCGGCATCGACGGCCATTTTGCCCTCCGGCCGCGTGGCACCGGCGCCGGAACTTATGGCTGCCACTGACCTTATGGGACGGGCGGGCTTCCAGCTGAACCGGTTCAAGGTCATCTCCGGCCGGATGGCCAACCTGCACGCGCCCGGCGAGGCGATGATCGACTTCCCCACCGCCGACCGTGAGGGCCTGCGGGTGGGCAGCGTCATCAAGTACATCGTGGGCGAACCGAACGCCAAACGCCCGAAGCTGGCCGCCGTCCGCATCGTGGGCATCGTGGCCTCGCCCGGGCAGTTCCCGGCCGTCGGCGCCTCACCGGCCTTCAGCAGTGTCTACGTGACGCCCGCCTTCGTCGGTTCGAACCACATCAGGCCATCGCCGGGCGACGCGGCGCTGCTGATCAGGCTCCGCCACGGCGCCGCGGGCCGCGATGCGTTCGTTCGCCAGATGCGGGCCGCGGGCCTGGGTGGTGTCGACGTCCCGTTCGTGCAGCAGGTGCAGACTGCCGGGATCCAGCGATCGATCCGGTTGGAGTCCCAGGCGCTGTGGGCGCTGAGTGTTCTCATCGGGCTGGCGGCGTTTGCCATCGTGGGGCAGTCGCTGGCCCGGCAGACCTACCTGGACTCGGCCGATCTTCCCGTCCTGTGGGCGCTTGGCTTTTCCCGCGCCCAGTTGTTTTCGCTGGGGATGGTGCGGGCCGCGATCATCGGGGTGGCTTCTGGGTGCGTGGTTGTCCCGGTGGCGGTCCTGCTCTCGCCGCTCGCCCCGGTCGGCCTGGCCAGGATCGCCGAGCCCGACCCGGGAATCGCCGTGGATGATGGTCCGCTGATTCTCGGCGCGGTCTTGGCCACTGTCCTGACGATGCTGGCCTCTGCGGTCCCGGCGTGGACCGCCGCGCGAACGGCGGCGACGGTGAGCAGGGAAGGCCCCGGGCCGGGCCGCGGACGATCCCCGGCGTTCACGCACGCGCTGTCCCGGGCCTGCCGCTCGCCGGCCGCGGCCACCGGGATCCGGATGGCGCTGCAGCCCGGC
>WNGL01011813.1_pt1 | contig 16316 bp, 16 predicted proteins | sample 5400591 | NCBI WGS metagenome assembly WNGL01 (sample SAMN13153377, study PRJNA577476) | soil metagenome | isolation source: 80 cm soil or saprolite under Garry oak tree replicate 1 | place: USA:California | collected 2016-06-15
GCCGGCAACACCACCCTGGCCATCGACCCGATCGGCGCCGGCCAGTCCACCCGCCCGCTCTCCGCGCTGGTTACCGCGACCAGCCAAGCCGACGCCGTGCACCAGGTCATCACGGCGCTGCGGCACGGCGGGGTCGACGGCCAGCTACACGACCACGTCGAGTTGGTCGGCCACAGCCTGGGTTCCATGGAGAGCCTCGTCGAGGCCAGCACGTTCGGCGACGTCTCCGCGTTGGTGCTGACCGGCTACGCCCACATGATCAGCCTGCCCAGTCTGGTCCAGGCATTCACCGCGGCGTTGAGGCCGGCCGACCTGGCGGGGTTCCCGACGCTGGATCCGGGCTGGCTGACCACCGCACCCGGCAGCCGCGCCGCACTGTTCGACAACCCCGCCGACGTCGACCCCGCGGTGGTGGCCGCCGACGAGGCTCACCGCGACACCGTGTCGGCCACCGCGGTGCCCGACGGGTTCGCCACCGTGCTGACCCCGCTGGCGTCGGCGTCGCTGACCGGGATCCCCGTCTTGGAGGTCGACGGCGGCGCCGACAGCATTTTCTGCGGCCCGCTGACGCCCGGCTGCGCGTCGGCCACCGCCTTGTACGCCCGCGAACACGGCGCCTTCCCGAATACCACGTTGGCCACGGTTGTGGTGCCCGATGCCGGACACAGCGTGGCGTTGGCACGCGACGGTGGCATGGCAGCCCAGGCCATCCAACGCTGGCTCAGCACAGCGCGGGGTGGCCACCCCGCGAGCGGACCACTACCGGAGGGCGGGTGATGGTCATGAACGGGGACGCACCAGCGGACCAGGCGCTGGACGTGCTGATTCTGCACGGCGGATGGCAGGACAGTTGGTGGTGGCAGCCCGTCGCCGGGCACCTGCGCCAACGCGGGCACCGGTGCTGGACACCGGATCTGCCCGGCTGCGCCACCGGTGACCCGACCACGCGCACGGTCACCCTGCGGTCGATGGCCGACTCGGTGATCGACCTGATCACGGCGACGCCGGCGATGCAGGACCTGGTCCTGGTCGTGCACTCCGGCGGGGGACCGGTCGGCCAGCTCGTCGCGGCCGCGGTGCCGGAGCGGATCGCGGCGATGGCGTTCGTCGACGCCTGGGTACTGGTCGACGGGGAGTGCATCGCGGATCTGTTGCCGCCGGCCCTGGCGCCGATCGTCGAGCAGGCGCGGCGCGGCGCGCCGATCCCGATGGCCCCCGGTGTCTGGTTCGACTCGTTCGCGCAGGACGCGAGCGAGTCCGATCGGCTGGAGGGCGGTCCGCGGGTCGCGTCGACCCTGTGCCCCCCGGACTGGGTGACCGGCACACCGGACTGGCAGCCGTTCTGGGATGTGGTGGCTGCTGGGCGAATCGAGATGTACTACCTGTTTCTCGACGCGGACAAGGCGGTGCCGAGCGAGCTGTACTGGCAGATGGCGCAGCGGCTCGGACCGGCCGCGGTCGCGACAACCCCCGGGTCGCATCAGGGATTCCACCGGTACTACCGCGAGTTCACTGATGCGTTGGTGCAGCTGTGCTCGCAGCAGAGACCAGGCAGCACATGAGCTCGTCGGTGAAGCGATCACGGCGGGCGGCCCTGCCGCCCGTCACTGCCGTCACTGCCGCCGCGGCGGGCGCGTCTGAGCGCGATGCCGATGCCGTTACACCGGGCCGCCACGGCCGCACCGTGTTCCGTCCGCAGGCATGGACTGGCTCGGTCCCAGGCTATGCGGCGCCTGGCGTGCCTACGTCGCCAAGGGAGCAGTGAACCGTGCTGCCCGAATGGTGCGTGGGCATCTCCATCTGCGTTCGGCTGGGAGCGGTCTCGCGCTACGCCTGGGGGGTGCTGCACCGCCCGCAGTTGGACCCCAACCCGGTGACCTGGCTGCTGTGGGGGTTGACCGGCTTGACCGCCCTCGCCGGCCAGCTCCCCTCCGGGGTGACCGGGGAGTCCTTCGTGCTGCTGGCGCAGGGCGCTACGCCGTTGGCCGTGTTCGGGCTGACGGTGCGCCGCTACGGCATCCGCCGCCACCTCACGCCACTCACGCTGACCTGCGCCGCCCTATCCGTAGCCGGCGTCGCGGCGTGGCGGATCACCACCTACCCGCCGGCCGCCACCGCCGCCGCGATCCTGGCTGACTTCCTGGCTGCTTTCCCCACTTATCGCAAGGCGTTCCGGGCGCCGAGCAGCGAATATCCGCTGCCGTTTCTGCTGAACTCGGCCAGCATGACCGTCACGGTGCTCACCCTGCACTCCTTTGTCTTCACCGCAGCCGGGTTCCCGCTGTACCTGGTGGCCGGCAACCTGCTGATGTTCACGCTCGCAACGGTGCCGTTCCGTCGCTGGCTGACTCACGGGGATCGGCCGACGAGCCGCCGGGTGACCTCCCTGGTTTCTCGCTGGGGTTCGGTGGCTGTGCTGGCGGTCGCCGCTGGACTCGTCGCCGCCAGCCTGACCTACCGGTTCTCGGACCGCGGCACCGCGGCCGCGGCGGCGGCGACGCGGCCGATCACGCTGGCCAGTTACGGACTGGTGACGGTGATCGTCCACGCGCCCCACGGACCGACACGGACATGGCGCCTGTTGGCGGCCGACACCACGCCGCTGATCGAGCACGGCCTGATGGGCGTCTCGGACCGGAGCCTCGGTGGACATCGCGGCATGTTGTTCGAATTCGCCGCGCCGACGACGGTGCCGTTTTGGATGAAAAACACGCCACGTACGTCTACGCGCTGGAGGTGCCGCAGCATCAACTGGCGTCCCTCGGCCTGGTTCCTGGATCGAGGATCGAGGTGCTCTCGCCGTAGATCCCGCCACCGGAAGAACCCGTCACACAGGCCACCCAATGAAACCCAGGAAGGAGCGAACGCGTAATCCAGCACAACCCGATAGGAAACCGATAACACGCAGTGCATCGAGAGGATTCCCAGGAACCGTTCCTGGGAATGATGAGGGGAGTTCAATCGCGATGAATGTCAAGAGGATCGTTGTCGCGGCGACAATCGGTGCCGCGGCTCTGGGCGTCGCGGTGCCAGCAGCCGCGTCAGCCCAGGTGCTGCCGCACCACGGCCAGGCGGTCGTGTCGGTACACGACCAGGCGTACTACGGGGTACACGACCAGCTGGCCCAGATTGCCGTGCATGACCAGGCATATGGCGTGCATGACCAGGTACAGGTCTTCGGCGTGCATGACCAGGCACTGATGGGCGTGCATGACCAGGTGTCGACGGACAGCTCGATCACCAGCACCTCGAGCCGGGACTCGGCAGCGGTACTGGATGGTCTGGCCGCCGCGATCGTGTTCGCCGCCCTCGGCGCGGTCATGGTTCGGCGCCGCTCTCAGGCCGCGCGATGACAGCAGACCGACTCTGATCACCGGCGTGACCGTGAGATCCCTGCCGCTCCACGGTCACGCCGGTGGCCGCTGCTCGCCATGTGCGAGACGTCCCAGCACGCCTGCCCAGTCCGCCAGCACGATGAAACGGAGCCATCAAGGATGAATGTCCCCCAGCGCCAGGCCAGCACCGTTGCCGGACGACCGCCCGGTCGGGTCCTGCCATGAGCACGCCGTTGCAGCCCTCGCGGCACACCATGTTGCGCTGGGGACACGCCGCCGTACGGTCCATTGTGGACCGACACACCGGCGGCAGGACCAGCGCGACGGGGACGGCCCGCCCGAGCAGTGATCAGTTCGCTGTCCTGGGTCACCCGCCGGCGGAACCGGGCGGTTTCGATGCCGCCCTGGCGCTGATCTCCGCGTCCGCGGCCGCGGACGGCGTGGATGCGGTCAAGCCGCGCGACTTCGCCCACGTCCCCAGCGGCGGCCATTACACCGGCGCTCTCGGCGAGTTCTTGGCTCGCGGTCTCAACGCCTACACCGGCCTGGCGGAGGCGCCCGCGCTGGTCGCGCTCGAACAGGGCCTGATCCGTTGGTTGTGCGGCCGGTTCGGGTTGCCCGACACCGCTGGCGGCATCAACGTCACCGGTGCGTCGCTGGCCGCGTTGACCGCGCTGGTCGCCGCCCGTCACGACCGGCTCGGCGAGAACATCACCGCCGGCACGCTGTACGTGACCGAGTACACCCACTTCACCCTCACCCGCGCCGCCCGCGTCGCGGGCCTACCCGCCGCGGCCATTCGGATCGTGCCGGTCACACCCGACCTGACGATGGACCCGCACGCCGCCAACGCCATGATCCAGCAGGATCTCGCCGCCGGCTGTCGACCGTTCCTCCTGGTGGCGACCGCCGGAACCACTGACACCGGGGCCATCGACCCGCTCGGCGAGTTGGCCGCCGTGGCGGCCCGCTATGACATGTGGCTGCACGTCGACGCGGCCTACGGCGGCAATTTCATTTTGACCGGTCGCGGCAAGCAGCGACTGACCGGCATCGAGCACGCCGACAGCCTGGCCGTGGACGCCCACAAGGGACTCTCACAACCGTTCGGGTGCGGCACGTTGCTGGTGCGTGACCCCCACACCCTGTGGGCCGCGTTCGCGGCCGGCGCCGACTACCTGCCCGACCCGGTCTATGACCCGGCCGTCCCCGACTACGCCTCGCTGGGTCTGGAGTTGAGCCGCGAGTACCGCGGGCTGCGGTTGTGGCTGCCGCTGTATGTCCACGGCCACCGCGCGTTCGGCGCGATGCTCGACGAACGCTTGGACCTCGCCGCCGCCGCACACGCCGACCTGGCCGCCGACCCACACCTGGAAGCGCCCTGGCCACCTGCGTTGTCCATTGTGGCCTTCCGGCCCCGCCACGGCGGGGCCCGGCGGCTGCTGGAACGCATCCACGCCACCAGCGACGTCCGGCTCTCGGCCACCGTCGTCGCAGGTCGCGGCCTGATCCGGATGTGCATCTTGTCCCACCACACCAACCCCGCCGCAGTCCGCGAGGCCCTGGCCGTGATCCACGAGGCCGCCCGACACCACGAGCCGACTCGTCCACGGCGCCCGGTCACCGCAGTCGGGTAGCGGGAGCGAATCCCACAGCAAACGAGGGGAAGAGCCCGATGAGTTGGCAACCAGGCCCGCAGCAGGTTCCACCACCGCCGTGGTCAGGAAGTCCTGATCCAGGCGGTTGGCCACCACCACGACGCAAGCACCCGCGGCTGGTATGGGTGATCGCTGCGGTGGTCGTGGCGATCGCGGCCGCCGTCACGGTGCCCATCGCGTTCGGTGCGCACACGCCGTTGGCGCGGCCGGCACCGAACGGCGCACGCTCGTCCTCGTCGACCGCGCCATCCGCTGACCAACCCGACCCGTCGATCTTCCTGACCACGGACCCAGGGACGAGCGGATCGGCGCCGCTGCGCTGGGGCGGCACCCCGATGTACGACGCGTGCACGCTGTTACCGATGAGCGCCGTGCTCCGGCAGGGGATCCATCTGGACCCGGCCTACGCGGCGTTCGTGGATCGGCCCGATCTCGTCAACAGCGGAGGACCGGGCGCCACGCAACCGAACGTCGCTGGCGACAGCGCTAGCGACTGTTTCTGGCCCGGGGTCAATCTCAAGAGCACGGTGTCCCTGACGACGTACCAGAAACCGTTCAACTCCGACCAGGACATCCAGCAAGCCATCTACGACGGGCAGAAAGGGACACACCGAACCGACCGCGGGTTCGATATCTACACCACCAACGACACCACCGAAGCGGACCGGTGGAATGTGGTCGTCACCAACCAGCAGCTCGCCGCGCGACTGGACCTCCAGCTCCCTGCCGGCAGTTTCACGGGGACCGTTCAGTCTGTCGTCGAAGCGCTCACGCTCACCGTCGTCACCGGGCTCGCGCAGCCTCCTGGTCCGGCCGTCCGGATCGCCTACCGCGGCCGCTACGCCGGGGTCGACCCCTGTCGCGCTTTCACTGCGCAGGACTTCGCGCGCTACCTGCAAACTCCCGATGACGGGCATCCCCACGCGGAATACCAACTCGGAGAGCGGGTAGTTGATCCCGATCCCGGTAGCCAACAGCCTATCCAGAACTACATCGACACCCAGTGTCAACGTTTCTCGGTTGCCCTGGACAACGGCGACTCGACAGCGCCGGGAATCGTCGCCGGATTCGAGACATACCGCACCGCAGCCGAGGCACGGGCCGGTATCGCCGGCTGGTGCGATCCCCCCAACAGCGCCGACGCCCCCTATGGCCCGCCGATACCAGAACACGTGACGGTCGGCGATGGCCTGGTCTGTTACCCACGGCTCAAAGCAGGCGATTGGGCGCTGTACTTCCTGTCGGGCAGAACCGTCGCGAGGGTTTGGCTCTGGCAGACCATTGACGAGTCCAAACTGCCCCAATTGACCCCGATTATTACGCCCCTAGCGCAGGCCCTGGCCGCGAGGATTAAGACAATGTAAGGAGGCAAGGCACTATGATGGGCAACGTGCTGGGGATCTTAGCCGGCGTTCTGGCGCTCGTGCAGTTCGCGCCCTACGTACCAGGAGCGTCGCTCTGGATGTCTGCCGCGCAGGGTCTAGGCAACCTGACGATTCTCGTTCTCTCCCTCCGATTCGGCGTGGGCGGCTACACCCGCCGCGACATAGCCGCGTTAATTCTGGCGGGGATCGGGCTAGTGATCTGGGGTGTCACGCGGGAGCCCACGACGGCGCTGTTCATCTCGATTGCCGTCGATGCCATTGGCGCGTCGTTGACGATCATCAAGGCGCACCGCGATCCCGCCAGCGAGACCATGTCGACGTGGGTGCTGTCGGACCTGTCTGGGCTGTTCGCGGCTCTTGCGGTAGGCAGGGCCAGCGTCCCCCTGCTCGCATATCCCGTGTACGTGAGCATCGCCAATTCAACAGTGATTGGCGGCATGATCATCGGCAGGCGGCGACTGCGTCGGGTAGGTCCATCCGCAACTCGTGAGCCCGACGAAGTTGTCCTGTAGCGGTCTGTGGAAAAACATGGAGAGGATCTAGGATGCCCCGTAGACTCGCGGTCTTCGACCTCGACGGGACGGTCTTCAGGTGGCAGCTCGATCACGCAGTGATGCTCGAACTGGAGGACATGGGAGCCATACAGGGCTTTCGTCAAGCGCTCCGGGAGACATACACCAACTGGAAGAACAGGAAACACCCGGAATCATTCGGAGAATACACTACCGTCTTCGATGTCGTGACGGCCCAGTACCTGAAGGCGGTACCCTTAGCCACGTTCTCCCAGGCGGCCCAGCAGGTCGTCAACCAGTCCGGCGAGCGGGTCCACACCTACACCAGGCATCTGATCGCCGATCTACGGTCCCAGGACTACGCGATCGCAGCGATCTCGGGCTCACTGCGTCAGATCGTGCAGCCTTTCGCCCAATTCCACGGCTTTGACTTATGGCGAGGGCAGGACCTTGGTATTTCCGGAAAATACTTCGCCAAGCCCTACGGCAGTTTCTCGCCGGAACAGAAGGGCGCCTATCTGTTGGAGCTGTGTGAGGCGCACGGCTTCGCGCTCAATGGCAGCGTGGGTATAGGCGATACGATGAGTGACGTTTCCATGTTGCTACACGTCGAGCGACCCATCGTTTTCAACCCTGACCGGGAACTCATGCGGTACGCGATGCGGCAGGGCTGGCGAATCGTCATCGAACGCAAGAATGTGGTGGTCCAGTTGACGTCGCAAGACGGAAGATACGGGCTTGATCGGGAACTCGTTCTCCACCTCGCCTCCGCGTAGCGCACGCATAAATCAACGGTTGGGCGGTTGACTGGGGTAGGACCGGACCAGGTTCGGCCTCGGTCAATGCGCCGAACCGACGGCGGGCGCCGTGCCATCATCATCGGCGGTGGGAACGGTCGAGGTGGCGTCATCCCAGTAGTTCGGCCGGGCGTTCGCGATGAGCCGCTGACAGGACGGACACATGATGCGACCAGGGCCGGCTGGCTGCCCGCCGCACTTCGCACACGTCGGACCGGGTTGAGTGGACTGCTCCATGCCGGCATCGTAGGTGGCCAGTCGGACTCCCGCGGCGGACGACGGTGGGCCGTCAGCTAGCTGTACGGCTTACGGCGCCGGTCGGCGTGCAGCTGATCCCGGCCAGTTCGACAAGAACAAGAGCACGCAGCGCCGCCCGCATCCAGCACCCGGACGGCCTCGGTGCCCCACGACTACGTGGTGAGCACCGCACCCGCGCGAACCCGCCGCACCGCGGCCTCGGTGCCCAACTCGGCGCGGGCCTCGGGGTGCGCGTGGTAGTAACGCAGCGTGTGGAACGCCAGTGCGGGGTCGATGGACAGCAAGACGCCCCTGATGGCGATGGTCGCCTCGGCGGCCTGGGTAAGCACGGCCTTGCTCGGCCGCATCAACCACGAGCGGCCCTGAACCGACGCGGGTATGTCCGCGTACCCCATCAGGACGATGCGCAGGCTGTCGCCACCGACAACCGACACACGCTCCAACGCGCGCCACTCCATCGATGCGTCATAGGCCAGCGCTCGATACCGGATGCCCTGTGCGGAGATCAGCAACTCGCCGCGCACTGCTGTGCCCCGCAACCCCTCGACGACCAGCGCGGCCAGCGCCAGGGCGATCAGCAGCAGCACCGCCCCGGAGAGCAACGCGCCGATGTTGAGCGAACTGCTCGTGAACGCGACCACCCAACGGGCCACGCCCAGCAGCGCGCAGCCCAGCAAAACTCCACCGATGATCAGCCACAACGCGGGCCACAACGACGACATGAACGGAACAGACAACGCAGCGCCGCCCGCGTCGGCGGTGTGCACCGACCGAACAGCTCTGGTCGATCTCGACCTGACCCCCAGTCGCTGCGCGCCGGCGGCGAGTGCCAGCCCGGAGCCGATCGGAACCATCGTGACGACGATGAAAGCTTGTGGGTCGATAGGATCTGGCAACAACAGCGACACACCGGCAGCCGCCCCGCCCAGTGCCAGTACGGCAGAGAACGCCACCGACACCAGCCCGCCGGCCCGCTTCGGCATGGGCCAGGGCGCCGGCCAGGGCAGTGGTCCGAGTGTCCCGGGGCCGGTTTCCTTCATCGGTTCAACGCCGTGCGTACCAGCCCCCCAGCGACGTAGGTGCACAGCCGAACTGGTGTGCCGGTCACGGGGTCGTTGCTGGAACCGACGTCCTGAGCGACCAGTCCGGTCACGCCGATCGCCCGGCCCACCTCCGCAGCGGCCAGCAGCACGCACGGCGAGGTCGACGAGGGTGAGCCGCGCCACCAGTCGGGCCACGCGAATCCTCCACCGAGGATCACGCCGGCGACGACCACACCGACGACTGCCGCCAGCCACCAGCGCCGCCGAGGGCCGGGTAGGTCGGGAAGTTCCGACGACGCGGTTGGCTCAGGTTCTCCGTGCAGCTGCGACACAACACCCATCATGCGACTCGACCCGTCCTTACAGGGCTATTCCCGCAGCGTGTCGTGGGATCGTCGACGTGGCGAAGGCGTCGACCCCAGTACTTTCTGCGTAGATCTCAAACAGCCACTGATTCACCAGCCAGGTTCCGGCCGGTCTGGGGACCACGGTCAGACGTTGAGCATGCTGCCCTGCTAAACGAGCAGACCCGAGGCAGAAACTGGGGAAGAGTCGTTATTCGGGACGTGCGCTATTCCTTTGATAAACGCCGGCCAGGCTCACGGGGCTGTCGCGCGCGTGACGTAGGTCAGGCGAAGTCGCCCGTCTAGCTTCAGGCGAACGCGGGCGGCGACAGCGCGGTGGTAGGACGCGGGAAGATCTCCACCGTTGATCACGTCGGCGTCGACGCGCGGGATCGCCAGGACAGGCCAGTCATCGGGCGAGAGGCTGTCGAGCATCGCAGCCGGCTCGGCAACGGCGCGGAGGTCGGCGAGCACCTGGTCCATCTCGGCGCCGACGTCGGCCTTCATCTGCTCGTCGAGCCGAGTCAGCAGGTCAACGACGTCGGCACGCAGCGGGATCGCGCCGTCCTCCCAACGGCGAACGGTCCGCTGGTCGACGCGCACGGCGGTCGCGAGCCACTGCGCCGAGATGCCCAGCGACTCGCGGATCGTCTTGAAGTCGGCGGGCGTCATACGGTCTCTACTCTCCGAGATGTATTGGGCCGGGGCGGAGAACTTCCGCCCCGGCCGCTGGAAGTCAGAAGGATCGGAGGATCTCGTCGGCGTGCTCGGCAACCCAGGCGGGGGTCAACTCAGCGGGTGAGGCGACGGAGCCGACGCGCCGCCGTGGGGCGCGGTCGATCGTCGCGTACACCGTGCGGCCGTCGTCCCCGGCGTGAATCCAGCCGCTGACGTGGCCTCCGCGGGTCACGCTCAGGAAGTACCCGCGCGAACCGTCAGGTGCGTAGCTGGGCGGCGTTGCGGTGAGAGTGGCCCCGTTGGTGTTCATCGTGCTGTTCCTTCCGGTCGGGTATGGCCTGTGCCTGCCCTCTGCGCAGAAGCCTACGCCCTAACTTAGGGCGTAGGCAAGTTCGGCGCCGTCGGCCACTGGGGCAATGACCAGACCGCAGCGTGAATCCATCCGGTCCGGAGTGGGAGCAGGGTGCCGTTAGCCGGACACTCACCGTGTCCAAGCCTGCTGGCCAGCTCAGATAGGCGCATTATGTCCATATGGGACAGAGGGAAAGTCCGCCTCGTTCTGGCGGAGCGGGTAGGTAGGTGGGTGGCTGGAGTGCGGCCTCCGGTCGCCGTGCAACTCGCTGACGCGGCGCGGACTGTGCCGGTCTCACGTCCGGGCCGGCGGCTCCGGTACGAACCGAAGTGGGACGGCTGGAGAACGGTCCTATTCTCCAGGACCGGTTTGCTGCGCTCACGCCGGAACAACGAACTCGCTGGCAGGTTCCCGGAAATCCTTGCTGCCAGCCAAGTTCTGGGCGACGTCGTGCTCGACGGCGAGATCGTCGCCCTGAAGAACGGCAGGGTCGACTTCGGCGCGCTGGCCACCCGGCCGTGCGACCGTGCCGGGGCAGGGATCGTCGTCTACTTCGTCGCCTTCGATTTGCTCGGGGTAGCGGACACCGACTGGCGGCCCCGGACCGCCCGGCAGCGCCGAGCCGAGTTGGAGCGTCGATTCGCGCAGATCTCGCCGCCGCTGCAACTGACGCCGAGCACAACCGACCTGGACGAGGCGCTGGCGTGGATGCGGCCGGAAGTGACCGCGGTTGGGATCGAAGGCGTCGTCGCCAAGCTGGACGCGGCGTATCGGGCCGGCCGAGGCGGCTGGATCAAGGTACGGAGGATGACCGTGGTCAACGCGGTCGTGGTCGGCGTGACCGGTGATCCTGACCGGCCCCGCGAGGCGGTGCTCGCCCGCCCGAACTCGACCGGGCGCCTGGACCAGGTCGGGCTGTCGTTGCCGCTCGCCGCCGGACTGCGCGGCGAACTCGGTGAACACGTCACCGTCACCGGCGAGCCCGCCCGGCGGTACTCCAGCGGTCCGTTCGGCCAAGGAGTCACGGAATATCTGCCGGTCCGGCCCGAGGTGGTGGTGGAGATTGAGGCCCAGGCGTCCATCGTCACCGGCGAGAGCCGACTCCGGCCGCGCGTGCACCGAGTACGCCCCGACCTCGACCCGTCCGACCTCACTGCGGACTGATGGCTATTGTCGGTCGGGCGGCGACCCTAACGGGGTACCCCGGTTGTAATCAACGGGGTACCCCGTTACTATGGGCAGTGACCCGATCCCCTCCCGATCCCCGGAGCCGATCATGACGACCGAACTGGGCATCACCGCCGCACTGATCACCGAACTGCACGACTACGGGCAGCGCGCATCCGAAGCAGTGATCGCTCTGACCTCGAGCGGCTGGTACGTCCGATCCAACGACGACAACCCGTTTCCGGCGGTCGTCACCGCTGAGGACATCACCGTCGAATGGCTGGACGACGAGACGAACCCAGGCAACACGGTCGACCTGGACGACGACACCGCCGCAGAGATTGCCGCCGCGTACGCCCATCTGACCATCCCTCATGAGGACGGCTCCACCTACAGCCCTGGGACGGCCACCGTCGTGATCGCCTTCCCGGGTGACCTGCACGGCCTCGACAGCGACGACACCGACGCACCGCACGGTGCCTTCTGGTTCGACCTGAACACCGCTCGCGAACTCGTCCGCGAGACCACGACCGATCCGGCGCGGGAGCAGAGCGAAAGCCTGTGGCGCACGGCCGGCGGCGCCTACGTGGTCCACGTCGAGTGTTCGTTGGGCGGGCGGCACGACTACTGGTACGACGTCACCGAGACCGAGGCCGCCCAACGTCTCTACCAGGCCGACGAAGACACCGTCGCGACCCTCAACGGTCCGCTGGAGACCGCTGCCCGGCACGCGCGGGACCTCGTCGAAGCGCTCCGCGGGAGCATCCCGCAGGTACGTCGGATCAGCGCCGACCTATCCCGCACCGATGTCGAGGCCGCCGCCGACGTGGTGGCGGTGGCCGGCATCCTCAGCGAACTGGTGCGAACGACGATCCTTCCCGACCTGCGTGCCGCCCGTGCGAAAGCGGCCTGGGCGGTACTGGCCGATCAGGGAGGCAACCGGGCTGCCACCCACCGGCTGCTCGCGGGCCGCCGCGACATCTCCGCACGTACGGTCAACGACCTACTCGACAACAACTGATACCCCGCTACGGCAAGGACAATCACCGTGACTGACGATTTCACCGACGACCACGGCGACGACGAGGAGTTCGTCGAGCCGGAGTCCGTGCTCGACGAACTCGCGGTCGAATTGGACGCCGAGGTGCTCAGCGGATCGATCACGCGATATCGCCACCCCGATGGCACCGTCGACGTGGTCGCCACCTATTCGGGGTTGTGGGAGCGGGCCGAGCCCGGCGTCCTCCGGTGGGGCAGCAAGCGAGGCGCGTGGTTCGCGCCCGCTGACGGCGCCGGGTCGAACCAGCCGACCTCGTACAACCTCGCCTGCGGATACGTACTCGCGCACGCCTTCCACCAGGCCGAGCGGACGATGGCGCAGTATCCACCGATCGTGGACGGCCTCTACATCGACGCGTTGTTCGCTGGCCGCCGTCTGGGCGTGGATGATCGATGGGCCGGGGTGATCGGGATGCCGCTGGTCGCAACCCGTTTAGTAGCGGACAGCCTCGCGGACGAAAGCAAGCGCGACGGGGATGACGGTTTGACCGACAGGATCCGCGCTGCCGTTGACGTCCAGTGGACCAAGGACGGCGTCGCCTGCATTAGGGGGTTTCCGAAGGCGGCCACCCGCTGCCGTAGTGCCGCGTTGGACCTGGATCGCTACGTGAACCGCTTCGCGAGCCCTCACTTCGCGAGCGGGATGCGGCGGCCCCTGGTCGACGCCGTGATCCACCTGGGCACCGTACATCGGAGTCTGTATCCGCGTGCCGTACTGCACGTGCTGCGCCTGGCCATGCAGCACCAAATGTGGCAACAGGCCGAGTCCCGACCGTCGCAGCCTGCCCCCGAGTAGGTGGGGGTCTCCCAAGACTTTGGTTACACGAACGCGATCGTGATCAATTGGACGTCGAAATGAGAGAGGAATTCTGATGCCCTGACCCCGCCACATGAAGTCCTGGAACCCCCGGACTGGCCAGGTAAGCGATGTCAAGGGCGTGCGCGATGGTTGAGCTTATGCGACCATTTGAACACGCGCCGCGGCAGGCAAGACCCACGCCCGGCTCCGGTTCCGGCGAGAGGACCGCGATGGCCACGCCCGCCCCACCGTCATTCGTCTGGATCTATCTCACCGACCGGTGTCAACTCGCGTGCACCCATTGCGCGACAAGCAGTTCACCGGCTGGCACGCACGGCTCCATGAACCGCGATGACTGGATTCGGGTCCTGGACGAGATCAACGAGATGGGTACTCGCGCCGTCCAGTTCGTGGGCGGCGAAGCGACACTGCACCCGGCGCTGCCAGAGTTGATCGACCACGCGCTCACGCACGCCCTGGACGTCGAGGTGTTTTCCAATCTCGTGCACGTTCCCGACCCATTGTGGACGGTCTTCGCGCAGCCCGGAGTGTCGCTGGCCACCAGTTACTACAGCGACGACCCAGCCGAGCACGCCGCGATCACCGGCAAGCCTAGCCATGCGCGCACCAGGGCCAACATCGCCAAGGCGCAGGCCCGGGGCATCCCGCTGCGGGCCGGCCTGATCGACTTCGGGGCGAATCAGCGCACCAGCCAGGCCCGCGCCGAACTGGTCAACCTCGGCGTGCCCTCGATTGGTTACGACCGAGTCCGGGAACTCGGGCGTGCCGCACCCGACCAGCAGGGATCAGCCCCGCAACTCTGCGGCCGGTGCGGCGACGGGATAGCGGCCATCGACCCAAACGGCGAAGTCCGCCCGTGCCTGTTCGCCAAGTGGATCTCGATCGGCAATGTCCATGACCGCCCGCTGGCGCAGATCGTCTCCGGGATGCCAGCGGCACGGGCCGCGTTGATCGCCGCGGGGATGACCTCAACCCCGAGCGACCCTTGCCCGCCTGACGGCGCCGATTGCTATCCCCACAACCGGCTCGTCCCGGCTGGTGGCCCGAGCAGCCCGGAATCAGCCACCACAAGGCGTTTCCCCCGCGAGGACCTGTGAACGACCAGGACAAGCAACGCGCGTGGGTGGCTGAGCAGCGCGACCAGATGCTCAGCCACCTCGCGCGGGCCTGCGACCACTTCGGGGTCACCATCGCGGGCGAGCTGGTCACCGGATGGCACGTCAGGTCCGTCAGTGGCCCCGTCCTGGAACACGGCGATGCGCGGTGGCTTCGCGTTGGCCGCGAATACCTCCAATGGATCGAGGACCCCGACGTCGGCGACCACTGGACCGGAGTACCCGACTCCAACACGATCATCGGCGTGCCGAAGCCAACTGTCCTGGGCTCAGTGGAGTGGCCCGACTCCGACGGCGAACGCTGCGTCCGCGCCGATCTGATGACGGTCATGCCCGGCCGCCCGTGCTCGCCCACGGAAGCACTACGCACGCCGCTGGAGTTGCCCGAGGCGTGGTGGAGCGACCTACGCCGCTCGATCGACGTCGTTCGGATGACTTCCACCGGCCGGTACGCCTCCCGTGTAGGGCACCGCGATGTGCGGGTCCGCACGGTGTTCGGGGACGCGGTAGCCGACGCGATGCGGCCGACCGAGTGGGAAACCACCCACGGCGACCTGCACTGGTCCAACGTGTGTGGTCCCGAGTTTGGCCTGCTGGACTGGGAACTGTGGGGGCTCGGCCCCGTCGGCAACGACGCCGTCAGCCTCTATCTGTTCAGCCTGCTGGTACCCGAGGTCGCCCAACAGGTGCACGACGTGTTCGCCGACATTCTGGACTCCCCTCACGGCCGGATCGCCCAGGTAAGTGTCGCGTCCCGCATCCTGCACCGCGCCGAGGAGGGCGAGAACCTTGATCTCGCCGCCGCCGTCCGGCACCACATCCAGCCCCTGGTCGGCCTGATACCCGCACAGTTGTGATACCCCTGGTGCGCAGCCAGTCCGAGCGGCGGTTCATCAGGCATCCCCAGACACTCGTATCGGCCAGGTGCATCGGTTGCGGGACGCCGCACCGGATTCGGTGGACAGCACCAGATCAGCGCGGTACTGGGCCATGACCGGATCGACGTCAATCGCCGAGCTGATCCGAACCGAGAACAAGTAGGTGTCGCTGGCGCGGTGGCCACGGCAGGAATCCCTTTCGCGCGGGGGGAGTGCGGGCTTCATGTTGTCGCTCACCCCCCGACAACTCGAACACCCACCCGGGGAACCGCAGGGCCGGTCCACCCGATCGGAGCGACCGGCCCAACCTCGGACATCGGCTGCGACCTGCCGGAATGGACGAGAGTGGCCCCGAACCAGCAGGTTCGGGGCCACTCTCGGTCTTCGACGTTGCGGTTCTCGCGTCCGCTGCGATTTCTCTCAATGCCTCAATGAAGGCCCGGCTTGCGCGGGGAAAGGTGGTTTTCCACCTACGGTCACGCGATGGTTGCGTTGCCCGCAATGGAGCCCGGCGTACGCCGGGAACAGTCCCACCCCTGCGTCCGCAGGGACAACAATCACTCGATCACGGATCGGTGCGACTGGACTGGGCCACCCCCACGTGGTGCGGGGACCGGGTCGCGGTGGACGCGCTGTTCAGTTGTGGGGCCAACCGGAGCGAATGTCGCCGACAATTCCCGCAGCGTTACACCGGCCGGCGCGTCGGCCCGAGTGGGCCGGTATGGAAATCGCGCGTTCATGTCGGTGCCGGGCCGTATCCTGATCTACATGACCGTTGTGCTTGCCCTGGTGCCGCCCGCGCGGCCCAGTGTGCTGCGCACGGCTCCGCTGCGGCTGGCCGTGTTCGACTGCTCGGTGTTGTCCACCGATGTGATCGCCGCGACCACCCGGCTACCGCTGCACTCGGCGTTCGTC
>WNGL01011557.1_pt1 | contig 16315 bp, 10 predicted proteins | sample 5400591 | NCBI WGS metagenome assembly WNGL01 (sample SAMN13153377, study PRJNA577476) | soil metagenome | isolation source: 80 cm soil or saprolite under Garry oak tree replicate 1 | place: USA:California | collected 2016-06-15
CGCGGCGGTGCGAGCCGAGCTTGCGGGACTGGCGACGAAGCTCGGCGTCGTTCGGGACGTGCACGACGTGCGCGTGCGCGAGACCGCGGACGGCGAGATCGTCAACTTCCACGCCTATGTCGATCCCACACTCACCGTCTCCGACGTGCACGAGAGCATCGACGACCTCGAGCGCGCGCTGCGCCTGCGCTTTCCCTCGATCAAGCGGGTGATTGGTCACGCCGAGCCGCGGCGGTGACCATCGCCTCGCACGGTACGAGCACCGCCGCGCCCTGCAACCGCCCCTCGCGCAGGTCGGCGAGCGCCTCGTTGGCGCTGGGGAGCGGATAGCGCTTGACCTCGGTCTTGACCCCGGCCCGTGGGGCGATGGCAAGAAATTCGCGCGCATCCGCGCGGGTCAGATTTGCGACCGACATGATGCGCCTCTCCTCCCACAGGTCGCGGTAGGGAAAGCGCGGGATATCGGACATGTGGATGCCGCCGCAGACCACACGCCCGCCTTTCTTCACCACCTTGAGCGCCAGCGGGACGAGCGCGCCGACCGGCGCGAAGATAATGGCGGCATCGAGCGGCTCGGGCGGCGGCTCGTCCGAGCCGCCAGCCCAGACTGTACCGAGCGATCTTGCAAAATCTTGCGCCGCCTGATCGCCGGGGCGGGTGAAGGCGAACACCCGGCGGCCCTGCCACGCCGCAACCTGCGCCAGAATATGAGCGGCGGCGCCGAAGCCGTAGAGGCCGAGCGCACGGCCTTCGCCGGCCATGCGGTAGCTGCGCCAGCCGATCAGGCCGGCGCAGAGGAGCGGCGCGGCGTTGGCGTCGTCGATGCCATCGGGAAGCCGAAAACAATAGTTGGCGTCGGCGACCGCATGGGTCGCATAGCCGCCGTCGCGCGTATAGCCCGTAAACAGCGGTGCGTCGCAGAGGTTTTCGCGGCCATCGCGGCAATAGGGGCAGACGCCGCAGCTATGGCCCAGCCACGGCACGCCAACGCGTTGACCGGGCACGAAGCCCGAAACGCCCTCGCCGATCGCCCCTACCCGGCCCACGATCTCGTGCCCAGGCACGATCGGCAGCTTCGGATCGGGTAATTCGCCGTCGACGATGTGGAGGTCGGTGCGGCAAACGCCGCAAGCCGCAACCTTGACGAGGATTTCACCGGCCGCCGGCGCCGGGATCGGGCGCTCGCGCAATGCGAGCGCCGTTCGCGGCCGATCGAGCACCATGGCGCGCATGACTGCCATCATGCCGAATTCTCGTCCCGGCTGCGGCGCAGCGCCGATTCGGGACGAGACCCATCATTGCGGCTCGATGCCCGCGTCCTTGAGGATCTTGGCGTAGCGCTCAGTGTCGGCTTTGATGATCGCGTCGAACTGTTCCGGCGCGGTCGGAGCGGGGATCGAGCCCTGGCTCAGGAGGCGTTCATTGACATCGGGCAACGCCAGCGCCTTGGCGATGTCTTGGCTCACCTTGGCGAGGATCGCTCGCGGCGTCCCGGCCGGCGCCATCACGCCGAACCACGAATCATATTTGTAACCCGGCACGCCGGCCTCCGCGACCGTGGGAATATCGGGAAGCTGCGGGACGCGCTTGGCGGAGTTGATGGCGATGACCTGCACCTTTTTCGTGGCCCCCAGTTCCTGCGCGGTCGGGATCGGAGCGAAATACAATTGGACATCGCCGCGAACGACCGCGGTCACTGCTTCCGGCGCGCCCCTAAAGGGAACATGGACGATGTCGATCTTCGCCTGCTGCTTGAAGACCTCGGCCGAGAGATAGGACGTACTGGCGACGCCGGCCGACGAGAAATTGAGCGAGCCAGGCTTCTGGTTGGCGAGCGCGATGACATCCTTCAGGGTCTTGGCCGGAAGGTCGGGCGGGACGATCATGACCAGCGGGACGGTCGCGACCTGGCTGACGCCGGCGAAGTCCTTCACCGGATCGAACTGAAGGCTTTTGGTGATCGCGCCCGCAATCGTGTGACCGTTGGACGTGAGCATCAGCGTATAGCCGTCCGGAGCTGCCTTTGCCACGCCCGTCGTTCCCGGAATGCCAGGCCGGTTCTCGACGATGACCTGCTGCTTCCACATCTCGGCGAGCTTCTCGGCGAGGATGCGCGCGAGACCATCGGTGATGCTGCCGGCGGAGAACGGGACGACGATCTTCACCGTTTGGGTCGGATAGGTCTGCGCCGAGGCGCTCGAAGTCGCAGCCAGTAAGGCCGTGGCGGCAAGCCAAAAAATGCGAAGCCCGGTCATGAGCGTCCTCCAGTTCGATTTTTTTCGCCGGGTAGCCGATCGCGGCTGCCAGTGTGAGCTACAACCAATTAAAGCAGGAACCGGACGAGTGGTACACGAGAAAAAGAACGCGACAATAGGACGCGATCGAGAACCGGCGCGCCATTCAAGCCAACGGCCACTGAGGGCTCCTCCATCGACAATGCCATTTGCCTTTGGCAGCAACTTCCGGCGAGTGACAGCAGGCGATAATCGGGGCATAGATCGCTGCGCCGGATCGCAAATCACCGGCAAAAGAGACCATGCGCACCGAACAGGCCCTCCCCGTCCGCCTTGCGGATTACCGCCCTCCCGACTGGCTGGTGGAGACGATCGAGCTCGACGTCTCGCTCGACCCGAAGGCCACGCGGGTGCGCGCGGCCCTGCAGATCAAGCCGAACCCCAAGGCCGAGGCGCCCGCGCCGCTCATGCTCGACGGCGATGGGTTGACCCTCGTCGCGCTGAAGCTCGACGGCGAGCCCCTGGCGGCCGGGCAATATGCGGCGACGCCCGACAGCCTGACGATCGCGCAACCGCCGCAAAAACCTTTTCGGCTCGAGATCGAGACCGTTGTCGATCCGTCCGCCAATACGCGGCTCATGGGCCTCTACCGCTCCGGCGCGACCTACTGCACCCAGTGCGAGGCCGAGGGTTTTCGCCGCATCACCTTCTTCCCTGACCGCCCCGACGTGATGGCGGTCTACACCACCCGTATCGAGGCCGACCAAGCGGACGCACCGGTATTGCTCGCCAATGGCAATCTCGTCGCTTCCGGCGAGGTCCCCGGCAGCGGGCGCCACTTCGCTGTCTGGCACGATCCGTTCCCGAAGCCGTCGTATCTGTTCGCGCTCGTCGGCGGGAAGCTCGGCTTCGTCGAGGACCGTTTTCGGACCAGGTCGGGGCGCGAGGTGGTTCTGCGTATCTATGTCGAGCCTGGCAAGGAGGACCGTTGCTTCTACGCCATGGACGCCCTCAAGCGCGCCATGCGCTGGGACGAGGAAGCATTCGGCCGCGAATACGACCTCGACATTTTCATGATCGTTGCGGTCTCCGACTTCAACATGGGGGCGATGGAGAACAAGGGCCTCAACGTCTTCAACGATAAATACGTGCTGGCGAGCCCGGCGACCGCGACCGATGCCGACTTCGCCCATATCGAGGCGATCGTCGCGCACGAATATTTCCACAACTGGACCGGCAACCGCATCACCTGCCGCGACTGGTTCCAGCTCTGCCTCAAGGAAGGGCTCACCGTCTTCCGCGACCAGGAATTTTCCGCCGACCAGCGCTCGCGGCCGGTCGAGCGCATCAGCGACGTGCGCGGGCTGCGCGCTCACCAGTTCGTCGAGGATGCGGGCCCCCTCGCCCATCCAGTGCGGCCGGCGCTCTATCACGAGATCAACAATTTCTACACTGCGACCGTCTACGAAAAGGGGGCCGAGGTCGTGCGCATGCTCGAAGTGCTGCTCGGCCCCGAGAATTTCCGCAAGGGCATGGATCTTTACTTCGCCCGCCACGACGGCGAGGCGGCGACCGTCGATGAGTTCGTCCGCTGCTTCGCCGATGCCGCCGGAGCCGACCTCGCGCAATTCATGCTGTGGTATTCGCAGGCCGGCACGCCCGAAGTCGTCGCGGTGGGCAGCTATGACGCGGGAGCGAAGGTCTATCGGCTCGACCTCGCGCAGACGATTCCGCCCACGCCTGGCCAACCGGCCAAGGAGCCGATGGTGATCCCGCTCGGGCTCGGCCTGGTCGGCCGCGACGGGCGCGATCTGCCGCTTCGGGTCGCCGACGGGCGCAAGATCGAGCACGGCGTCCTCGCCTTGACCAAGCCTGCCGAGACCTTCGTGTTCACTGATATCGGCGAGGCGCCGGTTCCTTCCCTCAACCGCGGCTTCTCCGCGCCGATCAAGCTCGTCGCCAACCTCACGGCGGATCAGCTGACATTTCTCGCCGCGCGCGATCCCGATCCGTTCAATCGCTGGCAGGCGGTGCAGACGCTGGCGACCCGGCTCTTGGTCGACAACGTGGCTGCGTTGCGATCTGGCGCCGCACCGCGCCGGGACCCCGGCCTTCTGGATGCGCTCGGCGCGATCCTCGCCGATGGCACGCTCGAGCCTGCCTTCGTGGCGCTCGCACTGACGCTTCCGGGCGAGGCGGACATTGCCCGCGAGATCGGCCGCGATATCGATCCCGATGCCATCTTCTCGGCCCGCGCGGCATTGCGCGCCGCGGTCGGCGAGCATCTCGCCGCGGAGTTCGCCGAGCGCTATCGGCGGCTGACCGACACCCGCCCCTATCGTCCCGATGCTGAGAACGCGGGTCGCCGGGCCCTGCGCAATGTCTGTCTCGATCTTTTGGTCGCCGCACGCAGGCCAAACGCGATTGCACTCGCCGCCGGACAATACCAGAGCGCCGACAACATGACCGATCGCATGGCCGCGCTCAGCACGCTCTCGCTCTGCGGCGTGCCCGAGCGTGCGGCCGCGCTTGACGACTTCTACGCCCGCTATGGTGACGACCCGCTGATCGTCGACAAGTGGCTCGGGCTGCAGGCGTCCATTCCGGAGTCGGCGACGCTCGACCGGGTCAAGGCGCTCACCGCGCATCCGGCGTTTTCGATGGCCAATCCCAATCGCGTGCGCGCCCTGATCGGCACCTTCGCGATGGCGAACCAGACCCAGTTCAACCGCGCCGACGGCGGCGGTTACGACTTCATCGTCGAGTGCGTACGCGCGCTCGATCCGAAGAACCCGCAGGTCGCGGCGCGGCTCATCGCCGCGCTCAAGAGCTGGCGGGTGCTCGAGCCCACCCGCCGCGCGCTCGCGGAGGCGGCATTGCGGCGGGTGGCGGGAGAGGCGTCGCTCTCGCGCGACACCGGCGATATCGTGCAGCGCGCGCTGGCGGAGAGCTGAAGCGCCGGGGTAAGCGCTGGCGACGGTGGTCATTCGGTAACTGCTGAGCCGATCTGCCTCAGTCGCGGGGCGATGCGATCATGGCACGCTGGCGGGCGGAACGCGGCGCTTTGTTGCCTGCTCGAACGCGTAGGCGAGCGCGACGAGCCGCGGCTCGCTGCAAGCGGTGCCGGCAAAACTGACTCCGAAAGGGGAAGGTTTTGCATCGAAGCCTTCGGGAAGGGGCGGGAACGGCGCATTCGCCACCATGGCGAAGGGAACGATGATGGTCGGATAGCCCGGTCGCGCCGAGAGAAGGGCGCCGGAACCGGCGGGAAACAGGATCGCGTCAAGCCTTTCCGCGTTCATGACCTCATCGATGCCATGCGCGGCCGACAGCGCGATATCCTTGGCGCGATCGATCTCGTAACGGGCGCGGTCGGCGTCAACATCCATCTCGTCGGAAATGTCGAGCTGCGACTGCCCGTATTTGAGCGCGCCTGCCTTGGCGTGCGCCAGGTTCCAGAGGCGCAACTCGGTCAGCGACTTCACCGGTGCCTTCGGCCCGAGGCTCGCAAGCCATTTGTTGAAATCCCGCTTCATGCCGTACTTGAAGACCACCGAACAGCCCGCATCCATGCCTTTCGGTCCGTCGCTGCCGCGGCAGACCTCCCAGCGCAGGAGGTTCCGGTCGGCATCCGTGTCGACTACGCTCGGAATGTCCGCAGGGTCGACGATGATGGCGCCCCGTTCCCTGAGAACCGTGATCGCGTCAGTCATCGCCTCTGCTCGGGCCGAGTCCAGTCCGCCGAGAGCCCCCTCAAGGCCGGGCGGCGTGATGCGCTCGTAATAGAACGCGCGCGGAATGCCGATCCGTGCGCCTGCCAATGCGTCGCGATCGAGAAAACGAGTGTAGTCGCGGTCCGCTGGCGGCAGGCAAGCCTTGACCGGATCCTGCGGATCCGGCTCGGCATCCTCGAGCGCGCCAAGCAGAATGGCCGCATCGGCAACCGTCCGCGCCATCGGACCGGCAGTATCCTGATCGGCGGTGAGCGGAATAATGCCATGCCGGCTGATGCGCCCCACCGTTGGTTTGATTGCCACCAGCATGTTCTGATTGGCGGGGCTGAGGAGCGAGCCGGAGGTCTCGGTACCGACATTCGCGGCCCAGAAATTCGCGGCGGTGCCGATGCCGGAGCTCGATCCGCCGGGCAATAGGACCGGACGGCCGTCGAAGCTGCGATCGCGCGGATCGCGCCGCGGATCGTAAGGGTTCATGCCGAACCCGCTTATCGGATTGTAGCCCGCCGGCATTGGCGTCGGCGGCCCCGCCATCCAATTGGCGAGTTCGGTCATCCCGGTCTTGGCGATGATCACGGCACCCGCTTCCCGCAGGCCTTTCACGATCGTGGCCTCGTACGGCGGCATGAAACCGTCGAAGGCGAGCGCGCCTCCCGTGGTCGGCATGTCCGTCGTGTGAATATTGTCCTTCAACGCGATTGGAACGCCATGCAGCGGGCCACGGAGCTTTCCCTGCGCGCGCTCGCGATCGCGCTCCTCGGCCTCACGCAGCACGTTCGGATTGACCGTCACCACCGCATTGAGCTTCTTGTCATACAATGCAATCCTGGTCAGATACTCCCTGACAAGCTCGCGCGAAGTCACGCGTCCGCTCGCCATCGCCTGCTGCATGTCGGTGATGCTGGCTTCGACCACGTTGAATTCGCCCCGCGCCGCCGCATTCAGCAGTACAAGAAGCAGAACGACCAAAAAGCGGTTGATCATCGCCCTCCCCCATCAAAATTGCTGTTTGCTCGAAGCAACCTGGCTCGAACAGACCATTCCGCATCATAGTCAGCGGCTCTGACTGCGTCGAGACGAACTGCGGTAACCCGCGCAGGGTGCACGACTCAGATTTTGCCGACAGCCGTCGCCCGTCGACCTGGGGCGCCCGCGGTCCACGCTTCGTGCTGGCCTGCGCCTGCGACACCAGCAAATTATCGCGGTCGACCAAGGCGAAAGCTCCCGTTTGTCAAATCTGAAAAATTTATTAACGACTCTCGACAAATCACCGTTTCTCGATTCCAATGAAAGTGATTCGGGGAGATGCGGCACATCCTTCCGATCAAAGGCTGACTGGGACGTTGCGAGGGGGCCAGCGATGGCGCGCGCCGAGGCTGCGAGCGCGTCGGTACGTTCTGATTCGATCAAAGGGTTGGCTCAATCGATCGCCAAGCCGGCGTATCGGCGTCTGTTGACCGCCGAGCCGGCCTTGCGGCGCGCCGTTCCGGCGCTGATCATCGCCTTTCTCCTCACCATCTGCGTCGGCGCCTTGGTCCAGATTCTCGACCACCGCCGCCAGTCGCTGGCCGAGATCATGAGGCAGATCGAAGCGGGCGCGGACATGCTCGCCGAGCGCATCGACCGCGCGCGCGGCGACCGCCCCGAGTTCGACCGGCGGCTCCAAGGCGAGCTCGATCACCTGACGCCGGCTTGGTTGCGCTCGCCCGGCCGCCATCTGATCGTCGCCAATGTCGACGGCATGGTCATTGCCGGTCTGCGCTATGTGCTGGTCACCAACGTGGATGGCGCGAGCATCGCAACGGCACCACTCGAGCCCGCCACGATCGGCCAGCGCCTGCTCGACATTCTCGGTCCTGCGCAGCCGCTGACCACGTTCGGGGCGGTGGCGGGCGTGCTCGAAATCCCGCTCGCGGACGGCACCTCGGCCTTCGCCACCGTCCGCCACCTTTATGCCGGCCAGCTTGCCATCGTTCATCCCCGCATGGATGCGCTCGCCGCTTGGCGCTCCGATACAACCTTGACCGTTACGCTCTCCGCCACTACCGGCTTCGTGGTGCTGATTCTCGGTTTCGCCTTCCATTGGCAGGCGACGCGAGCGCGCGAAGCCGACTTGATCTACGAGACCGTGCGCAGCCGCATCGACACCGCCCTCAACCGTGGCCGTTGCGGCTTGTGGGACTGGGATCTCGCCCGCGGCCGTGTCTTCTGGTCGCATTCCATGTTTGCGATCCTCGGGCTCAAGCCACGCGACGACCTCCTGAGCTTTGGCGAGGTCAACGCCCTCGTCCATCCTGACGACTTGCATCTCTACCAACTGGCCGGCGAGCTCGCCGACGCGGTGGCAAGCTCGATCGACCACGCCTTCCGCATGCGCCACGCCAGCGGACACTGGGTCTGGCTGCGCGCGCGCTGCGAGCTCGTGCAGCAGCCCGGCGAAAGCGCGCCGCACCTGATCGGCATCGCGGTCGACATCACCGAGCAGAAGACGCTGGTCGAGAGAACCGTCGAGGCGGACTTGCGGCTGCGCGACGCCATCGAGACGATCCCCGAAGCCTTCGTACTCTGGGACGCGCAGAACCGCCTGGTGCTGTGCAACTCCAATTTCCAGGAGCTGCACAACCTGCCGGACGATGCGATCGTGGCGGGCGCGGCCTACGAGGCGGTGGTCGCCGCGGGCAGGAAGCCCATGGTGCGCTCCAAGGTGACGAGCGAGGGACAGCTTCCGGGCGCGCGCACCTTCGAAGCCCAGCTCGACGATGGGCGATGGCTGCATATCAGCGAGCGGCGCACCAAGGACGGGGGCTATGTCTCGGTCGGGACCGACATCACAACCATCAAACTGCATGAAGAAAAGCTGGTGGAGAGCGAGCAGCGGCTGATGCTCACGGTCGCGGATCTGCGCGCCTCGCAGCAGACGCTCGAACGCCAGGCGGAAGAGCTCGCCGACCTCGCCGACAAATATGCCGAAGAGAAGACGCGGGCGGAGGACGCGAACCAGGCCAAATCGAAGTTCCTCGCCAATATGAGCCACGAGCTGCGCACCCCGCTCAACGCCATCATCGGATTTTCCGAGATCATGGAGTCGGGCATGTTCGGGCCGATCGGCACCAAGAAGTATCGCGAATATTGTCGCGATATCCACCAGAGCGGCCAGTATCTGCTCGACGTCATCAACGACATCCTCGACATGTCGAAAATCGAGGCCGGCCGCATCCGCCTCGACCTGACGGAGGTGAAGCTCGACCGCTTCCTCGACGACGCCATGCGGGTCCTCTCTGCGCGCGCCGACGACAAGCAGCTCACGCTCGCTCGTGACATCGCGCCAGGCGTCCGCCTGATGGCCGATCAGCGACTGCTCAAGCAGGTCGTGCTCAATCTGCTCTCGAACGCGGTGAAATTCACGCCCGAAGGCGGCCGCATCACGATTCGCGCACGAGCGTCTGGAGGACGGGTGAGAATCGCGATCGGCGACACCGGCATCGGCATCCCCAAGGACGCGCTCGCCAAGCTCGGGCGTCCGTTCGAGCAGGTCGAGAGCCAGCTCACCAAGAGCCATCAGGGCTCGGGGCTCGGGCTCGCGATCGCAAAGTCCCTCACCGAGCTGCATGGCGGAGCGATGCGCATCCGCTCGACGCTCGGAAAAGGCACGCTCGTGCTGCTGCGTCTGCCGATCGAGGGTAGTCAGGCGCGCAAGGACGAGGTGGCGGAGGCAGCACAATGATCGCGAAGAAGCGAATGTCCGCTCCCGCTCCGCGGCTGCATCCGACCGAGGCTATCGGTGGAGCGGATGAAGAGCATGTCGAACCGCTCAAGCCGCGGCGAAGTCGTCTCAGCCGGGGCGATCACGCGGACTCCGACCGCCCACCATACGGGGTGAAAGGCAAATCGCACCGTCCACGTCACGATTGACGGCCTTGCACCGTCAATCCCCAAGGTGCACTCTTTCACGACCTCAAAGCCGTTCACAAAAATCCTCGCTCGCCCGATTCGAGGCGCCGAAGTTCGGAGGCGATCCATGAGGCTCCTGCTCACAGCATCGTCCGTTGTTCTCGCATGCGCGCTCGCCCAGCCGGCGGGAGCCCAGAATGAAGAGCGAGGCGTGCCGATCCTGCAGGCTCCCTACCATCTGCCGATCCTGCAGGCTCCCTACCATCTGCCCGTATTCAAGAACGAATACGTGACGTTGCTGAATGTCTACGCCCCCCGCAGCGGAATACCGGTTACCACACCCACACGACCGATAGCGTGTCGGTGAACATCGAGGCTGCCGAGATGACGAACCAAAACCTCGGCGAGGCGCAGCCGGGCCCGGCCAGGCGCTCGCGGCGGGGCGAGGCGTCGTTTACCGCCTACAGCAAGCAGCCCCCACGGACTCATAAGGCCTCGAATGTCGGCACGACGCCCTTCCACAATGTTTCGTTCATTTTCGCGTATCCGACCGCTGGACGTTTCACGCCCTCGTCGCGCGTGGACGCTTCCGGGTACAAGCAAATCATGGACAACGAACGGGCGCGCGGCTGGCGGCTGGCGTTGGAACCGGGCCAGTCGGCCGCGGCGATCACCCCACAAGCACCCGGGATCAGGATTGTCGTGGATGGTGGCGAAATCGCCGAGAGCGTGCCCGGTCAGCCGGACCGCGGCATGAGTCTCAAGCTCGGGGAATTTTTTTGGCAGGAGCCAGGCGTGACGCGCGCGGTCCGCAATATCGGGGCCACCCGGGTCGAGCTCGTGGAGTTCGAGCTGAAGTGACGCCCGGCAGGTGAGGTCATTCTCTCCCGTTGCTCGAATGGCCGAACGCATCAACGCCGAACGCATCACGGCGCGCGGCCGAGAATCTGCGCGAAGCACGTGCGCACCTTTGCCTCGGTCTCGGCCAGGAAAGCCTCGAGCGTGGCGAAATCAGGCACGTCGGCCGCCCGCGTGAGCAGCCCCACCAACCCCGGCGCCGCTGTCTTGGGATCGAACGGCCCAGGCAGGCACAGCCGCAGAATCTGCGTCAGGTCGTGATAGAGCCGAACCGCTGGGCGCAGCACCTCCGCCTCCTCTGTCGCCAAGAGGCCGAGACGCCAGGCCTTGTCGAGCACGCGCGTGGTCGAAGTGTCGAGAATGTCGGGGGCGCTCGCGGCATGGACGAGCTCCAGATATTGGGCGATGAACTCGATGTCGATCAGGCCGCCGGCAACATATTTGGGATCCCAGCGATTGCTGTCGCCCTTCTCCTTGGCGATCGCAGCGCGCATCTCGACGACGTCGGCGGCCACACTCGCCGCGTCGCGAGGGCGGCAAAGCACCGCACGGATCACGCCCTCGACGCGCGCGGCGAAGGCCGGCGAGGCTGAGACGACCCGGGCACGCGTCAGCGCCATGTGCTCCCAGGTCCAGGCCTCGTTCTCCTGGTAGTTCGCAAAGCCATCGATTTGGGTCGCGAGCGGCCCTGAACGGCCGGAAGGCCGCAGCCGCATGTCGACCCGGTAGAGCACGCCGTAATTGGTTTGCGTAGTGAGCGCGCTGATCAGGCGTTGCGTCAGCCGCGCGAAATACTGGCTGCCATAAAGCGGACGCGGGCCATGCGACTGCGGCTGCGCGGGGTCGAAGTCGTAGACGACGATCAAGTCGAGGTCGGAGGTCGCCGTCATCTCGCGCCCGCCGAGCTTGCCGAGCGCAAGCACGGCGAATTCCTGGCGCGGAAGCTGGCCATGCAGGCTGGCGAAATTGTCTTCGACCGCATGGCGAAGCGAGCGGATGAGCACATCCGCAAGCCGCGCGAACGCCTCGCCGGCCTGCTCCGCCGACGCCGTGCCTGACAGGATGCGGGTTCCGACCAGGAACACGTGCTCCTGCGCATAGATACGGATGCGATCGAGGAAGTCCTCATAGCTGCCAGCCTGCCGCAGCGAACGCTCGAGCGCGGCGGCGAGGCCCGATTCCTCGGGCAGCGCGCCGAAAAAGCCCGGATCGACCACCGCATCGATCACGTCCGGAAACTGCGCCAAGCCCTCGGCGAGCCGCGGCGCGGTCCCGAGCACGAGCGCAATCAGCGCGATCAGATCGGGATTCTGCCGCAACAGGGACAACAGGCGGCCGGCGCCATTGAGCACGGCGAGAAAGCGGTCAAAGGCCAAGACTGCGGCGTCAGGGTTCGCGGACTGCGCGAAATGCGGGAGCAGAAGCGGCACGATCCTGGCGAGCTCAGCGCGGGCGAAGCTCCCCTTCAGCGACCGGTGGCTTCCCGCCAGCCAGTCGCGCACCAAGGCTGAGACTTCGAGCGGCTGGCGGAAGCCCATCGCGGCGAGCTTGTCGAGCGTTTCGCGATCGTCCCCCTCGGGGGGAAACGTCAGTGCACGCTCCCTCGCTTCGGCGGCGGCCGCGCTCTCGAACAGCGTCGCATAATGCCGCTGCACGTTGCGCAGGTGCTTGAGAAGGACTTCAGCCAATGCATCGCGGTTGGCGAAGCCGAAGAAGCATGCGAACCGCTCAAGCCCCTCCTGGTCGCCGGGCAGCGTATGGGTCTGCTCGTCGGCGACCATCTGCAGCCGATGCTCGAGCGAGCGCAGAAACTGGTAGGCCGCAGCGAGCTCATCGCGCGCCTGCTCATCGATCCAGCCGCCACCCCCGAGCGCCGCAAGGGTTGCCAGAGTTTCGCGCTGGCGCAGCTCAGGATGGCGGCCGCCGGCGATGAGCTGCTGGGTCTGGACAAAGAATTCGATCTCGCGGATGCCACCGCGGCCAAGCTTGATGTTGTGGCCCTCGACCGCGACCTCGCCGTGGCCGCGATAGGAATGGATCTGCCGCTTCATGGCGTGGATGTCGGCGACCGCGGCAAAATCGAGATATTTGCGCCAGATGAAGGGCGAAAGTTCCTTGAGCAGCGCTTCACCTGCCGCGCGGTCGCCGGCGCAGGGCCGCGCCTTGATCAGGGCAGCACGCTCCCAGTTGCGCCCCGCGCTCTCGTAATAGTCGAGCGCAGCGGCAGTCGAAATCGCGATCTGGGTCGATGCCGGATCGGGCCGTAGCCGCAGATCGGCGCGAAACACGTAGCCGTCGGCCGTGCGCTCCTGCAGAAGCTTCACCAGCGCGCGCGTCAGCCGCACATAAAACGGCGCGGCCTCGGTCGCCGGCGCGAGCGCAGATGCGGCCTGGTCGTAGAAGATGATGAGATCGATGTCGCTCGAATAGTTGAGCTCGTTGGCGCCCATCTTGCCCATGGCAAGCACGATGTAGCCGCTGCCATGTTCGGGCCGCGCGGGATCGGCCGCACGGAGCCGACCGCGGCGTGCCGCCTCGCCGAGCAAGTATCGCACCGCAGCACCGACCGCCGCATCTGCAAGCTCGGTCAGCGCAGAGGTGGCGCGCGTCACCGGCCACACGCCGCCGATGTCCGCAACTGCGATCAGGAGCGCCGCCTCGGACTTCATTCGGCGCAGGAGCCGCATCACGGAGGCCTCATCGCGTGTCGCGGAAATCGCCTGCGTCGCGTCGGCGAGGATGTCATCCATTCGGCGGTCAGGATCGGCTTCCAAGAGCGTGGCGAGCCGCGCCGGATCGGCGCGCGCAAGGTCGAAGAGATAGGGCGAGCCTTCGGCAAGGCGGGCGATCAGCGCATTGACGTTCGGGTGATCGGCAACAAGCTGGTTCAGCCTTTCGCCGGCCGGAGTGCCGGCAATCTCGGCGAGCCAACCCGCGACACGCAGATGCGCCTCATCCGCGGCGAAGTGATGCGGGGTGTCAGCGACGCGTCGCGCAAGCGTCACATTGTCAATGCGCTGTTCCATGCCGGCCACCGCCACACCGGAGGCAGCTGCCTCCGGCTCGTCGTCCCCTCGCCCGGGGTTCAGCCTGCGACCCGATAATAGACCTTGTGCCGGGCATCCGCGTCTCAAGGCGCACAGAAATGGCGTGAATCGTCCGGACAAGCCCAGCCATGATGGATGAGGGCTAATCTGCAGTTTTCTGTGGGCGGCGAAAAACCCTAGTCGGCTGCCGAAACCGGCCCGCCACGAGGAAGTGAGATGATCGACTTGAGACCGGGTTGGTTGTCCTCGAGCTTGAGCTCGCCGCCATGCAGGTGGGCGACCGCCGAGACCAGGCTCAGCCCGAGCCCGGAACCCGGCTGCGACCGGCTCTGTTCGAGCCGCACGAAGCGCTCAACCACGCGGCCGCGATCGGCCGGCGGGATGCCAGGGCCGGCGTCGGAGACCGTGAGCAGAATGCGATCGCCGTCGCCCGCCGCCTTGACGACGATCTCGGACTGGGCCCCGTTCATCTTGGCGCCATCGGGGGCCGCGTATTTGATGGCGTTGTCGACCAAATTCGCAAGCGCCTGACTCACCAGCTCCCGGTTGCCGCGCACGGGCGCTGCGTCCGGCGCTTCGACCTTGAGCACGAGGCCTTTGTCGTCGGCCAGCGGCTCGTAGAGATCGCCCACTCCGCGGGCGATCTCGGCGGCATCGAACTCGCTCATATTGTCGCGCGCCTGGCCCGACTCCGCGCGCGCGATCATCAGCAGCGCGTTGAAGGTGCGAATCAGCGCGTCCGATTCCTCGATCGTGCTCTCGAGCGCCGCGCGGTATTGCGATTCGTCCTCGGCGGTCCGCAACGCTTCCTCGCAGCGATTGCGCAGCCGGGTGAGCGGCGTCTTGAGATCGTGGGCGATATTGTCGGAGACCTCCTTGAGACCATGCATGAGCGCCTCGATCCGCTCAAGCATGGCATTGAGATTGCTGGCCAGGCGGTCGAGCTCGTCGCCGGTACCGGCGATCGGCAGGCGTTCGGCAAGATCGCCCTGCATGATCGTCTGCGTGGTCTCCGTCATTGCGTCGACGCGTTTGAGCACGCGCCGAGTCACGAAGAAGCCGCCGGCAAGGCCGAGTACCACCACGATCGCCAGCGACCAGCGGCCGCCAGCGAAGGCAATCTCCTGCAATCGCTCGCGCTCTTCGAGATCGCGCCCGACGAGAAGCCGAAAGCCGCCCGAGATCTGGATGATCCGCACCAGCGCGTGGTGCTCGGTCGAATCCTGGTCCTCGAGCCCGATCCGGCGATAGGACGTCTCGGTCCATCCCGGATGGTCGAGCACGCCCGGCGCTAGCGAGCCGACATTGCCGGCAAGCGCCTCGCCCGCGGGAGTGGTGACGAGAAAAAGGCTCGACCCCGGCCGGCGCCCGCGGATATCGACGGCGAAAACGAGGCGGCGGATGCCGCCCTGTTGATACTGGTCGGTGAGACCGCTGATCTCCGCATCGACGGTCTCGGTGATCTGCTCGGTAATCAGACGCCTCGTGTTCCAGACGAAATAGGCGAGCACGAAGGCGGCGAACAGAGCAAATACCATCAGATAGACGAGCGTCAGCTTGAACGCCGTCGTGCGGAAGAGTTTGCCCAGTGCTGTCATGCGTCAGCCCTCGCGGGGCCTGACCACGTCATTTGCTCTCGCGGATCATATACCCTGCGCCGCGCACCGTATGCAGCAAAGGCTGGGTGAATCCCTTGTCAATCTTCGAGCGCAGCCGCGAGATATGGACGTCGATGACGTTCGTCTGCGGATCGAAGTGGTAGTCCCAGACGTTCTCGAGCAGCATCGTGCGGGTCACCACCTGGCCGGCATGTTTCATCAAATATTCGAGCAAGCGGAATTCGCGCGGCTGCAGGTCTATCTCCTCCTCCCCGCGCGTGACCCGGTGCGAGAGCCGGTCGAGCTCGAGATCGCTGACGCGGTAGACCGTTTCCTCGCGGCTTCCGCGCCGGCGCGCCAGCACCTCGATGCGCGCAAGAAGCTCGGAGAACGAATAGGGTTTGGGCAGATAATCGTCGCCGCCCGCGCGCAGGCCCTTGACGCGGTCGTCGACCTGGCCGAGCGCGGAGAGAATCAGCGCCGGCGTCTCGACGCCCTTGCTGCGCAGCGTCCCGATGACAGTGAGCCCGTCGAGCTTCGGCAGCATCCGATCGACGATCAGGACATCGTATTGGCCATCGAGCGCATGCGCGAGCCCCTCCTCGCCATCGACCGCGAGATCCGCGACATGGCCGACCTCGCGGAAAGCCTTGGCGAGATAATCGGCCGCATCGCGGTCGTCTTCAATGATCAGGAGCCGCATGACGAACCGGCCATCCCCGTAAGCGTTTTCCGTCGGCGAGGGACCATTTTGCACTGCCGTAATCACAACGACGATATCCCAAAAGCGTTGCGGTTCAACTTCCAGCTTCTCGCCATCTGCTGTGGTCGACCCAAGATGCAGGCGGGGGCGGCGGGGGTGACCCGCCGCCCCCGACCAACTCCGCCCCGGCGGGGGCGACGGATGCCGGGCCGGAGCAAGCGAAGTGGGGACGGGCAAAAGGACGCGCCCG
>WNGL01014072.1_pt1 | contig 16315 bp, 17 predicted proteins | sample 5400591 | NCBI WGS metagenome assembly WNGL01 (sample SAMN13153377, study PRJNA577476) | soil metagenome | isolation source: 80 cm soil or saprolite under Garry oak tree replicate 1 | place: USA:California | collected 2016-06-15
CTCGCCGACGCGCTCGCGGCCGCCCCGGCGCTGCTCGCGGGCCAGGTGCGCGGCCGGCTGGTGGTGGACGTGCGCCGCTGATCGGGGCGGTCCGCCGCTGCGCCGGGCGTGCGCCAGGCGCCTACAGCGGTGCCGTTGCGCCTGGAGGCGGGGCAGCAGAAGCTGCCGCGGAATGGGCGTGCGTAAGGTGGGAACGAGCCGAATCCTGCGAGAGATCGGCCGCGGGGGCATGAGCATCGTCTACGAGGGCTATCAGGACGGCCTCGACAGGCGCGTCGCCGTGAAGGCCCTCGACACCGGCGGGGTGCTGCCGAAGGACCTCGCCGAGCGCTTCCGCCGCGAGGGGCGCGCCTACGCCCAGCTCAGCCACGCCGCCATCGTGGCGGTGCACGACCTGGTCGAGAAGGACGAGGCGCTCTACCTCATCACCGAGTTCATCGACGGCCCTGATCTGCGGCGTGTGCTCGCCGGCGGCGCCATTTCCCCCGCCTGCGTGGCAGTGCTCGGCGCGAGGCTCGCCGACGCGCTCGAGTGCGTCCACGCGCACGCGCTCGTCCACCGCGACGTGAAGCCTGCCAACGTCATGATCAGCCGGCGCGGCGAGGTGAAGCTCATGGACCTCGGGGTGGCGAAGGATCCGATCGCCACCGATCTCACCCGCACCGGGGCCGTGGTCGGGACACCGGCCTACGTCGCGCCCGAAGTGCTGGAGGGCGAGACAGCCGCAGAGCCGAGCGACCTGTGGGCGCTCGGGGTGACGCTCTACGAGCTCGCCACCGGCGCGCGCCCGTTCTTCGGAGACAGCTTCCCGGCGCTCTTCACGGCGGTCCGCAAGAAGCGGTTCCGGCCCATCCGCGAGGTGGCGCCCGGCTTCCCGCGCCGGCTCGCCCACGTCATCGAGCGATGCCTGGAGAAGCGGCCTTCACGGCGCTGGGACAGCGCCGGCGCGCTGGCGCGCGAGCTCGAGGTCTGCGCGGAGGACCTGCTCGGCGCGACGCGTCCAGAGGAAGCGCTGGCGGCGCTGGTCGCCGAGCGCGCGGGCGCCGTCACGAGCGACGACGGCGCAGCGCCCGAGGCCGAGGTGGCGTACGGAGCGCTCGTCCGCCGGCGCCGGCGGACGTTCGGACCGCGCCACCTCACCTGGGCGCTTCTCACGGCGCTCGCGGCGATGGGCGTCTGGTACGTCCTGGCCGGACGCTTCTGAAAGCGGCGTCCCTGAAGGGGCATCGCGTCAGATCGCTTCGGTGTCTCCGTCCTCTACTCGGAAGGCACGTCGTGACGAGAGCGCCTCCCGAGGAGAAACCGCCATGACGCCGACCCAGATCCCCCTCATCCCCACCTTCCGCATCCACGCTGCCGCTCCCGCGCTCGCGCGTGCCTTGTGGTTGGCGGTGTTGTGCGCGGCGCTCACGGGAGGGTTCTTCCACGAGGTGTGGCACGCGCCCGCCAGCTCAGCCCGCGAAACCGCCGCGCTCGCCTGCATCCCCGGTCATGGGCACGCGTGCTGAGCCGAGCCGCCCGCCCGGCGGCGGCGTTAAAGTCCGTGCCGGGAGCTGCAGTGGAACCCGACCCCCTCGAAACGCGCGTGCGTGCGCTCCTGGACGCCGGCGACGCCTCCGCCGCCGCCACGGAGGCGCTGCGCGCACTTGGCCCGGGCGTGCTGCGCTACCTGCGCTCGCTCCTGCACGACGAGGCGGCAGCGGCCGACGCCTTCTCCGAGTTCGCGGAGCACTTCTGGCGCGGGCTGCCGGCCTTTCGCGGCGAGAGCACGCTGCGCGGCTGGGGGCTGCGCCTGGCCTACCACGCCGCGCTCGACCTCTGCTCCGATGGCTGGCGCCTGCGCGGGCGCCGCTTCGCGACCGGCGAAGCCTCGCAGCTGGCGGAGGAGGTCCGCACCCGCACCGCCGTGCGCGTCGAGCAGCAGCGGCTGGCGCTCGACAAGCTGCGCGAGGCGCTCACGGTGGAGGAGCGCGCGCTGCTCGCGCTCCGGGTCGATCAAGGCCTCGCCTGGAGCGAGGTGGCGCAGGTGCTGGCGGCCGAGCGCGAGCCGGTCGAGCCCGCCACGCTCATGAAGCGCTTCGAGCGGCTCAAGGAGCGGCTCGCGACGATGGCTCGCGCGCAGGGTCTCCTGGAGTGAGGCGCCCCGCGCCGGTGGGGTCGCTGGCGAGGAACGAGCCCGCCAGGATGAGCGCGAAACCGCAGGCGATGGGCAGCGTGAAGGGCTCGCCGAGGAGCAGCACGCCGAGCCCCACCGCCACCGCGGGGTTCACGTAGGCGACCAACGTGGCGCCCACCGGGCCGACCTCGCCGATGAGTGCGAAGAAGACGAGGAAGGCGACCGCGGTGCACACGACGCCCAGCACTGCCACCGCGCCCAGCACGGCCGGCGCGGGCAGGGTGGCCGGGAGCTGCGCCAGGCCCAGCGGCGCGTAGCCGACCGCGCACAGCGCGAGCGAGGCCGCCACCACGCCGAAGGCCGGCAGGTGGCCGAGCCGCCGCGCCACGATGGCGGGGCCGATGGCATAGCCGAGCACCACCAGCACCATCTCGCCCATGGTTCGTACGTCGGCGCCGCTCGGGTCGAAGCCGAGCAGCGTCACCACGCCTACCAGGCCGAGCGCGAGCCCCACGCCGCGGCGGCCGTCGGCGCGCTCGCGCCCACCTGAGAGCGCCGACACCGCCACTCCGGCCAGCGGGACCGCCGCCACGAGGAGTCCCGCCAGCGAGCTCGAGATCCTCCGCTCGGCGTCGGCGAGGAGCACCCAGGGAAGGGCCAGCTCCGCTACCGTATAGGCGAGGACGGCGCGCCAGTGCGGCAGGAGTGGGCGCAGGGCGCCCCGCCGGAGCGCCACCGGCAGGAGGAGCAGGGTGCCGATCGCCGTCCGCAGGAAGACCAGCGTGGCGGGGGTGAGGTCGCGCACCGCCACCTTGATGAGGAGGTACGGGATCCCCCACAGCACGCACAGGGTCGTGAAGAGCAGCCAGCCACGCCTCGTCACCCGCGGACCTCCTCGGTGCCCCCGCCGCCGAGCGCGGCCGGGCCGCGCCACGGGCGCGGGGCCGACCGTTTACCGCCTCCAGGGGCGGAGCGCCACCAAGCGCAGCAGGTGCGCCGAGTGCATACCCACCGCGACCCGGGTGGCCGGTCCGGGTGGCGCGCAGAGCGTGCGTCGCCTACGCTCGGCGGCATGACGACTGCTCGCCGCCTGCTCCTCGTCCTCTCCGCCGCTGCGCCGCTCGTCGTGGCCGCCGCCGACCAGGCCACCCCGGTGGTGGATGCGCCCCATCCACTCCAGCTCAAGGTCGGTGAGTCGCTGGCGATCTGCAAGACCGGGACGATCGTGTGCCCGGCGGCGACACCCATCTGCGACGACGGAACGCTCGTCGAGTTCGAGCTGACCGGCGACGGCCTCGCCTTCCGCGGCGTGAAGGCCGGCGAGACGCTCTGCTCCGCTGCCTCCAGAGACGGCATGGGGCTCCGGCGCGTCTTCCGCGTCACGGTCGCGCCGTGACGTCCGGCGCGCCGGGGGCCTCGCGTTCGCGGCGCGCGCGGTCGCGGCGGCGCTCGGTGCGGAGCCGGAACGACTGCAGGATGAGCGCGCCCCCCAGCCACGACCCCGCGAACACCAGCGGTGTCAGCACCACCCGGGGGAAGAGGAGCGCTGCCACGGCGAGCAGGACGAGCAGGACGCCCGCCGTGAGCACCAGCGTGGCCTCGGCCGGACCGAGCAAGCGGTAGCCACCCAGCGCCGCGCTGACGGTGTTGCCGAGGCGGATCGCGCCCGCGGTGGCGACCGCCGAGCCCTCGCGCCGCCGCTGGCCCAGCCGGCGCCGCTCGCGCGTCGGGCGCGGGTGGAGCGGCCGGTGGCGCGGGCCGAGCACCACCTCGGTGGCGTGGCCGAGGTCATCCTCGAACGTCTCCTCCATCAGGTGAGCGAACCCCTCGTCCTCCACGGCGAGGTCGAGCTCCCAGTTCCCCATGAGGCTCGACACGTTGAGGTTCGACGAGCCGACGCGTGCCCAGCGCCCGTCGGCGACCGCCGTCTTGGCGTGGAGCATGGGGCCGTTCCACTCGAAGACGCGCACCCCCGCCTCCAGGAGCGGGCGGTAGCCGGCCGTCCCGAGCCGCTTGACCAGCCCGAGATCGCTCTGGCCCGGCACGAGGAAGCGCACATCCACGCCGTCGAGCGCCGCGGAGCGCAGGCTCTGGACGTAGAGCGGCGAGCCGACGAAGTACGCATCGGCGATCCAGAGGCTGCGCCGGGCGGTGGCGGTGATGAGCTGGTCGAGGCGGAGCAGCCCGGCGGTGGAGGGCTCGGTCCCGATCACGCGGACCGCCACGTTTCCCTGCCGCGGCAGCTCTTCGTGCCGGGGGAGCTCCTCCGGGGGGATGGGCGGGCCCTGCTCGGCCCACACGCGAGAGAAGGCGCGGGCGAGGTCGGCCACCGCCGGCCCGGCCACCTCGACGCCAGTGTCGCGCCATGGCTCGGTGCCGCGGACGGGGTCGCCGGTCCAACGGTCGGCGATGCAGAGGCCGGTCACGAAGCCGAGGCACCCATCGACGACGAGACTCTTGCGGTGATCGCGCCGGAGCCAGCCGAGCGGCTTGTCGATGCGGAAGGGGTTGAAGCAGCGCACCTCGACGCCGCCCGCCTCGAGCCGCCGCCAGAAGCGCCAGCCCGCCTCTCCGCGCGCGCCGAGCCAGTCGTGGAGGAGCCGCACGTGCACGCCGCGCCGGGCTGCGTCGAGCAGCGCATCGGCGAAGCGGTTCCCGACCGCGTCATCGGCGAGGATGTAGGCCTCGAGGAGGATGCTTCGGCGCGCGCCTTCGATGGCGGCGAGCCAGGCCGGAAAGTTCTCGGCCGCATCGAGCAGGAGCGCGAGGCGGTTGCCGGCCACCAGCGGCGCCCCCGCCGCGCGGGAGAAGGCCTGCTCTCCCAGCGCGCGCAGGTTCGCCCGTGCGTCCCCACCGGCGTGTCCGGCCCGGCTCGGGTGGGTCGACATGCCACGAATGTAGCGGACGCCCGGGCGGGGGCGAAAACCAAGGTGGGGGAGGGAGGGCTCCCCGGCTCCCAACGCTCACACGGGCATTGGGCGAGGTAGCGCCTGGGCGCGACTCATGGGACCCGTGCCGAAGCGCGGGTGGTTCGAGGGGCGGGTAGGTCGAGACCTTGACCCAGGGAGACGGTGACCCGGCAGCGCTTCGACCGAATCACCGCCACCCTCCAACCGCCGCCACGGCGCCTAGGCGCCGTTGCCGCGCGCGCGATCGCCAGTGTTGCCGGAGGCCGGGACGGCTTTGAGGGCCGGTGTGGCGGCCCTGGGAGCGACGATATCCTTGACCTTCTTCGAGAGATCGAAGGCGTCGGTCTGCTCCGCCACGGCCTGCCGCTTGGCCTCGTTCGCCGCGGCCGCCGCCGCTTCGGCCATGGAGATCTTCGTGTCCAAGGCCTTCGTGCGTGCTTCCAGCTTGGCGATGGTGGTGACCAGGTCCTTGCTGATGTCGCTGACGGTCTCCTCCGCGGGTGGCGCAGCGATGGCTTTGGGTTCCTGCTTGCCGAACAGGGCGCTCTTGATGGACATCGGTCGTTCCTTTCGGATCGTCGTCAGTGGATCAGTGCGGCGCTGTAGGTGCTTTCACCCACCAGGTTGCCCGCAGACGAGGAGCTTTGCACGGCACATGCCCTGGGAATGAAGTCGAGGCCTCGCTCCGCCAGCAGGAGGCGTCAGAACGTTGACGGCGCGCGACGACCAGCGGGGCGCTGCTCGCGGTCGAGGCCTCGTCGGCGCGCGTCAGCGCGCCGAGATGCGGAGGGTGAGCAGGTCGGGAGCGCCCTCCATTCCGACCGGGAGCGGCACCTCGACGGCGAGCGAGCCGTCCCGCGCCCGGTCCAGCGTGGCCCGCGAGAGGCGCTCCGACTCGGACGGCGTGAGCGCGGCTCGGGCGAGGTCCTCCACGGTGTCGGGCCACTTCCCCGTGCGCGCGCGAGCGTCCGCCGCCGCGGCGACGAGGAGGAGCGCGTCGAGCCGGAGCATGGCCGCGTCGTGGCGGTCCCCGTAGCGGGAGAAGTCCGGTGTCACGATCGCCGCGAGCGGGTTCAGCAGGCTCGTGGCGTCGAGCACGACGCGCCTCGTCGCCTCGCGCCGCCCCTGCTTCGCCTCGGCGGCCCGCGCGAGCGCCGCGAAGCTCGTGCGGGTGGAGCGCCAGCCGTCCCGCAGCATGAGGCGCCGCGACCATGACGCGACCGGCGCGCCGTCCCGGAGATACGGCTCGGCCTCGCGGGGCAGCGCCGCGCGGACCTCGGCCGACAGGATCGGACGGAACGTCATGAGCTGAATCGCAACGGCCTCGCTCCGCATCACCTGGCCGAACGTGGGGAACGCGTTCCTGATCCGCCGCACGCGCGCGAAGGCGTCCGCCCGAATCGGACCAGGCGCGGCGGCGATCGCGGCGGCGCACGGCGGCGCGAGCCGCCCGACCATCGCCGCGCCGGTCATCAGCCCGACGAGCCCGCCCGAGTACCCGCAGTCGCGCCCGAGCGCGAGGGCGTCGAGGCAGGTCGCGACGGCCGCGGCGGGATCGCCCGCCGCGACGAGCTGGCGGACGCGAACGCCGGCGAGGAGCGCCGCAAACTGGAGCGCGCCCCAGGGCGTCTTGCCCGCAGCCGGTCCCAAGGCAGCCTCCGCGGGGAGGTCCGCGGCCTCGGCGTGCGTCCCGGCGAGGGCGGCGTCGAGGTCGGGTCGGAGCCGGTCGAGCGCGGCGGCGTACGGCGGCGGAAGCTCCGTCATGGCCCGGTCGCCAGCGACGACGGCGCGCGCGGCATCGCGGCCGGCCGCGTCCGCCTTCCGCGCGTCCGCCTCCGCCTGGATGGCCGGGAGGTGCTTCACGAGGAGGTCGCCGAGCGACCCCGGCGACGGGGTGTCGACGTGGACGGGGCGGAGGTGCGGCCCCACGAGGATCGCCGCGTCCCGGATGAGCGCCTCCTCGAGATCGCCGACCCGCTGCCGCGCGGCGAGCCAAAGCGCGGCTGCGAGCAGCGCCCCCGCCACCAGCAGGCCCCACGCGAGGTGGAGCTTCCATCGGCGCCGGCGCGCGGGCGCCGACGACGCGTCAGCACCGGCGGGTCGTCCGCGCGGCGTGGTGACACTGCGATTGGCAGTCAAGTCAGGTGGAAACCATGAGTGCTCGAAACGACGGCAAACATCCACCGGTCGAGCAGGGGGACTGCGGGGGCGAGCGCACGGAGGCGATGCCGTAACATAGTTAATTAACTGGTTGAATATATCGGTAGAGCAGGGGAATCGAACCCCCCGACAGCGCCTTTCAGCACCATCCACTGGTTTTGAAGACCAGGCCCGGCACCAGCCCAGGACGCTCTACCGCGCTCGGGTTTACGTGGCTGGCGAAATGCGGTCAAGCGCGCTGCGGGACGCGTGTCGTGGCGGGTGCCGATGGCTCACCGCTCGATGGCGCGCACCGTGCCTGAGCGGGCGCCGGTCAGTTGGACCGTCCCGCCGCCTGAGCGAACGCCCCCGGTCGGAGCCCTCCCTTTCGCGGTGGCCACCCAGCAGTTAGATGAAGAGAGGAGTCTCGTGCCTTCCACGAACTACATCGCGCTCGCGATCCCGTTCTTCCTCGTCCTCATCGGGGTGGAGCTCGTCGCGGCGCGGGCACGGGGTCGCAGCGTGTACCGGGTACAGGACGCGCTCGCGGACCTGGGCTGCGGGATCGGGCAGCAGGTGGTGCTGGTCTTCGCGGGGGCGGCGCTCTTGGCCGTCTACGCCTGGCTCCACGAGCACGCGCGGCTCGTCTCCTTCGCGCCGGGGAGCGGCTGGCCCTGGCTCATTGCGTTCATCGAGGTCGACCTCGCCTATTACCTGTGGCACCGCCTGTCGCACGAGGTGAACCTCTTCTGGGCGGCGCATGCCGTTCACCATCAGTCGGAGGACTACAACCTCGCCGTCGCGCTGCGGCAGTCCATCCTCACGAGCTTCACCTCCATGCCCTTCTACTTGCCGCTCGCTTTCGTCGGCGTGCCGACCGTCGTCTACGCCACCACCGTCGCGCTCTCCACGCTCTACCAGTTCTGGATTCACACCGAGCTCATCCCGAAGCTCGGCCCGCTGGAGCTCGTCCTCAACACGCCCTCTCACCATCGCGTCCATCACGCCGTGAACCCGCAGTACCTCGACAAGAACTACGGGGCGGTGCTCATCGTGTGGGACCGGCTCTTCGGTACCTTCCGGGAGGAGCGCGAGCCGGCCGTGTACGGCACGACGAAGCCGCTCGCGAGCTTCGACCCGGCTTGGGCGCAGGTGCAGACCTGGTTCGAGATCGCGGAGAAGGCGCGGGCGCTCCCTCGCTGGCGCGACCGGGCACGGCTGTGGCTCTCCTCACCGTCAGTGGATCCCCTCCACAGGCCGGCGCCCGGCGAAGCCGAGCTGCGGGCGCGGCCGAAGCACGGGGTGCCCATCTCCGCCGCGCTCCAGGCCTATGCCGTGGTTCAGTTCGCGCCGCTCGTGGCGGCCACGTTCTTCATGCTGCTCTGGCAGACCACCGCGCCGCGGGGGGCACTGGCCGCCGGGGGGGTGCTCGTCTTCTGGACCCTGGTCGCGCTGGGCGCGCTCCTGGACGGGCGCCGGTGGGGAGTTCCGGCCGAGCTGGCCCGCTCGCTCGCTGTCGGGATCGCGGTCGTGGCCTTGCGGCCGAGCCCGATCGGCGTCGCGGTCGCGCTCGCGTTCGTGGTCGGGTCCGTCGGATGGTTGCTCGCGGCGACTGCCCCGCTCCCCGGCCCCCTCCCCGCTGCCGCGGGGCGAGGGAGGTGAAGCCCCCTCGACGCTAGCCGGGTGGGCCGCCCTCACCGTTCACGCGGGCCTTCGACGGGCGCGCGCCCGCGGCGGGGGGAGCGTGCTCGTCGCCATAGGGCGCCATGCGCAGCATGAGGCGCTCGTGCGGCATGGCCGCCCGGAGCGCCCGCAGGTACTGCATGGGCGAGTAGAAGACGAAGTTCGAGACCCGGCTCGTGTAGATGCAGGCGTAGTCCTCGATCTGCTCCCCGAACCCGAGCTCGACCGAAAGCTCCAGGTCGCGCACGCGCGCGTCGGCGTCGCGCAGCGCGCGGCGGAGCCGCTCGAGCTCGTGCTTCATCTCGTGCCGCTCGAGCTCGAGTTGCGCCCGCTGCTCGGGCGGGTAGGCGTCGCGCTCGAGCCGGCGGTCGAGGACGTTGAGCCCCGTCTTCCGGGTTGACAGCTCGTCGTCGAGCCGGGCTCGGAGCTCCTCCAGGCGCGCCATCTCCTCCAGCGCGGCGGTGTTCTTCTCCAGCCAGGCCAGCTCCGCCTCCAGCTCCGGCACGATCATGCAGGTGCGCCAGAGCGAGCTCTTCCGCGAGCGGAGGATGTCGCCGTAGATGTGGTCGCCGACGTACAGGACGCGGTCGCCGCCGATGCCCATGAGCGTCTCGAAGGCGAGCAGGCTGCCGCCCTGATAGAGGGCGCCGCGGTCGAGCTCGCCCGCCTCACCCAACACCTCGCCCGTGGGCGAGAGCCGCAGGATGGGGCGCTGCTCGGAGAACCAACCGGGCTTCTGCGCACCGGTCAGGATGACGTCGAAGTAGTTCTTCCAGCTCGGGTACTCGGGCAGGACGCCGTCGAGGATGAAGCCCATCACCGCCTCGGTGTAGTCCCAGAACGAGTTGGTGAGCAGGAAGAGCTTCTTCCCCCCCGAGCGTAGCTTGTGCAGCGCCGGCCCGAGCTCGAGGTCCTTCACGAGGAAGCGCGGCAGGTCGCGCTTCACGATCTCCTTGAGCGAGTTGTCGCGGTGAACGGTGTCGATCGACTCGCGGATGTCGTCGTAGAGCTTGGCGTAGGAGACCGCCTCGCCGCGCTGCTCCAGGCAGCCGATGATCTCGGCGAAGAGACAGGCCTCCGGAAGCGCGAAGAGGGTGTCGATCCAGGCGAAGCGCGGGAGGGAGAGGTGGATCTTCTCCTCGCGGTAGAGGCGCTTCACCTCCTCGTAGTTGAGGGGGCGCTGGCCGTGGTAGGCGCGGCCGCAGTGATTGTGCCGGTCCATCTTGAAGATGTTGCCCTCCTGCTTGTCCACCACGAGCCCGCGGATGACGAACTCCGGGTCGTAGTGCAGCTCGCGGATGACCTCCGGGTAGCCGAGGTGCTCCACCATCCGCCCGGCGGTCATACGGAAGGCGAGCTCCTCCAGCTGGCGCAGGTGGTACATCGCCAGCGTGTAGTCCATGTCGAAGCCGATCAGGTCGATCTTGTCGAGCCGCAGGTTGCGGTTGACGAAGATCTGCCGCGCAAATGGGACCTCGCGGTGCGGCACGCGGTGTCGCTCCAGGAGCGCCGTCACGTCGGGCTCGGCGTAGCTCTGGCCGGGAGGGTCGGGGTCGGGACGGGGACTACGATCGGGGCGCCGCATCCGGTGCGACATTAACCCCGCCGCCCCCGCCTCACCATTCTTCGGGCGTAAAGTGGACCCTTCCTGGCCGCTCGGGCAGGCTCACGCCATGGCGCCTCGAGCCCTGTCCCTGCGCGAGTTGGCGGAGCGGCTGCGGATCCTCGAGGAGCGCGTGGCGCGTCTGGAGGCGAAGCGCGCGCCACCCGGGGACGGCCGCGCCGCGAGCGCGCCGCCGCGGGCGGGTCCGCGCTGCGAAGGGTGCGGGCTGCCGCTCAGGAAGCGCCGCGGTCGTTGTGCGGAGTGCGGCCGGCCGCTGGCCTAGCGCTGGGGAGGGGCACCGCCCCTATTCACAGATGTCGCTGGTCGGGACGCCGAGCGCCTGGGCGATCGCGACGACCGTGGTGTAGGGAGGATTGCGGCCGCCGCGCTCGATGAGGCTCACGTATGCGACCGACAGGTCGAGCGACTCGGCGAGCGCCTCCTGGGTCAGCCCACGCTCGTGCCGGTAGGCGCGTACCTTCTCGCCCAGCTTGCGCAGCACCTCTCGCCGGGGGTCCCGCTGCTGCTTTACCTTGGTGGCCATTCTTCTGGAAGTCCTCTTGAGTGCCATGTGCCCGTGACCGCGGCCCCTCCATAAGGGGCGGTCGGCCCCTTATAATCGAATTTTTACCAACGCGCAGCAAAGCGAGCGGTCGTTGGACTGGGCGGCGGCTCGCCAGTATCTTCACGCCGCGAAGGGGAGCTCCGTGCCGCGACCGCCTGAAGGCCACATCGTCGACCTCGACCGCGTCGTCACCCGGGAGCTCCCGAACGGCTTGCGCGTGAGGCTGCTCGAAGATCGTAATGCCCCGACCGTCAGCTACTACACGTTCTTTCAGGTCGGCTCACGCAACGAGCGGCTCGGCATCACCGGCATCAGCCACCTCTTCGAGCACATGATGTTCAACGGGGCGGCGAAGTACGGGCCGAAGGAGTTCGACCGCGTGCTCGAGTCGCAGGGCGGCAGCTCGAACGCCTACACCTCGAACGACGTCACCGCCTACTACGAGGACTTCACCACCGACGCGCTCCCGGCCGTGATCGATCTCGAGTCCGACCGGATGCGGTCGCTCGCCCTCACCTCCGAGACGCTCGAGCAAGAGCGGCAGGTGGTGAAGGAGGAGCGGCGCCTCCGCACCGAGAACTCGGTCTTCGGGCTCATGGAGGAGCAGCTCGAGGCGCTCGTTTTCCTGGCGCATCCCTACCGCTGGCCGGTCATCGGCTGGATGGACGACATCGAGCGCATCACGCGCGACGATTGCCTCGAGTACTTCCGCACCTACTACGCCCCCAGCAACGCCGCCATCTATGCGGTGGGGGACCTCGATCCCGAGGAGACGCTGGCGCTCATCGAGCGGCACTACGGCGACGTCCCCGCCGGCCCGCGGCCGCGGCCGGTGCCGCAGGGCGAGCCTCCGCAGCGCGGCGAGCGGCGGGCGGTGGTGCGTTATCCTGCCCAGGCGGCGGCGGTGCTGGCGGGGTGGCGCGGCCCAGCCGCGACGAGCGCCGACACCGCGGCGCTCGACGTGTTGCAGGCGGTGCTGGCGGTCGGCGAGGCCTCGCGGCTGCGGCGTCGCCTGGTCGAGGCGGAGGAGGTGGCCGTCTCGGTGCACGTCTCCTGGGGCTGGCGGATCGACCCGGGCGTCTTCGTCGTCTTCGCCGAGCTGGCGCCAGGGGTGAAGGCGGAGCGGGCCGAGGGGCTGCTCTGGGAAGAGCTGGCCAAGCTCTCGGCGAGGGGGATCGGCGCCCGCGAGCTCGAGCGCGCCAAGCGCCTCTTGCGCAGCTCCGTCCTGCACGAGCTCGCCACGCACAACGGCGTCGCCCACGCGCTCGGCCAGGCGGAGGCGCTCCTGGGCGACTGGCGGGAGGCGGGCCGCGCCCTCGAGCAATATGCCGCGGTCACGGTGAAGGACGTGAGGCGAGTGGCGGCCGGATGGCTCGATCCCTCCCGTCGCTCGGTGGTGACGCTCGAGCCCGGGGCGCGGCCGTGACCCGCGCCCCCGGTACGATCGCGCTGCCGCCCCTCCATGAGGCGCGGCTCGAGAACGGCGCGACGGTCATCGTGGCCCGCCGGCCGGGCGTGCCGCTGGTGGCGGTCCGGCTCGTGGTGCGCGCCGGCGCGGCGCTCGATCCATCGCGCGGGCACGGGCTCGCGAACCTGGTGGCGCAGGTGGCGCGGCGCGGGACGGCGCGCCGCAGCGGCCCCGAGATCGACGACCAGGTCGAGTCGCTCGGGTGCGAACTCGGCGCCGGCTCGGACGAGGACGCCACCTACTTCGGACTCTCCGCGCCGTCGGAGTTCCTGCCGGCGCTGCTCGACGTGGTGGTGGACCTCGTCACCGGGCCGACCTTCCCGGCCGCCGAGTGGGAGCGCATACGCCGCCGCGAGGTGGCCGGTCTGGCTCACGTGCTCGACGAGCCGGGCGCGGTGGCCGACCGGGCCATGATCGACGCCGTTTACCGCGGCCACCCCTATGGCCACCCCACCGACGGGCGGGCGGCGCACCTCGGGGCGCTCAAGCGACGCGACGCGGTCGGCTTCCATCGCCGCTGGTTCGCGCCCGCCGCGACGACGCTCGTCATCGTGGGCGCGGTCGAGCCGGAGGAGGCGCTCCGGCTGGCGCGCAAGAGGCTCGGCGGCTGGCGCGCCGAGGGCGAGGCGCCGCCGCTGGTGCCGCCCGCACCGCCGGTGGAACGGGCGGTGCTGGTGGTGAACAAGGCCGACCTCACCCAATCGCAGGTGCGGGTGGCGGGACCGGCCATCGCGCGCGCCACGCCCGAATACTTCCCGGCGCTGGTGGCGAATGCCGTCTTCGGCGGCGGGTTCACCTCGCGCCTGATGGAGGCCATCCGCGTCAACCGTGGCCTCTCCTACGGCGTGCGGAGCCGCTTCGCCATGAGCCGCGAGGCCGGCATCTTCTTCATGTCGTCGTTCACCAAGGTCGAGACCACCGCCGAGCTGCTCCAGGTCGCCTTCGACGAGGCGGAGCGCTTCTGCGCCGAAGGCCCGTCTGCCGAGGAGCTGGAGCGAGCCCAGGCCTACCTCGCCGGGCTGTATCCGCTCTCGCTCGAGACGCACGACCAGGTCGCCGAGCGCATCGCCGACATGCGGCTCTACGGCATCCCCGAGGCGGAGGTGACCGGCTACCGCGAGCGCGTGCGTGCGGTCACCGCCGAGGAGTGCCGGGAGGTGGCGCGCCGTTACTTCCCGCTCGGGAAGGGCGTGGTGGTGGCGGTCGGCCCGGCGAAGCAGGTGGCCCCTGCGCTGGAGCGCTTCGGCCCGGTGAAGGTGATCCCGGCCCGGCGCGTGCTTTGATCGCCGCCTGTGCCGCTCACCATCCTGTTCGAGGACGAGCACCTCCTCGCCATCGCGAAGCCGCCCGGCCGGATCGTCATCCCGGGGCGGGGCGCGCCCGAGCGCACCCTGCAGGAGGAGGGGCAGGAGGCGTTCGGCCGGCTCTGGATCGTGCACCGGCTCGACCGTGGCACGAGCGGCGTGCTCCTGTTCGCGCGGAGCGCGGCGGCGCACCGGGCGGCGAACCTCGCCTTCGAGGGTCGGGCCGTCGCGAAGCGCTACCTGGCGATCGTGCGCGGCGCGCCGCCCGCGGAGGCGCGGCACGAGGGGCCCATCGCGCCGGGGCGGAAGGGCCGCATGAAGGCGGTCGCGGCGGGGGACCCCCGCGGCAAGCCGGCCGTCACGGTGGTGCGGCTCATCGAGACGTTCCCGGCCCGGCCGCCGCTCCCGGCACTGGCGCTCGTCGAGGCGGTGCCCGAGACCGGCCGCACCCATCAGATCCGCGTCCACCTGGCCTGGGCCGGTACGCCGCTCGCGGTCGACCCGAGCTACGGCGAAGCGGCGCCGCTCGTCGACGCAGGCGGCACGGTGCTCCTCGATCGCACGCCGCTGCACGCCGCCGCGCTGGAGCTCGCGCACCCGGTCAGCGGAGCGCCGCTCGACATCCGGGCGCCGCTGCCGGACGATCTGACGCGCCTGCTCGCCGCAGCAAGAGCTCCGAGAGGCACCGCGCCCAGATGACGATGCAGGGCACCGCCTTCACCGCGTAGTGCTGCACGACGCCGATCCGGAACCAGCGCGGGAAGACCTCCGTCGGCGAGAGCGAGACGAAGACGAAGGCGAGCCCGAGGAGGACGGTGTCGCCCCGGGAGCGCTCGGCGGCGCCGTACCAGACCACCACCCCCGCCATGGCGATGACGAAGGTGGGCCCCTCGGCGCGGTGGTTGAAGATGACCATCCAGATCATGAGCGCCGCCACCGTCAGCGCGCGGTGCGTCGGGTCGGCGGCCATGTCCCACCGCAGGAACGGCAGGGCCATCAGCGCGGCGCCGAGCGCGACCACGAGGAGCTTGTCGGGCGCGAGACCGAACCAGGACCGCAGCCAGCCCATCATCGAGTAGCCGAGCGAGATGCCGTGGTCGGCGCGGAGCAGGGCGAACCAGCTCCGGTACAGCTCGGCGAGGTGCGACGGAGAGGCGACGATGAGCGGTAGCGCCGCCAGGGCGGCGAAGACGGCGGCCGTCACCGCCGCGAGGCGCACCTTGCGGGGGGCGAAGGCGTAGAGCGGGAAGGCCACCACGCCGAACACCTTGATGAAGCCGCACAGGAGGATGGCAGCGCTGCCGCGCACCTCCCGCCCGCGCACGAGCGCACCGTAGGCGAGCAGGATGAGCCCGGCGATGAGCGCGTTCGCCTGGAAGTGCTGCAGGGCTCCCCACTGCTCGAGGGCCATCATCCACAGCCCGACGGTGCGCGCCCGGCCGCCGAGGTGCGGGAAGCGCGACAGGCCGAGGAACAGCACGGCCGCGTTGAGCGCGTTCCACGCCAGCATCGCCGGCAGCACGGGCAGGAGCGCGAAGGGCGCGAAGAGCAGGGCGAAGGTGGGGCTGTACTTGAAGAGGTCGGCGTGCTCGCCGGGGAAGAGGACGTACAGGTCCCGCCCGTGCACGAGGTGCCAGAACGAGCAGCGGAAGATCTGGAAGTTGTTGTAGGTCGCGTAGGTCGGCCCGCCGTGCGGGGCGAAGTACGCCTGCAGGGAGGCCCCCGCCGCGAGGAGCAGGTAGGTGGCGAGGATGGTCCGGTCGTCGGCGAGCAGCGCGGCGATCCGGCGGCGTCTCGTCATGGTGCGTCCTCGCCGCTCGTGCTGCGCGAGGGTGACGCTACGCCTTCCCCTGCACCAGCAGCTTCACGTCCGTTCGGAAGGTGACCTCGACCTTGCTCGCGTCGCGCACGGCCGAGACCCAGCCGAGCCCGAAGGTGGGATGCTCGATCACCTGGTCCACCTGGTAGGTCGACCGCGGCGAGTAGCGCTGCGCCATGGCGAGGTTCTTCTCGCGCAGCGCCTGCTCGAAGGAGAGGGTGACCGGGCGCTCGCGCGCCGGCCGCGCCGCGCGCGCGGCGGCCGTGCTGCCGTTCGTGCGCCGGACGGCCGCGCCAGCCGCGGCGGGCAGGTCGCCGCGGAAGCGGTGGACGCCATGGCAGGTGTTGCACTCCACCTTGACCGGACGGCCCTCCACCATCGCGATGATCGTGTGCGCGAGCGTCATCTCGCATTTCGTGCAAAAGCCATCCACCTCGCCGCCGACCTTGAGCATGGGGCGCGGAGTATAGCGGCGCACCTTGAAAGACGCGACGATCCCTGCGACGTTTCCCGGCATGCCCATCCGACCGACCGAGGCGGTGGTCGATCTCTCCGCCATCGCTCACAACTACCGGCTCGCCGTCGCGCTCGCCGGCCGCCCTGCCATGGGCATCGTCAAGGCGGACGCGTACGGCCACGGCGCGCTGCCGGTCGCCCAGGCGCTCGTCGCAGCCGGTGCGCCGCTGCTCGCGGTGGCGCTGGTGGAGGA
>WNGL01008323.1_pt1 | contig 16312 bp, 19 predicted proteins | sample 5400591 | NCBI WGS metagenome assembly WNGL01 (sample SAMN13153377, study PRJNA577476) | soil metagenome | isolation source: 80 cm soil or saprolite under Garry oak tree replicate 1 | place: USA:California | collected 2016-06-15
ACTCCTCACCGTAATACGGACCGCTGCCTCCGTGACATTCTTCTATTGCTCTGTTCAGCACTATTCCGCGTTGAACCAACGGCGTGAATTGAGGCGCCAGTGACCTCGTCCCTCTCACCTAGTACCGCGCCCCTACTACCTAACTCTTCTCGCGTTTGGTCGTTCTGGTTGTATCCCGATTGCTTCCCCTAGTAATGCGGATAGATTCACTCGGCAATGAATTGTCGACTTACGCGAAGGATCGGTGTCTCGATCCTGTCGCTTTTCGCGGCCAGTACGCTGGCCGCCCAGGAAAATCCAGCAAAACGCCTCGCCAGCATCGTCGGTGTCGCCGTCGAGGAATACGCCAAAGCGGTCGACGACCGCGGCAAAGTCATCTCAAAGGATGAATTTGACGAGACTTACGGCTTTCTCGTCGACGCGAGACAGGTCGCGACTCGTCTCAATAGCTACGACGCTGCGACGACGAGGGCGATTCTCGACAGCCTGATCGCAGTCGTCTCGCAAAGAAAACCGCCAGCAGTGGCGCGAGAGCTTCATCAGCACTTCGCCAACTCGCTCGGCACAGCTGGAGCCATGGATCTTCCGAAACTCCCGCTCGATACGGTCGAGGGACACGCGCTGTTCAACCGAACTTGCGCGTCGTGTCACGGCATGGCAGGCGCAGGTGACGGACCATCAGCACATACGACGAGCACGCCACCGCCCGGGATTGGCGTGAGAAAACTGACTCCCGAGCTCACACCGACACTTGCTTACAACGTGATTTCAGTGGGCGTGCGCGCCACCGCGATGCCGGGATTCGGATCGACTCTCACTGCGCAACAGCGGTGGAACATCATCAACTATATCTACACGTTGCGTGGCGAGAAGCTGGTAATTCCGCGCGCGCGACCCGACGCGACCGGAGTTCCCGCAGACACAGCATCCCCAGTGATCCTGGCGCTGCTCGACAGCGCGCTCGACTTCGCGCGAAAAGGAAAAATCGCTGAAGCGGGCGATCGTGCCTTCGACGCGTACATCGCGTTCGAGCCGCTCGAGACTCCCGCACGCGCAAAGAAGCCGGGACTCATCGCGACGATGGAGCGGTACTTCGCGGACTTCAAGGGCGCGGTCAAACGGAACGACATCGCCAGTGCCAAGCGCTCCCGCGATGCAATCGCGGATGGCCTGCCCTCGGTCATCGATCTCACCCAGCAACCATCCGGCAATTGGGAAGCATTCTTCCAATCGTTTCTGATCATTCTGCGCGAAGGATTCGAGGCGATCCTCGTGATCGGCGCGGTCGTCGCATTTCTGATCAAGACCGGCCATCGCGAACGACTTCGCTCTATCTGGCTGGGAATCGTGCTGGGACTGGTCGCGAGTCTCGCGACAGCTGTCGTGTTGAAGACTCTGCTTGCAGCAATGCCCGCCAGCAGAGAAATCGTCGAGGCCACGACGATGCTGATCGCCGTGGTGGTGCTGTTCTCAGTGAGCTACTGGCTCATCTCCAAAGTGGAAGCCGCGAAATGGCAAAAGTTCATTCGCGAGAAAGTGACATCGGCACTGGAGCACGGCGGTGGCAAAGCGCTCGCGCTCGTCGCGTTCCTCGCGGTCTATCGCGAAGGCGCCGAGACGGCGCTCTTTTATCAGGCGCTGTTTAACGAAGGACCGAACGTCGGATTCCCACTCGCGCTCGGAATCGTCGTGGGCTTCGCGGCGCTCGCCGTGATCTTCACCCTCTTCTACCGCTACGGCGTCAAGATTCCCATGCGTCCGTTCTTCACCGTGACGAGCCTGCTTCTCTACTACCTGGCGTTCGTGTTCATGGGGAAAGGAATTCGCGAGCTGCAGGAAGGAAATATCATGCGAATCACCGTAATTCCTGGCGCTCCGCACATCGACGCGATGGGTATCTACCCGAGCGTAGAAACGCTCACTGCGCAGGCGATTCTCATCGTGCTGCTGATCTTCGCGACGATCAGGACCTTCTGGCCTGGCCACAAGGTCGAAACGGGAAGCGCAGAGGCGTAGCAATTGCCGCGTTTAGTTTGAAACGGAGAGTGAGATGACCACCAGCGAGATCCAAACGCAAACCGCCGAGCAGCACGGAATCCGCCCCAAGGGCTACCGACTACCGGAATCCACGCACCTCGGCAGAGTGCAATTGCAGGTCGCCGATCTCGATCGCTCGCTTGCCTTCTACGAAAACGTGGTTGGGCTTCGAGAAATTCGCCGCACTACCGACTCGGCGAGCCTTGGAGCGCACGGCGAAGATCGCGAGATCGTTCATCTCCGACAGCTCAGAAGCGCGCGACCGGTGCCGAGGCGCGGACTGCTCGGGCTTTATCATTTTGCGATTCTGTTGCCCGATCGCGCCTCACTCGGACGATTCGTTGCGCATCTTGGCGAAATCGGTGCACGTGCCGGAATGTCCGACCACTTCGTGAGCGAGGCCGTTTATCTCACCGATCCGGACGGTCTTGGCATCGAGGTGTACGCTGATCGCCCGCGCGATGCATGGCGTTATGACGAGCGGCAGCTACACATGACGACGCATCATCTGGATGTTGACGACCTCGCCAGGTCTGCAGGCGGCGACCGATGGACCGGAATGCCGGCGGGGACCATGCTCGGTCACGTGCATCTTTACGTCGACGACATCGCGAACGCCGAGGCGTTCTATCACGACGGACTGGGGTTCGACAAAGTCGTGTGGAGTTATCCGGGCGCGCTGTTCATGTCAGCCGGCGGATATCACCACCATCTCGGCACCAACATCTGGGCGCAAGGCTCACCGGCGGCGACGGAGGCGGATGCACGGCTACTCGAATGGGAAGTCATCGTCCCAACGAAGAAGGACGCCGCGGCAGCTGCGCAGAACGTCAAAGCTGCAGGTTACCCGGTGAAGGAGGAAAAAGGCGAGTGGATTCTTACCGATCCATGGGGGACGAGTCTGAGGCTTGTGCCGGAAAAATGAAGCGACGCAACAGTGCGCTGGCGGCGGCGACTGCCGCTTTCGCGTTTGTGGCGTGCTCCAGTCAAATGCGCTCAGCTGGAAGCGAATTTCAGTTCGCCACTGATGCGGCTGCGATCAAAGCGACGCTCGACACAACTACCGCCGGATGGAAATCGCGGTGAGCTTCCCGTTTATCTCTCGGCTTACGCGGATTCGGCGACCGCAATGGGCTCGACGGGACTCGTGCGCGGAGTGAGAGGAATCGAAGGTCAGATGCGGGCCGGATTCTGGCGAACGGGCCGTCCGCTGCAGACGCTCAGCTACGACCACCTCGAGATTCGGCCGATCGGTCCGAATCAGGCGATCGTGACCGGACAGTACATTCTCAGCGGAGGTGGGCGACCCGATCGAACTGGTTGGTTCACAACAATTTGGGTTCGCATCCCGCCTGCGCGCGGGCATCCGTCCGGTTGGCGAATAGTGCACGACCATTCCTCGTAAAGCGCGGTCGATGTCCGCGCATTAATTTTGGCCGAGATCTGGCAGCGGTGTCGTTGATGCTAAGCGAGTCCCTTCACAGTAGCAGGTGGACAATGATTTTGTCGAAAGCGCGAATCTATCCGGCGCTCGTCGTTCTCGCGGCGATAATTATGTCGGGATGTGGAAGCGATTCCACCGGTCCCGGCTCGATCGATTCAAACGCGGCGCTGCAAAGTCTCGCCCTGGGCTTGCAGGGCGTGAGCGGCGTCGGCTCGCCCACGACTCCCGAGGTGAACGCCTCATTCGGCGGAATTGCGCCGCTACTCGACCAGGTAACAGTCACGATCGACGGGGCTTCGCAAGGCATGTACGCTTTGGGCCTAAGGGAAACTTTTCCGGCCGGGACATGTGAGGAGACGCTGTTTGTTAGCGCGGCCTTTCCACCACAGCCGGGCGTGTGTACACCGCCGCAATTGGAGCTCGCGCTCATTCTCTGGCAGGCTCATTCCGCAACGCAACCGCCAGATCGGATGATCCTGATCGTTGCTGATCAGGGCACAATCGATTTTGATTTTGCGTCCGTACCGACCGATGAACTGCCGGCGCTTGCGCTGTACATCGAAGGCGAAAACAATGTCTGGAGCTCGCTTTCCGGAACTCTCACCAGCCAGGTTGCAGCCACGACTCAGACCTGTAGTCTCCCTCTTCCGCCGTACGCCAAGAGCGGAGCGTGCAACATTGCAACTTTCGACGAGGAAGGATCGATCGTGTTTGAGCCATTCTCGTTCGATGCGCTGAACAAGCGCCTCAATCTCGCGATCCCGCGGCAGACACTGCACGGGCTTTGGATGGCAATCAGCGAGGTTCAGTCCGTTCCCATAACAGGGAGTCGCATGATCCCGACGCTGCTGGCGCCTCGACTTATTCGCGCGCGATAGCTTCCACCCGCGCGAGCTGCGCGGCTCATCGCGTGGGGTGCGTTCCGAAAATCAATCCGACGGCAATCGCCGAGTTCGCGGCGAGAAGTCCAGTGCTGAGATACATGTTACAGTCGGTCGACGACCAGTTTCGCCACGTAGGCGCGCTGCGCATTGGCGTCCGATTGTCGCGGAACCGGCATCAAGCCCACGAATCTTATGCGCAAATCACCCGAGAGTATCTCATTGTTTGGCGGTGTGAGGCTGAGAATTCTCATATCATCCGGCGCGCCGTCTCGGGAAATGGTGACGTCGATCTTGGCATCCCCAGCCCAGATGCAGGTGACGTCGACGGGACAGCGCGAATCTTCTCGCACCTGCTTGAAGGTGATCCGGGTTCCGTTCCCCTTGAGCGCAGCAGTTTTTCCGACGGAAAGCGAGAATGCTACGCCCGGCTCGGCGACAATGGCGGTTTCCATGGTGGCGCAGCTGAAAGCCGCGCCGAGCATGGCGCAAGTCGCGCTGATCGCAAACCCGCGCGAGTGGCCCTTATGCGGCCTGAGCCGTGGCATAAATCCCTGGCGCATCCACGCGCGGACTCCGGCGCATATACATCCAGATGGCGCCGCCAATCGTAAACAGGATCGCGATCACCTGTGCCCCCGTGAAGGTTCCGAACAGGAACCGATCGTCCTTGGCGCGCAGGAACTCGATCATGAACCGCTCTACGCCGGCGAGCACGCAGTACAGTCCGAACAGCCATCCCTCGGCGTGCTTGTGATCGCGTAAGCGCCAAAGCACGAGAAACATCACGAAGCCGAGCGCGACTTCGTAGAGCTGAGTTGGATGAACGGAGAGAACCTGATTCGGGGAAGAGCCGGGTGGAGCTGGGATGTGGAACAGGTCTGTCATATTGGCGACCGTCGATGGCGGCGCACCGTGCGGAAAGCTCACTGCCCACGGTCCATTCCACGGACGACCGTAGTCGTCGCCCACCGCCCAGCATCCGGTTCGGCCGATCGAATAAGCCGCGGCGATCGCTGGCGCAGCGACATCACTGATTCGCGGAAAGCTCAAACCTTTGCGGCGGATCACGAGATAGCAGGCGAGGATTCCTCCGGTCAGCCCGCCCCAGAAGACGAAGCCCGCCCTGCTCAGCAGCGCGCTCATGTCGTGCATCAGAATCGCATAATAGATCTTTCCGCCGAGCAGCCCGCCGATGACCGCAGCGAAGATGAGATCTCCAAGTGGCTCTGGATCGTGTCCACGCCGTGCTAGCTCGCGTTGCGCGATGATCTGCGCGATGACGAACGCCAATAGCACAGCCAACCCGAAGCCGGTGAGCTGGAAAGGTCCGACATCGTATGAGAGCGGTTCCTGCACTATCGAAGCAAAAATATTTTGCATTGGCGTGAATCTAGGCGGCGACTAGTCCCGGGATAGGGCTGCTGGCGTAAGCATTGAGGTCGAGACCGGCCCTCTCGCCCTGCTCGAATCTGAAAAGGCCGGCGCGCGCAATCATCGCCGCATTGTCGGTGGCGAGGCGCGGGCTCGGTGCATAAACGATCGTACCCTCAGACTCGAACCTGGTTCGCATCGCATCGGCTAGCGTTCGATTGCACGCGACTCCGCCGCCTAGTACTACACGTTGCCGAGAAAAGGCATCCGCTGCGCGCCAGGTCTTCTCGACCAGTGTATCGATCATCGCATCCTGGAATCCCCGCGCGATGTCTGCCTTGTCGGCTTCGATGTTCTTGGATGCGCGGACCGTATTGAGCACGGCCGTCTTGAGACCGCTGAACGAGAAGGCGTAATAGTCATCGTCTTGCGGCAGCGCGTTCTTGCGCACCATCGGACGAGAAAACGGGAAGCGTTTCGGATTTCCCTCGCGCGCGAGCTGCTCGACGTACCGGCCACCAGGGTACGGAAGACCAAGGAGCTTCGCGACCTTGTCGAAAGCTTCGCCGGCCGCGTCATCGCGCGTTGCTCCAAGCAGCCGATATTTTCCCCATGCTTCGACATCCAGCACCAGCGTGTGCCCGCCCGAGATCAACAGAGCGGTGAATGGCGGAACAGCATCGCGGTGCTCGAGCGCGGTCGCGAACAGGTGTCCCTCCATGTGATGGATTCCGAGTAAGGGAATGTCACGCGAGAATGCGAGCGCCTTCCCATAACTGACTCCAACGAGCAGCGCGCCAACGAGGCCCGGAGTATTCGTAACGGCGACTGCATCGAGATCATCGAGCTTCGTCCCCGCTTCTTCGATCGCGCGCTCGACAACCGGCACGATGCTGGTGAGATGTGCGCGCGATGCAATCTCGGGAACTACTCCGCCAAAGACGCGATGGACGTCCTGGGACAGAATTACCAAGGATTTCTGGGTGACGTCGTTGCCCTTTCCCTCCAGCACAGCCGCAGAAGTCTCATCGCACGACGTTTCGATTCCAAGAATGCGGATCATGCCTATTCCGTACGCTCGGTGAGCAGGCGATCGACCAACGCGCGCGCCTCGGGCGAATTCCAATCCGTCGCCGACATCAGCTTCTTCCTGATCACTCCGTCCTTGCCGACGATGAACGTCTCCGGGTACCCGCTGATGTCGTACAGGTCAGTGATTTTTCCCTTTGGATCGTGCAGGATCTCGAACGTCAACCCGTATTGCTTCGCAAAGGCGCGGATTGCCGGATCCGTGCCGGGATCATCGATGCTCACTGCGACGATCTTCAGCCCCTTCGCTGCGTACGCCTTGTGGAGCGCCTCGATGCTCGGCATCTCCACTCTGCAGGGCAGGCACCACGTAGCCCAGACGTTGATCAGCAGTACGTGGCCGCGGTAATCGGAGAGCCTCTTTTCCTTCGGAATCGAATCAAGAGTATACGCCGTGAAATCCGGGGCCTTGCTCCCGAGCTGCACGGGGAAAAGCTCGTGGCGGAGATACCGTGTCGACGCGTACGCAATCGCGGTCACGACAGCCAATACCAAAGCGCCGACTGCCAGCTGCTGCCTGCCGGTCATACCTGTACTGTGCAGCGAGAGCGAAGCTCTTCGATCTCCGCCTTAGGGTTTTTCGCCGCGAAGATGGCGTTGCCGGCGACGAAAGTGTCCGCCCCCGCTTCAAACACCGACCTTATAGTCTTGCGGTCGATTCCGCCGTCAACTTCCAGAAATGCTTTGCTGCCATTTTCGGCCAGCATCTCGCGAGCGCGTCGAACTTTATCGACTGATCCTTTGATAAAGTTTTGCCCGCCGAAACCGGGATTCACTGTCATCACCAGCAGTAAATCGAGATCGGCAATGACCTCGCTAACCGCTGTAAGTGGCGTCGCGGGGTTGACGACGGCTCCGGAGCGGCACCCGAGCTCGCGGATGCGATTGAGCTGACGCTGCAAGTGCGGCGAAACCTCGGTGTGGATCGACATTCCGTTCGCGCCCGCCTCCGCGAAGTCCTCGAAGTAATTCTCCGGCTCGACCACCATCAGATGCACGTCGAGCGGAAGCTTGGTGAGCTTGCGGACAGACTCGATCACCTTCGCGCCAAAGGTCAGGTTCGGGACGAAGCGCCCGTCCATCACGTCGATGTGTATCCAATCGGCGCCGCCCTCCTCGAGCATCGCGACCTCATCGGCGAGTCTGGATAGATCAGCGCTCAAAATCGATGGCGCGATACGAACGCTCATTCCGGAACGGTTCGAGGCACAGGCGATGGCGGTGGCGGGGGAGCGCTGACGCCAGTGTCGATCTTGATCGAGGGCGGCGGAGGAAAATGAGAGAGTGTGAGACTGATCGGTCCGCCTGCGGAGATCGTCTGGCCGGGCGCCGGCAGTTGCCTGATCACGGTGTTCTCTGGCTGAATGGAGCTCGTGTCGCGTGAGATTCCGGCGATGCGGAGTCCGAGCTGCTCGACCATCGATCGCGCTTCGCCAACACTGCGCCCGTAGAAATCGGGAACCTGCACCGTCGCCGGGCCTTTGCTCAAAACGATGTCGACGCTGCCTGGAAGCTGGACCTGTGTTCCAGCCGGAGGCGACGTCGCGATCACGAGTCCGCGCGGCGCATCAGCGAGCTGCTCACTGACATTGCCCATTGTCAGACCGGTGTTCTCGATTGCGATGCGCGCCTGCTGCTGCGACATGTTGGTCGTCACCGGGACCTCGGCGGTTTTCTGGCCGGCGCTGAGCGCGAGGACGACGGTCGTACCGCGCTTCTGTCTGCTGCCAGCAGGCGGATCTTCCTGGAGCACGATGTTGGCGGGAACCGACTTGTGGTATCGCGACTCGCCCTGCTGCGCCGGGAATCCAGCTTTCTGCAGAATCGCGGACGCATCCTCGAACGTTTTCCCGACGACATTGGGAAGGATGCCATCGTCAGGCAGTACTTGCGCTGGAAACGCGAAGAGAAATACTGCTGTGTAGGCGATGAGGAATCCGCCGACCGCAGCAACGAGATATGGGAACGCACGCCGAGGAAGCGCGCGCCAGTTCATCTAGCCGACCCTGCGCAAACGCGCGGCGAACGCTCCATCGGTGCCGCTACGCTGGGGGAGGACGCGCAGCCGTCCACTATCGAGCAGCTCCGGAGCGACGCTGCCTTCCGGCGGCGGTTCGAGAATCCAGTTGAGATTCTCGGACAGGAAAGCATCGACTTGCGCGTCATTCTCTTCCGGCTCGAGCGAGCACGTGCTGTAGATCATGAGTCCCGCGGGCTTCACCACCGTGGCGGCAGCTTTGAGAATCGTCTTTTGCAGAGCGGACATCACGGCGATATCTGACACCTTGATGCGCCAGCGCGCATCCGGATGCCGTCGAAACGTGCCGGTTCCGGTGCATGGCACATCGATCAGCACTGCATCGACGGCACGGATCGCCGGGTTCCGCGCGTCGCCCACGAAGGGGTAAAGATTCATGCTTTCCAGACGACGCTGATTTCCGAGTAGACGCTGCAGTCGGCCGAATGATTTGTCACTCGCGACCACAGTACCGGCGGTGCGCGACAGCTCCAGCGCCTTACCACCGGGTGCGGCACACAGATCGGCCGCAGTCGCACCCGTCGGAATCGCGGCGTACTCTGTGACGAGCGTCGCAGCGGGATCCTGAACAAAAAACAATCCCTTCTTGAACGCGCCCAATTCTGTGAACGTCGTTCCACCCGAGATCGCGATGCTGTCGCGCGCGTAAGGCGCTTCGGCCACGTGGACCCCGGCAGCTTCCATCATTGCTTCGAGCTGCTCCCGCACAATCCCGTACGGTCGGATCACGATTGGCGCGTCGGCATTGTTCAGCGTCAGCAGGCGTTCGGTATCCTGCTCGCCCCATCTCTCGATCCAGCGCGCGATAAGCCAGCGTGGATGCGAGTAGTTTAGGGCGAGCGCATCGATCGCGTCTGTTGGAATTGGTCCGCTACGGAGTTGCTCGCGCTCGCGATCTGTTCGTCTGAGCACGGCGTTCACCAGCTTGCTCGCTCCCATTCCATGGCGGCGCTTCGCCAGCTCGACGGTCTGAGCGATGGCCGCATAGGCGGGAACGCTTCCCATGTCCAATAGCTGATAGACACCTAGTCTGAGCAGATCGATGACATCCGGATCGAGGCGGACCAATCCACCGCGCACACGCTCCGAGAGAATCGCGTCGATGCCAGCGCGATGGCGCAGCATTCCGTAGACGAGCTCGCGGGTCCAGCGACGATCGCGTGCGTCGAGCGGTACGATCCGCCGCTCGAACGACTGGTCGAGAAATTCACCACGCCGGAGATCGACGCAGACTTCGGCCGCCACCGCTCGCGCGGCGGTAACTCCACCGGTTGTTACGACTGTCGTGTTCACGAGCCGAGCATGCCAGTGGTGGGCGACGACGGCACTGCGACTTCGCGACGCGGCATTCTGCCAGCGAGATATGCGTGTCTTCCCGCTTCGACAGCGCTTTTCATCGCCGCTGCCATGCGCACTGGATCCTGCGCTGCCGCGATACCCGTATTCATCAGAATTCCATCCACTCCCTGCTCCATGACGATGCAGGCGTCGGATGCGGTACCAACTCCCGCATCGACAATGACTGGAACCGAGAGCCGCTGCTTAATCGTGCGGATCGCGTACGGATTCAACATGCCCAGGCCGGACCCGATCGGCGACGCCAGCGGCATCACCGCCACTGCGCCCGCGTCCTCGAGCTTGAGTGCGGCGACAAGATCCTCGTTGGTGTAAGCCAGCACCTTGAAGCCTTCGTCGACGAGAGTCTTCGTCGCCTCGAGCAAACCTATGGAATCTGGCAGCAGAGTCTGTTGATCGCCGATCACCTCGAGCTTTACCCACTCGTTGAATCCTGCTGCGCGGGCGAGACGGGCGTAGCGAATCGCATCGCTCGCGGTGTAGCAACCGGCCGTGTTGGCGAGCAGGAAGAAATGATCCGGATCGAGATGATGGAGAATTCCCTCATCCTTCGTGCGATCGAGATCGACGCGACGTACCGCCACTGTCACGACTTCGGCACCCGATGCTTCGATCGCCTCGATCATCTGCGCGTTCGACGCGTACTTGCCAGTCCCGACCATCAGCCGCGAGCGGAACTCGCGCCCGGCAATGACCAACGGCTGCGGGTCGGTGAGAGTCTCGTGAGAGATCAGATCAGCGTGCGCCATCGCAGTTTCAGCCTCCACCCACGAAGTGCACGATCTCGATCTTATCATCGACAGCGAGCTCGAGCGAGTCGAATGAGGAGCGGTCGCGGAGAATCGTTCGGTTACGCTCGATCACCACGGTGCGTGGGTCGAGCTTCAGCGATGCGAGAAGGTTCGCCAGTGTCCAACCGGTCGGGACACGTCGCACGTCGCCGTTCACAGTAAGAACGACCTCTCCCGCATTTGCTTCCGTCACAACGCCCGACTCCGTCATACCTGTGAAAGATAGCGGCTCGCAGCGAGTTCGGAATTCTCATCGTTCCAGATTCCGCGAATGGCAGCGACGCCGTGCGCGCCCCGATGGACGAGCGACCGCACGTGCTCCGGCCGAATGCCACCAATCGCGATGACGGGCAAAGTCACGGCCGCAACGACATCGCTGATGAACGTACTCTCGCGACGCGGTACGCCTGGATGAGATGGCGTCTCGAACACGTGCCCGGCAACGCACCAGTCCGCGCCGGCACTCTCAGCGTCTCGGGCTTCGTCGGCCGAATGAACGCTGGCACCGATGCGTAGCGCCGGCGCGATCACCTGCACGTCAGGCACCGTGATCGACTTGTGGGTGAGCTGAACTCCCTGCACGCCGCACGCGAGCGCGATGTCCACGCGATCGTTGACGATGCACCAGCAGTTTGTCTGCGTGTGCAGCTCGAGCAGCGCCAACGTGAGCGAGTACAACGTCGGTGAGTCGAGGAGCTGCGAGCGGATGTGAATCGCCCCCTTGTCGCCGAGCACGCGCATGATGCCCATTGCTTTCCTGAGAAAGCCGGGTCGAAGCATGATCTCGTCGTTTGTGACGGCGTGGACGACCGGCAATTCCTCGAGCGGCGCCTTAACCGGAGGTGTTGTCAACCGCCGTACCTGTCCCCGACGGCAGTTCCGCGGCCGCGCGCCCAGGCGTGCGCCAACATCCGGCTCCTTCCCGCTGGCTGCACTTCGCTGATGCGCAGTGCATCCAGCCCACAGGCGATTATAAGCTCACCGGTGATGTTGAGAACCTCACCGGGCTTGCCTTTAATCCCGTCCATCACCTTCGGGCCGAACATCTTCACGTCGCCTTTGGGAGTTGTGGTGAAAGCACCCGGCTTGGGATCGGACGCTCGAATGAGCCGCGAGATCTCGATTGCGCTGTTTTTCCAACATAGGTAGCCCGCGAATCATTCTGGGGATTTTCCTTTGCCTTCCCGAGCGAGACGAGCGACAGCGCTTCGACAAGCGTCAGCGCGCCCAGCTCGGCGAGACGCACTAGAAGCTCGCCGTACGTTTCGTCCTCGAAGATTGGCGCTTCGGCCTGAAGAATGATCGGACCGGCATCGAGCGCCGGCACCACTCGCATTACCGTGACGCCTGTCTCGGTAAAACCCTGACGAATAGCAGCCTGAATCGGTGCTGCGCCCCTCAATGCTGGCAACAGGGATGCGTGGATGTTCAATGTCCCCCGCTTGGGGAGATCGATGATTTTCTGCGGCAAAAGATTTCCGTAAGCGACGACCACCGAGATGTCGGGCTTGAGTTTCTCGAGCGTGTCGTACAGCTGGGAATCCCGGGCATTCTTTGGTTGAAATACAGGAATCTCTTCCTCGATCGCGATCCGCTTGATCGGCGGCGGAGTTATCTCGCGAGATCTTCCTTGTGGCTTGTCCGGCCGAGTGACTACACCGACGACCTCGAATCCTTCTCCGACCAGTGCGCGCAGTGCTGGCGCCGCGAATTCCGGAGTTCCCCAGAAGACGACCCGCACTACATCTCCGTCTCGTGATGGTGTTCGCCCTTCTCCTCGGTGCGCACCCTCCTGATGAAGCCGGGATATTCGGCCTTTGCTTTCTCCCACTTCGACATCGCGGCCTTACGCTTGAGCGGACTCAGGTAGTCGATGAACAGCTTGCCATCGAGGTGGTCGATCTCGTGCTGAAAGCAACGGCCAAGCAGCTCACCGCCGGTCTCCTCCCGTGATTCGCCATTTTCGTCCGTAAACCGCACCGTCACGGTGGCGGGCCGTTTGACGTCGCCGTAGATGTCGGGGATCGAAAGGCAGCCCTCTTCGGCCTTCTCGGTCGTGTTGTCGCTCGAGACGATCTCCGGATTTATCAGCGCGAATTTCCTTCCTTCGACATCGACGACAGTCAGCCGCTCATTCCGCCCGACCTGTGGCGCGGCGAGTCCAATGCCCTCGGCTGCATACATCGTCTCGAACATGTCGGCGATCAACTTGCGCAGCTCGTCGGTGACCTCGGTGACGCGCTTTGTCGGCTTGCGAAGAACCGGGTCGCCCAGCACCCGGATGTCGAGGATGCTCACCCAGTCGTCGCGCTGGAGGCCGCCGAGACCGGCCTGTTGATTTTCGCGATGCGTCCCCGCTCGATGATGACGCGCGTGTCGCCGGACTTTATGGTGACGCGATCTTCCATTCCACTGGCCTTGTCGTCCCCACCTCTCTCTTTGATGAACAGCACTTCGCCGACGAGCCCGCCGTTGGTCACGATTTCATCGCCCTTCTTGAGATTGCGCACCATCTCGTCGTGTTTCTTGCGCTGAGTGGCCTGCGGGCGGATGAGAATGAAATAGAAGATCGCGAAGATCGCTCCATACATGAAAATGGAGCCGATGATTGGATTGCTTTGCATATATGAAAACCGGGAATGGTAGCGAAGATGTCAGACCGCGAGCGGTGATGCCGTCCGATAGCGTGCGAGCCAGTCGCGCGACCACGAATCGAGGTCGCTGTTTTTTATCGACCGCCGCGCATCACGCGCGAGCGACAGCAGGAAATGTACATTGTGCAGGGAGAGGAGGCGCAGCCCGAGAATCTCGTCCGAGACGAAAAGGTGGCGGATGTAGGCTCGGCTGAATCTGGTGCAGGCGGCGCAATCGCATTCCGGATCGAGTGGTCGCGGATCGGTGCGATATTCGGCGCGCTTGATGTTTAATCGTCCGTCGCGCGTAAAGGCGGCGCCATTTCGGCCCATCCGCGTCGGAGCCACGCAATCGACCAGATCCACGCCTCGACGAATCGCCTCGATCAGGTCTTCGGGGAATCCAACTCCCATCAGATAACGTGGATGCGTTTTCGGCAACGCGTCGTCGACGACTTCGATCATCTCATACATGGCGTCCTTTTCCTCGCCGACTGAGAGCCCGCCGATTCCGAAGCCGGGCCAGTCGTGCATTGAGCGTATTGCGTCGGCCGCCTCGCGACGCAGGTGGGCGTGGATTCCGCCCTGAAGGATTGGGAACAGCGCCTGATGGTTTCGAGGATTGTCCGCTGGGAATTCCTCACGCGGAGGATCCTCGAGAGGCTGGGTAGTCTCCAACCGCTGCAGCTCGGCCAGGCATCTCGCCAGCCACCGAATGCTGCGCTCGCTCGCATCGCGCGCTGACGCTTCGTCTGATTGTCCTGGAATTACATGGTCGAACTGCATGATCACATCGGCGCCGAGGTTGCGCTCGATCTGCATCACGATCTCGGGCGTAAAAAAGCGGCGCGAGCCATCGATGTGCGACTGGAACTCGACACCCTCCTCATCGACGGTCCGCAGCTGCGCGAGCGAGAAGACCTGGAAGCCGCCCGAGTCGGTGAGGATTGGGCCATCCCAGCGCATGAACTCGTGCAGCCCGCCCATCTCGCGCACGACATCGTCGCCAGGACGAAGGTGGAGATGGTAGGCGTTGCCGAGGATCATCGAGGCGCGCATCCGGACGAGGTCGTCGGGGTCGAGTGCCTTCACCGTCGCCAAAGTTCCGACCGGCATAAACGCCGGTGTCTCGACCGGTCCATGCGGCGTTGACAAAACGGCGGCGCGAGCGGCGCCGGCAGTGCCCTCGATCTGGAAGGAGAAGCTCACGCCTGAAAATTAGTCCGTCGCGTGGGATGCGCATCCGCCGTGATTCGCTGGCGCTTCAATCTCCTATGATCGCCATTGCATCGCCATAGGAATACAGCCTGTATCGCTCGGCGATCGCCTCCTTGTAGGCGCGCATGGTGAGCTCGTAACCCGCAAACGCCGCGACGAGCATGACGAGCGTCGATCGCGGGAGGTGGAAGTTGGTTATCAGCCGGTCGATAGCGCGGAACTCGTACGGCGGGCGGATGAAGATGCGCGTCTCTCCCGACTTTTCGCGGAAAATTCCATCTTCATCGATCACGCTTTCCAGAGTGCGAACACTGGTCGTTCCCACCGCCCAGATCTTTCCTCCACTCGCTCGCATTTCGTTTAGAATCGCTGCGGTTCGTGCGGGTAGGGTGTAGGACTCTTCGTGCATCACGTGATCGGCGGGATGCTCCGTCTCGACCGGTTTGAAGGTTCCGGCGCCAACGTGAAGAATGACATCGGCGCGCCTGACTCCCTTTCGTGAAAGTGCCTCGAGCAGCTCGGGTGTGAAATGAAGGCCAGCGGTGGGCGCTGCGACCGACCCGCTCTCCTTCGCATACACAGTCTGGTATCGCTCGACGTCAGCGGGTTGGTCGGCTCGAGTGATGTAAGGCGGTAACGGAACGTGCCCGTATTTCTCGATGGCCTGGTCGATCGGCATCCGCGAGTTGAGTTGCACTACGCGTGTACGCCGCTCCGTCGTCGAAAGAATCTCGGCATCGAAGTCTTCGGCGATACGAACGATACGCCCCGGTTTGAGCTTACCGCCGGGATGCACCATCGCTTCCCACATTGATTCGCCGAGTGGTCGCAGCAGCAGCACCTCGGCGGGCGTTCCGTTGTCGCGGACACCGAGGAGTCGAGCGCGGAAAACGCGCGTCGTGTTGAGTACGAGCGCGTCACCGGCGGGGATGAGCTGTTCGAGATCGCTGAACTGTCGGTGAGAGATCTCACCGCTGGAGCGATTCACCACCATGAGCCTGCTGTCGCCGCGTCGCGCGGTTGGCGTTTGCGCGATGCGGTCGACTGGGATGTCGAAGTCGTAGTGCGAGGTGCGGGTGCCGTCTTTGGCCATGAACGGCTCAGTCGAAATACGCAACCTGGAGGTTGGCAGTCATCGCAAAGTCGCTGGTCTGATCCGCTCGTCCAGCTCGACACCGATCTGGACGATCAATTCCGGCAGCAGCTCAACATCGGCCAACGTCGTCCGGAAATTCACGATGCACGCGCGCAGCATGAACCGATCTTCGATATGTGCGTTCGAGACAAAAGCGCGACCACTGAGTCTTAGCGCAGTGGCGATCCGCGCATTTAGCTCATTCAGATAATCGGTGACTGCCCTGTCACCGACCGAGCGCTCTCGTAAATCCGCCGGGACAAATCTGAAAGTAGTGATGCTAAGGGAGACAGTTCCTTGCTCCAGCAGCTCCTGC
>WNGL01004980.1_pt1 | contig 16309 bp, 9 predicted proteins | sample 5400591 | NCBI WGS metagenome assembly WNGL01 (sample SAMN13153377, study PRJNA577476) | soil metagenome | isolation source: 80 cm soil or saprolite under Garry oak tree replicate 1 | place: USA:California | collected 2016-06-15
GCCGAGGTTCGAGCGGGCGGCGGCCGCAAGCGCGCCGGCGCGGTCCGAGTTGTCGAGCAGATGGCCGATGGCCGCGGCGAGGTCGCGCGGCCTTCGCGGCGCGACGAGCAGCCCGGTGCGACCCGGCACAACGACCTCCGGTACCGCGTTGACCGCGGTCGCGACCACCGGGACGCCACACATCATCGCCTCGACGACCGAGCAGGGCAGTCCCTCGTAGAGACTGGCCATCGCAAAGACGTCGATGCCGGGCAGCAGCTGCGCCACGTCGCGCCGCTCTCCGATCAGGTGGAAGCGCTCCTGGAGCCCGCGGCCCTCGACCTCACGACGGACCTCGCCGAGCATCGGACCGCCTCCGACCCAAACGAAATGGACGTCGCGGTCGAGAAGCGCGAATGCCTTGACCGTATCCAGCGGCGCCTTCTGGAAGTCCAGGCGACCGACGGTGCCTGCGACCCTTGCGTCCGGTGGAACACCCAGGAGGCGTCGCGCCTCGGCACGTGATGAAGCGGTCCGAGGCTCGACCGGATCGACCGCGCTTCCGATCGTCCGGATGCGCTCAGGCGGCGCAATGCCGAGCCGCACCGCGTCCGCCGCCACTGCCGCACCAACGGCCAGGAAGCGATCGGTGATGCGGCCAAGCCACCGCTCGATCGCGATGTACGACGACCGGCGCGCGCGTGACTGGTAAGCGTGAAACGGGAATCCGTGAAACGTGTGCACGATCAGCGGCACCCGGTTCCACCGCGCCGCGACGCGGCCGACCATGCCCGCCTTTGCGCTGTGCGTGTGCACCACGTCGTAACGTCCGGCCTCGAGGTGCCCGGAGACTTCGCGCAGCACCGCGAGGTCGGCGCGCGGAGCGATGTCCGGCCGCATGTGGCGGAGGGGGATGACCGACAGGCCACCCGCAGCGGCGTCCTCGAGCAGGTTGCCGCCTTCGGCCGCGATCACCGTGGTGTGGAACCGGTCAGACTCCAGCGCCAGCGCGCCGCGCAGCGCGACTCCACCGGCTCCGGCAATGAAGCGGGTGACCACCACGGCAACGTTGATCGGGGCGCCCGCTGGCGACATGATCAGAAGTCGTCCGGATAGACGTACTGAAGGCTGCCGTTTTCGACCGGCGCGTCGCCCGGAGGGCTGTACTCCGGGAGCGCGCGTGCGAGGTAACGCTTGATCTCGTGCGGCGGCCTGTTGGCGGAGGCTGCGAAGATGAGTTCGTCGAGCCGGTCGGCGAAATGGGGTGGCAGCGCACCGGGAAAGACCGCGCTGATCTTCGGATGCGCGGTCGGCCGGCGCTCTTCCGATTTGCTGAAGAGGTCTTCGCTCAGCTTCTCTCCCTGCCGCAAGCCGGTGAACCGGATCTGCAGCTTGCGCGCGTCGACGTGCATCTGGCTCGCGTAGCTGTGAACGAGGTCGACGATGCGCACCGGCTCGCCCATGTCGAGAACGAAGGTCTCCCCCGCCTCTGCCATGCTGGCTGCCTCGATGACGAGGCCAACCGCCTCTTCGACGGTCATGAAGAACCGCATGACCTCGGGGTGCGTGACCGTGATCTCTTCGCCCTTCTCGATCTGCTCTGACAGCACCGTGAGGAACGAGCCCCGGCTGCCGAGAACATTGCCGAACCGCACGGAGGCGAAACGCGTCGTGCCGCCGGCCCGCGACTGCACGATCAGCTCGGCCAGCCGCTTGGTGGCGCCGAGAATCGAGACCGGGTCGGCCGCCTTGTCGGTCGAGATGAGGATGAACCTCTCCACCCCAACCTCGAGCGCAGCACCGACGAGCGTCTTGGTGCCGAGGACATTGGACTTCACGCCTTCGGCGGGATGCCTCTCGAGCAGCGGCAGGTGCTTGTGCGCGGCGGCATGGAACACAACCTCGGGCCGCACCGATCTGAAGATCTGGTGGATCCGGCCGGCATCGCGGATGTCGGCGATGATCAAGTCGTCGGTGTCGAGGAGCGCCCTCCCTTCCAACTGCATCTGCACGCGATGCAGGTTCGACTCGTCGTGGTCGAGCAGATAGAGCGCCGACGGGCCAAAACCCTTGATCTGCCGGCACAGCTCGCTGCCGATCGAGCCGCCGGCGCCGGTTACCAGCACGCGCTTGCCCGCCACGACGCTCTGCGAGTCGGTGCGGACCACATGCATCTCCTGCCTGCCGAGCAGGCTCGCGATGCGCATGTGGCGCAGCTCGTGGATCAGGGTCTCACGCTCGAGCGCGGCGACGAACGAAGGCAGGTAGCGGACATGCGTGCCCGCCTGGGCCGCGCTCTCGGCAAGGCGCCGGATCGCGCTCGACGGCAGCGAGGGGATGGCGATGACGACCACCTCGACGTGCCGCTGCCGGCAGACTTCCGCCAGGTCGCCGAGCGTGCCGAGGACGGGCAGGCCGGCCACCATTTGGCGCTTTGGGTCGTCGTCGAGGTACCCGATCGGCCGAAGCCCGAACTCGGGCAGGTTTCTCAGGTCGCGCGCGATGGTGCGCCCTGCCTTGCCGGCACCGACCACCAGGCACGTGAGCGCCCCGGCGTGACCGTTTGCGCCATTGCCGTTGCTACCGTTGCCGTTCGTTTTGGCGTGGCCGTTGGTGCCGTGGCCGTTGGCATCGCCATTGACGACCGCCGCGTCTCCAATCTCCTGGAGCGTGCTCAACTCACCACCTGAATGCCGGGGTCGGCGTCGTGGTCGTGACACGACTGGACGCTCCGATCTCGGCGATCGCCGCGCAGACGCGGTCGATCTCCCTCGTCGTGAGCGAGTGATAGAACGGCAGCGAAACGATTTCCCTGAACGCAGCGTCGGCAGCGGAGAAGTCGGAACCACGAGCGACGAACCTGCGGAAGTAGGGCTGCAGGTGGTTCGGGATGAAGTGCACCGAGCAGTGGATCCCCTGCGCCGTCAGCGCGGAGATCAGCTCGTCCCGCGTGACGCCGAACTCCGGCTTGACCTTGATCACGTAGAGGTGCCATGCATGCCTTCCGTCTGCGGGATGCGGTGGAGGGACGATGCCCCGGACGAACGACAGGCCGGCGTCGTAGTGGGCGGCGAGCTCTTCTCGGCGCCGCTGCCACGAGGCGAGGGACGTGAGGTGAACGCGCCCGATCGCCGCCTGGACGTCGGTCATGTTGGCCTTGATCCCGTCTTCGGTCACGTCGTAGCGCCAGCTCGCGCCCGGCATGTAGCGCTTCCACGCGTCGCCGCTCATGCCGTGGATCCGCAGCGTTCTCGACAGCGACGCAATCCTCGCGTCGTCTGTCGTGATCATTCCACCCTCACCTATTGGCAGGTTCTTGGTCGCGTAGAAGCTGAAGCACGTCGCGCCGGAGATGCTGCCGACCCGCCTCGCGCCAATCGTCGTACCCAGCGCATGCGCGGCGTCCTCCACCACTCGCGAGAGCGGCAGTCGAGCAGCCGCAGCCAGCTCCATCACCGGTGCGCCATGACCGCCGTAGTGCGTCACGACCATCGCCTCGACCCCTTGCCCGAGCGCGGCGGCGATGGTGTCAGCACTCGGCATCAGCGTCACCGGATCGACGTCCGCCAGAACCGGAATGTGCCCCGCGTGGATGATCGCGTGGATCGCGCCGCAGAAGGTGATCGTCGACGTGAGCACGCGTGAACCCGGCGCTAGCTCCAGCGCGCGTAGCGAAATCTCGATCGCGGCGGTGCATGAGGCCACCCCGACCGCATGCTGCGCGCCAACCCACTGCGCAAAGTCCTTCTCGAAGGCCACCACCTCTGGGCCCGTCGTCACCCAGCCCGAAGCCATGACACGCGAGGCTGCCTGGCGCGCCCTCGCCGTGATCACAGTGCGCGCGAACGGGATGGGCTGCTCGGTCTCTATCGCGAGCGCCACGGCAGCCTCCGCGAGACATATGCAACCGGCGCCTTCCACGCCGAACGGTCGCCCTGGTCTTCCTCGTAAGTCACAATGCCGGCCACCGGCCACCCAGTAAGCTCGACGAGGTCAGCGCCGCTGGCCAGAGCCTTCTTGTCGAGCGTGGTGGGCACGACCAGCAGCAGACCGGTGTGGGCGAAGTCGCCGTTCTTGCTCGGGGACGAGAGATCGAGCCGCTTCACGACGAGGGGCTTGTCGTTACCCTTCCTCGCCTGACCGTCGCCGGGGGCCGTGCTCCCGGCGAGACCCGTGTCGAGCGACAGGCGCTCGGCCAGCAGCCTGGTCACCGCGTCCGACTGTTCGCCGCGGCCCAGGGGCGCAAGCTGCAGCCGGGTCACGCCGGCGCGCTGGGCGGCGAGCTGGATCTTCGTCGTCAGCTTGGCCCCACCGACGGCTTCCGACTCGCTCGCGTCTCCGAGGACCGGAGCCGAGAGGGCCGCCTGCAGGCTGCGCTTGCCGCTGATCCGCGGCCGGAAGGTCGCGAGCAGGGCAGCGACCAGGACTCCGAGAACCAGCCCACCGAGGCCTCCCAGCGCCATGTCCACCGGCGCTCTCGAGGCGTCGGGCACCGTGGGCGCGTCCGCCGCATCGACGACGCCGCCCTGGGGTCGCAGCGCCAGGGATGAGCTCATCTGCAGCCGCTCGGACTCGAGCGTGAGCCTCTCCTGGGCCAGGGTCGCCCGCTCGGCGTACAGGCCGTTCAGCTCGTCAACCGGGATGGCGCGAAAGTTGGCTGTCTGCGCGTCGAGCGCGGCGATGCGTGCGTCGAGGTCTGAGATCTGTGCGGTGAGCGCGGCCACCATGGACTGCGCCTGCGACCGGCTGATCTCGATCCTGGTCGCGATCGCGTCGGCGGCGAGCAGGTTGGCGATCGCGGCGGCCGCCCTCGGGTTGGTGTCCTTGACGTTGAGCACGAGGACGCCGGACGAACCCAGCGGCTGGAGCTCGATATTGCGGCTCGCGAACCTCACCGGGTCCTTGGTGACGCCGGCCGTCGTGAGCGCGACGGCGACGTGGCTCGGGCTCGTGACGATCGACCGCGCGGTGTCGGCGACGGCGGTCGACTCGTTGACCGCATGCGGGTCGGGCGCGTCGATGACGAAGCGAACAGATGCCGTATAGGTCGTTTCGTCATTCAGGTGGTAGGCGCCAGGGGCCGCGATGCCGATGCCGACCAACAGGACGATGAGCGGCCAGTAGGCGACGAGGATCCGGCGCACGACGTCCTCGATGTCCATACCAGGGGCGGACGGCGTCAGCGTGCTCAGCCCTCCACCTCCGGCGAACGCGGCGTAAAACGCACGACTTGCCCAGGTGCCGTGCGCTGGAAAGGACGGCCTTCGGCCCGGCTCGAATTGGTGCGTGACATTCGCCCCGCCTGTGCGGGAGCCCCGAGGACGCATGGGACATGTGTCATGGGTGGGTCACCTGCTCCGCCGCGGGCCGAATCCCCATCCGCGCCGCGTACCGCACCGCTTCCGGACGGCTGCTGACGCCGAGCTTTCGATAGATGTTGGTTACGTGGTTGCGCACCGACTTCGGGGTGATGCCACGCGCGTCCGCGATTGCGCGCGTCGACCAGGCCACACCGAGCAGGCCGAGGATCTCGCGCTCGGTGGTCGACAGGGCAGCGTGGTCGAGCGAGCGGTCGATGCTCGCCGCGCTCGAGAGCAAGCGATCGGCCAGCGCCTCGTCCATGCTGCGGCGGCCGCGCAGCGCGGCCTGGATAGCGGCCACGAAATCCTCGGGCGTCGCGTCGCGAGTCAGGGTTCCGGTCGCGCCGGCGCGCATTGCCTCGATCCTGCCTTGCAGATCGCGTGATTCGGCCAGAAACAGGACCGGCACGCCCATACGCGCCTGGGCAACCGCGGCGAGGACGCGACGCGGCGTCAGCTCCGGCGTGATCGCCGCCACGACCAGGTCGAACGCCGATTCCAAGAGACGTGTGGTGCACTCTTCGAGCGATGAGGCGGAGTCAACGCCGACCTCGATGCGCGGACTCTCGAGAAGGCTCCTCAGCGCAGCACGGTAGAGCGGCTGCGGCTCAAGCAACAAGAGCGACGGCGATTTCCGCGCTGTCGCGATGAATTCACCTGACTTCTCTGACCTGAAAATCAACAAGCGCTATCGAGTCCTTCCGGCGCAATCTAGGACCGGCGCTAGGGCCTCGAAAATGGGATGGACGTCCCGGAGCGGAGGACTCGGCCCTCGTCAGCGGATGGCGCGGCTACCGAATTGTCCCGAGACAGATTTCGCACGACCCGATTGGGACCTCGCTCGATGGGTGTCCGCAAACGATGTCCCAACCCGGAGGCCAACCGTCGCTGGCCACGCCATGGCGATCGACATATGGCCGCCCGCTCGGCGATGTTCGCTCCCGGATAGAAACGACCACGCCCCGCCGGCTAGAGATTGCCGACCTTTATGTACTTGCTTAACGGATTTCTTCTCGATTAACAGCCATGATCAACGCGCGTCCAAAAATGGTCAGTACTGTCCATTGCCGCAAGCCTGCAAGATACTTAAGGTTATGAAACGGCAATCGCGCGGCAGCTGCTCGCGAGGCGGGTGGGTGCGGTCGGCGTCGGATTCCTAAGACCAAGGGTGGGATAAGTTCAGTGCCGACCGCGATTGCATCCCGAGATTCGGCACGGCAACGGCCAAACCGCAGTCAACGAGGCTATGCCGGGATGCAGGACGACGACCTTCGCCGCCTCCTGGCGCGCGAACTTCACGACCGCGTTGCGCAAACCCTGACCACGATGCTCATCGAACTCGAGAACTACAAGGCCGAGCAGCACGGACGGCAGAGCGTGCTACGCCAGATGGAGGCGCTGCAGACGTCGACACGCGAGGTTCTCGGCAGCCTCCGCGAGGTCCTTTACGAACTGCGGAGTGACCCAACCGAAATCGGTGAGGGATTCGAAGAGTCGGTCCGAACACTCGTCGATCGATTCTCAGAACGCACATCGATCAAGACCAAGCTCATTGTGAGCGAGGGGTGGCCCGGGCGCGTGAAATCACCCGCCGCCATCAATCTCTATCGGATCATCGAGGAGGGCCTGACCAACGTTCGCCAGCACAGCGGTGCAACCGAGGCCAACGTCGTGCTCACAGACACGATGGACCACCTCCTCGCGGTCATTACCGACAACGGGCGCGGGATCGATCTCGACGAGTCAGTGCCTCTCGGTATGGGCATGCTCGGAATGCGCGAGCGTGCATTGTTCCTCGGCGCCGACCTCAAGGTGACCAGCTATCCCGGCGCGGGGACGGAGCTGACCGTCGCCATCCCGCGGAGGGCGTTGGCCTAGCCTTTCGCTGCGCGGGATCCTCGGTCCCACACGCCTGTTTCGATTCGGTTCGCTACGCGGCCTTGAAGGTTGCACAGACGATGAACCAGGGCACCGACGTACCAAACGTGTAGCCCGCGCGCTGCTGACCCGCGACGCTCGAGAGCACGTCCTCTTCGCCCTGCGAGCCTGAGCTCGACTGCGCTCGCGCGACGTAGTTGACGCCCTGCGTGGATCCCGGCGCGAGCGTGCCCGGTCCGCTGCTCGCCACGACGGCGCCGTACACGAGCTCACCCGCGCCGATCGCACCGGTGAGGCCGGAATCCGCAGTCGTGCTCGTTCCCTTGTTGACTGAAATCTGGTCGAGCGGTCCGCTCGCGGCCACACCCGAGTACTCCGAGACCGACGCCTGAAGGTACGTCGCCGCCGCGGCTGAGACATTGATGGTCAGGCTCGGCGCGGCCGAGACATTGGCCAGGTAATAGAGGGCGATGTCGCCCTCGCTGCCCTTCCACGTCGTGGCCGCGGATGATCGCGTCCATTGGCCGTTAAGGTTGTCGGTCACATTCACCTGGCCGGCGGCGTCGTACTGTGCGAACCAGCCGACCAGCAGATCGCCGGCGGCGACTGCGCCGAGCGACAGTGTCATCGAAGTCACACGCGAGCCCGTCGTGGCCACCTTACCCTGGACGAACTTGATCTGCGCAGGCACGTGCACGGCGGCGGGAGACGACGCTGCGGAGTGATTGCCCTGGGCGTCGAATGCGTCGACCGTATAGCTGTAGTTGCCTCCCGGTGTGACGCCGCCATCGGTCAGTGAAAGCGTCGTCGACGAGAGGGTCGAAAGGATGATGCCGTTGCGGAAGACGTCGTAGCCGGCGACGCCGACGTTGTCGGTCGAAGCAGTCCAGGTGACGAGAACCGCCGCCGGCCCGCTCGCGCTCGCGGTGACTCCGCTGGGTACGCTCGGGGGGGTCGTGTCCGAGGTCGGCGTTGTCACGGACACCGGCGGCGCCGACTGCGCCGACACGTTGCCGGCGGCATCGAAGGCGTCGACTGTGTACGAGTGCGTGCTCCCTGACGCGACCGTGTCGGTGTACTGCAGCGTCGACCGGCCTACCGTGCCGACGGAGGCCCCGTCGCGGTAGAGGTCGTAGCCGGTAACTCCGACATCGTCGGAAGACTCCGACCAACTCACGACTACGCTGGTGGGCGACGTCGCGGTCGCGGCCACGCCCGGTGGGCTCGCCGGAGGCGTCGTGTCGGGCGGCGCGGGAGTGGTGACCGAGGCGGGCGCCGATGCGACCGAGTGATTGCCGGCCAGGTCGAATGCGTCGACGGTGTACGAGTGCGTGGTGGAGGCGCTCACCGTGCTGTCGCTGTAGCCGCTCGTTGAGGCTCCCACCGTGGCGAGGAGGGCGCCGTCCCTGAACACGTCGTAGCCGGCGACGCCCACGTTGTCCGTCGAGGCATTCCAACCGATATTGACCTGCGTCTGGGAAACCGCCGTCGCCGATACCCCGCCAGGCACGGCGGGCGGCACCCAGTCTGGCGTCGTCACCGTGGCCGGCGCCGACCCCGCCGAGTGATTGCCGGCGGCGTCGAACGCGTCGATCGTGTACGTGTATGTGGCGACCGAGCCCACGCTGCCGTCCACGTAGGCGAGAGTCGGACCGCCGACTGTCGTCAGCAGGGACCCGTTCCGGTATACCGAGTAACCGGCGACACCGACGTTGTCGCTCGATGCGGTCCAGGACACGGTGATGCTGGTGCCCGTTGGGCTGGCGCTCACCACTGTCGGGGTCGACGGCGGACTCGCGTCGGTGGCCGCCGGCTTGAACACCACCGCGAACGCGTACCAGGGACCCGAATTGGTGGCGGTGAAGCGTGCGTCCTGCGTTCCGGCGCCGCTGCTGAGGATGTCGCCGCTCGCGCTGTCACCGAATGCCGAGCGCATGAAGAAGGGGAGTCCCTGACTCGTGCCCGGGGTCACCGAACCCGGGTTGTTGTTGGTGGTGAGAGCGCCGAACACAAGCTCACCGGCGCCCACCGGCACAGTGGCGCCCGAGTCCAGGGCGGTCCCGGAGCCCGCCTGCATGGCGACCTGGTCCACTGGTGACAACGTGGCGATGCCCGAGTACTCGCCGACGGTGCCGGTGAGGTAGGTTGCGGCGCTCGCTGTGATGGTGATCGTGAGGCCGCCGGGCGCCGCCTTCGAGTTGGCCACGTAGTAGATGGCGATGTTGCCCTTGCCCGAGTTGTAGGGCATGCCCTGCACCCGCGTCCAGGGGCCATTCACATTGTCCGAGACGGACGCCTGGCCGGCCGCGTCCCATTGCCCGAAAAGGCCGGTCAGCAGGTCGCCCGCGATGACGGGCTTGGTGAGCGTGATCGTGGTCGAAGTCAAGCGACCGCCGGTCCCTTTGGTGGCGCCCTGAACGAAGGTGATCGGCTTTGCCGCGGTCGTCGCGCCGGCCGGCGCCGACTGCTCGGAGTGGTTGCCTGCGGCGTCGAACGCATCGACCGTGTAGACATACGCCGTCGACGGGGTCAGGCCGGTGTCCGTGTACGTCGTCGCGTTAGACGTGGCCACGGGGAGGCCGTTGCGGTAGATCGTGTACCCGGCGACTCCCGCGTCGTCGGTGGACGCGGTCCAGCCCAGGTTGACGGTGGTCGCATTGGCTCCGGCGGCCGACAAGCCCGCAGGCATGGTCGGAGGTTGGGTGTCCGCGGCGGGTGTGGTCACCGACGTACCCACGCTCTGTACGGAATGGTTGCCGGCCGCGTCGAACGCGTCGACCGTATAGGTGTAGGTGGTCGACGCCACGACGCCGTTGTCCGTGTAGCCCGGCGTGGTGACCGTCCCGACCTTCACGCCGTTCCGGTAGACGGTGTACCCGGCCACGCCGACGTTGTCGGTCGACGCTGTCCAGGTAAGGTTGACCTGGTTCTGGCTCGGCTCTGTTGCTGCGGGCGCGTTCGGCACGGTCGGCGGCTGCGTGTCGTTGACCGAGCAGGAGATGCTGCCGGAATCGGGAGTCCCACCGCTCGTCAGGACGAACTGGTAGCTGAGGCCGGTGGCCGTCAGCGTGATCCGCAACGCACCGTAGTCGCCACCCGTGCCGTCCGCGAAGGCGACCCTCGAGTCGCTCCTTGCGATCGAGTCGACCCCGTTGCCGCCCATCCCGGCGACGATCTCGGTGACGCCGGTCGGGCTCGGGCTGCCGTTTCCGTCGAGCGGGACCCAGCGCTGGTAATCGTGCTCGTGTCCGTTGAGGACGAGCTTGACCCCGTACTGCGCCAGCAGGTTCCAGATCGGCATCAGCTCGGGGGCGCCGCCGGTCCACGACGACCCGAACACCGGGCGGTGGTAGTAGACGACCGTGCAGGGTGACGTGTTCGCCTTGAGGTCATTGACAAGCCACGTGTACTGAGGGGTGCCCGGCGAGTACTGGTTGAACTCGAAGGTCGAATCGAGGCTGATGAAGTGCCATCCGGCCACGTTGAAGCTGTAGTAGTGCGGGACGTTGTTCCAGTAATCGAAGTACGGGCTTGGGCTGCCGGTCTGGTACTCGTGGTTGCCAATTGTCGGGTTGGTGATGGAACGCAGCATCCCGTAGTGGCTGCCTGTGCCGTAGAGGTTGTAGAAGTCGCCGACGCTGGCGTTCTGGTAGACGTCTCCCAGGTAGAGGAAGAGGTTCGGGTTCCAGTTGTAGATCGTCGTCGCGACGCTGTCCGCGGCCGAGGTGCCGTTCGCGCCGTCTCCGACCGCGCCGATCAGATACTGGCCGCTGGGGGGCATCGCGCCGCTGACAGGGACGAACGTCCCCGTGTTTATCGGAGGCGTCCGCACGCCGTTGCTGAAGTCAAGCGTCACCGACGCCCAGGCCGACTTGAAGCCGTCCTGCATGTCCGCCTCGAGCGACAGGACGTGGGTGCCGTCGACGTACTTGGTCGACGGAATGCTGAACTTGTTGAATGGCGTGGCGGTGGTGAAGGACTGGGTGAAGTACTGCCCGTCGAGGAAGAGGACGGGTTCGTTAAGGCTGGAGCCCGTGCCGGTCACGTTCACCGTGAACGAGATCGGAACGGATCCCGAGACCACCCACGAGTTCCCCGGCGACGTAATGCAGACCGTCACCGTGTAGCTGCCGCCACTCAGCCCACTGGTCTGACACGTCGCCGCTGTGGCAGGCGGCTGGAACTCGTATGCGCCGCGGTCGTCGACACGGCTCGGGCCGTTGCCCGTATTCGGGATGCCGAGATCGTCGACACGCGCGTTGCCGTCAATGTCGACGGACGGCTCGTGCGGCGCGCTGGAGTCGGCGGAGTCGATCCCGGGCGACGCGGCGGTGAGATGGAAGTCACCTGCTGCGGCATTCGCCCACTTCGGGTCCGCCTGGATGCCGTGCGATTCCTGACCGCTCGCGCCCTGGAGCGCCGCCAGGCTGGCGTACGCGGTCCCATTCCAGTCGTACAGGTCGCCGGCGGTAGTCAGGTTGACGATGTTGTAGTTGGCGGTCGTGGTCGCCGGCGCGGAGTCGTAGACGCCGATGTTCCCTGTACGCCGGGTGCAGGAGATGCCCTTGTAGGCGGGGTACACGGCGTTGTCGACCGCGAGGTTGTTCTCGATTGTGTAGTTCGCCGAGGTGCCCTCGACATTGATGCCGGACGTGCAGTTGTGGAACACAGAGTTGTCCACGAGAACGCCGCCGGTCACGTCGAGGTTGTCAATGCCGTGGTCACCGTTGTTGTAGGTGACGTTGCCGTATGCGACGCCATTGTTACCGCCGGGATAGAACTGGATCCCGCTGTCCTCGTTGTCGTGGGTGATGTTGTAGTCGACGGTCGCCGAGGCGCTCTGCACGTCAATGCCCTGGGCGTTGCGCTGGAACTGCTGAGCGTTGCTGAACACGAGGTTGTGGCGCACCTCGACACCTGTGCTCCCGGCGTACAGCCCAATCCCGGCCCCTGTGTTGTGACCGACGGTGTTGTTCTCGATCAACGAGTTGGTGGTTCCGGTTAGGTAGATGCCCTGCGCGGCCTGACCCGCAATGGGCAGCCCTGCGTAAGAGACCTGGTTTCCGTGCACCGTTATCTGCGTCGACGAGCTGAGGAGGATGCCGTAGCTCGACGTCCCGATGATGTTGAAGCCCGCGATGATGACCCAGCTCTGGCGTGAAACGGTGAAGCCGTGGAGCTGACCCGAGATGGTCACGCTCGAACCGGGGTTCGGTTGGAACGTGATGGGGCCGTCCTGAACCCCAGAGTGGGCGACGTTGACGGTCTCGTAGTACATGCCCGTGTTCACGTAGACGGTCATGCCCGCTGTGGCTGCTGAGGCGGCCGCTCCGATCGAGCAGTACGGTTGGCTGGTGGTTCCTGTGCCCGCGTTCGAGCAGTTGACCGCGTTCTCGTCGACATAAAGCGTGCCGCTGGCGGCGAGCACGATCGGCTGCTGAAAGGCCCCGGAGGCGACGATGGCGATGAGCGGACCGGCCGCGAGGGCCTTACGCAACCATGCGAACGGCAGCAACCAGTGGCCTGACGGGGCCCCGGTTTTACCCGACGAGGTTGGGTCTCTCTTCCTTAGTTCTGTGACGTGAGCGCGGACCGATAGCCCCTTGACGATCTTCCTAACGAGGTCGTCGAGACGCTACCCGGGCACCCTTCGAGGTACAACGGGACAGGTGACCCAGGGGATCGGGCAGAGCGCAAAAACGCGGAGCGGGAGGGATTTGAACCCTCGAGGCCCTTGCGGGCCTACGGCATTTCCAGTGCCGCGCCCTCGACCGAGCTAGGCGACCGCTCCGCGGTCAAGGGTAGCTAGCGCGCGACCGCTGAGTGCCGGCGCTCGCACATCGTTTGCGCCCAGAAGGCATGCGAGTGCCGGCACTCGACGGGGGATTTGCCCCTAGGCGGTCGAGAAGTCGATCACCAGGCGCAGCGGGCTCTGCAGCAGGAACGCTCGGTAGCACGCGCCGCGCGACAGGCCGAGGCCCCACTGCACGACGCCCTCGAAGTCCTGCACCTCCTGCGCCTCGAGCAGTACTGGGTAGTTGGTCTTGAAGTTGACCGGACCGGTGTAGTGCGTGTACTCGTCGGCGCCGTGCATGGAGACCAGCAAGCCGGCCGAGCCCTGCAGCACGATCTGTCGCCCGCTCGGGCCCAGCGTGAATGTCGTGTTGTCCAGCGTGGCGATCTGGATGTCACCCGGCAGCCCGTTCTGGAACTCGATAGTGATGCGGTCGTAACCGGTGTGAGTGCCAGTGCGCACGGCGTCGACATAGGCGATCGGCTGCCCAACATGGCCCTCGGTGGCGACCGAAGTGGCGTTGTTGCAGGTGATCGCCGGCAGGTTCGACACGTCGCTGGTCGGCAGCGGGCTTGGCGTCACGATGCCTCCCGGCACTGGCTGCTGGTTCTGCTGGCGCAGCGGACCCGCGATGAACAGCGCACCCACTGCCAGCGCCGCGATCAACGTTGCGGCCAGGCCTGCGATCCATACAGGACCCCTGCGCTCCGGCGCCTCGACCAGTGCCGAGTGCACACGCGCCGTCAGGCTGGAGTCGGGCGGCCCGGCGATGGACTCGAAGCCATCGCGAAGCTCGCGGCGGAAATCCTCGCGACCCATGTCAGAAAACCTCCTCCATCGAGAGCTCAGGGCGAAGTCGCTGGGCCGCGCGGTAGATGCGCGACTTCGCCGCCGACTCGGAGACCCCGAGGGTGCGAGCGACCTCGTCCAGCGGAAGGTCGAGATAGAAATGCAGCACAAGCGGGAGTCGGTCCTCCGGCTTGAGCCGCAGCAGCGCTCGCCGCACGTCGCCGGCGGCGCCGCCATAGTGATCGGTGGTGTCCTCGGCGCGCGGCGGCTCGGCCAGCCTGACGACCGACCACCAACGCTGCCGCCGTGCCATGCGGCACTCGTTGGCGACGATGGACAGGAACCACGACCTCAGCGAGCGCTGGTCCCCTCGAAGCTGGCGCAGCTTCCGCCACGCCTTGATCGAAGCTTCCTGCACCGCATCCTCGGCCGCGGCCCGATCGGCGAGCATGACCGCCGCCAGGCGGAATGCCGGATCGAGCAGCGGTTCGATCAGCTGCGAGAAAGAAGAAGCGTCGCCCGCCGCTGCGTTCAGCATCACCGGGGGTCTCTGCTCCATGACCGCGGTCATCATCCTGCCGATTTGATGCGGCGGATGGCGTTTTGGTTGCAGGCGCCCGTCACGCGAGGCCCTGCTTCAGATCAGATCGTCAGACCCTGGAAACGTCGCAGTCCAGCGACACGTCCGAGTCGAACGCGCCCTTGGTCCACGTGAGCGTGCCGGTCCAGACGCCGACGAAGTTGTACGTCTTGCTGCCGTCCACGGTCATCTTCATGGCGCACGTGCCGCCGGCGTCGACCTTGCCAGAGTCGGTCGAGACCCCCAGCTTCATGTTCGTGGTCGGGTCTCCCACGAACGCCAGGCTCCACCACGAGTTGGCCCTGATATCGCCGCCCGCCGCCGGCAGCGTGTAGTAGTAGCCGGCAGGGACGGTGTACCGGTGGTTGGGGCAGTCGAAGTAATTCTTGACGTCGCACGTCACGTTCCCGAAGGCGGCCTTGATCGATTCGGCGGCCGCAGCCTTCGCGGAGGAGCTGAGGTCGGTTGGGAACGCGACGGTTGGGCTGGGGTCGATGCCATCCGCGATCTGGGTGTTGGCGGAGTAGAAGTCGGTGCCCTGCATCGTCACTGAGTGGAAGCCCTGGATCGCCTCGGCCTTCTTGGAGGACGCGGCCAGCGATAGACCGTCGACCTGCACGCGGCCGCCCTGGTTGGGAACGTTGACCGTGATGGTCGTGAACGGAACCTGCACGCGCCACGACGGATAGAAGAGGTAGTGGACGCGCAAAGTGTCCTTGCGCACTTGGTATGTGAGGTTTCGCGGTACACCGCCCCAGCTCAGCGTGACGCCCACGGAGTCGGTGGAATCGTTGACCGTTGACGCCGATCCGACCCTGACGTTTGAGATCTGCTTGTTCTGGTCGGCCGCCATCATCGCCGTCACGGCGTCCCTAGTGAAGAACTGCGAGGACGCGCTGTCGTCGGACAGGAACGCGGCGTTGCTCATCATCCCGCTGACGTCGCTCCGACCCATGGCAGAGAAGTAATCGCTCACCGCGCGCTGGGGGCTGTACGTGCTGGACAGCGACGCGTTGGCCAGCACGCCACCACCACCGAGGGCGGCCAGAACGACGACGGCGATGATGCCGATGATCAGGAGCATCCGGCCGCTCCCCCGGCGCGCGGGCGCCTGCGGCGGCGGAGCGTACGGCGCGTAAGGTGCGCCGAACTGCTGCGCGAAAGCGGGCGGCACCTGGGCAGGAGTCGCGGCCGGCGGTGGTGAGTAGGGCGGCGGCGTTGCCGGCGGCGGTGGCGGCTCCGGCGGGTAGGCCGGCGGGGGCGGGTACTGGGGGTATGGCGGTGGCGCGGCCTGAGCCGGCGGCTCCGGCGTCGAGACCGGAGGCGGCGTGGGCGTGCCTACAGGTGTGTCTGATCCCTCTGGACGCTGCGGGTTATCGTCTTGCACGGCCCCTTCTCCCTCTGGCCGGGACCATACTCCGAAACCGGCGATGTGAACGGCCGACTTTGCAGGTGTGTTCGTTCAGATCGGGCGGCTGGGTCCGGTCGGCCCGCCGACGATGCACTCGTCGGTCATCGCGATGAACAGACCGTGCTCGACGACGCCGGTCACGGCTTTCAAGGACGATGCCAGCGCGGGCGCATCCGCGATGCCGCCCTCGAAGCTCAGGTCGAGAACGAGGTTGCCGTTGTCGGTCAGGTAAGGCTTCTCCTCCCCACCCCGAACCTTGAGGCCCGGACAGAGGTCTGCCAGACGCTCCGCGGTGGTGCGCCAGAGGAACGGCAGGACTTCCACTGGCAGAACCCCCACGCCGAGGTGTTCCACAACTTTCGACTCGTCGACCACGACCACGAATCGCTTCGACGCCGCGGCCACAAGCTTCTCGCGGAACAGAGCGCCGCCGCGTCCCTTGATGAGACTCAGGCTCGCATCAACCTCGTCAGCGCCGTCCACCGCCAGGTCGATCTGGCCGACGAGGTCTTCGACGA
>WNGL01004713.1_pt1 | contig 16308 bp, 10 predicted proteins | sample 5400591 | NCBI WGS metagenome assembly WNGL01 (sample SAMN13153377, study PRJNA577476) | soil metagenome | isolation source: 80 cm soil or saprolite under Garry oak tree replicate 1 | place: USA:California | collected 2016-06-15
TCAGTTCAACCAGCGCGGGAGTTGACAGGTCGAACTTCCTCTTCGAGGTTTGGTTTTTCGTGATGATGATTTCTTCCGGCGGCCTGGCGGCGCCCATCTCGATGATGCATTGATCGGTCAAGACGTTCGGGTCGCTAGCGCTGTCGGATGCGATGGCTGGCGGAGCTTGTGCTGACACCGCAATCGCGAGAGTGCTAATCAGTGCGAGAACGGGCAACGAGAGAAGCCGTCTTGGGGACAGGGCCGACCTCCATGCGCTCACGCGAGACTTGCTGGCGCCGTTGAATTCTTCCCCTTAGGTTCTTTCGGCCTGGGGAACCAAAAGGCTGACGTGTTGAGCGGAAACCGCCTGGATGAGGCGGGAAAGGCGGCATGCGATAGCCGAATTCAAAAACTTTGCTCGTCTAGGCAGGCGATGCGCGACACGTTATGCTCCGCTTTCCCGCAGTGTCAAGTGAAAACTGATCCTGGGGCCACCCTAAGAAAGCTGTGGAGCTTAACATTGGGATGTCCTGAACAGACCGGCACTCGGTGAGCACCTAGACCGCGAGCGAATTATCCGATCGGCACTCGCCGCGCCCAAATGTGGCGTAGTCTTTATCGTTGGCTCAAGACCCGTTGAGAATTCGGCCCGAGCGACGTGGACTGGGAACTTATGTTGCAAGTGCAGGCTCAGGTCTGGGCGATCACACCATAGGCGCGCTCCAGCAGATCAGTCAGTTCGCGGTTCCTCTCTTCAAGAGTCTTGATTCGCAACCGTAACGTCGTGACGATATTTTGCCTGGACAGGCGCTCGCGGTCCTGTGAGGCTGATGCGGAAGGTACCACTCCGTGATTCGTGGTCCTACGTGAGCGCATGATACGAACACGCAACTCCTCCTGGCGATATAGCCACGCCGTCGAGACCTTTGCTTCGGCAGCCACAGCTCGAAAGTTGATGTCCCGGTCAGAGGCATCCATCCGGTGAAACGCTGCTAGAGCGCGTTCCATTGTTTGTTCGCTGCGCAGTCGCGCGCTTTGCTTGAGGCCAGTTATATTTCTACGCATGGATTTGCTCCAGGGACGTGATGATGTTGCCGAGATTTTTTCGTTTTCGTTCGTTCATCTCGATTTGCCGAACCCATCCGTTTTCGTTTGCCTTGGCGATCACGCGCTCTGTCTCTCGAAGTTCCACCTTGTGCACCTCAAGAAAGCTGATATCCGTGCGAAAGTGAGCGCAGCTCAGACATGCATTCGGATGAGGACAAGGACCCGCGACGACAGGTATGGCGCAGTAGCCGTTTGGAAGTGCTTGCGCGAGAACGTTGCGGGTGAACCATTGCAGATCGCCAGAGTCGAGCGGTCCATTTTCCGGCACGGCCTTCCCGGTCACGTCGACTAACGTTCCTTGCAGATACTCGGAGAGTTTCTCTTTCATGGTGGCGTCATGGATGTGCGCATAACGACTTGTCATCTCCGGCCCCAGATGGCCCAGATAGCGTTGGATAATGTTGTGCGGCACACCCAGATTGATCATGCGCGTTCCGACCGTGTGGCGGAACTGATGGGCTTGAAAACGGAACAGTTTTCCATTCGCATCTCGTATTTCACGGTCGTACGCTAAGCGATTAATGCGTTGCGCGAAGGTCCACTGCTTGAACACTCTTCCTCTCGGATTCGGGAACAATAGGGTCGATGACTGGGCTCTGCTCCGCACGATTTGCTGCTGTTCTTGTATCACCCGCGCGATCTCTTGAGACACGGGTATCGTGTGTTCTCGCTTCATCTTGCCTTGCATGAAGCGCAGATAGAATGTGCCCCGCGCGTCTTGCGTCAGGCAGTCCGATGGCAGTTGCAGGAGTTCGCTGATGCGCATTCCGCATTCTTGAAGAATAAGGATCATCTGCATCCACGGAGCCTTCAGGTTGCCGAGATTCCTGTTCAGCTGGTCCAGGACTGCGGAAGGAATATAGCGAGGCTGGGGCTTGGGCGGCTGTGGCACTTCTTCGTCGTAAATCATCCGCTCCGATCCAATGGGCAGCCACCGCTCACGTGCTGCTATTTCCAGGAAGGTTCGAACATTGATGACATCATTTTTGCGCACGGCAATGCCGACCCGTTTTGGGAGGTAGCCCAGATATTCCACCAACAGCTTTCGTGTGATGGCTTTGGCTGTTGCTTTTGGCCGCTCCTGTGCGAGGAACTCTGAGAAGCGCGTCAGTGCTTGTAACCGCGTACGACATGTGCTTTCGGCACAGATTGCCAGGCAGTACCGGAGATAGGCCTTGACGGCCTTCCGCAGCCAGAGTTGCCGGATCAGGAGGAAATTGAGAGTGGTGTTGGACAGAGAAAGACTCACTGGAATCGCCATTCGCTGAAGGTCCCAGACATCCTTCTCATGCTCTGGGCGGTCGTCGTAGGCGCTCTTCAGGATCGAATGCACTTGTCGAAGCGTACCGACGTAGGCACTGTCGCGCGGGGTTACGCGCGGCCGCTGCTCACCGTCCATGCGAGTTGTAGTTCCCGGGCTGTACATGCCGCGGCTTTTCAGATACTTCCTATATTCCTCTCGCCAGGTCTCGAAGCTTTGACTCATCAAAGAAGGCGGAGGAGGATTCAGTGTGTTAAGCCATTTGATCAGGCGGTGTACCTTACAGGTCTCTGCTGTGGTCCTCCAGCCTCCGCCTGAAAACTTCTTCCAGCAGGCATACTTGAGCTCGCCATTGACGGCCGGAGACTTGCACTCGAAGTACAGATAACGCTGCCGAGGAATCGGGGTCAGTCCAGCTCCCACTGGACTGTGATGCATGTCCCAGGTGTTTTCATTCCAGAACCCTCTCAGTTCGGCGAACAATCGTTGTTGTTTTGCACGGTTCCAGGTAAAGCTCATCTCGCACGCTCCCTTTGATAACGAGCGAACATCTCTCCCATATCTCCGGTCGAGAGATGCCCATATGTGTTTACTGTGGTTTGGATCTGAGCATGCCCGAGACGCCGCTGGACATAGGCGGCATCCCATCCAGCTCGAAGCAGCTCTGTCGCATGGGTATGGCGGAACATGTGGGGTGTCGCTCGTAGGCCTGTTTTGCTGCTCAACTTGCGGAACAGATCGATCACGGTGGAATATGTCATCGGCGCCCCGATGCGCCCACTCCACCAGTTCACAAAAACGTAGTCGTGAGAGGTCTCCTTGTGTTCGTGGACGAGATAATCGGCGTAGAGTGCCATCAACTCTTTCGAGACATGCACCGTGTAAGGGGACCGCGATTTGGCGCGCGCGCCATTGCTGTTTGCACGGGGCACGATATCGATCTCCCCATCGAAGGATCGGATATCTGCGTGGCGTAACCCGAGCGCCTGACCGATGCGCATCCCACTTTCGTACAGCAGGCTTACAAGCAGGCGGTCTCGCCGGCGCATACACGCGTCGAGCAATGCCTGGACCTCGCGTGGAGAAAACACGCGCGGAAAGTGTCGAGTTACTCGTACCTGAGCCAATGCACGTCGGAGTGAGCGATTCCTGTTGATGTGGTGCAAGAAAGGCTTGTAGGAACTCCTTGCCCCGAACCGCCGCGAACGGCTGATGTTTGTCTCGATGCCCAACCTGTCCTGATATTCGTAAAAAGAACCTACGGCCGCCAAGACCGTGTTGATCGTTGAGTCCGCTCGCGACTCGCGGCTGCGCGAGTGGGTTCGACGTAGCCAGCCGACGAACTCGGCAAGTTGGGCTAACGTCAGGGTCTTCCAGTCCCGTCCTTCTTCAGATAAAAACTTCAAAAACGCCTGGAGATGATGAGCATAGGCGCGAACAGTGTTCGGGGGATCGCCCCAAGCAATGCAGGTATGAGAGATATTGGTTTGGAGCAACGAGTGGCTGCTGCTCCGCGTTGAACAACACCCAACTCCGCTGCCTTGTATCAGGCACGACAATTCTTTGAACTTTGATCATGGGTCCTCCAGAGGCAAGCGCGCAGTTCGCCTTGACGCCGTTCCGCTACGCTCCACGTCGCCAAGGCGAACTGATTCACGTCGTGGAATCAACTATAGATAACAATTCCACATCGTTTAGAAACCGCCGTGGTATACGTGGTAGAACGTCTCTTTCAGACTGAAGATAAATCGAGAACGTGCAGCGCGTGGACGTGCATCCGCTCGATGAGGCGCAGGGATACGCCGCCCTCATTGAACTTCAACCCGACACTTACACCGTCGAAAGCATCGCTTCCCGAGTTGGCAGGTCACCGGCATACGTCAGTGGGCGATTGCGCTTAATTCAACTCATTCCCGAGGCGAAGCAAGCGTTCTACGAGGACAAACTGACGGTTGCCCATGCGTTCGAAATCGCACGGCTGCAACCCAACGACCAGCGCCGCGCTCTACAGGAATGCTTCCCGCAATACCGAAACGCCGCCGCCATCTTGAAAGACAAGAAGGCCGAGGCGACCACGGTGCGGGAGCTTCGCGGGTGGATTGAGCGGGAAATCCATCTGGACCTCGCGAACGCGCCGTTTGACCCGCAGGACGAAACGCTTCTGCCAAAGGCGGGAGCGTGCGCTCGTTGCCCGAAACGAACGGGCAGCAACCCGCTTCTCTTTCCCGAAGTCCGGTAGAAGTCCATTTGCACAGACCGCGAGTGTTATCGGGCCAAGGTCGAAGCACTCGTGCAAATTCACGTGAAGCCACTTGAGGAGAAAGGCGAGAAGCCTCTGCGCGTTTCACAGGCTCCCGCATGGCAGTCAAACGGCAATGCTAAAGACGTGCTCTTTGAAGGGCAGTACCGAAAAGCCAAAGCAAAAGGGGAGTGCCCCAACACGAAAGCCGCTGTTCTGATTGACGGCAAGAGTGCTGGCAGCATCTTCTATCTTTGCCAGACCGAAAAATGCGACGTTCACAATCGCGTGACCCGCTACCAGCCGACTCCGCAGGAGCAAGCCCAACGCAAGAAAGAAGCGCTTGCGGAGCGCGTCGAGAAACTGTCGCGGGTACGCGTTCTCGCAGCCATCCGCAAGAAGCTGCCAGATGCCCTCTCCCGGCCAGACTTGGAGATGGTAGCCCTCGACTATTTCCAGCGCTTGGGCCATGACAATCACCGCCGTCTCTCCAAGCTCTACGCATGGGAAGAGAAGAAGAGCAAAACCTCATGGGGCGCTCAGACCGTGGACTACGAGAAGATTGCGGCGGCTGCCGTGCTAGCCATGAAAGCCGCCGACCTTAACCGCTTCCTCGTTGTCTGCGCTCTAGCTTCCGACCTGTACTGCCCCGGCTACAATCCGAGGCAATCCCTTGGCAGGGACTCGAACCTCGCCCGCACGGCGGTTCGCTACAAAGTAGACTCGGCGAGTGTAGCCACCGCTGTCCGGGTCGAACTGTCGAAGTCAAGAAGCAAAGTGAAAGATGGAACCAGAACTCCCACGAAGCCAGGCACATCAACCACGCAACGGCCCAAAGGCTCAAGTCTCCAACGGGCGAGGTAAAGCTACCAACATTACCCAGACAGGGAGGCCGGGTTTTCAGCGCGGCCTCTTTTTCCCTTCGCTGTCGATAGTTCGACCATGGGCCTCGGCCATTCCTACCTTTGCGCTTCGATAAAGCTAACGATCTGAGCCGCCAGGAATTTCGGGCGCTCGTTGTGGATCGAGTGACCGGTGTTCTGCACGAAGAGCGCATTGCCCGGCGTCAGTTCCATTTTGGGGGCAACGTCCTGCACGTTTTGACAAAGGTTGGCACCGGTGTCTTTAATTCCACACATCAGTAGCATGCGAATTGTGTTGGAAAGATATAGTGGCTCGTTCGTGCCTGGTTTGGGGATCTGTTGGCTGAATAGCAGTTGCTCCAGCCCCAGACGCCAGTGCCATAGCCGAAAGTTGTGATCGTAGGTTTCGTAAAGGTTGATGCGCGCCAGTTGCATATGCGCCTGTTTGCAGGACTTACCCGCGCTATCGACCCAACCGTCTCGCCACCAAAATTCTGCCTGTGGGCGGCCACTGCCTGTGGGCGCCCAATCAAATGTGCCGTAAAAGAACGAACGCCGAGCACCTGGACTTTCTATTCCAATTGTCGGATCGCCGCCGGCAAAATACCAGGGAACTGCGAGACCGGCGTGTTTTACCGAGTCATCGGCATATGATGGCCAGATGGCCGCAGGTGACCATGGCACGACGTTGGTAATCCACGGTGCGTCTGGACGCGGTCGCCCAAGGCGCATGGACATGTTGCCACCCAGGCTTCCTCCCACGACCGCCCGAATCCTTGGCTTGAGCTGTTTCTGTAGCTGGTCGTCCAGTTTATCTACAAACGACACAATGAAATCCTCGATGAAGTCCAGGAGTGGCACGTTGTACTTATTCGGAGCGAAGCCCAGTCCGAAGCCAAGGAAACCCCCGGTCGCAATTCCGTCCGCGTTGAGGGGTGCAACCGAAAAGTGATCAATATTATCGGCGTAACCGCTCGTTGGTAGGTCAACCGAAATGATCGTGTAGTTTCTTCCGCGCTGGGCTCCAAGCGGCAGGAGAGCATGCGCAAGGTCCAACGCCTCTTCGAGCCGCGAGTCCATACCGTGGATATAAAGGATCACCTCGGCGTTTGGGGCAAGTACGGGCACGCGATCCGCAGGTATGGTACGGCCAGCCGAGGCGCAATTCGTCAGCTGGTCGCCCTGTGGTGGGTTGGTATGCGCGATTATGTAGCGAGTGTGGACTGATATGGTCCGGCCGGTTCCCCGCACCAAGACCGGAACATTCAAATCATATTGGGGAAATTCGGCCGATGGCACGTTTACCGGCCGGTATGGTTGGTCATCTTCGCCTGACACAGCAATGTACGCCGGAGAAAGTGCTGCACGTTCAGGACACGCTACCGGCCAGCCACCCGCGCGCAGTGTGCCCAAAACGCGATAGGCACGATCGAGCGCTGTAGCAACAGCCTGCTGCAACACTGCAGCGGCCATTCCCTGGGTAGCGGCGTTGCCTTGCAGACACCCCAGGATGTCCGACTCCTGCGGTGGCCGGGTCCGAAAGACTGCGAAGGTCCGGCGGCCTGTAACACTTAGATCGGCGAATGCATTGCCGTCGGATTGATTGCCGAGCGCGAACGACGTTGCCGCCTTGCACAAGCTCTCGACAGGGCTGGCGCGATGTGCCGCGTCGCGCAGGTCGGTGCGTAAACGGCCTTCATTTGCCCCGATGTCCAAGGACCCAAGGTAGAACGGTTGACCGCTCGCCGATGCGGGAGGACGTAAAGGCTGTTGGATTTCAGCAGCACTCAGCGGTGTGTAGTCACTAGGTCTCGGAAGAACGGACTCCAATGGCGGCTGGAAACCAGTGAGCCACAGCTCGAACGAAGGCGCGACGGTGAGTGTCCAGTCCAGCAAGTCCGCTGGGGCGATGAAATAGCCGTCGGGATTTGCATCGCATGACTCCGGATCGGGGACGCCATTGACTGCTACGCGGTTCGTGGCAACGGTTGGTCCGCCAGTTGCTTGTGTCTCTGGAGGCTTCCCTTGCAAAACGCCGCTTGCGTCTACACCTGCCTTGCAGGTTTCAAAGCACGGTCCAATCCCCATAGTCGTGGGATTGGGGAACCCGTAGGACGTATTTCCGTTGCAATCCATCGTGCAGTGGATCTGCTTCGTGTGGGCCTCGCTGTGCTTCTCACATTGAAAGCAATCGGCGAGAATCGCTTGCCTCAATTTCGCCTCGAAATCTGTGGGGTCGCCGCTATTCGCTTGAGCCTGCAGCGAATTAAATATGGCCTGACGGGAGGCACGAGAGCAGGTATTGCCAGCCACACACGTCGCGTTATCCCTGAGAGGCCCAAGCCCCGGATTCGGAGGCTGCGGCGTTTCATATTCCTCGACAATACATTTCTGGAATCTTTGCAAGATGTGTTTCATGATTGGAACAAGCTGCGGGTTTGGAGCCGGCGGCGCGCCGCCCGCTGGGGAAGCCGGAGCCTCACACACTGACTCCGCCAGAGCACGGTCCCACGTGTGACCCGCAGCTGCGACAGTCTTATTAGGGTCAGTACCGCACCGGTCAGTGTTCTCTGTCGCAATGCGTGCCTCGGTCGCGTGAATCTGTCCAAGCGCTAGGCCGCCAGTGGCCAGCAAAAAACATGCCACGATCCTCCCCGTCAGAAACAATGTGCATTTCATAGCGCCTCCTCGTTCTCCTAGAATTTATCGACAGGTGAGACGATGGACGTAGGATCCACCATCGAAGAATACCCTTGACTCGGTTGATCGAATGAAATGACCGTGTATCTCTTGCCTTTGGCGAGGCCGGCATCGTGAAGCGGTTTAATCAGGTCACTGGCTTCTTCAAGGCGAGACCCCGGTCCCCCGTGAATGTACAAGATGATGTCGTCACCGGTCGGAATCGTGGGCGTTGGATCGCCCGGAAGGACACCAAGCCGATACGGCACGCTCGGCTCTGGCGGTGCAACGGGCCCAGACTGCGCGCTGGCTATCGAGTACCGAACCCGGAAGAGCACACTATTTGTTGTACCTGCCGCGCACGGATATGGCTCATACGGCGGCGTTTTCGAGGGGCACATTGTAACTGGCAGATCGTATTGCGGGAACGCCGAGACTTGTGTCTTACCATGAGGCTCGAAGATTGGGATACCGCTTGGAACATTGACTGGGCGATCCGGCGGGTCGTCCTCTCCCGAGACAGCAATCCAACCCAATGTACGGCGAAATTGATAGCGTTGCTGCGCATTAGGATTACGCAACGCCCAGGCGACCTTGTACGCCCGAGTCTGCGCGGCACGTACTCCATTGCGAAGCTTGAGTTCGTCGACGGGAATTACAAACGGCAGCATTTGTGTCAGAACCGTACGTGCCTCGGCCGCTACTTCATCGTCAGTGGATTGATGCTTTCGAAATTCGTCGTAAATACCTGCACCCGTAACCGCAACATCCGCGAACGCATTACCCCAAACAGTATCGCCGCTGTAATACCGCGCCGCGGCCCGCCCTAATGCAAATAGCGGGCTTCTTCGTTGTGCTGCGTAACGCAAATTCCCATTGAGCCGCAGGCTGTAATGTCCCGGGCCGTTACCATCGCTGAAATTACCGTGCAGGTTCGCCCGTTCCAGGAGGAAACTTGCCGACTCCGGATGATCGAGCAATTCTCCAGGAATAGGCGGAAATTGCGGCAGTTGCAGCTGGCAGCTCTCATCTGAACTCGGTTCTTGAAGAGCAGGTCGAACCTGTAAGGGGCCCGTGTTCGGTATATTGCCCACAAGAAACGTGACAATCTGCTCTGCGAACAAGTTGGGGCGTTCGTTGTGGATGGAGTGACCCGTGTTAGGCAACCACAGGGTATACCCGGGGGTGTTTCGCATCTTCGGCGCCATCTCCGTCGTCCGATCCCACCGGTCTTCCCAGTGGCGCTCGGCACCAAGAGTCTCGCCCTCATTCCAGTCGTCATCATCAGCAGCGACCAGCAGAGTTGGCTTCCGAATAGTGTCGTAGATGGCCGGAGGATCTTGCGGATTGCCGGACGCTGAATTGGCAGGACCCGTCCAACTGTCATTAAGGAAACTGAACACCAGAAGTTCCGTACCAAGCCGCCAGTGCCAGCGCCGGTAAGCTGGGTTATAGACCTCTTGTGCCTCCAGGCGGGACGCAGCGATGTAATCCCACTTGCACTGCCACACATCACGAAATGGCTGCTTAGTGTCCCTGTTAGCAGCATAGTCGCCTCTGTTTCCCCGATACCACTCTTCCGGGTTTGGTTGCGTTTCTGGCCATGGCGTGCCGAATGGCCTTGGCATGCCAAATGTTTGAATGAAGTAGTCCTCGCGCGATGACGGCAGGATACATGGAACAAGGACGGCTGTTTCCCACCCTGCAGGGCACTCCCCAAGGAGGGGTGGACGTTCAGGTTCTACCGACCTGCCGAAACCAGTGCTGAGCACAAACCCTTTTTGAACGTCATCGGCGGCGTAGGAGGTCCACACACTGGCTGGATTCCATGCAACGATCTTCTTGATCCATGGCTCCGGGCGGTGGCCCATCCGGAGGGCAAGTGCGCCCCCGGTGCTTCCACCAATGATGAAGATGTTTCGATTTTTGATGGGTACGACTTTGTCAAGCTCGGTCACGAACGCGGCAACGAAGTTCTCGCTAAACGCGACGAGGGGATAGTAATATTTGACCTGTAAGCCCTGAAGAATCGCACCCAATTCAGCACCAACGTCCCCGATCCCTCGTAACCAGCCACCGATATCGTCGGCCACTGGCTTTGGGTTCCATCTCTGCTTGATGGCAACATACCGGGCCTGGGATAGTTGCTGCGCGGGTATGGTATCGGCCCAGTTCTCCTTTCGATCCGAGGTCCCGACCCATCTGCCGTCAACACCGTAGTTTTGGGTTGTGGACACCCATAACAACTTCTTGTTCTCGTCCAGGACCACAACCGCAACTGAGCCTCGAAATCCGCGCAGGTCCGTCACTTCCCAAGTGTGGGTCAGCGCACTCAGTTGGCCGGACCCGTCGCCATTTCTGGAAATGATGACGTCAGTGTGCATGTAGCCACCGGAACCAGGGAAGTGGTCGTCCTGGGAAGCGCTTATGGGGAAGTGAATCTGCGCCTCCGCGGAGTTTACGCACATGGAAAAGAGAAACATCGCTAGCAGCAGCTTGGGAATCAGGTTGGGTCTCATCATGACGGCTCTCCGTAGCATGAATGGCCGCCTAAGCCGGGACCAAGCCCAGTTGGGTCGAATTCGGAACAGATGGTCGAATACTATTCGCATGGAATCCTCCGTCACAAGCAACTCGACGAGGATCACGCAATTGGGTGCCCAAATCCGTGGAGACTCGGAGTGCGCTTAGGAGGTTGAAAACAGTGGCTCAAGAACCGTCTGGTACTCGCGCCGCCGTTGATGTTGTCAGGATTACACTACTCACGTGTCAGGAATCCATTGCGCCTTTGATGTGCTTTCCCACCAATTCGTTCCCGAAGAGTGGTACGTGACCTCCAACTACATTTCGGTTTTCCATTGCTTCTTTGCTCTCGCCTCTCACGATTCTCACTGAGTCCAGTAAGTGGACTTTTTCTTCCGCACATTTTCCTGGGCACAGCTTCAGGCCAATTCCTGCGCCCGGCAGCTTCGCGTGTTCTGCTTTCACGGTTCCTCCCAAACAGCGGGGGTCCCTCCCATAAACCACCCGCTCGCCTTGGGAGCAGCGGCCTCTCGCTTCTGGGTGCCCCAGGAAAATGGGGCAAGAAAAAGGAGAAAAATTCATGTCTTACCTATATGTTAAGTGGAATAGCTTCGGCGTGGTTTCTCGCCAGTGATTTAGCCATTAGAGCATGTTGTGCCTGCCCCTGGCCACTCCCGGAACGCAGGCCTGCGACGCCGCAGGCGGCGCGCTTAGGCCGTAGTGGAGGGAGCGGCCCTAGCACTACCTATTGTCTCGGAAAGTTTGAGACTACCGTGTCGCTCCTCTTGACAACCAGAGGGAGAAGCGTATGCTCCTCTTGGTAGCCAAGGGGAAGAGTTTTTATGGCTGATAAGCCGAGTGATCTCGTCCAGGGCACGCTCGATATGCTCATCCTAAAAACGTTGGCGCTGGAGCCTATGCATGGATATGGGATTTCCGTCCGAATCGAACAGATGAGCAAGGGCGTCTTTCGCCTCAACGCGGGCTCGTTATTTCTCGCCATTCAACGATTAGAGAGGGACGGATTAATCGATGGCGAATGGAAACCTACTGAAAACAACAGGCGAGCGAGGTACTACACTCTGACGGCGAAGGGACGAAAGAGGCTCGATAGCGAAACACGAGAGTGGAGCAGGCAAGTCACGGCAATCGCGAGGATTCTCGAGGCTTCTTAAGGTGGAATGATGTCCTTGCTGCGAAATATAACGAGCGGGCTGCGGTCCCTTTTCCGAAAGGAGCAGGTGAACCGGGAGTTAGATGAAGAACTGGGCGAATACCTCGAAATGGCCGCCGTCGAAAAGATGAAGCAGGGCATGAGCCGCCAGGATGCACTTCGGGCAGTGCGGTTGGAGGGTGGGAGTCTCGATGGCACGAAAGAAATCGTCCGCTCTGGTGGCTGGGAGTCCGTAGTGGACACGTTGTGGCGGGATCTGCTCTTCGCCGCCCGCATGCTGCGCAAAAGCCCCGGCTTCACGCTCGTCGCGATGCTCACCCTCGCTCTTGGCATCGGTGGAAACACCGCGGTCTTCAGCGTCATGAACACCGTGCTGCTTCGTTACCTTCCTCTGCCCAACCCTCAGCAACTCGTATTCTTGCGCCTTCCCAATGCGCCGCCCGACGGCGTGAGCAGCACCGGTGACGTCGACAGGTCTTTCTCCTACCCGGTGTTTGAAGCGCTTCGCAAAGAGCACGCCGTTTTTTCTGACTTGATGGCCTATGTGCCTTTAGCCGTCGACAAAGTGGCCGTGCGCATCGGCGGGGATCCCGAAGAAGCGGAAGGCGACATGGTCAGCGGCAACTTCTTTTCCGGGCTCGGCGTTTCCTTTACGCGCGGCCGCGGGTTCGCGCTCGAAGACGAGACCGCGCACGCCAGCGTCGTCGTTCTCAGCTATTCCTACTGGACCACGCGCTTCGGCCACAGTCCCTCCGCCATCGGCCAAACCATTTACGTAAAAGGCGTTCCATTCACCGTGATCGGCGTGACCGCTCAAGGCTTCTATGGCGTCGAGCCTGCCTCTTCCACCGATTTCTGGATTCCGCTTCAGAATCGCCCCGAGCTCACTGCATGGGACGAGGAGCCCTCGCTGGACACTCTCTATGGCACTCCGAAGTGGTGGTGCATTCAGCTGATCGGCCGTCTCGTTCCAGGTGTCACGGAATCTCAGGCACTGGCGAAGTTAGATCCTGTCTTTCAAAGCGCCGCGCTTATCGGCCTGGGCACTCCCGATCCAAAGGCGAAGAAAAACATTTTGGCCTTCAGTTCCACGCAGGGAATTCAAGGTCTGCGCGAATACTATCAAAAGCCCATCCAGATTCTCTTGGCCATGGTCGGACTCGTTCTTGCAATTGCTTGTGCCAACGTGTCGATGCTCCTCGTCGCCCGCAATTCCACTCGCGCCCGCGAATTTTCGGTGCGCATGGCTCTTGGCGCTGGCCGCGGCCGTCTTTTGCGGCAGACGCTGACGGAGAGCTTCCTTCTAGTCGCCGGTGGGGCGGCCTTCGGTTGGATGTTTGCAATTTCCGGCAGTCAGGCACTCGCCGCCTGGTCAGGCATGGAAATTCCGTTCGTGCTTGATTCGCGCGTTTTGCTCTTCACTTTGGCAATTTCGATCAGCGGCGCCATTATCTTCGGGCTGGCTCCGCTTCGGAGGGCTGTCAGCGTCCCCGTCGGAGTTACACTCAAGACCTCCAACGCCACCGCCTATCGCGACCAGAGGAGCTCCTGGTCAGGAAAAGTTGTCGTCGCCTCGCAGATGGCCTTATGCCTCGTCTTGCTGGTTGGCTCGGGACTGCTCGTGCGTTCCCTACGCAACTATCAGACCTTGCCTTTGGGCCTTCGCGTGGACGGGCTTCTCGTGTTCGGCACTGATCCCTTCTCAGTGCACAGCGACGAGGAAAAGGAGCACTTTTATCAAGATCTGCTTGCCCGCTTGCGTGAAGCTCCCGGCGTTGAGTCCGCTACGCTCGTCTCGCACCGCCTAGGTTCCGGCTGGGGCTGGAATAGCGTTTGGACCATCGACGGCGTGGAGCCCCAAGGGCCTTTTTCTGAAATCGGCATGAGCGCGAACCACGTCGGCCCCGACTTCTGCCACACTCTCGGCATCCCCATTCTCCGCGGCCGCGACGTTACAGACGCCGACACGCGGTCCGCGCCCAAAGTGGTTCTCGTCAACGAAACCTTCTCAAATCGTTTTTTCCCCAAGGGAGATGCGCTGGGCCATTCGGTCGGAAAAAACAAACCAGAAAACAGCTTCACCGTCGTCGGCGTCATCGGCGACAGCAAGTATAAGCGTGTCGACGAAAAATCGAAGCCCACTCTCTACTTCCCCTTCGCGCAAAACACTCCGATCCCCAACATGCAAGTCGAGTTGCGCACCCACAGCAATCCCGAAGCTCTCATCCCCAGCGTCCATGCCGTTCTCCACGGCCTCGATCCCAATCTTCCCATACAGAAGCCCATGACCCAGCGCGCCCAATTCGACAAGTCTTACTCGCAGGCCCGTCTCTTTGCCCGCCTCTCCATCTTTTTTGGCGTCATCACCGTATTGCTGGTCGCTACTGGCCTGTACGGCACGCTCGCCTATCGCGTCGACCGCCGCACTTCGGAAATCGGCGTCCGCATGGCGCTCGGCGCACAGCACGGGCAAGTGCTGTGGTTGATTTTGCGTGAAAGTCTGCTGGTCAGCGGGGCCGCCATTCTCGCTGGCGTTCCTGTTGCCATTGCTGGCGCACGCCTCATGCGTTCCATGCTCTTTGGCGTCCAGCCCGGCGATGTGATCTCGTTTCTGCTCGCTTTGTTCGGCGTAATTCTTGTTGCGCTCGCGGCTTCAATCATCCCCGCGCGCCGTGCGATGCGTGTCGATCCTATGGTCGCCTTGCGTTACGAGTAGGAGCCTACGCATGTCCTTCTTACGGAACATTACAACCGGCCTTCGATCATTGTTCCAAAAGGAACAGGTCGACCGGGAGTTGGATGAGGAGCTTCGCGCCTACCAGGAGATGGCAGCCGAAGAAAAGATGAAGCAGGGGATGAGCCGCAAAGAAGCCGTTCGCGCCGTCCGGTTGGAGCGAGGAAGCCTCGAAGTCAGCAAGGAAATCGTTCGCTCTGGCGGCTGGGAATCCTTAGTAGAGACGTGTTGGCAGGACCTTCGCTTCGCCGCCCGAATGCTGCGCAAGTCTCCCGGCTTTACCGCCGTTGCCGTCCTGACTCTCGCGCTCGGGATTGGCGCAAATGCCGCAATATTCAGCTACATCGACGCTTGGTTTATCAAGCCGCTGCCCTACCCACAACCAGACCGGCTGGTGATCTTCGAGACGCAGGACAAGAAACACGGATGGACAAGCGGGGGAGTTACTTCCGCAGCGGACTTTTTCGATTTTCAGAAGCAAAACACTTCGTTTGAACAAACCGTGGCTTGGGGCGGTGCGAGTCTCAATCTAACTGGGGATGGCCTTCCCGAACTAGTCGACGGCGGCCGAGTGAGTTGGAATTTTTTTGATACGTTGGGCGCCAAGCCCATCTTGGGGCGAACCTTCACGGCGGAGGATAATCGCTCGGGCGCGCCGCACGTGGCTATTCTAAGCCAGGGACTATGGCAAGGCCGGTACGCCGGGGACCCAAAAATCATCGGACGCAACATCACCATCGGCGGCGAAGCGTACGCAGTAGTCGGGGTTATGCCCGGAACTTTTCAGTTGCCGCTTATGGGCATCGCCAATTTGTGGACGCCCCTTGCGTTGACCGATATGCAGCGCGTGGACCGCGGCAACGTTTGGCTTCCTGCCTTTGGCCGACTGAAGCCAGGCGTAACGCTAGAACAAGCTCGGGCGGAAACGGCAACGTTCTTTGCCCATCTCGAGAAAGAGTTTCCGAAAACTAATACCAACCTGACTTGGCTCGTCAGCTCCATGACGGACAGAATCCGTAAGGAAGAAGGCGGGCCCGAAGTAATGATCTGCTTCGTAGTTGTCGGCCTGGTTCTGCTCATCGCGTGTGCAAACGTGGCGAATCTGATGCTGGCTCGCGCGACAAGCCGCACGAGGGAGTTCGCTGTGCGTGGAGCCCTTGGCGCGACGCGCAGGCGTTTGGAGGGGCAGCTCCTGACAGAATCGTTGTTGCTGTTTTTGGTCGGCGGCGTGGCGAGCCTGCTCTTTGCCTCATGGGGCATGCGCTGGATTGAGTCACAGATTCCCGGTCATATCCGTGGATACATTGTGAATTATGGCCACGTCGAGCTGGATTTCTCCACGCTGATGTTCACCCTAGGAATTACGTTGCTTTGTGGATTGGTCTTCGGCTTCGCGCCGGCATTCGAGAATTCGCGGCTTGATGTAAATCACACGCTCAAGGAAACATCCGGCCAGACGTCGGGCAGCAAACGCGGCGCGCGGCTCCGGCGGATCCTTGTAGCCGCGGAGATTGCCCTGGCGGTAGTGGTGCTCATCTCGGCGACGTTGCTCGTGAAGAGCTTCATCATTTCTGCGCGCTCCAGTCCTGGCTACAATCCGGCCAACGTCCTGGTGGCGCAGCTCGCGCTCCCGAAGACGAAGTACACAGAGGACTCGCAATTTCGAAATTTCAGCGATGAAGTACTGTCCCGTATTCGCGCCCTGCCTGGAGCTGCTTCCACGAGCGTGGCGAGTCATGTCCCATT
>WNGL01009725.1_pt1 | contig 16306 bp, 16 predicted proteins | sample 5400591 | NCBI WGS metagenome assembly WNGL01 (sample SAMN13153377, study PRJNA577476) | soil metagenome | isolation source: 80 cm soil or saprolite under Garry oak tree replicate 1 | place: USA:California | collected 2016-06-15
GGAATTGCCGTTCCTGTTCCTACAAGGCGCACACCTGGACCGATGGCGCGGACACGCCCTCAGTCGCCTCGGCGAGCCGAACGCGATCGACCAACTCACCGACGCACTGCCACGCACACCCGCGAACTTCACGCGAGCCAGAACCGGAATGCTGGTCGATCTCGCGTTCGCCTACGCGACTGCCGGCGACCGAGACGCGGCCCTTGAACACGCCCGCCAGGCTCGCCGACTCGCCGCACAGATCAAGTCCGACCGTCAGCTACGCCGGCTCAGTGGCCTCATTCTGCCCACCAGCGCCCGAAACACCGCGTGAGAGCAGGAACGCCTGCACAGCGATGATCGTGCCTCAACCGAGTAGCTGGTTGGTCCGTAGAAGTTCACGCGCACGGTCCAACGGCACCCACTCCAGCCGGCCGGCTTCCTCGGTGTCTGTCGGCTCGCCGACGTGCTCGGCACCGCGCCACATGAACACATCGGTCCGCGCGGTCACCATGCCGGGCATCGGCTCGAAGCTCGCCAGATGAGTCGGCTCGCCCAGTGGACGCCAACCGCTCTCCTCCTCCGCCTCACGTTTAGCTGTGGCGGCCGAGTCCTCACCCTCCTCGATGAGACCGCCAAGAAGCTCATATCCCCACTGATCGACCGCGAACCGGTACCGGTGCAACATCAACACCTCGTCGCGCTCATTGACCAGCATCGCGATAGCCACCCGATCCAGGTGGACGACATGGTGCTCCCAGCGCTCACCGTTCGGCGCCTCCACCTCTACCAGTGACAAGCGAACCCAACGGTTGTCGTAGAGTTTCCGCTCGCCGAAGACCTTCCATGCCCCGTACGCCTCCGCCATGGCGCGCAGTCTACGGACGAGGACTCGTACAGCAGCACCCGATCACCTTGAGTATCGATAACACTACAAGACTGATGAATCTTTCTAGTCTCAGGAGGTTCCATTGCTTCACCGTCTCCGCAAGTGGCAAGCAAAGCTCGCACACGATGAGGCTCGTGGAGTTAGCTTCTGGACCGACATTTTCGATATTAAGGTTAGAACGCGTATCTACCATGCCTTTGGCGACGCGGTTGGAGATTACGAATATTTGGAATCGGCAATGCGCGCACGAGGACTGATACTGCGAGAAATGGGTCTACTATCTCTATGGAAGGACGGCGTCTCAGATGATGTGGATCTCTTTAATTACCTACTCACCTGCCCTGACGATATGGTTCCAACTGTCATCGAGGCACTTGTCGCCGCGTGTTACTCGTGCAGGGTGCAATCATATCAAAAGGGCGCAGTATTCGAATCAATCGCCAGCAGAATCTTGCGAGAGCATCGAATTTCATTCGATTTGATAAACCATGAGATGATCGAGTTCTCATCTCGTGAGCTCCATACTTCGGTCATTGCCCCTACACTATCCCTGCTGGCCGAGTCTGACAGATGGAAGAAGGTCGAAAGTGCATATCAAGACGCACTGCGCGAAATTTCGAATGGCCAAGCAGGCAATGCGATAACCGATGCAGGAACAGCCCTGCAAGAAGCCTTTGTCCTATTGGGGTGCAACGGCAATGCGCTTGGCCCCTTGATTAAGTCAGCCCGAAAGTCCGGACTACTTGCTGCCCATGATGGCCCCATGGCTGATGGTATAGATAAGATATTGCATTGGGTTTCTGCGGACAGAAGTGAGCTCGGCGACGCACACAGTGCAAGCAAAGCCAGCCTTAGCGACGCATGGCTTACAGTTCATGTTGTCGGTGCTCTGCTATTGCGTTTGGCACGAGGAGAGAATCGCAGCAAGTAATGAACCGCGCGACCGTTAACTAGTCCGCTTTGGCAACCCGTTTTGGCATCCGAGAGCCAAGAATTTCGGCAGCCTTGCGGTCTGATGCTGCGACCCATGCGGCATACACCCGTAGCGTCGTCGCACCTCCACCTCCGTGTCCGAGCCGCCCTGACACCGTAGGTAGGTCGACGCCCGCCGTCAGCAACTCCGTTGCCGAATAATGACGCAACGCATGCAGGTGAGTGTCGATCTTGATGCGAGTAGCCATATCTTTGTATCGCTGGGTCACGGCGTTGGGCGAGTACGGCGCTGAGTGATTGGGTGTTCTCGTGGCACTGAAAACGAACAGTTCATCAGAAAATTTCCGCCCCAGTGCTTCGACTCGCTTCCTGACGCGCTCTCGTTGTTCCTTCAACAGGACGAGCGTTTCCGTGTCGAGGGCGATTCGGCGGTTCTGATGAGTCTTCGTACCCTTCTCCTTACCGAGCACCCAGTTTCGGCGGAGGTCGATAACCTCACCGTCGAAGTCGATTCGCTTGAAGCGGAGGGCTACCAGTTCGCCGCGTCGCATTCCGGTAGTCATGGCGAGCCAAACCAGGACTCCCCAATCATCGTCCATGCGGAAGGCTTCTTCACTCAGACGCGCGGCTTCTGCCGGCGACGGCGGGTCGGGTTCCGGTCGCTTTTGCTTTGGCTTGCGCGCGACTCGTGCAGGGTTCGAACCGATCCAGCCCCATCGTTCGGCCGCGTCCAGTGCACCACTGATGATCGCGTGTATCTGCCGCACCGTCGACGTAGCCATCGGATTACACTTGTGTGCCTTACACTTCTCGACCTTACAGTCGTGATCGCCGGCCTTCTTGTGCTTCTCGATGAACGGCGTGCCATCGCACCCTGTGCGGCACCGGCGCAGTTCGCTGTAGAGGCTTTCCAGCGTCCGGGCATCGACCTTGCGCACCGCGAGGTTGCCGAGAACCGGCCGAATGGTGCGGGCGATGTAACCGTCGTACGTCTTGCGGGTGCTGTCTTCCAGTTCGCTCGTCTGCATCCACTGGTCGAGCACATAGCCCAGGTTCACGGACGACTGCGCCGCGCGCTGCTTGCGCACTTCTGTCCAGAACTCGGCGAGCTTGGCGTCAGCTTCCTTGTGGGCGGCCTTGTCGGTGCCCTTGATGGTCGCCGTGAGGTAGACGTCCTTGCCTGTGACCGGGTCACGACCTGAGAACAGCCGGACCTGAAGGGTGTTGCCGCGCTGCCGGACGCTGCCGGTTCGGCGACGCGCGTCACTGTCACCGTCCATCTGCCCAGGATAACTCATGGACAAGGTCATGGACGGTGATCAACTATGTTGATCTATATTCGGTTGTTAAGGCTGTTCAGAGCCTGTGCCCCCGGTCAGACTCGAACTGACACTGGACGGATTTTGAGTCCGCTGCCTCTGCCGATTGGGCTACGGGGGCGCCACCCACGGTTACCCCGTGGATCCCGGTGCAGCGTACCCGGTTGGTCATCGCTGCCGCCGAGTGGACCAGTGGAGTGGTGGAACGCACGATCTTTCGTCTCGCTGGATCGTGCGGTGGCTCCCGCCTGGCCGGTAAGCTGCGTGTTCCGGTCGTTTTGGCCGGTGGACGGCCCGTGACCCGCGAAACAGCAGGAGGACCCCGGTGACCGATGTGGAAGCCGAGGACCAGGGTGTGGCCAGGCCCACCCGTCGGGTGCTTGTCGCGGAGGATGAGGCGCTTATTCGCCTTGACCTTGTCGAGATGCTCCGTGAAGAAGGGTACGAGGTGGTCGGGGAGGCCGGGGACGGGGAGCAGGCCGTCGAGCTGGCTACCGAACTTCGACCCGACCTTGTCATCCTCGATGTGAAGATGCCCAAGCGGGACGGCATCGAGGCCGCTTCGGAGATCGCGGGGCAGCGGATCGCTCCGGTCGTGATCCTCACGGCCTTCAGCCAGCGTGACCTGGTCGAGCGGGCGCGGGACGCGGGCGCGATGGCCTATCTGGTCAAGCCGTTCGCCAAGCGGGATCTGGTGCCCGCGGTTGAACTTGCCATCAGTCGGTTCACCGAACTTCAAGCCCTTGAGAACGAGGTCGCCGGGCTTACGGATCGGCTTGAGACCCGGAAAGTGGTCGAGCGGGCCAAGGGGCTCCTCATGGCCAAGCAGGCCATGTCGGAACCGGAGGCGTTCCGCTGGATCCAGCGGACGGCGATGGACCGGCGTACGACCATGAAGGCCGTCGCATTGGTCGTTGTCGAGAACTTCGGGTGAAACGACCGGTGAACAGGGTGAACAGTCTGGTGAACAGTTCGCCAGACGGTGTGGCTCTCGCGTCATTGATCGTTCGGCCAGGTGTTGACCTGCATCGATCATGAAGATCAGGCTGGGGGCAAGGGGCGGCCATCTGTGGGCGCACCGTGTTCGACGAAACAGCGAATGGTCACGTAGCGTGACTAATCTTGATGATGTTCTGGGCGGTTCGCCCGTTGTGGCCGGCTGTTGCCTTATGACACCGTCACGATGTGGATACGAGTGGCCGTTTCAGTCAGCCCCCTAGTGTTGTCCCGGCTACTTTGCTGGCCTAGCCATGCCCGAGCGGGCATTCCGCCGTCGTGGCGGTTGGTTGGTTATTGGAGGTATTGGGTGTCTGCAGCACGACTCGCGCGAGCGGTCACGGCGGTGGCAGCACTGTCACTCGCTCTGGGCGCGTGCGCCACGAACAACAATGCCAACTCGGGAGGTGGCACCGGATCGGGTTCCGGCTCCAGCGGCCCAGTGAACCTGCCTGTGGTCTCCCAGATCCCGGTCCCGGCCGACGCCGCGAATCCCGCCGGCGACGGCAAGGCGACGTGCAGCGGTGTCACCATCGCGTACGCCGGCGCCGAGAGCGGCTCCAACGCCCAGCTCGGCGTCAACATCTACAACGGCGTCCAACTCGCCATCAACAAGCACAACGCGGCCAACGCCGGCTGCCAGGTGGCGTTCAAGAAGTACGACACCGCCGGCGACCCTGCCCAGGCGCCCGGCGTCGTGACCCAACTGGTCAGCACCAAGGACATCATCGGCGTCGTGGGCCTGCCGTTCTCCGGTGAGTCGAAGGCGACCGGTGGGATCTTCCAGACCGCCGGCCTGGTGCACATCACCCCGTCGGCGACCAACCCGACGCTGACCACGAATGGCTGGACGACGTTCTTCCGCGCGCTGGGCAACGACAACGTCCAGGGTCCGGCCGCCGCGAAGTTCATGACCACCAAGCTGAAGGCCAAGAAGGTCTGCGTCGTGCAGGACGACTCGGACTACGGCATCGGCCTGGCCAACGCCACGAACCAGGCACTGGGCAGTGCTGCCGACAGCGCCTGCTCCGACAAGGTCACGACCGGTCAGAAGGACTTCGGCGCGACTGTCAGCAAGGTCATGGCCGTCAAGCCGGACGCCGTGTTCTACTCCGGTTACTACGCCGAGGGTGCCCCGTTCGACCAGGCGTTGGTCAACAAGGGCTATGCCGGCGTCTTCGTCGGCCCGGACGGCGTGAAGGACCCGGCATTCATTCAGCAGGCCGGCAACGCGTCCTCCAACGCGGTCTTCACCTGCCCGTGCACGGACGGCTCGCTGATCCCGTCGTTCTCGGCGGACTACGAGAAGGTCAGCAACGGCACCGCGCCCGGCACGTACTCGCTGGAGGGCTACGACGCCGCGACCGTACTGCTCAAGGGCATCGATGCCGGCAAGACCGACCGGGCCAGCCTGCTGGCCTACGTCAAGAACTACAACGGCGACGGTCTGAGCAAGCACCTGCAGTGGAACTCGACCGGTGAACTCCAGTCGTCCGCCGTGTACGGATACAAGGTGCAGAACGGGAAGATCGTCTTCCTCGGTCCGATTTCCTGACCCGCACCGGTACATCTGATCTCAGCCGGGCATGTCCTCCGGTGGCAACCACACCGTCGGGGGACATGCCCGGTGTCACGACAGGAACGTGAGGGCCGTGCACCCACTGACTTTGTTCCTCGCGGATGGCGATAGCTGGATCAACTTCAATGTGAACAGCTTCCGGGAGCTGTTCTGGGACAACACGTTCAACGGGTTGACCTTCGGCGCCATCTACTCGTTGATCGCCATGGGGTACACGCTGGTCTACGGTGTCCTGCGACTGATCAACTTCGCTCACTCCGAGGTGTTCATCACCGGCGCCTTCGCGCTCTACTTCACGCTGACGGCGCTCGGTTTCGGTGGCAACGCGCCGGACATCTCGCTGATCGCGCTGGTTGGCGACCTCGTACTGGCCGCAGCGGTCGCCATGATCGCCTCCGGGATCGTCGCGATCCTCCTGGAACGCGTGGCCTACCGGCCGCTGCGCAAGCGGAACGCGCCACCGCTGGTGTTCCTGATCACCGCGATCGGCGCGTCGTTCACCATCCAGTACGTGTGGTACGCGTTCCGCGGCCCGAACGCCGAGTCAGCGGTGATCATGTTCCGGCCGCAGCCGGTGTTCACCGTGTTCGGCACGGACATCGACGACCAGCAACTCACCATCGTCGCGGCCGCGATCCTCGTGATGGTCATCACCGACCGGTTCATCAACCACACCCGGTTCGGCCGGGGTATCCGGGCGGTCGCGCAGGACCCGGACACAGCCACCCTGATGGGTGTGAACAAGGAACGGGTCATCATGCTCACGTTCCTGGTCGGCGGTCTGCTCGCCGGTGTGGCGTCGTTGTTCTACGTGATGAAGGTGTCCGCCGGCGTGCAGTACAGCGGCGGTTTCAACCTCGGTATCAAGGCGTTCGCCGCCGCCGTACTCGGTGGCATCGGCAACATCCGCGGCGCCATGCTCGGTGGCATGCTGATCGGCCTGATCGGGAACTACGGCCAGACCCTGCTCGGTCTCTCCCAGTGGTCGGACATCATCGCCTTCGTGGCACTCGTGGTGATCCTGATGTTCCGGCCGACCGGCATCCTCGGTGAGTCGCTGGGGAGGGCTCGGGCATGACGACCGTGAAACAGCGCCGACCCGCGACGGCCGAACCCGCCGTCCGCCGGTTCCGGAACTGGTGGAACAGCCTGTCCCGGCCACAGCAGTGGCTCGGGATGGTGCCGGTGGTCGCGCTGATCTACCTGTTGCCGCTGTGGCACGACATGCCGATTTTCAGCACCGAGCCGAACAAGGACTTCCCGCTGGTCCTGTTCAGCGCGTCGGTGCTGGTGCTGGTCGCGCTCGGGCTCAACGTGGTGGTCGGCCAGGCCGGCCTGCTCGATCTGGGTTACGTCGGCTTCTTCGCGGTCGGCACCTATGTCGCGGCGCTGCTTACCAGCAAGGACTCGATGCTGCACAAGCTGCCGTATCTGGCGACGCTTCCGCTGGCCATGGTGGTGACCATGCTCGCGGGTCTGCTGCTGGGCACCCCGACGCTGCGGCTGCGCGGCGACTATCTGGCGATCGTGACGCTCGGCTTCGGTGAGATCGTCCGGCTGCTGGCGACGATCGTCCCGGCGGTCAAGGGCCAGGTCGGCCTGCAGGAGGTCGGCCACCCGCCCGGCAACAAAGCCAATGGCCAGGCCATCTTCGCGTCGGTCGGCGATGGAACCGCCTGGTACTGGCTGATGGTCACGCTCATCATCATCGTGCTGCTGTTCATCGGGAACCTCGAACGCAGCCGGGTGGGCCGGGCCTGGGTGGCGATTCGGGAGGACGAGGACGCGGCGCAGATCATGGGCGTGGCGACGTTCAAGTTCAAACTCTGGGCGTTCGCGATCGGCGCGGCCATCGGTGGCCTGTCCGGGGCGCTGCTCGCCGGCCAGGTCGGTTTCGTCAACAACCAGGACTTCGGCGTGCAGTTCTCGGTGCTCTACCTCGCGGCCGTTGTCCTCGGCGGCTCCGGCAACAAGGTCGGCGTGATGCTCGGCGCGTTCCTGGTCTCCTACATCCCGGACCGGTTCACCTTCCTGTCCGGGACCACGATCCATGTCGGCCACCTGGTGTTGTACCTGCAGAAGTTCCTGGTGTTCGGCATCGCCCTGCTGGTGCTGATGATCTTCCGGCCCCAGGGCCTGCTCGGTGCCCGCCTGCGACTGCTGGCGCGGGGCCGCGAGGCGTACCAGCGCCTGGTCGGCCGGCCGGAACAGTTGTCCAGCGACAGTGCCCTCACCGCGGAGGGGGAGGCGGTGGCGCCATGACCGAGCAACCACAGTCCGGGTTCGACGGACCGGCGCTGGGCGAGGGCGGCATCGTGGCCGAACTCGCGCATATGAGCGAACAGGAACGAGCCGAGCATCGGGCCGAGGTGGCCGAGGTGGTGGCGCCGGACCGGACGATCGGCGTCGAGGTCGGCCAGACGCTGTTGGAGGTCCGCGACGTCACGCTCCGCTTCGGCGGCCTGGTCGCGCTGGACTCGGTGTCGTTCGAGATCAAGCGTGGCGAGATCCTGGGCCTGATCGGGCCCAACGGCGCCGGCAAGACGACCTGCTTCAACGTGATGACCGGCGTGTACCGGCCAACCAGCGGGCAGATCCGGTTGGAGGGCGCACCGCTGGGCCGGCGCAAGCGCTACCAGATCACGCAACTCGGCCTTGCCAGGACGTTCCAGAACATCCGGCTGTTCGGCGAGATGACCGCGCTGGAGAACGTGGTGGTCGGCGCGGACGCCCGCCACCGCACGAGCGTGCCGGGCGCGCTGCTGCGGCTGCCCCGGCATAACCGCGAGGAACGTGCGGTGGTCGAGCGGGCCAGCGCGCTGCTGGAGTTCGTCGGCATCGCCGACCGTGCCGCGGACAAGGCCCGCAACCTGCCCTACGGCTACCAGCGCCGCCTCGAGATCGCCCGCGCGCTGGCCACCGAGCCGAAACTGCTGTGTCTGGACGAGCCGGCCGCCGGCTTCAACCCCGCCGAGAAGGCAGATCTCATGGGGTTGATCCGCAAGATCCGCGACGACGGGTACACCGTGCTGCTGATCGAGCACGACATGCGGCTGGTCATGGGCGTGACCGACCGGATCGTGGTGCTGGAGTTCGGAAAGAAGATCGCCGACGGTCTGCCGGCCGAGATCAGGGCGAACCAGGCCGTGATCGCCGCCTATCTGGGGGTGCCAGACGATGGCGTTGCTTGAGCTCGACAACGTGTCCGTCCACTATGGACGGATTGGCGCGCTGTCCGGGGTGTCGCTGTCCGTCGAGCAGGGCGAGATCGTGAGCCTGATCGGCGCGAACGGCGCCGGCAAGACGACCACGATGCGGGCGATCTCCGGTATCCGCCCGCTGTCCGGCGGCCAGATCAGCTTCGACGGCGAGAACATCACGCGGCTGCGGGCGGACCTGCGGGTGGTGCGCGGGATCAGCCAGGCGCCGGAGGGTCGCGGCGTGTTCCCCGGGATGACCGTCACGGAGAACCTGGAGATGGGCGCGTACGCCCGCCCCGCCAAGGAACGCAAGAACCTGACCGAGGACTACGAGCGGGTGTTCGACCTGTTCCCGCGGCTGGCCGAACGGCGCAAGCAGGCCGGCGGCACGCTGTCCGGCGGTGAACAGCAGATGCTGGCCATCGGCAGGGCGCTGATGTCGCACCCCAGGCTGTTGCTGCTGGACGAGCCGTCGATGGGCCTGGCGCCGCAGTTCATCCAGCAGATCTTCCGGATCGTCACCGAGATCAACCAGCAGGGCACGACCGTGCTGCTGGTCGAGCAGAACGCGCAGCAGGCGCTGTCCAGGGCCAATCGGGCCTACGTGCTGGAGACCGGTTCGATCGTGAAGTCCGGCACGGGCAACGAGATGCTGGCCGATCCGTCGATCAAGGAAGCCTATCTGGGCGTCGCCTGACCGTTGCCGCCCGGCGGATTGTCCTTGACCAGGCAGGTCAGCCGGGCGGTGCACGTGCGGTTGCCCTGCTCGTCGGTGATCACCGTCTCGAAGGTGGACATGGTGCGGCCGACGTGCAGCGGCACGCACACGCCGGTCACCAGGCCGGCGCGGGCCGCCCGGTGATGCGTGCAGGACAGTTCGACGCCCATCGTGGCCTTGTGCATGCCGGCGTTGACCGCGGCGGCGATCGAGCCCAGTGCCTCGGCGAGCGACGCGTTCGCGCCGCCGTGCAGCAGACCGTACGGCTGGCGGTTGCCGTCGACCGGCAGCGTGCCGACCACCCGGTCCGGGCCGACCTCGACCACTTTCAGCCCGATCCGCTGGTTGAACTCGCCCATCATCGCGTTGATCATCTCGACCGAGAAACCGGATATGCCGGTCACCGCCACCTCCTCCGCATGGCCCTGAACAGTGCTGTCGTGGTCTCACCCTAGACTCGGGACGTGCCAGCCAAGTCCGAGATCCGTACCACACCCACGCCCACACCGGAAAGCGTCGCGAACCGGTTGCTGCTGCTGGACGGCCACTCCCTGGCCTACCGGGCGTTCTTCGCGCTGCCGGCGGAGAACTTCCGCACCCAGACCGGGCTGACCACGAACGCCGTGTACGGGTTCACGTCGATGCTGATCAACCTGCTGCGCGACGAGCAGCCCACCCACATCGGGGTGGCGTTCGACCTGTCGCGGCAGACGTTCCGACGGGACATGTACCCGGAGTACAAGGCGAACCGCAGCAGCACGCCGGACGAGTTCCGCGGCCAGGTGTCGCTGATCCAGGACATCCTCGGCGCCCTGGGCATCCCGAGCCTGACCATGGAGAACTACGAGGCGGACGACGTCATCGCCACGCTGACCACGCAGGCCACCGCCGAGGGCTACGACGTGCTGGTCTGCACCGGCGACCGGGACGCCCTGCAACTGGTGAGCGACCAGGTCACCGTGCTCTACCCCCGAAAGGGTGTCTCCGACCTCACCCGGTTCACGCCGGACGCGGTCCAGGCGAAGTACGGCCTGACGCCGGTGCAGTACCCGGACTTCGCCGCCCTGCGCGGCGACCCGTCGGACAACCTGCCCGGCATCCCCGGCGTCGGCGAGAAGACGGCGGCCAAGTGGGTCCGCGACTTCGGTTCGCTCGGCGACCTGGTGGACCGGGTGGATGAGGTGAAGGGCAAGGTCGGCGACGCGCTGCGCGAGCACCTGGCGGCCGTGGTGCAGAACCGGCAGCTCACCGAGCTGGTGAAGACCCTGGCGCTGGGCGTCGAGCCGGCCGAGCTGGCGGTGCGGGCGTGGGACCGGGAGGCGTTGCACAAGCTGTTCGACGACCTGGAGTTCCGGGTGCTGCGCGACCGGCTGTTCGCCACGCTCTCCTCGGCCGAACCCGAGGCCGACGAGGGCTTCGAGGTACGCGGCGGCGTGATCGCGCCCGGTGCGCTCGCGGCATGGCTGGGCGAACACGCCGGCCCCGGCCGGCGGGTCGGGCTCGCGCTGCGGGCGCGCTGGCCGCTGCCGACGGCGATGGCGGCGCCGTCGACGTGCAACAGCTCACCGAGCAGGACGAACAGGCCCTGGCGGCCTGGCTGGCCGACCCTGCGGTCCCGAAGGCGGGCCACGACATGAAGGGCGCGCTGCACGCGCTGCGTGCCCGGGGCTGGCGGCTGGGCGGCCTGACCAGTGACACCGCGTTGGCCGCGTACCTGGCCAAACCGGGCCAGCGCACGTTCGAGCTGGACGATCTGGTCCTGCGCTACCTGCACCGCGAACTGCGCCAGGAGCAGCCGGACGACGGGCAGTTGTCGCTGCTGTCCAGCGAGGAGGAGGACGCCGAGCGCCAGGCCAAGGCGGAGATCCTGCGGGCACGCGCGGTGGCGGAACTGGCCGACGCGCTGGACGGCGAGCTGGCCAAACTGGGCGGCGCCGCGCTGCTCGGTGACCTGGAACTGCCGCTGCTGCACGTGCTGGCGGACGTGGAGGCGGTCGGTATCGCGATGGACACCGAAGTGCTGACCACGCTGGAGGTGCAGTTCGCGAGCCGGGTCAAGCAGGCGGCGCAGGACGCCTACGCGGTGATCGGCAAGGAGATCAACCTCGGCTCGCCCAAGCAGTTGCAGGTGGTGCTGTTCGACGAGCTGGACATGCCGAAGACCAAGCGCACCAAGACCGGTTACACGACGGACGCGGACGCGCTGCAGAGCCTGCACGAGCAGACGGAGCACCCGTTCCTGGCACACCTGCTGGCGCACCGGGACGCGACCCGCCTGAAGACCACAGTGGACGGTCTGCTCAAGTCGATCGGCGACGACGGCCGTATCCACACCACGTTCAACCAGACCATCGCGGCCACCGGCCGGTTGTCGTCGACCGAGCCGAACCTGCAGAACATCCCGGTACGCACCGACGAGGGCCGCCGCATCCGCACGACCTTCGTCGTCGGCGACGGTTACGCGGAGCTGATGACCGCGGACTACAGCCAGATCGAGATGCGGATCATGGCACACCTGTCCGGTGACGAGGCGCTGATCGAGGCGTTCCAGTCCGGCTTCGACTTCCACGCGGCCACCGCGGCCAGGGTGTTCGCCGTCGGCCCCGACGAGGTCACCGGCGCCCAGCGGGCCAAGGTGAAGGCGATGAACTACGGCCTCGCCTACGGCCTTTCGGTCTACGGCCTGTCCCAGCAGTTGCGGATCTCCGCCGACGAGGCCCGCACGCTGATGGACGAGTACTTCAACCGGTTCGGCGGCGTACGCGACTACCTGCACGCCGTGGTGGAGCAGGCGCGTAAGGACGGTTACACGCAGACCATCATGGGCCGCCGCCGGTACCTGCCGGATCTCAACAGCGACAACCGGCAGCACCGGGAAATGGCCGAGCGGATGGCGTTGAACGCGCCGATCCAGGGCAGTGCCGCGGACATCATCAAGGTGGCGATGCTGGGCGTGCACGGCGAGCTGGCCACCAGTGGACTGCGCAGTCGCACGCTGTTGCAGGTGCACGACGAACTCGTGCTGGAGATCGCGAACGGCGAACGGGACGCGGTCGAGACGCTCGTCCGGGCGAAGATGGGCGATGCGTATCGATTGCAGGTGCCGCTTGAGGTATCCGTCGGCTTCGGCCGCTCGTGGGACGACGCGGCCCACTGAAACCGGCGGACTGACTTGACCGATCACGATCGGGTCGTACGCTGGTCATGGTGGGTTTACGGTGGATGTCCGACCGCGGTAGCCGTGCTGTGCGGTCGAGCAGCTATGGAGGTGCCGTCATCCCCGCAACTGGAGGAATAACCGCGAGCCACAATCACACCACCGCGTTCCGCCGCCGTGGCGACGGCACGACCACCAGGCACGCCCTGGTGATCGGCGGCACGGGCATGCTGTCCGCGTGCACGTCGGCCCTGGTCGCCGAGGGCTGGCACGTGGTGTTGCCCAGCCGCCGTTACGCGCCGATCCCCACCACGCCAGGCAATTCCGGTACCGGGCGGGCGCTGTGGGTGGCCGCGGACTGGTCCGACCCGACCGGCCTGGCCAAGCGGGCGAAGCGGGCACTCGGCGGGCCGGTCGAGTTGCTGGTCGCGTGGGTGCACCGGGAGCACCGGGCCGCCGTCCTGCACGAGGTCGCGCCGCTGCTCGCGCCGGGAGCGCCGATCGTGGAGGTGCACGGCAGCGCGGCGGCGGTACTGCTGGACGGCTATCCGGAACCGGTCCTGCCGGACCACCCGACGCAACAGGTGGTGCTGGGATTCGTACCGGTGGGCCGAACCAGCCGACGGCTGTCGCACGAGGAGATCTCGGCCGGGGTGATGGCAGCGGTCGAACGGGCGCTGGCGGGCAAACCGCCGGCGGTGCACCAGGTCGGCGAGCCCCGCCCGTGGTCGACCAGCGGACGGTCCTAGCGGCGTCGGCTGAACACCCGCAACAGCAACGGGCGCATATCGCGGGCCGCGTGGTCGGCGACGACCGCGCGCAGGTCCATCGCGTACCGGGCGGTGCGGCCGGAGCCGAACGCGTTGCCGTAACGCCATCCCGCCGCCGCGCAGAACTCGCGTAGGTCGTGGTCGTTGAAGCCGGTGATGGGCAGGCGCGCCAGCAGGGCCTGCTCGTCGTCCACCAACAGCACCGACTTCGGTGCGGTGAGACGGATCAACGCGACCGTCGATGGCGGGAGGTCGTGGCGCAGGCCGGCGGCGTCGACCAGGGCCGGACCACGGTCGTCCAGGATCAGGCCGCCGTTGTGCCACCAACCGGCGGTCGGCGCCGGGCCGTCCGTGGCCAGCCAGCGGTCCATCCGGCCGGACAGGCCGCGCGGCGCGGTGTCCGCCGCCTGCCGTGGGCGCACCCAGAGCCGGGCCGGTTCGAGGACCAGGTTCTCCGGCGCGTACCGGCGCTCCTCCTCACCCCTGCGGATCGCGCGCAGCCACGCCCAGCCCAGCCCCATCGGCAGTGCGGCGAGAAAGTCGCCCACCGCGAGCGCGACGAGCAGCCACGTCCAGCCGACGCCGGTCAGCGCCAGGACGGCGACCGTCGTGACGACCCCGACCGCCAGAATGCCGGCCCACCCCATCAACCGCTGCGGCGAGCGCGGCGGACGCCTGCGCATCCACTCGATCAGGACCGGCAGCACGATCAGCACCGCGATCCCGGCGATCGCCCACGGCCAGCCGTCCGGCTGCATATCCCAGGTCCCTTCTCAGCGCAGCGCCCAGGCCGGGCGAGTCTCCCATGTGGTCCATAGTGGACGGTAGCCCTGGCGTGACCAGAATACCGAGGACAGCGGGTTGGGCGGGTTGTAGTAGAGGTACGTACCGGTCACGCCCAGCCGCGGCAACTCCCGGTGCGCGGCCGCCATCAGCGTCCGCCCGACGCCGCAGCCGCGCGCGTCAGGCAGCACGGACAGCATGGCCACGTAGCCCCATCGACCGGCCGGCAACGGCGGCCACCCGCGCGCCGGGTCCGACTCGATGACCAGACAGTCGGCCAGGCCGACCGGTTGGCCGTTCCGTTCGGCCAGCAGCACCGGATCGCCCTGATCGATCCGTCGACGCAACGACACCCGCCGGATGTCCAGCGCGTCCGGCCGCATGATCCCGTTGCCGACCGTCACCGAATACGCCATTTCGGCCATTGCCACCCGTACCGCGGCGTCCAGGTCGTCGATCGTGGCTCGCCGGACGGTCACGCCGGCCGGAGCCGAGGTCTGCTCGGCGGCGATGGTACGCACCGCCAGGGCCGCCAACGGCTGGAAGCCGTGGCGCAGCAACGGCATGCTGCCGGCGGTGTCCCGGCTGGGCCAGACGACCAGGCACGCCGAGTCGTCGTCCGGGCGGCCGACGGTGTCCATGTGCCGCCGCCATGCCTGTAGCAGCGCGTCCATCCCGGCGCCCGGGTTCGTCCCGACCAGGGGAAACAGTTGCCAGCACGTCAAAGCAGACCACAGGGTGACCGGCGAGCCGGGCTCGTGCACGGTACGAAGCAGCCGCCCGCGCACCTGGCCGCCGTCCGGAAGTGCCGCCGTCAGCACCGTGACGTCCGTGCCGTCCGGGTTGGGCAAAGCCGGTGGTAGCAGCGTATCCACGGCGGCCCATCGATCGGCCTGGACCGCACGTAGGGCATCGTCGCCGGTCACCATCACAATATCCCCCAGGTAGTGGTCATCGCAGCGCCCAGGCCGGCCGGGTCTCCCAGATAGTCCACAGTGGACGGTAGCCCTGGCGTGGCCAGAACACCGAGGACAGCGGGTTGGGCGGGTTGTAGTAAAGGTACGTACCCGTCACGCCGGCCCGGTACAACTCCTGGTGTACGCGAGCCATCAGTGTCCGGCCGACACCGGCGCCACGGGCACCGGGCAGCACCGAAACGGCGTTGACGTAACCCCAGCGGCCGGTCGGCACCGGGAAGCGGTGGCGGGCGCCCGGGTTCGAGTCGGTCACCCAGCATTCCGCGAGACCGATGGCCACGCCGTCGCGCTCCACCAGCCACACCGGGTCGCTGTTGCCGATCCGGTAACGCAGCGCGCTGCGCTTGATGTCCGCGGCGTCCGGTCGCACGATCGCGCCGCCGACCATCGACGAGTAGGACATCTCGGCGAGCGCGAGTTGCACCGCGATCTCGACATCGCCGGTCGTGGCCTTGCGAATCACGAGACCGTCCGGCGGTTCCGATGCCACGACGGTGCTTGCCGGGCGCCGGACCGCCTGTACCGACAGCGGAACGAAACCGTGCCGCAGCAGCACATCGCTGCCCGCCGCGTCCCGGCTGGGCCGCCCGGCCCGTGCACGGTCCGCGTGAGCACGCCGCCGACCCGCCGGCCGGACGGCAGCGCGACGGACAGCGGTTCACCCGCCGGCTCGGCGGCGGTCGAGACCAGGAGCGGATCAAGGCGCGCGAATCGCGCGTCCTGTGCCTCGCGCAAAGCGCTCAACCTAACCCCGCTCACAGCAGAAGATCGCTGTTCCGGGGAACAGCCTGCCGCGCAGCGGGCTCCACTGGCCCCACTCCCTGTCGTGTCCGTCCGGCCATTCCGGCTCGATCAGGTCGGTCAGCACCATGCCGGCCGCCCGGATCTGCCGGACGAAGTCGCCGAGTGTCCGATGGTGCTCCACGTAGGTGGCCCGGCCGTCCTCGTCCACTTCGAGATACGGCGTCCGGTCGAAATAGGACTGCGCGACGGTCAACCCGCCTTC
>WNGL01009671.1_pt1 | contig 16304 bp, 13 predicted proteins | sample 5400591 | NCBI WGS metagenome assembly WNGL01 (sample SAMN13153377, study PRJNA577476) | soil metagenome | isolation source: 80 cm soil or saprolite under Garry oak tree replicate 1 | place: USA:California | collected 2016-06-15
TTTTCTGGTGCAGGGAACCCTCTACCCGGATGTGATCGAGTCGTTCTCACCGCGGGGCGGGCCGTCGGTAACGATCAAGACACACCACAACGTCGGTGGGCTCAAGCCGGAAATGAAGTTCAAGCTGATCGAGCCGCTGCGTGAGCTGTTCAAGGACGAAGTTCGGCAGGTAGGGCGCGAGCTCGGGCTTCCCGAAGAAATGGTTGCCAGGCATCCATTCCCCGGGCCCGGCCTGGCCATTCGCGTTCTCAGCGATGTCACGAAGGAAAAGCTCGATCTGCTGCGCGCTGCCGACGCCATTTATCTCGAGGAGATCCGAGAGGCGGGCCTGTACGACGAGATCTGGCAGGCGTTCTCGGTGCTGCTCCCGGTTCGAAGCGTCGGAGTGATGGGCGACGAGAGAACCTACGACAACGTGCTCGGCCTTCGCGCTGTGACCAGCACCGACGGGATGACCGCTGACTGGTACCCATTTCCGCACGACGTGCTCGCGCGAATATCGAGCCGAATCATCAACCAGATCAACGGGATCAACCGGGTCGTTTACGACGTCAGCTCGAAACCGCCGGCTACCATCGAGTGGGAATAAACTGGAATCGGGTACACTTAGAAGTGACGCGTTGCGGGTTGCCGGAAGCACAGTTGCCTGTTCCCGGTTAACAACGGTGCGAACTTTTCCGGGTGGCGTCTACGGCACAATCAACTGCACTTGCTTTTCCCATTGACGGCGGGGCGACAAGTTCGCACCGCAGTTCACCGGCAACCGGGAACGATGCTACCGGCAACCCGGAACGCGTTACCTCTAGGCGGCGCTAGAGATTTTTTTCCTGAAGAAGCTGCATAAACTCCCGCGGCTCCTTGAGCTTCAGCAGCCTTTCCGGCACGTCTGGCTCTTTGCTGAACTGCGCGATCTTGCCGAGCACCGGCAGGTACTGGTTGGAAACTTCGAGCGGCGGGGCGACGATTAGGAAGAAGAAGTTCACCGGCTTGTCGTCGATCGCCTTGAAGTCGACACCCGCGCTCTTCCGTCCGAACGCAACGCGAAGTTTCGAGACGACGAGGGAGCGGCAGTGGGGAATCGCGATCGCGCGGCCGATTCCTGTCGAACCGAGATTCTCGCGTCGCTTCAACATCTTGAACAGCATCCCTTCCGATTTGTCGTCGAGGCCGAGGAGATCAATCAGCTCCTTGAGGATCTCGTCGGTTCCCTCGAGCTCCAGCTTGATCGCGTCTTCAGAAAAAAAATCGCGTAGTTCCATCAGCTCCTCAATATTGCCAGTTTGTGCGCGCGAAGGACGGAAGTTACGCGTGACCAGTGCGGGAGTCAAACTACGATGTTGCAAGCACTTGGGTGTCTCGCTTAGGTTGTACTATGATGCGATTTCCGTTCGCTGTCCGTGAGGACACGCCGCTCTATCTCGCACCGATGGCTGGTGTGTCGGAGTCTCCGTTTCGGAGGCTGTGCCGCCGGTTTGGCGCTGATGTCGTGGTCACCGAATTTCTGTCGGCAGAAGGAATTCGCCGCGAGAACGCGGCGACGCTCGACAAGCTGCGCTTTGGCGAGGATGAACGCCCGATCGGCGTCCAAATATTTGGCGCTGACCCCGTCGCGATGGGTGAGGCCGCTCGACTCGTGACCGATGTGTTCGAGCCCGAATTCATCGACATCAATTTCGGCTGTCCGGTAAAAAAGGTCGTCAGGCGCAACGGCGGGTCGGGCTGCCTCAAGGATCTTTCACTCGTCGACTCGGTGATCCGGTCTGTAGCATCGGGCACTCACTTGCCCGTAACGGTGAAGATTCGTAGCGGCTGGAGCGAGGAGACGCGTGATCCGGTCCAAATCGGGCTCCGATGCCAGGACGCCGGAGCAAAAGCGCTTGCGTTGCATCCTCGGACGCGGACGCAGATGTTCAGCGGCGATGCGCGATGGGAGGAGATCGCGGCCGTTACAGACGCTTTGGAGATTCCTGTGATCGGCAACGGCGACATCAAGACTGCCGAAGATGCCGTCCGCATGCAGCGGGCGACGGGATGCGCAGCGATCATGATCGCGCGCGGATCGTTCGGTCAGCCGTGGATCTTCGACCAGACTCGCGCGTTGCTGGAAGGGAAACCCAAACCCGATGCCCCGCGGATCGAGCGCCGGTTCGAGATCGCGCTCGAGCACGCGCGGATGGCCGAAGCCTATGAAGCCGACCCACACGGCGCCGCCATCGAGTTCAGGAAGCACCTTGGCTGGTACGTAAAGGGCGTTCCTGGCTCGGCGGAACTGAGGCGAAAGCTGCACTCAGTAGTGAGCTTGGGCGAAGTCGAGGACGTCTTCGCGTCGTATCTCGCCAGCCCACGCTCCGACGAGGCAGCAGCGTTCGAGACATCATCAGTAGCCGCCTGAATTGCCGTCTGCCAACACCAGGTATACCAGAGGTTTAGCGCATCCGCTTCAACTACTTTCATAAGTCTAAATTTGTTGACTTCGGAGTCTCGACGGACTATACTTGTTGAACGGGGGCGACTGGCTTCGACGGGGTTAGTGAAGCTGTGGCCGCGTGCCCAGGTCCTCGGATCCTGGTAAAACCTCTGGGAATATTTTCAAACGCCAACAACAACTTGGCCCTGGCTGCTTAACTCTTCGGAGTTACTGCACCTGCCCTTAGAGAAGCCCTCCTGAGGCGGCTTTAAGGGTATCGAAAATTCGGGATAGTCGGCTGCTGCGTCTTCCGGTAGTCGGCGAAATCAAGAAAGACTTGTCCAGAAGTGGGCTGTCCACTGGCCAGCGGCTGGAGACCTCAATCGGTGGAATACGCACGTAGACGCTGTGGTCGATCTTGTCTCGGACCGGGGTTCGAATCCCCGCGCCTCCATCACCAAAGGAAAGGGCTGACGCGTGTCAGCCCTTTTTGTTTCCGGTCGAGACAAAGGTCGACGAGACAGTCAGCTGCAACCGAAAACTTGCTGGTTGCAGTTGCTGTTATGTCCTATCGCCGTACTCTCGAGAACTGGAATCCGATCTGCACTACGTCGACAATCGGCTTGCCATCGGAGCCACCAGTGCGAGCGGGCTCGAACCGCATAGCCGGGATCACTTTGCGGACGGCAGCTGTCAGCAGTGGGTTCGGAGAGTTCACCACTGCAAACGTCGACATCACCGGCGCCCCGTCCGTATCTACGTTGAAGCGCACCCGCACCTCACCCTCAACGTCGGCGACCTGATCGGGAACGCGAGGGGTGGGCAGCTCGCCGATAAGTCGCGCGCGTTGAGGGCCGCTCGATTGTTCCGGGTAATCGAAGCTCGAACGCTGGGCTCCGAACCCGGTGGTCGATGGCTGCATTGCCAAGGGGTCGCCGAGTCGTGAGCCAGGCGCTGCGGCCGTCGCGGCCACTGAATCCAGTCGTGACATCACCCCGTTTGAAAGCGTGGGTATCGAGAGCTTCTTGCTTTCGGTTTTTGTCTCAGCGGCTTTCTTGGGCGGATTTTTTTCTTCCACAACCCGGGGGCGCGATGAAACCACTTTGGAAGCAGTATTTGCCGCAGCGGATCCGGGTAGGCTCGCCAACTCGCGCGTTGCCGCTGCAAGCTGGCGAGCAGAATTTGTCTCGTCGATGTTCGCGGAAACTGGATCGCGAGCAGGCGTTGCGCCAATGCTCGCGACCTGATCTACTTCGCCCCATGCGTGCGACCCGGTTGCGAGCGCGAGTGAAAGAAGCGAGATCACTACCACCACCACTCCGGCTATTACCTCTCGCTTCCCGAGGAAGGCGATCACTGACTCAAAGATGGCCGCGGTCCGCTCGGCGAGGCCCGGACTGTCGTAGGGCCGCTCGAGCTCTTCACGAATGCTCTCGAGCGCCTCGCGAAACGGCACCGCGCCTTCGTCCTGGGAAGGCAGGGGTGTCAGATCCAGAGCCGGTGCGAGAGGGAGGGGCACAGCGACCTCCTCTTTCACCGGCGCGTCGTCGAGGGTCGGAGGTGCGTCGGTGAATCCGTGTTGAATCTTGACCCTGGTTTGTCTGCTGATTGGCAAGTTGGGGGTCGGAACCGACGCGCTTTTCTCGCGAGGACCTTCCAGTGTGGGGGAAGCGGATAGCGCAAGCTGCTCACCGGAGAGCAACCGATATCTCTCCGGGGTGGACACAGTCGGGAGCTCAGTTTGCGGTTCGAGCGAATTGTCGGACGCCTGGAGCTGGAGATCGGCGATCCGTTCGCGGGAGGTTCGAAGGCTCGAATGCCCGCTGCCGAGCGTGCGTTCCCGGATCGTTTGCGCCCGCTGAAACGCTGAGAGCGCTTCCGTGATGTTCCCCCGGGCGGCGCAGGCATCTCCCAAATGCTCGAGCGCTGTAGCGATGGCGAAGTGATTCGGCGCCAGAGTACGCTCGCGAATGTCCAGCACCCGGCGCCACAGCTGTTCGGCCGATTCGTGCCGGCCAAGCGACTGCCGGACGCTTGCCAGACTCGCCAAAACCGTGGCCACCTCCGGATGCTCTTCACCCTTGCTTCGCTTCATGTCGAGCAGACGCAGGAGAAGTGGCTCGGCGGCGGCGTGCGCTGACTGCTTGAGGTAGAGGCGCGTCAGGTCATTGAGCAGCAGGATCAAATCGGGATGGTCGGGACCAAGGCTGCGGTCGCCGACCTCGAGAGCCTTGCGAAAAAACTCGGTGGCTTCCGCCTCGTTCCCTGTCTCCAGCTTCAGGGTGCCGAGCTTGATCAATGACGCCAGGTCTTGTGCCGAGGCGTCGCGTCCAGCACCGGGCGTGCCCGCCCGGTGCGGTCGATCCGCGAATCCGCGGTCGCCCGCACCGTTGGCGAGGGGGGAATACCCCGTCGTATCAATGCTACGGTCGAAGCCGATTCCAGAGTCGGCCATACACTCGATCCTCCAACGGTCATCCTTCTCAACGGCTGGAACGACTTCCGTTCTTGCCAGAAGTGGCGCGTTGACCGCGTCGTTGCGCCGTCCAATGCGGGGGCAAGTCGGGGACCATATGTAGTCTGCGCCTTTACGCAGGTCGAGAGGTGGGGAAGGTGAGTGATGGACGCAACACTGCGCGATAACGTTGCGTCGGTGCAACAGTCCCTACTTGCGCGCCTCCGGACCGGCGGCCTTTCCCCTCGAGCGCGGAACGTTTTCTTCGTCGGCGGGGTCCCACGTCGGACCGCATTTGAGAACGCGTCTGGCTATCCTGAGCCATTCCGCGACCTGGCTGTCGTTGGCGCTCATCCAGTTTACCGGAACCGGAGCGAGACGTCGTTTCTCACCGTTGCTGGCGAAACACAGCCAGCCCGCGCTGTACTCAGAGGCCACCGCTCCGCGGCTTCCCAGATTGGTACGCCTGTCGCCCAGCACCCGCTGCTCGATGAGATGCACCGCGTTTTCAAAGCCGGTGTTTTTTGCGGTCTGCAGCTGCAAGTGAATTCCTGCGAAGTTTACAAACTATTGAACGCAAAACATAAACCACCAACGGGCGCTAGCGGACTGCGCGTTTCGACCTTTGTTCGGCACTGTCCTCGTCGGGCACCTTCGCATCCACGAGGCTCGTTTCCCCCGGTTTTTTCGACTCCCACGCGACGCTGAGTGTGCCGTCATTTTCCATTACCACCGCGTCAACGTCTTCGACACGCGTGACACCCGTCGCGCGAATTGCTGCTCGCACCTCTTCCTCAGTGACGTGCTCCTTCTTCAACGCGCTGGGAAGAAATCTCCCGTGTGACAGCAAGAGTGTTGGCTCGCCGTTGATGATACGCTCGGCCGTTCGCGATCGGGCGGCGACCGCAGCAAGCAACATCTGGATAATGATCAGCGTTGCCAGCGCCGCGATTCCTTCGACTAGCGTTACATCCTTCGAAGTGATCGTCGCTGCGAACACCGAGCCAACCGCCACAACGAAAACGAAATCAAAGAAGTTCAGCTTCGAGAGGGTTCGCTTCCCCGACACACGCAACATCGTGAAGAGCGCGGCGAAGCCGATCACCGATAGCGTGATCGATCGACCGACGTTGTACCAGCTCTCAAAAAAGAACGGCGGATGAGTAATCATTCACCCTATTCCTGGTCGCATCGAAAGTCGTGAACACCAATTCGATCCAGGTGTAGCCACAGCAGGGATCGCGCCGCCTGTCTTATATTTGAGGACAAATGCACAACCTCGCGTACGCGTTTTTGCTGCCGTTGGTGGCAGCGAGCAGTGTCGAGTCGTCGTCCTCCGCGAACAGCACAACCCGATGGTTGGGCCGGTTCGCGACAACGAGGGAGGCACTGTCCCTACGGCCAGTGCGCTGGAGCGTCGTGGGTGGTCGTGCGCCGCGTGACGTCGTGTCGGGACGAACAGTGCCGATCACTTTGCAGGCGGATATCGCTAAAGGCTGGCATATCTATTCTCTGACCCAGAAGCCTGGCGGACCGATCGGGCTGCGCCTCGAGCTGCTCGGTGCTGCCGACGTGCTAGTCCGCGGTGTAATCGACGCGCCGAAACCCGAGCGAATCTTCGACAAAAACTTCGGGATAGAGACCGAGCTTTACTCGGGCAGCCCGCAGTTCACCATTCCGGTCGGCGTACCGGGACGCTCGCTTGCGGGCGTACGCAGGTTTCAAATCGCCGCGCGCTACCAGGTTTGCAGCGACAAAGTTTGTTTGCCACCGCGCACGGACAAACTGGACGTAGCGCTTCGCATAGCGCGACGGAAATGAGCTCCTCATTTCTCTGGCTGGCGGTGAGCACCGGCCTCCTCTCGCTGCTCACACCTTGCGTTTTCCCGATGGTCCCCGTGACCATCGCCTACTTCTCGCGGCCACAGGATCGCGGATCATCAGCAGTCCGCAGAGCAATTCTTTTCGGACTGGGAATAGTTTGCACGTTTACTCTTCTGGGGTTGGTGCTGGCGGCGATTTTCGGCGCGGCCGGGCTCAATCGGTTCGCCGCTGACCCGCGGGTGAATCTCAGCCTCGCCGCTCTCTTTCTTCTCTTCGCGGCAAACTTGTTCGGTTGGCTCGAGCTGCGGATTCCGTGGCGTGTTCTCAACGCGGTCGACCGTTCCGCGCGTGAAGCATCTCCGGGAAGCTCCGTCGGCGCACTGATCATGGGAGCGACTTTCACATTGACGTCGGTTACGTGCACGGCGCCTTTCGTCGGAACGTTGCTGGTGCTGGCAGCTCAGGGTTCGTGGATGACTCCCGTGATTGGGATGCTCGTTTACTCGAGTGCGTTTGCTCTGCCTTTTGTTGTCCTCGCGTTCGCACCGCGCTTCGTTGCCAGATTGCCGCGTGCGGGTGAGTGGATTGATGCGCTTCGTGTGGTGATCGGCTTTCTGGAAGTCGGGGCGGCGGTCAAGTTCGTTTCGAATGCCGACCTCGTGCTGGGTTGGGGAATTTTCACACGTACAGTCGTCCTGGCCGCATGGGTACTCCTCGCGATCGCCGGGGCGCTTTATCTCGGCCGCGATCTGCGAGCGAGGTACCAGCGCCGCGAATTGCGTCCGTCGGGAATTGTCCCAGTAGCAGTTGCGCTTGCCGTCGCGTTTTGGCTTGGATCGGGTCTGACCGGCAGGACGCTTCCCCAGATCGAAGCGTTTTTGCCGCCAGCAACTCCGCCGCAATCGCTCGCGTCAATTGGCAGTGCGATGCCGGACTGGATGCTTAACGACTACAGCGGCGCGCTGAAAGTCGCGCGAACGTCAGGCAAATTCGTCTTCATCGACTTCACGGGCTACACCTGCACCAATTGCCGCTGGATGGAAGCCAACATCTTCAACCGTCCCGACGTGAGTGCGGAGCTGCGCCAATTCGTGCTCGCGCGCCTATACACTGATGGGAACGGAGATATCTACGAGCGACAGCAGGCGTTTCAGGAACGAACTTTCGGAACCGTCGCGCTTCCTCTCTACGCAGTCGTTGATGCCGACGGCAAAGTCCGAGCAACGTTCACGGGTCTGACGCGCAATCCCGCTGAATTCGTTGCCTTCCTTCAGCGCGCACGCGTGAAGACAGTCGCCGTTCTGTCGCGGATCTAAGGATTCTTTGGCACCGGAGCGACTCCGGCCTTTTTTGCGCGCTCGAGAACTTCTTCCGCGGTGGAAAGCGGTCCGTGGTGTGCCGCCTTCTCCTCTTCGATTTTCTTCGCGACTGCTTCGGTCTCCTTATCCTTCTTCCCGCGCCGGAAGATGAATTCCGGAGCGAGAACCACGCCTAGCAGCGTCAGGGGAAGAATCTGCAAAGTTTGAATCAGTAGCGACACGGCGATTGCGTCGTTGCGTAGCACCCCGAACTGCTCCGCCATCAAGGCATATACGAACTGGAAAAAACCAACGTTGCCCGGCGTGGCCCTGATGATCAGCCCGACGTTGATGCCGAGCAGACAGGCGAGACTTCCGGCGAGGGGAATCGAGACGTGCGCAGCATCGGCCGCGAGCTCGAACGTCCACAGCTGACACGCCCACGCTCCAAGTGACAAAATAGTCGCAGCTAGAAATCTGGGGCCGGTCGCCAGACGTCCGGCTGTCTGGCCGAAGCTGTGGAAATAGGCACGCACTCTTCCCCATACCGTGCGTGGTCTGGCGCGCCGCTCGGGTACGTGCTCGGGTTTGATGTGTCTGGTCGCGTAAACAAAGAACACGAGAAGCAGGACGATCACAGCCAATAAAATTTCGGCCGGCACTTTCCACCGCTCGAACTGCGGCGGAAGTTGAAACGCGAGCACGCCGAAAACCAGCAGGATCACGAACCCGATTGGATCGAATAGCTTCTCGAGCGCCATCGAGGCTAGCACGGTCGAACTGGAAACGCCGCTCACTCTCGACACGAATACGACGCGCGCCGCATCGCCGCCGCTCGCGACGAGGACATTATTGAGGCCGGCGCCGGCAACCGTCGCGCGGATCGCGAGCCAGAGTGATCTGATGCCGATCGGACGGAGAAACAGCCACCACCGAACGCCCTTGATGAGTACCGAGAGCATGTTCACACCGATTGCCGCCGCCAGTAGTGGCAGCGATGCGTGGCGCATCGAGCTGCCCGCGGCGTGCCAATCGATCGTTCGAGCGAAGAGTATGAGGAAGAAGAGGATCGCGGCGGAGATCGCCCAGCGAATCCCTTTCTTCAGCTTCGGACTCATTCAGTGGGAAGAGTCGCGAACTCGTAGCCTTGTGTTTTCAGGCCGTCGATGATATGGGGAAGTGCGGCCGCGGTTTGAGTCCGGTCGCCATCAGGATTGTAACCGTCACCATCGTGCAACAGCACGATCGAGCCAGGAGAGACGCCTTCCAGCGTTCGTCGCACTATCTCGGCAACTCCCGGCCGATCACTGTCCCAGACGCCGAGCGACCATCCGACGGTGCGCTCGCCGTACGAGCTGGCAATGGGAGTAGTCCAGGGGCTGCGAAAACCATGCGGAGCGCGGAAGTAGCGAGGTGCGGGAGCGCCGGCGCGCTTGATCGCTCTGATTCCGAGACGGATGTCACGACTCACATAGAAAGGACTCTTGAACTGCAGCTTTCGGTGGAAGTAGCCGTGATTCCCGAGCTGGTGACCCTCGTGCGAGATTCGCCTCACGAGCTCTGGCCAGCGCTCCGCGTGACTTCCCAGCACGAAGAAAGTCGCTCGCACTCCTTTCTCGGCGAGCGTGTCGAGTATGAGCGGCGTTGCGTCAGGATTCGGTCCGTCATCGAACGTCAATGCCACGACTTTTCGATTGCTTGGAATTCTTCCCAGTGCGGGACCAAAGAGCGGGCTGTTGCGGTGGAACGCACCGTGTACCGCTCCGCCGATGACTGACACTCCCAATGCCGCAAATCCGATCATTCGTGCGTTGCTCGCCCGAGTACCGCCGTATAAATGTCCAGCACCGCCTCGGTGACCCTGGACCAGGAGTATTGCTCAGCCTCCTGCCGGCCACGCTTTCCGAGTCTGGCCCTCAACGTCTCGTCGTCCAGAAGTCGAACCAGAGCGTCGGCGAGAGCATCTCTATCCCCACAATGCACCATTAGTGCCTCTCGCTCGTGCCTCACGACGTCTCGGAATCCATAGATGTCGGAGCAGACGACTGGCGTCTCGCACGCCATCGACTCGAGAAGAGTGATTCCGAATGACGCCTTGGTGGTAGGGCAAGCGTACATCGCGCTGTGCGCATAGTACCCAGGCCTTTCGCCGAGCACTGAGCCAACGAACGTGATGTCGGGATCGCCACCAGCAGCCCGGTAGTAGTGCTTGCGGAGCGGACCATCGCCTACCACGACCAACTGCGCTTCGCGACTCCTGCAGCGGATTTTCTTGAACGACTCTATGAGCGTGGTGAGGCCGTTGCGCGGATCGAATCTGCCGAGGAATAGGATAACTGGAACGTCAGTGCGCAGAGCGGCGGGGCGGGGAACGTGAGGATTGAATACGTCGATGTCGATTCCATTCGGGACGATCGTCCAGTTCCCCTCGAAGTATCGATTGAGCGCGATGGTAGTCGAGTGCGACACGGCAATCGCGGCATGAAGCTCGTCGAGCCGTTTCTGGAAGTACCGTTTCCCGACTGCATAGAAGAACGAGCGATCGAAATAAGTGTGGAAGGTGCCGACGACCGGACAGTTCGCTTCCTCTATCGCCAGAACGGGCAGAACCGGACTCAGTGGCGAGTGAACGTGAATGATGTCGTACTGGCCGAGGCTGAATACCCGACGCAGGTCTTTCCTCAGCTCGAGGCCCCACGTAAATCGCGCCTGCGATCCGTTCGCGTACACGGGTTGGCTTTTGCCGATGCGAATTACGTGCATCTCTGGCCGCGCGCCCGGAATCTTGGAGGTGATGATGTCGACCTGGTGCCCATACCGTCGCGCTTCCCGCGCGAAAAAGTGCACGTGCTCGCAGATGCCGCCGAGATGCGGGTAGTAGTATTCGGTGACGAGGGCGATCCTCAGCGGGCGCGAGTGCTGGATGTGCGCCATTGGGAGTGATCCCGCAGGCATCAGCTCCATGCGGCGGGAGTGTACGAGTCTACGCGTTAAGAGCGGCATGTGCGGCGGCTAAGCGCGCGATTGGAACTCTGAAAGGTGAGCACGACACATAATCCAACCCCAGGGAATGACAGAAAGAAATGGAGCGCGGCTCCCCGCCGTGCTCCCCGCAGATGCCAACCTTCAACTTGGGACGAACTCGACGTCCATCCTCAACAGCAATCCTTACGAGTCTCCCCACTCCTTCGGTGTCAAGAACTTGAAATGGATCGTCTGCTAAAATACCCCGTTCAATGTAAGAAGGAAGGAAGCGGCCCGCATCATCGCGGCTCAGACCGAGCGTAGTCTGTGTCAGATCATTTGTTCCGAACGAAAAGAACTCTGCAGACTGCGCAATCTGTGCCGCGGTGAGCGCAGCGCGCGGAAGCTCGATCATTGTACCTATCAGATAGGAGATTTTCTCGCCCATGCCGCCGAGGACACGGTTGGCAACGTCCTCGATAACCGCGCGCTGATTGTCGAATTCTTTGACGGTAGAGACAAGGGGAATCATGATCTCCGGCTTCACTACGATGCCGCGTCGCATTGCACGTACTGCCGCCTCGAGAATTGCGCGCCCCTGCATCTCTGTAATCTCCGGGTAAGAAATCCCGAGCCGGCAGCCGCGGTGACCGAGCATCGGATTTGTCTCGCGGAGAGACTCGATGATTCGATTGAGATCGGCACGCGGGATGTCGAGAGTGCGGGCAAGCAGCTTCGTTTCTTCTCCGCCATGGGGAAGGAATTCGTGCAGGGGTGGATCGAGCAGACGTATGGTAACTGGCAGCCCGTCCATTGCCTCAAAGATTCCCTCGAAGTCGGCGCGCTGCATCGGAAGCAGCTTGTTGAGCGCGCGTCTACGACCGCCCTCCTCGCGCGCCACGATCATCTCGCGCATTGCAGTGATCCGGTCGCCCTCGAAGAACATGTGCTCCGTTCTGCACAACCCAATTCCTTCTGCGCCAAAGCTTCGTGCGATGCGCGCGTCACGCGGAGTGTCGGCGTTCGCGCGAACGCGAAGCCTGCGCACCTCGTCTGCCCAGCCGAGCAGCTCGGAATACGATTGGTAAAGCGGCGCCTGTGAGGGTGACATTGTGCCACTCGTCACACGCACGACTTCGCTCGGAATCGTCGATAAATCGCCGGCAAACACGCGACCGGTGGCGCCGTCGAGCGTCAGCCAGTCGCCTTCCGCGATCACGGTCCCGTTGACGTTGAAGCTGCGGTGCTCCAAATCGACCTCGAGCTCCTTGCATCCGACGACAGCACATTTTCCCATCCCCCGCGCAACCACGGCAGCGTGACTCGTCATGCCGCCACGCGCGGTGAGAACGGCGCGTGCCGCGACGATTCCGTGGAAATCTTCCGGAGTAGTTTCGTCGCGAACGAGAATCACGCTCTCTCCCGCATGCGCCCGTTGCTCGGCTGTATCCGGATCGAACACCGCGCGTCCGCTCGCGGCGCCCGGGCTCGCCGGAAGGCCGAGACAAAGAGGCGTCGCCCGAATCGATGGGTCGATTATCGGATGCAGCAGCTGGTCGAGTTGCCCGGCTGGCACTCGCCGCACCGCTTCGATTTTGTCGATGAGTCCTTCACTCACCATGTCACGCGCAATGCGCACCGCGGCGGCGGCAGTCCGTTTACCGGTGCGCGTCTGCAGCAGAAACAGCTTGCCACGCTCTACCGTGAATTCGAGGTCCTGCATGTCACGGTAATGCTGCTCGAGCCGCTCCTGAGTATCGATTAGCTCCTTGTAGGCAGTGGGCAGTCGCTCCGCCATCTCTTCGATGTCAAGCGGCGTACGGATACCGGCGACGACATCCTCACCTTGTGCGTTGACGAGAAACTCGCCGTAGAAGCGTTTCTCCCCTGTCGATGGATCGCGAGTGAATGCCACACCCGTTCCGGAATCGTCGCTGAGATTGCCAAAAACCATCGCCACGACGCTGACCGCGGTCCCGAGGTCTTCGGGGATGTTGTTGACGCGCCGGTAGTCTTTCGCTTTTTTCTGCATCCACGATTTCCATACAGCCTCGATCGCGCCCCAGAGTTGCACGAGGGGATCTCGCGGGAAATCCGCACCGGTGCGATTCCTGACCAGCGCCTTGTACTCTTCGACCAGATTTCTCAGGTCGTTTTCTCCGAGATCTGCGTCCGTCGCAGCGCCAGCCGTCATGCGCTTCGCCTTCAACAGGTGGTCGAAGTCGCTGTTGGGGACGCTGAGTACGACGTTGGAGTACATCTGGATGAAACGACGGAATGAATCGTAGGCGAACCGCGCGTTCTGACTCTGCTCAGCGAGCGCGACTACGGCGCGATCGTTCAGGCCAAGGTTGAGAATCGTTTCCATCATCCCGGGCATCGAAACCGGCGCGCCGGATCTTACAGAGACGAGAAGCGGATTCTTCGGATCACCGAGCTTCTTCCCGGTCTCCTTCTCCAATCGGGCGACGTTTCCCTCGACCTCGGCGCGGAGCTTGTCGGAGTATTTGCCGCTACTCAGGTATTCGATGCACTCGCTGCAGGCGATGGTAAATCCGGCCGGCACCGGCACTCCGAGATTTGTCATCTCGGCGAGGTTCGCGCCTTTTCCGCCGAGGACGCTCGTCAGGTCGCGCGCCCCCTCGGCGGACCCGTTACCGAAAAAAAAGACCGACTGTGCCACCGAGGTTAGCAGCCGCAGCCGAAGCGGAGCTTCTCCGGGTCGGCAGGTGGTGGCGTCGGATAGTCGCCGGAGAAACAGGCGTGACAAAAACCCGTCGGGCCGCCAGGGACTGATTCGAGCATGCCGTCGAGCGTGAGGTAGCCGAGTGAATCAGCGCCGACCTCCTGCGTGATCTCGTCGATGGACATGTTCGCCGCGATCAGCTCCTCACGGGTCGGCGTATCGATGCCATAGTAGCACGGGCCAGTAACCGGCGACGAGCTGACACGCAGATGCACCTCTCTCGCGCCCGCGGCGCGAACCATGTTGACCAGGCCGCGCGTAGTCGTGCCGCGAACAATCGAATCATCGACCATCACGACGCTTTTGTCACGAAGGACTTCGCGAACGGCATTGTATTTCACTTTCACTTTCGCGTCGCGACCAGCTTGCGTTGGCTGGAGGAATGTTCGGCCGACATAGTGATTCCGAATCAGCGCGAGCTCGAGAGGTAGTCCCGATTCTTCGGCAAACCCGAGTGCCGCGGAATTCGAGGAATCCGGCACGCTGAAAACGAGATCCGCGGTCGGGGCGGGGAAGTCACGCGCCAGTCTCCGACCCAGTTCTCGACGAGCCCGGTCCACTGATCCGCCAAATACCTGGCTGTCCGGACGCGAGAAATAGACGTATTCAAAGACGCACTTTCTCGCTTCCTGTTTTTCGAGCGGAAAGATGGAGCGCATTCCACCGCCATCGACGGCGATTATTTCGCCGCGCTCGACCTCGCGCTCGAGAGTCGCACCAAGGAGATCGAGCGCACAGCTCTCGGAGGCAAAGATGGTGGCGTCGCCGAGCTTTCCCACTACGAGAGGCCGCCAGCCGCGCGGGTCGCGCGCTGCGAGAAGCGTGTTCCCCACAATCACCACGAGACAATAGGCGCCCTGCACTCCCGTGAGCGCATCGGCAAGCCGGTGCTCGGGATTCTCCGCAGGCGAACGAGCCATCCGATGCACCAGAACTTCGGAATCCATCGTCGAGGTGAAGATCGAGCCGGCATCTTCGAGCTCGCGGCGCAGCTCGCTCGCATTGATAAGGTTTCCGTTATGAGCGAGACCAATGTGACCATCACGAAATCTCGCCAGGACCGGCTGTGCATTCTCGATCGTAGAAGAACCCGCAGTGCTATAGCGAGTGTGCCCAATTGCGATGTCTCAGCGCAGGCTTTGCACGTCCGGCGGACCAAATCCCTCGGATACGAGCCCCATTCGCTTGATCGCTCGTGCTCCCAGCTCACGATCGACGGCGACGATGCCCGAGGATTCCTGCCCGCGGTGCTGCAGCGAGTAAAGGCCGAGGTGGGTCATCGCCGCGGCGTGGTCGTTACCGTAGATGCCGAAGATCCCGCACATATCAGTGGGCCGCCACGGGAGCCAACTCGTCGAATGTGGTGTGCTCCGGAGTGCGCGCCATGATCGTTGGAATCGTCGAATGGTACGCCAGGCGAAGCCGTGACAATGGGCTTCGCATCGATCTCCTGGGGAGTGTGATCTCGAGAGATTCGGAGTGTCGATGCACTAGTCCAATCTGGGCGCACGGAACACCCATCCTTTCAGCAATCTCGAGTACGCGCTCCGGCGCCGAGGTCGATACCACGATGCGTCCCTGGGATTCTCCAAACAGAATTGCGCGATCGGAAAAAGAGGAATAATTCGAAAGATCGATCTCGGCACCGCTCTCGCAATCCCGATTCGCGATGCAGCATTCCGCCAGGGCGACAGCAAGCCCGCCGTCGCTGCAGTCGTGCGCCGAGCTCACAACACCCGATCGGATCGCTTCCAGCAACGCGTCGATGACTGCTTTCTCGCGACCGACATCGCAGTGCGGTGGTGCTCCGATCACTTCGCCGTGTATGGTGGCGAGATACTCGCTTCCGCCAAGTTCGCCGCCCATTTCGCCGAGGAGAAGAACTGCATCGTCGTCTCGCTGGAAGGTGGCGCGCGTGATGTGGGAGAGATCGTCGATCAGACCTACCATTCCGATTACCGGCGTTGGGTACACTGCGCCGGAAGGGCTTTCATTGTAGAGAGACACGTTTCCGCCGGTGACTGGTGTGCCGAGCGCACGACAAGCCTCCGCCATCCCCGCGACCGCTTCCCTGAACTGATAGAAAACTTCCGGGCGAGTTGGATTGCCGAAATTGAGACAATTGGTGATTGCCATTGGTCGCGCGCCCGTGCATGCAACATTGCGAGCTGCTTCGGCGACAGCGATCCGTCCGCCGACCCGAGGATCGAGATATACGTAGCGTCCGTTCCCATCGGTCTTCACGGCAATTGCCTTGTTCGTTCCACGCACGCGTAGCACGGCGGCATCACCGCCGGGCCCGACGACCGTATTCGTTCGCACTGTGGAATCGTATTGCCGGTACGCCCAGGCCTTGCTCGCGATCGTTGGCGCGGACAGCAGTCGCTCGAGCGTCCAGGCGGGATCCTTTTCCTCCGCCAGCTCCGGTATGACGCTCGGGTCTGCAGCGCGGAGATCCCGGATCGCGGGTGCCTCACGCGCATCGGGCGAATACGTCGGACAATCCGTCACCAACCTCGAGCCTGGGAACTCAGCGACGACCCTTTCGCCTTCCGTGACCCGATAAACCGGCTCCGCGATGACCTCTCCGATCACGGCCGCGGTCAGGTC
>WNGL01015965.1_pt1 | contig 16300 bp, 18 predicted proteins | sample 5400591 | NCBI WGS metagenome assembly WNGL01 (sample SAMN13153377, study PRJNA577476) | soil metagenome | isolation source: 80 cm soil or saprolite under Garry oak tree replicate 1 | place: USA:California | collected 2016-06-15
TCACGTCGCGCCTGCAGGGCCGTCCGAGCACCGGTCTCGCGCTCGAGCGCGGCCTCGCGGAGCTGCAGCGTGCGGAAGCGCGTCTGCCCCACGTGAGCCGCGGCTACTTCGTCACGCGATGGCGGTCACATCAACTTCCGCCGGCCGGCCAGGAGCGCGAGGCGCTCGTGCAGCAGATGATCGAGGCCGGCGTGTGCGAAGAGTTCGAGGCGACCGACGCCGACGGCCGTTCGGTCCGCGCCATCCGGAGTCGCGCCGCCACGACCAGCCCGGAAGGCGTGTCGGCCGCCGGCTGACCCCTCCGGATCGAACCGCGCGTCAGGGTATGATTGCCGCCATGACGCTCGCTGAACGTCTCGCCGTCTTCGCTGCCGACCTCGACGTCACCCACGTTCCGCCCGCCGTGATCGAGAGCGTGAAGCTGCGCGTGCTCGACGTCCTCGGGATCGCGCTGGCCGCGTCGACCCACGAGTTCGCGCTCTCCGTGCTCGCCGCGCTGGAGAGCTGGGGCAGCGGCGAGTGCACGGTCGTCGCCGCCAAGACGGGCGCGCCGCTGCCGCTGGCCATTCTCGCCAACGGTACGCTCGCTCACGGCCTCGACTTCGACGACACCCACGCCGGCTCGATCACCCACGCATCCGCGGTCGTGCTTCCCGCGGCGCTGTCGACGGGCGAAGCCGAGCGCGTGACCGGTCGCGAGGTCCTCGCCGCGGCCGTCGCCGGTTACGAGGCGATCACGCGGATCGGCCTGGCCGTGCCGGGCGCGTTTCACGCGCGCGGCTGGCACGCGACCAGCACGTGCGGCGTCTTTGCCGCGGCGCTCGCGGTCGGGAAAGTCATGGGCCTGGATGCGAAGCGACTCGCCTCTGCGGTCGGACTGGCCGGAAGCTTCGCTTCGGGCGTCATGGAATACCTCACCGACGGCTCGTGGAGCAAGCGCGTTCACGCCGGGTGGGCGGGTCACGGCGGCGCCATCGCCGCGACGCTGGCGCGCGGCGGCTTCGGCGGGCCCGCGACCATCCTCGAGGGGCGCTTCGGTCTCTACGCCACGATGCTCGGTCGCGCGCCCGATCTCGCACCGTTCGAGACGCTCGGCCGTGAATGGGAGACGCTGGCCGTCGGCTACAAACCATTTCCGTACTGCCACCTGCTGCACGCCTACCTCGATTGCGCCCTCGCGCTCGGGGGCGAGTACCGACTGGCGCCGGAGGCGATCGCCGAGATCGAATGCCGGGTGCCGGCCGGTGAAGTGCCGATCATCTGCGAGCCACGTCACGCCAAGCTCGAACCGCGAACGTCGTACGACGCTCAGTTCAGTCTGCCCTACACGGTCGCGGCCGCGCTGGTCGACGGCCGCGTCACGCTCGACACCTTTGCCCCCGACCGCCTCGGCGATCCGCGCCTGCTCGCGCTGGCCGCGCGCGTCACGCACACCATCGATCCCGACTCGACGTTTCCCGATGGCTTCCCGGGCTGGGTGCGGGTGCGACTGACCGACGGCCGACTGCTCGAAGCCCGCGAGCCGGACGGGCGAGGCGGGCCGCGGCGACCGTTGCCCCCGACGGCGATCGTCGAGAAGTTCCGCGAAAACGCTTCGCGCGTGCTGGCGGCGGCGCGCGTGGACGAGCTGGAGCAGGCGGCGGTGGGCCTCGACGCGCTCAAGGACGCCGGCGAGCTCATGCGCCTCTGTCGCGGCTGAGCGGACGCTCCCGTGGATTTTGCGTTCACCGCCGAGCAGGACGAGCTGATTCGCACGCTGCGCGGTTTCGCCCGGAAGGAATTGGCCACGCGCTCCCAGCACTGGGACAGGAGCGGCGAGTTCCCCGCGAGTGCGTGGCGGCAGATGGGCGAGCTCGGCTTGCTCGGTCTCCGCGCGCCGGCCGAGTACGGCGGCCAGGAAGCCGACCTGCTGACCACCGGCATCGCGATGGAGGAGATCGCGCGCGGCGACTTTTCGTGCACGTACGCGCTGCAGCTGGCCGGGCTGGCCGGGGAGATCATCGGCAAGAACGGCTCCGACGAGGTGAAGAAGCGGTGGCTGCCCGGCATCATCAGCGGTGAGACCGTCGTGGCCATCGCGCTCACCGAGCCGAGCGTCGGCTCCGACGCCGCCAATCTCGTCTGTCGCGCGGTGCGCGACGGCGACGAGTACGTGATCACGGGGGAGAAGTCCGGCATCAGCATGGGCATGTTCGCCCACGTCGTGATGCTGTTCGCCCGGACCGACACGACGACGAAAGCCCGCGGCGTCACGGCGTTCGCCGTCCCGCTCGATGCGCCGGGCGTGAGCCGCAGCCAGCTCCGTGATCTCGGCTCGCGCTCGATCGGCCGCGCGGTGCTCTCGTTCGACCACGTCCGCATTCCCGCCTCGCATCGTCTCGGTGAGGAGGGGACCGGCTTCTACCAGGTCATGCGCGGCTTCGACTTCAATCGCGTCTTCATTGCGCTCGCCTGCCTCGGCTCCGCCCAGGCCTCGCTCGAGGAGACGATGGGCTACGTGAAGGAGCGCAAGGCCTTCGGGAAGCCGATCGCGCAGTTCGAGGGCGTGTCCTTCCCGATCGCCGAGGCCGCCACCTACATCGACGCGGCCCGGTGGATGTCCTATCGCGCGCTCTGGCTGGCCGACCACGGCCGGCCATATACAAAAGAAGCGGCGATGGCCAAGTGGTGGGGGCCGAAGCTGGCCGTCGAGACCATCCACCAGTGCCTGCTGCTCCATGGCCACTACGGCTACACCGATGAGCTGCCCTTCGAGCAGAGGCTGCGTGACGTGATCGGCCTCGAGATCGGCGACGGCACCGCCGAGGTCATGAAGCTCATCGTGGCCCGCGAGCTCATGGGGCGCGAGACGCTGCCGTACTGACGTGCCGCTCAAAGCCTACGCGCTGAGTGAGAAGCCCGAGCTGGAGCCGGACTTCGAGCGCCTGGCCGAGGCCGGGTGGCCGCGCTTCCTGCGTCAGCGCGACGAGCTGGGCTGCGGTACGTTCTGGCCGTCGCTGTTCACGACGTGGGCCGAGTATCAGACGGCGCTGTACGACGACGCCGGACGGGTCGCGGCGGTGGCCCACGCGGTGCCGATCACGTGGGACGGCACGCCGGCGGGCTTGCCCGAGAGCATCGCCGGCATTCTCGAGCGCGCCACCGACGACCATCGCGCGGCGCGGACGCCGAACGCGCTGGCGGCGCTGGCCGCCCTCGTCGATCCGGACTGGCGCGAGCGGGGACTGAGCCGGCGCTTGCTCGATCACCTGCGCTTCGTCGCCGAGACGCGCGGCTACCACGGCCTGGTCGCGCCGGTGCGCCCCACGCTCAAGGCGCGCTACCCGCTGGCCCCGATGGAGCGCTACGTCACGTGGACGACCGACGACGGCGAGCCGTTCGATCCGTGGATGCGCGTTCACGCGCGCCTGGGCGCCGAGGTGGTGCGCGTGGCGCCGCGCACGCTGGTCATTGCCGGACCCATTGCCCGGTGGGAGGAGTGGACGGAGATGGCGTTCCCGGAGAGTGGGCCCTACGTCGTCCCGGGCGCGCTCCAGCCCGTCCTGATCGATCGCGCGCGCGACGAAGGGCGTTACGAAGACCCGAACGTGTGGATGCGGCACTCGCTCAAAGGAGCGCGGCCATGAACCTGAACTTCGAGGGTAAGAGCGTCGTCGTGACCGGGAGCGGCTCCAACATCGGGCGAGCCATCGCCCTGGCCTTCGCGCGTGAGCGGGCAAGCGTGACGATCGCCGAGATCGACGAGGCCCAGGGCAAGAAGGTGGCGGCCGAGGCCGAGCAGCTCGGCGCCAAGGCCCAGGTCGTGCGCACCGACGTCACGAAGTGGTCGGACGTCCAGGCGATGGTGCGACTCGTCGAGGAGCGCTTCGGGCGCGTGGACGTCCTGGTCAACAACGTGGGCTGGACGCGTGACGCGCTCTTCATCGAGAAGACGCGCGACGAGTGGGAAAAAGAGGTGCAGATCAACCTCTGGTCCATGATCAACTGCACGCGCGCCGTGCTCGACGGCATGATCGCGCGCAAGGGCGGCGCCATCGTCAGCATGGGCTCGGACGCCGGCCGCATCGGCGAGTTCCGCGAGGGCGTCTACGGCGCGTGCAAGGCCGGCGTGATCGCGCTCTCCAAGTCGATCGCCCGCGAGGTGGGGAAGTTCGGCGTCCGGCTCAACGTCGTGTGCCCGGGCATGACGATGCCGTCCGGCGACGAGGAGATCGGCGGGCTCAGCATGTGGCAGGCCCAGGAGAATCGCGCCTGGATGACGGACGAGATGCGCGCCCGCATCGGCAGGGCCTACCCGCTGCGCCGCGTGGCCCGGCCGGACGACGTCACCGGCGCCGTGCTGTTCCTGGCGTCCGACCAGGCCGGCTTCATCACGGGCCAGACGCTGTCCGTCTCGGGCGGCTACACGATGATGTGAGGCGAGACCTGAGCGCGATGGCTGATGTCCCGAGTCGCGTGACGCCTCAGCGCATTGCCGCCATGACGGCGGGCGGCTGGTGGAAGAACGAGACGCTCGAGGCCTATCTCGACCGGTGGGCGAGGGAGCGGCCGACGAAGCCCGCCATCGTCGACGCGATGGGCCGGCTGACGTGGCAAGAGCTCGCGCGCGCGGCCGAGCGCGTGGCGCACGGCCTCGCCGCCGCCGGGATCGGTCCCGGCGACGTCGTGTCCTGCCAGCTTCCGAACTGCAACGAGTGGATCATCCTGGCCCTCGCCACGATCGAGCTGGGCGCCGTGCTCAACCCCATCCCGCCGACGTACCGGGCCAACGAGCTGCGCTTCATCCTGAACGCGCTGCAGGCGCGCGCGCTCGTCGTGCCCGCGCGCTTTCGAAGTCACGACCACGCGGCCATGGCCGTCGAGCTCCGCGCCGACACGCCGTCACTGCGCGACGTCTTCGTCGTCCGCGGATCGCCCGGCGAGGGCATGCGGTCCTTCGCGTGGCTCACCGACACCGCGTGGGAGCGGCGCGAGGGCCGGCGGCCGCTCGCCGGGACCGATCCCAACGCGGTCAGCGAGGTCGTGTTCACCTCGGGAACGACGGGCGAGCCCAAGGGGGTGATGCACACGGCCAACACCGCGCTGGCCATCGTCTACCCGTTGGTCGAGCGCCTGGGCTTCAGCGAGCGCGACGTGGCGCTGATGTCGTCGACCTTCGGTCACCAGACCGGCTATCTCTACGGCTACGGCTTGACGCTGCTGCTCGGATCGACCGGCGTCTGGCTCGACGTCTGGAACGCCGAGGAGGCGGCGCGGCTGATCGAAGCCGAGCGGGTGACGTACACGATGGGGGCGACGCCGTTCCTCCAGGACCTCACGTATTCGCCGGCGGTGGACCAGCGCGACCTCTCGTCGCTCCGGTTGTTCATCTCGGCGGGCGCCGCGATTCCGCGCAAGCTCGTCCAGGACGCGCGGAAGCGTCTTCGCTGTGCGATCTCGGCGGGGTGGGGCATGAGCGAGAACGGCCTGGTGACCTGCAACGGCCTCGACGATCCCGACGAGAAAGTCTTCGGGACCGACGGCCGGCCGCTCCCCGGCATGGACGTCGCCGTGGTCGGAGACGACAGCGAGATCCTGCCGGCCGGGCGCGAAGGCGATCTGCTGGTGCGCGGCCACTCGCAATTCGTCGGGTACTGGAAGCGCCCCGAGTTCACGCGCGACGCGCATACGCCCGACGGGTGGTTCAAGACCGGAGACCGTGCGGTGCTCGACGCCGACGGCTACCTGGCGATCACGGGTCGCGTCAAGGACCTGATCATCCGGGGCGGCGAGAACATCTCGGTGGCCGAGGTGGAGAACCTGCTCTACGCCCATCCCAAGGTCCAGAACGTGGCCGTCGTCGCCATGCCCGACCCGCGCCTGGTCGAGCGCGCGTGCGCGTTCGTCATCCCGAAGCCGGGCGAGAGCATCACGCTCGCCGACCTCGTCGCGTACCTCGACGCCCGGCAGCTCGCTCGCCACAAGTTCCCCGAGCGGCTCGAGGTGGTCAGCGAGTTCCCGATGACACCGTCCGGGAAGATCCAGAAGTATCGCCTGCGCGAGGCGATCGCGCGGGTGCTCGGCCTCGATCCCGTGCGCTGATGACGGCGCCGAAGGTGTGGCCGGTGTTCGTCGTGTACGTCCTCGCCTTCGTCGCCATCGTGGCCTTCACGATCGTGGCGGCGGTCGCCCTCCACGTCCTCTATCCCGACATCGCCGAGGCCGAGCTCTTCAACGGGTTGCCTGGGCTGCTCGCGGGTGGCATCGCCTCGTCCGTCGCCCTCGGCATCACCGTGCTCACCGTCTCCCGGCCACTCGATCTCGGGCGCCTGCGGTTGCGGCCCGGACGCGAGACCGGGCGCGATCTCGTCGCCATCGTCCTCGGGACGCTCGCGCTGGGGCAGGTGCTGGACTCGCTCACCATGCTGGCCGGTCTCGGACAACGCGGCTCGATGGCGGTGATCCGCCGGGCCCTCGAGGGCGCCGGCGGCCCTGACCTCTTCGCGGCCGTGCTGGTCATTGGCATCATGGCCGGCGCCGCCGAGGAAATCTTCTTCCGCGGTTACATGCAGACACGGTTCCGCGAGGCGTGGCCGGCGGGCGCGGCCATCGTCACCGCCGCGGCGGCCTTCGGGCTCTTGCACCTCGAGTGGCTGCACGCCCTGCTCGCGCTGATGCTCGGCCTCTGGTTCGGGTACGTCACCGAGCGCATGGGGAGCGCGTTGCCCTCGCTCGCCGCCCACGTGATCAACAACAGCATGTTCACGCTCCTCACCGCGACGGTCGGCACCGTGACCGCGTTCGCGCCGAACGTCGGCCTGGCCGTCGGCAGCGCGGTCATCTTCGCGCTGTGCGTCGCGTTCGTCGCGCGGCGGCGCGCGCCGGTCGCGTCCTGAGCTTGCGGCGCGTCCGGCGGCGGCGGTACGCTTAGGGCCGCGTCGACAGGAGGAGCCATGGGATTGGGCGGCAAGGTCGCGATCGTCGGCAGCGGCGTCATCAAGTTCGGTGAGAACTTCCATCAGAGCCTCACCGACATGGTGTACGAGGCGGTGACGCTGGCGCTCGCCGACGCCAAGGTCGATCGCGCTCAGCTGCAGGCCGCGTGGTTCGGCTGCTACGAGCCGATGCTCTACGGGTTCGAGGGCAACTCGGGGACGTTCGTGTCCGATCCGCTGAACCTCTTCCCGATTCCCGTGACCCGCGTCGCCGCGTACTGCGCGACGGGCATCGAGGCGGTGCGCAACGCCTCACTCGCCGTCGCCTCCGGCGAGTACGACCTGGTCCTGGCCGTCGGCGCCGAGAAGATGCGCGAGGTGCCGTCGCGGGGCAGCCTCGTCGCCCAGGCCGTGAATCGCGGCCACCCCGTGCTCGCCAAGGGCCGGACGGCGCCCGGGATGTTCGCGCTGCTGGCCACGCGGTACTTCAAGGAGTACGGCGCGAACGAAGAAGCGTTGTGCGCGGTGGCGACGAAGAACCACTTTCACGGCTCGCTGAACCCCAAGGCCCACTTCCAGAAAGAGATCACCGCCGATCAGCACCTCAAGGCCCCGAAGGTCGCGGAGCCGCTCGGCCTCTTCGACTGCTGCCCCACGACCGATGGCGCGGCCGCGGTCGTGCTCACGCGGGCCGACCTCGCGCCGAAGTTCACCGACCGCTACTCCGTCATCCGCGGCATCGCCTACGCGGTGACCGCGGGGTACTGGAACACGCAGTTCGACCCGTCGTGGAACTTCACCTCCTTCCGCGCCACGCGCGAAGCGGCCAAGGCCGCCTACGCGATGGCCGGGATCAGCAATCCCGCGAGAGAGATCGACGTCGCCGAGTGCCACGACTGCTTCACCATCACCGAGATCGTGAACTACGAAGACCTCGGCTTCGCCGAGCCCGGAGCGGGCTGGCGCTTCGTGCAGGACGGCGTCACCAGGCTCGGCGGGGATCTGCCGGTGAACACGTCGGGCGGGCTCAAGTCGTGCGGCCATCCGATCGGCTCGTCGGGCGTGCGCATGATCGCCAACATCCACGATCAGCTCATCGGTCGCGCCGGGAAGATGCAAGTGAAGGACGCCCGCATGGGACTGGCGCACAACCTCGGCGGTCCCGGCGCGGTCTCGGCCGTCGCCGTCCTGTCCCAGCCCTGACGAATCATCGCATCGACGGGAGAGCTCATGGCTGAACTGACGCGACGGTATGTCGTGATGCCGCTGGCGACGGACGCGCCCTTCGATCCCCGTGATCCCGACGCCGTCTTCGTCCTGAAGCCGTGGAAGGACCCGGCCGCCGTGCGCGCGTTGCAGGTCTATCGCGACCACTGCTACCCGGAGCTGGCGCGCGATCTCACCGGATGGCTCCAGGTGATCAGCGAGGGCGCTCCCGTGCGGGGAGACGTGGGCCGCCGCAACGAGCCATACGCCCGGGCGGCCGAGCCATCCACGCGTCGCGCCTCACCCCACGCGCCGCGACGCGCCATCGAACGGCTCATCGCCAACCGGCGCGAGCCACGCCTCATCGCGCCCCCGAGCGCCCAGCGGCGCCTGTCGGTGGCCGAGGCCTACACCGTCCAGGACCGCGTGCGCGAGGCGCTGCTCACCCGAGGCGAGCGTCTGATCGGGTGGAAGGCCGGCCTCACGAACGCGAAGATCCAGGCGCAGTTCGAGATGGACGAGCCGGTCTGCGGCTTCCTGCTGGCCAGCGGTGTCTACAGCAGCGGTGCCGAGGTTCCGGCCGCGCGCTTTGCGGGCCTCGTCGTCGAGGCCGAGGTTGCTTTCGTGATGCGCCAGGCGCTTGCCGGGCCCGGTGTGACGCCGGCCCGCGCCCTCCTCGCCGTCGAGGGCGCGCTGCCGGCGCTCGAGCTCGTCGATTTCCGTTTCTCGGGCAAGACCGTGGGGACTGACATGATCGCCGACGGCGTGTTCGCGAACGCCATCGTCCTCGGCCATGCGTTGACGCCGGTGACGCATCTCGACCTGAGCCTCGAAGGGCTCGTCTATGAGCTCTCGGGGGTCATCGCGGCGACGAACACCGCCGCGGAGGTCTTGGGCAGCCCGGCCAACTCACTGGCCTGGCTCGCCAACCACCTGGGCGCGCGCGGCCTCACGCTGCGCGCGGGCGACATCGTGATGTCGGGCTCGGTCTCGGCGCTCTTGAGGCCGAAGGCTGGCGACACCGTCAGGGCAACCTTCACGCGGCTCGGGTCGGTCAGCGCCCGCTTCGTCTGATGCGGCTGTCCGGCCGCGTCGTCGTGATCACCGGTGCCGGTGGCGGCATCGGACGCTCCGTCGCGCTCGCCTTCGCCGCCGAGGGCGCCGATCTCGTCCTCGGCGATCTGACCGACAGCGTCGAGAGCGCGGCCGAGGACGCGCGCCGCATCGGCGTCAAGGCGCTGCCCGTCCACGGCGACGTCGCTCGAGTCACCGACATGGTGGCGCTGGCCGCGAAGGCCGTGGACGAGTTGGGGCGGCTGGACGTCCTCGTCACCTGCGCCGGCGTCGATGGCCCGGGGCTCCTCACCGATCAGGACGACGCCACGTGGACGCGCGTCATCGACGTGAACCTGAACGGCACCTACCGCGCCATCAAGGCCGCGCTGCCGCACATGATGGCCCGCCGGAGCGGCCGCATCGTCACGATCGCCTCCATCTTCGGCAAGCACGGTGGCTATGGCTATATCACGGCGTACACGGCGTCCAAGCACGGCGTGATCGGGCTCACCCGCGCGCTCGCCGCCGAGCTCGGGGCTCAGGGCTATCCCGGCATCACGGTCAACGCGATCTGCCCGGGCTACGTGCGAGCGGGGATGGGTATCCGCCAGCAGCACACCAAGGCGGGGCCGCTCTCGGGCGCCGAGATCTTCGATCGGTACTTCAAGCGTCAGGTCCCGCTGCGACGAATGGTGGAGGCGGAGGAGATCGGCCACGCCGCCGTCTTCCTGGCGTTGCCGGATTCCGGCGCGATCACGGGGCAGGCGCTCAACGTCGACGGCGGCTTCGTGATGTCGTGAGCAATCAGGACGAGGAGGCGCGGATGGCGACGGTGCTGTACGAGCAGAAGGACCGCGTGGTGACGATCACGATGAACCGGCCGGAGGCGATGAATGCCATCGACCCGGAGACGCACGAGGCCCTCGTCGCGGCGTGGACGCGCTTCCGCGACGACGACTCGGCGTGGGTGGCGATCCTGACCGGCGCCGGCGACAAGGCGTTCTCGGCCGGTGCCGATCTGAAGAAGATGATCCCGGGCGCCTTCGGCGGCAGCCGTGGCTACAACCCGGTCTCTCACACGAGCCTCGGCCTGGGCGGCATCACGCGCGGCCTTCCGATCTGGAAGCCGATGATCGCCGCCATCAACGGCTTCTGTCTGGCCGGTGGCCTCGAGCAGGCGCTGGCCTGTGATCTGCGCATCGCGGCGCCCCACGCTCGCTTCGGGCTGACCGAGGTCCGGTGGGCCATCATGCCGGGCGCGGGCGGGACCCAGCGATTGCCGCGGGCGGTGCCTCCTGCCCGCGCGATGGAGATGATCCTCACCGCCGAGCCGATCTCCGCCGACGAAGCGTTGCGCCTCGGCCTCATCAACAAGGTCGTGCCGCTGCCCGAGCTGATTCCGGCGGCGCGAGCCCTTGCCGACACGCTGTGCGAGCGCGGCCCGCTGGCCCTGCGTGCCGCCAAGGAGGCGGCCGTCCGTGGGCTCTCGTTACCGCTCGACGACGGGCTGCGGCTGGAGGCGCTGCTGGCCGGAACGCTCCGCGGAACCGAAGATGCCGCCGAGGGCCCGAAGGCCTTTGCCGAGAAGCGCAAGCCGAGCTTCAAGGCCCGGTGACGTCGCGCCGATGACGCTCGACGAGCTGGTCACGCTTACCCGGGCGCGCCTGCACGGCCGTGCGCGTCGCGAGGTTCCACCGGGCCCGCTGATACGAGCGGCCGTGCTGGTACCGATCATCGACCGCGGCGAGCCGTGGCTGCTCTTCGCCAAGCGCACCGAGCGGGTCGGCCACCACAAGGGCCAGATCTCGTTTCCCGGAGGCGTCGTGCGACCGGACGACCCGTCGCTGCTCGCCGCCGCGCTTCGTGAATGCGAAGAAGAGATCGGCCTGGCTCCGCAGGCGGTCGAGGCGCTGGGCACGCTCGACGATACGGAAACCGTGGCGACGCAGTTCGTGATCACACCGTTCGTGGGCCTCATCGGCGACCCGCCGGCGTGGCGGCCCGACGGCGAGGAAATCGAGAAGGTGATCGAGGTCCCGCTAGCCGCGTTGCTGGAGGACGGGAGCTTCCGCGTCGAGACGTGGGAGCGCGCCGGCGGGACGCGCTCCGTGTACTTCTTCGATTACGAGGGCGAGACGATCTGGGGCGCGACGGCCCGGATCCTGAAGCACTATCTGGAGCTGGTGACCGGGGCCCCGTGAGCGACGAGACGCTGCTCGCGAGCCTCACCGACGGCGTCGCTCGCATCACGCTGAACCGTCCCGAGGTCCGCAACGCGCTGTCGCGCACGATGGTCGCCGAGCTCGAAGCCGCGCTGGCCAGTTTCGAAGCCGATCCGGCGGCCCGGGTCATCGTGCTGGCGGGCGCCAAGGCCTTGCGTTACCTGCGCGAGCTGACGACGCTGGTCTTCCTGTCCGACGACGCGCGTGAAGGCATCGCGGCGTTCTTCGACAAGCGGCCACCGGAGTGGAAGGGCCGCTGAGCGCCGTCGGGCTATGCCTGAGCTGCCGGCACGCCCGCCGGATCGAGTCAGCGCGCGACTCGACCTTCTGGCTCTGCCAGCTCAGCGCGACGGACGCGCGCTTCCCGAAGTATCCGCGGCTCCCGGTCCTGCGCTGCCCGGGCTACGAGCCGGAGGCGGCCGTCGACCGTCGAGGGCCACCAGACCGTCTAGGGCCACCATAGATAAAGGAAGCGGGGCCCGGACATCCCGAGCGTGGCCAGCGGGGCCAGGGCCGCCTCGACGGCGCTTCCGCCGGTCTCGGCCTTCGCGTAATACGTCGCGCGGTACTCGCGGGGACGCTTGTAGACGACGATGCGCGCTTCCTTGACGCCGGCCGCTTTCCGCGCCTGGGCCAGCACGTCGGGCAGGTAGCCGATGGCGTCGATCAGCTTGAGATGGAGGGCCTGCTGGGCGGTATAGACCCGGCCGTCGGCGAGCCGCGCCGCCGTGGGCCGCTCAGGCCCTGGGCGTTGACGGTCAGCATGATCGTGCCGATGGAGCCCGTGATCGTCGTCGGGTGGGCGACGATGCTGTCGGCGGCGAGGGCCGCGTAGTACCCGCCGGACGCGGCCACGTCCATGAGCGCGGCGATGATCGGCACGCGCGCCTTCTCGCGGAAGAGCATCAGCTCGCGGTAGATGATGTCCGACGCGGTCACCGTGCCGCCCGGACTGTTGATGCGCAGCACGATCGCGCGCACCTTGGAATCGTCACTCGCCTTCATGAGCTCTTCGCGCAGCCGCACGAGGAGCGGCACGCGCGCCGGCGGATTGCCGACGCTCAGGATCGGCGCGGACTCGGCGTCGCTGAGGACGCCGGCCAGCTCGACGATGACGATCTTGGCGTCGCCGCGGCCTTCGACGGTCTCCTCCTCGAGCGGCCGCACGCGGGGCGTGAGATCGACAGAGATGACGGAGCAGGCGGCGAGACCGAGGGCGAACACGAGCGTCATCGCGACGCGAACGAGTGACGGCATGCACCGAGTATACCGGACGGTGCTTGCGGCCCGGGAGGGCGTGCGGGATAATCCGCCGCCGTGAGCGGTCTCACGCTCGACGACGTTCACGCCGCCGCCCGGCGACTGCTCAATCGCATCACGCGCACACCCGTGATCACGTCCCAGTCGTGGGACGACGCCAGCGGCTTCAGTGTCTTCTTCAAGTGCGAAAACCTCCAGCGCGCCGGCTCGTTCAAGATCCGCGGCGCTCTCAACAAGCTGCTCACGCTGAGCGCCGACGAGCGGCGCCGCGGCGTCGTGGCGTTCTCGTCCGGTAATCACGCTCAGGGCGTCGCCCTGGCCGCACGCCTGGTCGGAACGACGGCGGTGGTCTGCATGCCCAAGGATGCGCCGCTGCTGAAGGTCCAGGCCACGCGCGGGTACGGCGCCGAGATCGTCGTGTACGACCGCCACACCGAGGACCGCGAAGCGATCGCCCGGCGGATCGCGTCCGAGACGGGACGTGTGGTGGTCCCGCCGTTCGACGACGAGGCGATCATGGCCGGACAGGGCACGGCCGCCCTCGAATTATTGCAGGACGTGCCGTCGCTCGACGCGCTGGTCGCTCCCGTCGGGGGCGGCGGCCTGATGGCCGGGTGCGGGACGGTGGCGCGCACGCTCTTCCCGGGCATGCAGATCATCGGCGTCGAGCCCGAGACCGCCAACGACACGTGGCTGTCCATCCAGAAGGGCGAGCGCGTCAGCATCCCGCCACCACCGACCATCGCCGATGGTGTGCGCCTCACGACGCCGGGCGAGCTGACGTTCCCGATCCTCCAGCAGACCCTGTCCGACGTTGCGCTCGTCACCGACGACGAGATTCGCGCTGCCCTCCGCTATCTCGTGTTGCGCGCGCACGTCGTCGTCGAGCCGACCGGGGCGGTGGCGGCGGCTGCTGTGCTCTCGGGCAAGGTGCCGCTCGAGCGCGGGGCGCGGGTTGGCGTGATCCTGTCCGGCGGCAACATCGACCCGCCGCTCCTCAGCGAAATTCTAGAGACGACCTGACGGCGCCGTCAGAGCGAGTGGCTCTCAGCGCGAGTGAAAGAGGGGGACGACGTCGCTGGCCAGGCGCGTGATTTGCTCCTCCATCATCGCCGGCGGGACCATCGGGCGGGCGATGAACTTGGAGCCTCCCGCGCGGACGTACTCCTCGAGCCGCTCGATGAGGATCTCGGGTGGGCCGAACGCCGTGCACTGTACGAGCGTCTCGTCGTCGACCCGGCCGCGCGGGATGAACGGCGCGGCGGTGGCGTGGCCGGTGGCGCGGTCGGGAGCGAAGCAGAAGTAGACGAGCGCGCCGAAGTGGTCGGCGGGAACCTCGCGGCCCGCCTCGGCGGCGAAGGCCTGGATCTTCTCGACACCGACGCGGAAGCGCTCGGGCGTGATGAACGACGGGATCCAGCCGTCGCCGAACCGGCCGGCCCGACGCATGGCCGGCTCGCTGTTGCCGCCGATCCACAGCGGGAACGGCTGCTGCACCGGCCGGGGCAGCACGCTGATGCGCTCGAGCTGCCAGAACTCGCCGACGAACGTCACCGGCTCTTCGGCCCAGCAGCGGCGCATGATGGCGATCGCCTCGTCGGTGCGACGGCCGCGCTCCTTGAAGGGCACGCCGGCCGCGCGGAACTCGCCCTCCTGCTCGACCCCGATGCCGACGGCGGGCAGCATGCGCCCGCCCGAGAGGTAGTCGATCATCGCCATCTCGCGGGCGAGGAGCACCGGCGAGCGGAACGGCGCGACGATGACGCTCGGGCCGAACTTGAGGCGCTGCGTGCGCGCGGCCACCGCGGCCATCGTCGTCAGAGGCTCGAGCACGTGCAGCGGCGACGACAGGCGATCGGAGAACCACAGCGAATCGATGCCCGACGTCTCGCACAGATCGACGAGACGCCAGAGCTGATCGACGCCGCCGGGACCGGTGGGCCACGGCCCGGGCATGGTGCCGACGCGATACTTGAGTCGCATGGCCGGGATCGTACCACGGCGATTTGACACCCTGCGTCGTCGGCCTCTACAATGAACGACGGTTCAGCTCGATTCAATGCGCGATTCGGCCAAGCCGCAGCAAATCGTCGACGCGGCCATCCGCGTGTTCGCTCGCAACGGGTATTACAACTCGCGCGTGTCCGACATCGCTCGAGAAGCCGGGATTGCGAGCGGCACCATCTATCTCTACTTCCGCACCAAGGACGAGATCCTCGTCACGCTCTTCCGGGAGAAGATGGCGCAGTGGGTGGCGCTCGTCCGCCGCGAGATCGCCACGGAGCGCGGGGCCGAAGCCAAGATCCGCAAGCTGGTGGCGCTCCACTTCGCCGTCCTCGAGGGCGATCCCGATCTGGCCGAAGTCGTCCAAGTCGAATTGCGTCAGGGCCACAAGTTCTTCCGCGGCGCGTCCGCCCACGAGGTGTCGGCGTACTTCGATCTCATCGGGTCGACCCTGCACGAGGGCATGGCGGCCGGGCAGATCCGCGCCGACCTGCCGGTGAAGATCGCGACGAAGATGCTCTTCGGTGCCATGGACCAGATGGCGACGTCCTGGGTGCTCGGCAAGCGTGGCTACCGCCTGACCGAGACGGCCGAGGCGGTGGCGTCCATCTTTCTCAGAGGAGTCTCGGCGCATGGGGTTTGAAACACTCGTCGTCACGCGCGAGGAAGCACACGCCGTCATCACGCTGAACCGGCCGCCGGCCAATGCCATCAGCGAGACGCTGGTGCGGGAGCTGAACGCGGCGGTGAGCGGCTTCGAGAACGACGACAGCGTGCGCTGCCTCATCATCACCGGCAGCGGCGACAAGATCTTCTGCGCGGGGGCCGATCTGGGCTCGGCCTTCGCGGGCGAGAGCGTCGACGCCTTCATCCGCTTCGGCAACGGCGTGCTCAGGAAGATCGAGCGCTTCGGCAAGCCCGTCATCGCCGCGATGAACGGCCACGCGCTGGGAGGCGGCTGTGAGATCGCGATGGCGTGCCACCTGCGCCTGCTCAAGGAGACGGCGCGCATGGGCCAGACCGAGTCGAACCTCGGCATCATCCCCGGCTTTGGCGGCACCCAGCGCATGCCCCGGCTCATCGGCCGTACCAAGGCGATCGAGTTCATGATCCTGGGCACGCAGATTCCCGCCGCCGAGTGTCTGGCCCTCGGGCTGGTGAACCGGCTGAGCAAGGAGGGCGAGACGCTGAACGACGCCCGCGCGCTGGCCCGGCAGATCAGCAAGCGGCCGCCGATTGCGACGCGACTGATCCTCGAGGTGGTGGACGACGGGCTCGAAGCGCCCATCGATCAAGCCCTCGAGATGGAAACGCGGGCCTTCATCGAGACGCTGCGCACGGAGGACGCCGGCGAGGGGATCCAGGCGTTCTTCGGCAAGCGCGAGCCGCAGTTCAAGGGATGCTGACGCCGATGGATCTCGGGATCCGCGACAAGGTCGCGCTCGTGACTGGCGGTGCGCGGAGCCTCGGCCGTGCCGACGCCGAGGCGCTGGCGGCCGAGGGGTGCAAGGTGGCGATCCTCGACCTCAATCGCGAGGGCGCCGAGGAGACGGCCCAGGCGCTCGGACGCGCGCGCGGCTACGAGTGCGACGTCCGGGATGTTGCGCAGGTGGCCACGGTGGTCGCCGCCGTCGAGCG
>WNGL01004915.1_pt1 | contig 16298 bp, 8 predicted proteins | sample 5400591 | NCBI WGS metagenome assembly WNGL01 (sample SAMN13153377, study PRJNA577476) | soil metagenome | isolation source: 80 cm soil or saprolite under Garry oak tree replicate 1 | place: USA:California | collected 2016-06-15
CATGAGCCTCAAACCAGGGCGGAGCCCAGGTTTTCCAACGCGCAACATCAAGCATTGCGGATTTGGCGACAGCGAGCGACTCGGCGTCGCCGGTGACGTATGCGTTGAAAGCATTGCTGGCGATTCGCGCTCGAGCGCGAGTCAGCACATCAAAGTAACCGAGAAGCGTCGGCAGCAGATACACCCGATCAAGCCTCGCGAAAGCTTCCCCGCCGTGGGCCAGGTTGCCGGTTTCTCGCGTGTTCTTCGCCGCGGTCTGTAATTTCACCCAGAGGGCAGTGGTTTTCGGATTAGACGCGCGGGCAATGAGCGCTTCCCGATCACTCGGCCCGAAGAGAAGTCGCGGATGACTTCTTGCTTGCGATGAATGAACGATGAAGCGCAAGGGCGTAGTGACATTTCGCCCATCTGCAGTCACTCCCTGTAACTCTGCCATCCATAAACCGGGCGGATCGGTCGCGCGTAACGTGTAGATTGAATTGTTGGACCACACACCATCGCCTGCTCGTTCATCGCCGTGCGTGCCGTCGTTGTATAGCCGTGCGGATGAAACGACCCGCTCATCCTGGGCCTTCAGAATGCACTCTGCACGCGCCAGACGAGCGGGTACACCGGCCTTAATGGAAATAGTCTCACCGGATCGATAACCAAGGGCGCTATTGAGAGCGCGCCACGGTTCAATTCCCAAGGCCTGCGGCGTATGCACTTCAAAGCGGACGTCACGCGCCGCACTGAGCGCCAAATCATCAAGGATGAAGCGATAGGTCAGATCGGGATTAGCGCTGGCGAGATCGGCGACGAGATAGATCGCTTCAATCTCAAGTCCGGTAACGGGCCCTTGTCCCTTTTCATCACGCAGTTCTGCCAGCTTGATCTCAAGGCTGGTCCACCGGTCTGCCGCCGCCGGAACCTTTGTCGTGTAGCGATGCCCATCCTGGCCAGCGAGACCGATCTCGATGAGGTCGTTTGATGAAGGCGATCTAAGCTGATAAGCAAGGGAGAGCCGTGCGCCTTCAGCCATCACCATGCTTAGACCCTTGATAAAACCGAACCGCAAAGGACCCCGGCGATTAGGACGCACCACGCGCATGAGTGAACGGCCACCACGAGCATCAAAATCAGCAGTCGGCGATAGTGACGGCTCATAGCCTATATCCTGAGGTGGTGGGTAACTGGCCCACTGGCCCAGACCTTCTCCCTGAAAGTCCTCTCGCATTGTGAAGGGTTCGGTCAGCAGGCGCACCGCCGCTTGCTTCTGCGCGGATCCAGTCGAGCCAAAAACGCCCAACGAAAGAATCAGGACCGCTAACCCCTGTCCAGGATAATTCAGATATTGATTGCTTTTAAGAATACTCATTTGCCCTTATTTACCGGGCATCTCAAAGTCACGTCATTCTTTGAATGCTGTCTCCAGCGCGGGCCAGAGCTTTTCGATCGTCAGATTGCCGGCAGCGAAGATGATGATGCCGTCGGGTTTGGCCTTACGCGCTGCCTCGATTGCCCGCAAGAGTTTCTCCGGCGGAAAATAACCAGGTGGCAGATCATTGCGTAGTCTCGACATCGCTGCCGCTAGCCGATCAATCGCCACAGGCGTTGCCTCACGTCCTTCCTCGTTGGTCACTGCCGAAACCAGCGCGCTGAGTTCGCGTTCGCGTTCGGGCGCGAATTGAACAAGACGCGCTCGGATTGTTGCGTAGTTCGCCGCAAGAGCCCGCACCTTTTCGGCGCGAACATTCACATCCGTCGTTGGAAGACTCTTAATCTCACTGATTCGCTCGCGCAGATCATCGATTGGCTGCAGCTCTTCTCTGTAAAGATAGGTCGAGGCAATTCCGGCGTATAGAGGCTTTTCGTGACGCGTCCATTCAAGCTGCCGCTCTGTAATTTCAGTTAGGTGAGTGAGATAGTCCCCAAAGTTGCCGGAAAAGTGGCTGCGATAGGTCATTGGCATGAAGATATCTATCCACCGCGTCCATTCATGCCACTGCTGTCCGATGAAGCGGGCGCTTTGCACCGGATTCCTGAACACCGCCGCTGACACTCCAATTTTCGGGTTGATGCGCTTGACGCGCTCGTAAGCTTCGCGCACGAAGGTATCGATCTGATGGACCCGGTAGTCATAGAAGAAGTAGCGCATGTCGGGTGGCCCTCCCGGGATGGTGCTACCGTTAAGGAGATAGTCTGCCATCTCGCGGCGGTCACGTTTCTGCCAATCGGCCGGCATCATCGATGGATCGCTCCACCAGTTTGCTTCGATTCGCTCCTGAATGCGCTTAACGCGATAGCGTTCCCCAGTTTGCGTCTCGTAGCTGAGCATGGCGTAACGAGGAATGTGCGCGAGGCAGTAGTCGCAGAAACAATAGCTGTCAGGAGCGACATCGCCTCCGTAGCGGACATAGTCGTGATGAATACTGTCAACAGCATAATTCGACGCTATCTCTTCGATCATCGGCAGCAACCACTGGTCCGTGTAGCCAGGTCGCCGCGCCGGACACATCCACACATAATCATAAGGTCGCCGCTTAACCCCTAATGTTTCTGTTGCAGTCGTACCGCCGTCGGCGTTGAGTTGGGCCCATTCTGGATGCTCGCGATAGGCCACCCCGTTGACGCCTTCCACGAAATCTACGAGCCATGAATCAACCCTGATCCCTTGAGCATGCGCTTCGCGAGTGAGGTGTTCGAGGAGGTCGAACGACTCGTAGCCTTTCGCGATTGCTTGCGGGAAGCGTTTACTTTTCCAGTAAATCTCGCCGCTCATCCCTTTGACGAGCATTACAATGGTGTCAATGTTTGCTCGCTTGCATTGTGCGACAAATTCGCGGACTGACTCGGCAGTCTTGCCTGCATTCGGTGGATGCGCCCACACTGCATGGCCTTCACGTCGCGGCTGAGCAGTCTCGGTGGCGTATGTCGTCGATGGCCTGAGTATTAATGCACTCAGCACCGCAAAAACAGACAGAACTACGAATACGAAATGTCTGCGCACACCATGAGAAGTGATAAGCCGGGAGAGTTGGCAGCTAAGACTTTTCTTATTAGTCTTCATGATCAAGTTGTCCTCTCTATCTCACCTGAGCAAGATTAAGTTCCAAGATTCCTGTCCACCGTCTATCCGCTACTTCCTTCCACTCCTACTCCCTCGTCGGTAATCGCGCCGGCCGACATCGAACGAAAGACTCCGCGCCGCGCCCAGCGTCCGATGAAAAGACCACCGCTGGTAACACCGACGGTCAGCGCGGCGAGGAAGATGGCCCAATGCCTTCCTAGCGGACTAATAATGGCGAGAATCGCGGCCGTGCAGAACACGACGCCGAGCACACAATCAATGAGATCAGTCAAGGTTTCCTGACGAATTGCAAGGCGTATTGCCGGGCTAAAATCCTGGACCACTGGCCCCCACAATCCCGGTGGTCGGCAGCGTGCGTAAAACTTGCGCAAAGTCTCGATGCGTTCAGGCGGAGTTAGGTACGTAACCACAAGAATGACGAGAGCGCCAAGCCCAAAAAGCAAGAGAAATCCCTGCCAGAAAGGATGCATCTGTTCGTTGGAGAAACCGAGTGGAAACCAGATGATGTAACTGAGCGGCAGGCCAATGACGAGCGCTGCTGCTTCGCCGTAAATGTTAAGGCGCCACCAGAAGAACCTGAGCCACGAGAGTGGCAGGATAAAAGCGAAGACCACCGAGTTAATGAAGAGAAACCAGGCGCGTAAGCCCTGCACGAAGTAGTACGCTACAAAGAGAGAAAGCGCGAAGATCACGACCGACCCTATCCGACCAATCCACACATAGTGGCGCTCAGTCTCCGCCGGTCGTAAAAAGGGCCTATACAAATCGTTGACTACATAGGACGCGCCCCAGTTCATCAGCGTGCTGACCGTAGACATATAAGCCGCGAAGATGCCTGCCACCAGCAACCCCAACAATCCCACTGGGGCATAGCTTCTAACCATTCTGGCCCAGATCTCTCCAGGCTCTGCAATAGTTCCGGGCGCGTAGAGCGCGGCGGCGATGAGTCCTAAGAAGAGGAATGGGACCACTCGCACGATCAGCGTCAGGATGGCATTGAAGAGCTGGCCCACCTGCGCATGAAACTCGTTGCGAGCGGCCATGAAGCGTTGCGCGGTGAAGCCTTCGCCTCCGGTCGGTGAAGCCGCAAAGAAGAGTCCTTGTACGATGAAAGCGAAGATCGTAAGTCCGCCCAAACCCGGTGCAGGCGGAATGACGCGAAAGAAGGATGCGGCTCCACCCGCTCCTCGCGTAGCTTCAATCGTCTGATAAACATGCTCCATGCCTCCGGCCTCCGCGAGCACGATGGGCACCAGGATGATGTTGCCGACCAGAAAAATTCCGAATTGATAAGCATCTGTGTAAGCGACACCGGAGAGACCGGAGGCCACTGTGTAAGCAGCTGTGACGATCGCCGAGAACAGGATGAGGCTAATTGGTTCCCAACCAAGAATCGGACCGAGCGCGGCGCCAAGCCAACCAGACACGTAACCCATCAGCACCACGATGAAACCAAAGCTCATGAAGACGGCGTAAATGCCGCGATATAAGTGTGCGACCCTTCCGCTATATCTGATATTTAGCAGTTCCGCCGAAGTGACAGTGCCGAGCCGTCGCCAATATTTTGACCAGAGTACCGCTCCGAGCGGCATCCAAATCACATAGGGAATCCACCAGACGGAGTTGCCCAGCAGGCCACCCTGATAGGTGAGCATGGTGACGGCTGGCGCAAGCCCCGCGTCTGTATAGGTGGCGACTGCAGAAAGCGCGATTACCCACCAGGGCAGGTCACGCCCCGATACGAAGTAGTCTGCCAGGCTCCGGCTCGCACGGCGCATGAAGTAGAGGCCCACAACGAGCATGAAGAGAAAGTAGAGGCCAACAACTGCCCAGTCCAAGGTTCTCAATTGCCGCTCCTTACTCTATTACGGAGCATTCCGATTCCTTCGATCTCACACACAAGCTCATCACCGTCGTGCAGTGATGCATCGCCACCCACTCCCGCGCCTACAGGCGTACCCGTAGAAATAATGTCGCCGGGTTCAAGCGTCATGATTGAAGAGATGTAGGCAATTTGCTCCGGGATGCGGAAGATCATGTCGCGTGTGTTTCCCTGCTGGCGGAGTTGCCCGTTAACGGTAAGCTTGATCTCCAGATTGTGGGGATCGCTAATCTCATCCGCGGTTACGATCCAGGGGCCACAAGGCGCGAAGCCGTCGAACCATTTACCGGCCAGCCAATCGAAGAAGCCGTCCATTTCACGCTTGCTCCGGTTCTCGATCCGGGAGTTCAAACGTCTTTCGGAAAGATCGTTAAGTATCGTGTAACCGAAAACGTGATCGTAGGCCCTCGCGGCTTCAATATTTCTTCCGCGCTTGCCAGTGACGACAGCCAGTTCCGTTTCCCAGCCCACAATTACGTTATTACTTCCGATAACAATTGCATCGCGGTCGCCGATGATTGCCGTGGCGGGTTTGAGAAATAGTTGCTGCGTAATGATGTCGGATTGTCCGGGAGCGGCGAAGCCACTTTCGACGATGTGCTCCCGATAGTTGCCGGCGAGGCAGATGATTTTGCCCGGACGCACGAGCGGTGCTTCGAGTTTGAGATTTGCAACATCAAGCTGCATTTCCGCGAGTGAAGGATCGTTCGCGATCCTAGTAATAGCTTTCTCAAGTTGCGCGTATTGGTTATCGGGCCACGACTGAATCAGCGACACCATGTCGCGTGATGCGTCGTAATTACATTGTTTGAGAAAGTCAGACGCGGCCACGGAATCAACGAGCACCTTGATTGAGTCCTTCGGCGCAAAGCCGATGCGCCGCTCTTCTTTATGTTTGAAAACTGCTACTTTCATCCGCTTTCAGAGACTTCACGCTTGCCGCTTGTGTCTACTTATTCCAGAACCTTTGCTTCAGCTTCATGAGAAGCGAGTGTTGCTAGCTTTGCAGCTTCGCGTGCCAATCCGGCCTCCTTATGCATCACCCGGCGGTGCAGGTGGTAAAAGCCGTAACCAAGGACACAAATCAAGATGCCCGAGCCAAGATTAATGTATTGCCCGATGCCTGTGGGCTGTACCGCGCTGGCGATTAGAAGCAGCAGTCCAGTGCCACCTGTCACCCACCCGATAATGTAAAAAGGAGAGAAGATCTCACCAGTGACTCGCGCGTGCGTTTTGCTTGGGTCAATCGGCGTTGCCAGTCGCGTGAAGAACTCGTCAATCTTCGCGCGTTCCCTTGCGGACACGTTTGCAAAAGCAGTCGCCAGCAGGATCGCCAGGAGCGTAATCGCAAAATTTGTAAGAATGCTGATTGCTTCGTAGTCGTAACGCAACCAATTAGGATCAATGCCATGTTCTTTTGCCAGCACGAGAGTCTTATAGAAGTAGAACGAAAGCCCGGAAACGAGTCCTGCCGCAATGCCCACCGCAGCAGCGCGCCATGTGACACGCCGGCTCAGCAAACCGAGCAGCATCGGAATGAGCATCGGCCCGATAAAGATTCCGAAAACCGTTACCATCACTTCAAACAAACCCTTACGCGCCGAGGCGATCAGTGTGACTCCGATGGAGATCGTGATCGCACCGATGACCAGGGTGGCAATGCGGCCGACGATCACAAGTCGTTTCTGGCTCGCCTCTTTGTCAAAAAGGCGGCGATAGATGTCCTCAGTGATCACGCTCGCGATCACGTTGTAGTCTCCGCTCAAGGTGGACATCGTGGCGGAAAACATCGCGGCAATCATCAAGCCCATCAGGCCTGCCGGAAGAAACCGCAGCGAGAGAGCTGCATACGTGTACTGCGGCGAATTCGGCGGCTGCATTAGTTCCGGCATGAGGCTACGCGCTGCCATCGCAGGCAGGATAAAGAGCGGTGGGCCGAGAATTTTAAGTCCCACCCCCAGCATCCCGGCCTTACGCGCAGCACGTTCATCACGCACGCTGTAAAACTTTTGCGCGAACGCCCAGTTGCCGTTGTAACTCAGAATAATCAACAAATAAAAAGCGATCACGTATAGCGGAGAGAACGGCGCGCCTATAGGTGACAAAAATCCAGCTTGAGCGCCTTGGGCGAGCGCTTGAAAGCTGCCAACCTGCGCGAAGACCAGAGGGAAGAGAACCACCACGCCGAGAGTAAGAATGATGAACTGAATGTAGTCAGTCACGACAACCGCCCACAATCCGCCCATGAAGGTGTAAAGAAGCATCACGGCGCCGCTCACGATGATGCTGATTTTGAGGTCGTAGCCCATGCCGACGGAGACGAACACGCCCGTCGCATAAATCTTCAGTCCATCATCCACCACCCGGAGCGGGATGCCGGCCCATGCGAGAATCTGCCTGATCTGTTTGTTGTAGCGCGCTTCGAGGAATTCGACAGGACTGATGATGCGCGCCCGCCGCCAGCGGGAAGCCATGCAGAGCGTGCCGACTGCCATCGCGACCGACGCGCTCCACGCGAGCGTGACGGCGACGAAGCCGTAACGATAGGCCATCTCTGAGTAAGCCACGAAGGAGAATGCGCTAAAGCCGGTCAGATAAAACGATACGCCGGCAAGCCACCAGGGAATGGCGTTGCCACCGGTGAAGAAGTCGCGGACGTGGCGCATCCGCTTCCAGAAATAGAAGCCGATTAAGGTCAGCAACACGAAATAGCCGACGATAACGATGTGATCGGCAGTGTGGAGACCAGTTGGCATACTTCCCCTTAAGCGGTTCGTCGCGCGGCGCTGCGAGCACAGTCGCTCTACAAAGGGACACAGATTGAAAACTAATGAAGGTGCGTCTTACTCATCAACATTCGAACTGCTGACGACTTCAAGCAAGCCCGCTCAAATCCTCTGCTGCATTGCGGACTGCGTGACCGCTTCGGTCTGGCCCGATTCCAGCGAGCGCGTAACAGCATCGAGCACCGCTGTCACCTGCCGGCCATCAAATGCCGTCACTTTAGGTTCGGTGTTGTTGATGATCGAATCAACGAAGTCCGAGAGGCATTCTACGAAGGCACCGCGCAGTTTTCCGAAGATTTCATGGTTGAGGAATGTCTTCGGATAGGTGAACTGCTGCGGCGTGCTCATCTCAATAGACTCGCGCTTTCGGTCAAAGTGCAAGTGGCCCTCGCTGCCAACAACTTCGACGAACGAATCAACAATCGTCGGAAAAGTATTCGGATAGATCCAGGCAGATTCAAACGTCGCAAAAGCCCCACTCTCAAATTTGACCTGCGCTTGAATCAGATCGTAGGTATCTATTCCGCGCGCTGTAAGCACGCCCTTTGCGCCATACGCACGAGCTTCGACAGGCTCGCTGCCGAAGTACCAGCGCATGAGGTCTATGTCATGTGCGCCAAGGAAATGAATCGGCGTTGTTTGACTCGCCCAATTAATCATCTCAGTGGAAACATAGATCGTATCGTTCTTGCGAGCATAGCCGGCGATGGGGTGTCCAATCGCGCCACTTTGGATCGTTGTAAATCCGTGGTGGTAAGACGAGAGCCAGCGATGATTGAAAGCTACCTGAAGTTTTAGCTGCGGGCGCTCGTTGCTTAAGGCCAGCAATTCATCAGCCTCGCTTAAGAGAGTTGTGAACGGCTTCTCGCAAAGTACGTGCTTGCCGGCCACCAACGCTGCCTTTACGGGTCCATAGTGTGCGAAGTCGGGCGAGGCGACGCAGACGGCATCAACGGGCGCAGCGCCGAGCATTGCCGCGTAGTCGGTATAGCGGGCTTCGATGCCGTACTTGTCGCCGACTTCATCGAGTCGCTTGCGGCTGCGGTTGCACACGCCGGTCACGGTAGCAAGCGGGTGCGCGTTGTAGATGCGCGCGTACTGCTCGCCCATGATGCCTAGTCCGATGACTCCGATCCGTACTTTATCCGTCATTCACTTCCAATACGTCCCCTTGCCTACGCCTGTTGTTGATGAGGAGGTTAATTCAACAGACCGATTCTGTTCCGACGGCGAAGAGTTCGTCCTCAAGCTCAAGCGCTTTCTTGATTAACGTCTCCTCCGCTTCAGCCGCGCACTTGGCCGAGACGACTTCATAGCCGCCGGCCTCATAGGCTTCGCGCGTCGGCAGGTAGCCGATGTAGCCGTTGGCGAGGCCCACGATAAAAGTCCGGTGCGGCGCAAGGTGCTTGAGTTTTAACCCGATCTCGACAAAGACCTCCGCCGGGACTGCTAAGAAAACCGTCTTGCCGATACGCAAGCCTTGCAGTTCTATCGGCAGGTGGCCGTCGGGCAGAGCCCGCGCCTCGCGCGTATAGAAGTTTGTGATCGAAGCGTAAAGCCGGTTCGTTTTCGCGCGCATCAGTTGATCTGGATCCGCGTTGTTTCCGTCTAGGCTCGCCAACTGCTCGTCGGCTTCTCGCAGAGCTTTGTCTGTCTCTTCGAGGGACGGATAATTCTTGAGGGGCAGGTTGACGCGCATGCTGAGCGCGCCGAGAGTTGGAGCGTCGTCCGTGGCAATGTCCGGCAACGCGGCGAGAGTCGCATCCGCGAGCAGGTGGCCGAGTTCGGCGGCGTGCTCAAAGGTGCGGCCCGGCGTAATGACGCCGATGGCGCTCAACTCCGATGAATGCCCCATGCTGATGTTGCCCTGCGTGCCGTTGACGAACATCGCAAAGCTGTCTGGACCGATGCTCTCTTCGATCCGCTCGATGGCGAAGTTCGGGAAATCGCCGGTGACGAGCAGATTGTTTGAGCCGAGCACAGTTGGGTGACACGCATAGTTGACGAAGACGGCGCGCACGCGCCCTCCTTCATCCTCAACCTTGATGATCCCGATCTCTTCATCCACAGGGCGCTGGTCGGGGCTGCGGCGATTAACACCGATGCCTTCGACGCGCCCAGCGCCCACACCGATTCGTGCTGGGAACCTTTTCCGCCACGCAGTCGTGACCGCCTCGTCAATGGCCAGTGCGAGCGAGTCCATGTAGGTGGTGTTAACGCTCTCCTCGGGATTGAAGAATGTTGTAATCGTCACAGGCCCGGCGTGTGTGTGCGTTGACGCGATCATGACCGAGTCTGGGTGGATTCCGGTGCTGGCATGGATTGATTTCCGCACGCATTTCACGAACTCGTCCGGGAGCGCGAGCACGTCGAGGCTGATGAGCGCCACGGCACTGGCCTCATTCGCCAGTACTAGGGCGCGGGCGAACAGGTCGTCGTGAATGCCCTCGGATACTCCTTCGCGCGCCGCGAAACCGGCGAGCGGCGCGCCGGGAGGGGGCGAGATGCAAACCTTGCTGAAGCCTGCTTTGAACAATGAGCCCTCTCTCTTGTTTCACTATTCAGACTTCCCTGACCTTAAGGCCATTGTAAGGCATGAGAAATCCGTTAAACAGGTCAGCGCGGCATTTCTTGTATCTGACCTGCCTACTTCACGGGCGCTAACTACGCAGTTGACGGCAGGGACCTCAGAAAACGAATTTTCCTCCAAGCTGAAGAGTGTATGGGACGAAGAATGCGCTGCGCGGGGGAATACTGCCAACCACCGGATTGGTTAGAAGGTTGTTTGCTGACACACTGCTCGCGATGTTGGGACTATGCAACACCTCTCGGGTAACCTCGAACATGTCCAGACGCAGCTCGAATCTGGTGTTTTCGCCAAAGCGCACTGTCTTAGCGAGGGACAAATCCAAATGGCGGCCGTATGGAGCACGGAAGAAGTTTCGCGGGATGTTCCCAAAAGTGCCCTGGGCATAATTGATGTCAATGGCTCCAGGTCTGACGAAGAATAGCCGCGCACCCTTGTCCTTCCAAGCCTTGACGGCAGCATCCCAATCAGCTCCGGTCAGGTAGGGCGCACCGACGAGATCACCACGCTCGGTAGCCAGCGCATAGCCGGTGTGCGCAAATCGATTACGAATTAGCGGGGTGAAGGGGAAGCCGGATTGCAGGTTGAAAACTCCGGAAAGCCGCCACCCACCAATTAGCTTATCAACCAGACCGCCGCGATTCAGAAACCGTTTGCCCTTTCCGAAGGGCAACTCAAAGATGCCGCTGATCACCAGGCGGTGCGGCAGATCAAAAGTCGAGTCGCCTCGATCACGGTCAATATTCCGATTGTCTGAAATGATGTTGAAGGTGTTTCCAATGGCAAATAATTCGCTGCCATTATCGATGCTCTTCGAGTAAGTATAGGTCGCAAGGAAGCTATACCCATTTGAGAATCGCTTATCGACTTTGACCGTTACGCCGTTGTAGCGCGATTGAAGAATGTTGGCGATGACAAACGAGTCCAGAGTGAAGTTAGTCAAGGGCCGGCGCAAATAGGGGTTAGCGGCCGGATCGGTACTGGTGAAATCAATGGGCAGCGGACTGGCCGTCGGCTGGTTAATAATCCATTGGGTGGGAAGATTTTTGCCATTGCCTCCGACATAGTTTATTTCCAAAACCATGTTGCGTCTTATCTCGCGCTGCACGCCTGCGCTCCACTCCTGGGAATACGGGGTGTGTTGTGATCCAGCTCCCCTGGTTCCGAGCGCGCCACCGGCACTGATTACGGGCTTGTTGCCCAGGATTGCAGGGGGAACGCCACCGGGGAATAAGATCAGCCCGAAACCTCCGGGAATAAAGGAACTGGCCGGGAAGAGATTACTGAGCGGAGCGCCCAGAGTCCGGTAATCTCCTACCGGCGGATTATAGCTGGGCCGGATCAAGTGGGTATACGACGACCATACCGGGAACTGCGTCATGTCGGCATAGAATATTCCATAGCCCGCGCGGATCACGGTCCCAGAGTCCTTGAACGGCCGATACGCTATGCCGACACGCGGTGCGAAGTCGGTCTTATCCGTCGGAGTCACTTCAGGGCTGGTACAACAAACGACGCGCGGATCGTTAGCGAGCCTCGCTACTTCCGGGTCGGCTACAAGAAGGCTCCCTCCGTTTGCCGGATCTATTGTGTAACCACCTTTCCCTAGTTCATGGTAGGGCTTATGCAATTCATAGCGGAGGCCGAGGTTCAGAGTGACGCGCGGACGAAATTTCCAGTCATCCTGGACGTAGACGGCCCAGGGAGTATTCCGCAAGTATGCCGGCACAGGGATGCTCAGGGCAGAGGTTTGCGCGCGGCCGAGCAGAAAATCGGCCAGCGCATTGGAATTATTGGCGGTGAGCCCGTTATAAGCGACGGTGTAGATACCGCTGAACGTTCCCGTTCCGTTTGATCCCCCAAACTCACCATTGCGGAAACGATTGTGGTCTCCTTTGAATCCGAACCTGAACGAATGACTGCCACGAGTCAGAGAAATGTTGTCGGCCAGTTGGTAGGTATTCTGGACTTCGTTTAGGATCGACGCGGAGAATCCACCGTAATTCACATTCTCAGGGCTTAGGAAAATGCGAGGCAGCGTTTTCAGGCCGACATTTGGGAAGCCAAGCGCCGTAGGATCGAATTCATCTATGGTATCCCCGTAGATTCCCCGTACGTAACCTGCGCGAAACTCATTGACGAGAGCCGGTGAAAAGATATGAGTCCACGTGGCGCTGAAAACGCGACCCTTGCCCTGCACGTTCTTGTTTTGCAGGTTGATGACGGGCTGTGTGAAGCTGATATTGTTCTGAATGGCGAATCGTCCGAAAATAGTGTTCTTATCTGAGATCTTGTGGTCGATTCGCACTGAGTACTGATTGTAATCTCGAACAGCTCCCGTCGGCCCGATGAAATTGTTCAACTGGCCGGGCAGATTCTCCGGGGGCAACTGAAAATTAATTAGGCCCAGGGCCAGGGGATCCAGGCGGTTCGTAGGTATCTGATTATTAGCAAAGGGTTGGCGAATGAACTGCGGGTTAAGCACCGAGACGGCCTGACCGGCATTGAAGGCTGGATTCGCTATTGTTGTCAGCGGATCGAAGATCTGCCCGACTCTTACGCAATTGCCTGACGGCGTGCCATTTGGGTTTAGCAAGGGAACAGTGACGTTTCCTGATGTCGTCGCACATGCGCCAAGATTCGCCGAAAAATCACCGGCCCGTTGCGCCGGAGTCGGCACGCGGGCGAATCCCAGCGTCTTTGAGTTGGCCCTCAAGCCTTCATAACTGAAGAAAAAGAAGGTGCGATCCTTGTTGAAGAACACCGGCCCGCCTTCCCCAAAACGTGGCAGCCAAATGGGCCCGCCTATCGACCCACCAAACTGATTGAATCTCAGTCTGTTCTTACCAGGCTTGCCCGTCTTGTCTTTTGCCGCAAGCGGGTTGCGCGGCTGAAAGAAGTCGTTCTGCACAAAATCAAATATCGAACCGTGAAAGCCAGCAGTACCGCTCTTCGTCGCGATGTTCACCTGTCCGATGCCTTCGTATTCAGCGGAGTAGGTGTTACTGGCAAACTGCACTTCCTGCACCGCATCAAGCGAAGGCGTAATCGTTGGAGTGCCAAATGCCGGATCTGTATTAGAAAGGCCATCGATCTTAAAGGTGACCGACGAAGGACGAGTTCCAGCAATCGCAAACGACCCGCCCGTCTCCAAGCGGAACGCAGGACCATTGCCCCCGGCAGGCTGCGTCACATTTGAATTCAGTAATAGGAAGCTATAGACATTTCGAACGGACGATGGAAGCTCGGTCAGTGTTCTACTGTTAATAACCTGACCGATATTTGCGTTTTCGGTTTGAATCAGCGCTGCTGCCTGCTCTATGGTAATGGCCTCCGTCAGTGTACCAACCTTCAATTGAATGTCGGCACGCACGCGCGAACCGACGGATACAGCAATATTATTAAGAACGGCCCTGGCAAATCCTGGGGCGGCCACCAAAACGTCGTATGCTCCCGGGTTAAGAAACGGCGCAGAATAGATTCCGTCGCCGTTTGTGGAAAAAGTTTGCGTCGTCTTGTTTCCCAAATCCGTGATCGTAACGGTCGCGTTGGGAACTCCCGCGCCATTGCTATCAGTAACGGTACCAACGATTGTTCCCTTCTCCGATTGCCCGAACAGCAATGCTGGCGAGAACAGAAGGAACGAAATACCGAACAAGCTAACTTTCAGACTTCTCTTTATGTTCATGGCAATCTCCTGAAAACGGGATTTAGATTCCTTGTCCAAAGCTTCCGGAACGATTCTCATAACCGGAACCAAAACTAAAGCTATGAGAATCCCGGGCCTCCTCACCTTGCTTAGGCAGACAGCTTGCTCGTTCTATCAGTTCGAGCAAAGACACATGGCGCACCACCCAGCCGTGACTGATGCGGCATCTAGTAACGTTTTTTCTTTACAGCTTCGGAAGTCTTCTTGATTAAGTCTAAACAGCGCTCCCCCAGTTCTACGGCAAGCGCCACTGAAAGCACGTCTATGACGCAGAGCTGGGCAATGCGAGAGGTGAGGACTTCACCGCCGAGCGGTGACTCCGGCGATGCAGTAAGCAGCACGACATCAGATACCCTTGTGATTGGCGACGGGCTGAAATTTGTAATCGAGATGGTGATCGCACCAGATTTGCGCGCCGCCGTCAGAGCGTCAACCACATCTTTAGTGCTGCCGGAATGCGAGATACCGATGGCGACATCTCCCTTTGCAAGCGAGGCGGCGGCCATCGCCTGCAGATGCGCATCACCGTAGGCATCAGCAATCAGACCTAACCTAACTAACTTCAATTTGGCGTCAAGCGCGGTGAATGAAGAGTAGCCGACGCCGTAGATATCAATTTTTCTGGCTCCCACCAGTGCCTTCGCTGCCACCTCTATCATCTCCGGGTCGAGCACCTTCCTGGTGTCCTCAACGGCTTTGACGTTCGTCTGGAACACCTTCTGGGCTAGTTCCGCCGTGTTGTCAGCGAAGCTAATATTTTCGTGGATAAACTCCACCGGCTCGACGAGGTCCTGCGCTAGTCGCAGCTTAAACTCTTGATAGCCCTTGTAATTCAGCGCGCGGCAAAATCTGATAACCGTAGCTTCGCCAACCTCTACGTCGCGCGCCACTTCAGATACTGACATTTGCATGACCCGTTCCGGATTATTAAGGACAAACTTAGCGACAGCTCTCTCAGCCGGCTTGAACATCTCCATGGCGCTTTTGATCCGTAATAAGCAGCCCGCTTTTAAAGGGGCGATGTGCTTGGTTCTTACCATGGGCCTCTAAATCTTCTCCGGACTATAGTGGAGTTTTTCTCCACTATCAGCTATGGTGGTGGGTATATACTCTACCGATTCTAGAGTGTCAAGGTTTTTTGTCCTTTTCTTTGTCCTTTTTTCTCTAAGTAAGGCGAAATTGCTCAAGCATAGAAACCACTTTGTAGTGCAAAGCCCACGCCGGCGTCCTTGCCGATTGCGGGAGCGAGTGATGAGGCGGTTCAAATCAGCGGGCCAGGCGCAGCGTTTTCTCTCAGCCTTCGGGATCATTACGTCACACTTCCGAGTTGGGAGATTATCTGTACAGAGTTAGCGGTTATCGGGAAGTGATGAAGACAAGATTCGCCGTTTGGGAAGAAGTGATCGGCCACCAGCTAGCTGCTTGAAGAGGGCGCCATCAATCGACAATTTGAAGGGAACGGGGATCCGCAAGGGATTTTGTGTAAACGATCGTCTTTTGTTTTGGCCGGCGGCTGTTTTGTTTTCATCTGCTGACTCCAAATACTCAATCTATTAGTCAGTCTAGGTGGAGAGGGAATCGAACCCTGGCCTCCGCATTGCTCTGGCACATCACAGTCCGAGTACGCTCACGATCCAACGAAATAACTTACTGTTCGAATCACTCACCTCCGCGTTCTCAATCCCAAGGTCTGTTTCGTTTCGTCATCCTCGCGTACACCATCGTGCTTCGTAACCGCTATTCCTTTAGGTTTCTTGTAATTGAAGAAGAAAAGCAGAATTCATCGGTCGCGGATTGTCCTTCAGCAAACGTCAAGACGGCGTCAATGAGAAAAAGGAGAAGAATTGGCTAACAGCTGTAAGGTGTCTGGAAATGCGGAGGTTACTGGTGGAGCAGAGGGGGATCGAACCCCTGGATTTTTCGAGGGTTTTATATGCTTCTATATGGAGCTCAATGCTACTCGTGCGGATTTATCTGTACCTACGTCACAACGGCGTCACAAGACATGCGGACCTTTTGATAGCAGCGAAACCTCACGCGCTTTTGATATAAGGATAAGACGTGGGTGCGCAACCCGGACGGCAATGAATGGGAAGCCTTTGGCGTGTTGGAAGACCGTCCTGGCTGAGACGCGGACAACCAGACATGCGGCTTGACACGTATGCTGCGATTGTTCAGCTCACTGTAGAGACGTTTGATGTGAGGCTCGAGAGACGATCCTTTAAGGCGGATGGGCAGATCGCAAATGCGTGTGTCGAGCAGTC
>WNGL01026751.1_pt1 | contig 16295 bp, 13 predicted proteins | sample 5400591 | NCBI WGS metagenome assembly WNGL01 (sample SAMN13153377, study PRJNA577476) | soil metagenome | isolation source: 80 cm soil or saprolite under Garry oak tree replicate 1 | place: USA:California | collected 2016-06-15
CCGCCGCGTTCGTCCGCGCGCGCGAGCCGGCCGTCGCGGCGGCGGCCGCGCTGTGGTGCGCCGAGACCGGCATCGTGGACGCCGTCGAGCTGGCGCGGTCCCTCGCCGCCGACGCGGCCGAGCACGGCGGGCTGGTGCTGACGCAGGCGCGCGTGAGCGGCATCGCGCGGGCCGCCTCCGCCTGGGAGCTGGACACCGCGCGGGGCCCCGTGCGGGCGGAGCGGGTGGTGAACTCGGCCGGGCTCCACGCCGACGAGGTGGCCGCTCTGGCGGGCGTGGACCGGTACCGGGTGCATCCCTGGCGCGGCGACTACTTCCGCTTCAGGCCCGCGGCGCCTTACCGGCACCTCGTCTATCCGGTGCGCCGGCGCGGCGCTGCGGGGCTGGGGGTGCACCTCACCCTCGATCTCGCCGGCGGCTGCCGGCTGGGGCCCGACGTCGAGCACGTCGCGCGCAAGGACGACTACTCTCCCCGGGAGGACAAGCTGCCTGCCTTCCTCGCCGCGGCACGGGCGCTGCTCGGCGAAGTGCGCGACGGCCAGCTCGCCTACGACGGGTGCGGCATCCGTCCCAAGCTGCGCGCTCCCTTCGATCCGGAGGAGAAGGACTTCGTCCTCTCGGAGGACCTGCCAGGGTTCGTGAACCTGGTCGGAATCGAGTCGCCCGGGCTCACCGCCGCCCTTGCCCTGGCCGAGCGGGTCGCCGCACTCCTGGCGTAGGCGCGCCCAGATGCCAAGTCGGGCCTTCGACTCGGCCGACGAGGTCCTGCGCGAGGCCTTCACGGCGCGGAGGTGATGGGACGCGCTCTAGGCCCGCGCGAAGCGCGGCAACCGGACCAGGAACCGCGTGCCCTGCTTGCGCTCGGAGGTGACGTCGACGCTTCCGCCGTGCGCCTCCACCACCGCGCGCACGATGAAAAGGCCGAGCCCGAGGTTCTTGCGACCCTTGCCGGCGGCGGGCTCGCGACCCCTCTTGAACGGGTCGAACAGGTGGGGCAGCAGATCGGCCGGGATGGGCTCGCCCAGGTTGTGGACCGTCAGGGTCCAGTCGTTCTCGCCGCCCCGGCTCTCGATGGTGACCGGCTCGTCCTCCGGCCCGTACTGCAGGGCGTTGGAGGCGAGGTTCGAGACGACCTGCTCGATCCGGGACGCGTCCCAGCGGCCGCTGCCGTCGCCCTCGACACGCAGCTGGATGTCGCGTCCCGGATGGGCTGCCTTCAGCTCCTCGACGATGCGGGCCGAGAGCTCGTGCCCGTCGGTCGGCCGGCGCCTCACCTCGATCCCGCCCCCCAGGCGCACCTTGGTCAGGTCGAGCAGGTCGCCGATGATCGCGTCCATGCGCTCCGCGCTCGACACGATGCGCGAGGCGATCCGGACCGCTTCGGCCGAGGCGCGCGGCGCGCGGCGAAGCACCGAGGCACCCATCAGGATCGCGTTCAGGGGATTGCGCAGATCGTGGCTGACGATCGCCAGCACCCGCTCGCGCAGCTCGAGGGTGCGCTTCTGCTCGGTGAGGTCGTGGGTCACGGTGGCGAGCGCGACGGGCTGATCGGTCCGCCGGTCGCGGAGCACGAACACGTTCGCCCAGACCTGGATCGGTTCCCCCGTGAGGACGTTGCGGAAGCGAAGCTCCCCGGTGCGCTGCCCGTGCGCGATCGCCGCCGCGACCGCGTCGCGCAACAGGCCGTGGTCTTCCGGGAACACGTAGTCGAACATGGTCATGCGCGGGACCCGCCCGGGATCCATGATGCCGACCAGCTTCTGGCCCGCCGAGTTGACGAAGACCAGCTGTCCTTCCAGCGTGGCGATGCCCATGAACTCGGAGCTCTCCTCGACGACGGAGACGAACCGGTAGCTGTCCTCCAGCGCCAGGCTCAGCGCCACCTGGGTGCTCTTCAGCTCGGTGACGTCCTCGAAGGCGGAAACCACGGTCGCCGGGTGCCCGTGCTCCGCCTCGAGGACCTCGGAATTGATCAGCAGGGACCTGGTCCCCTGCGGCGTCTGCCAATCCGTCTCGAGGCCATGGAGCTTCTCGCCGCGGGCCGCGCGGACGCCCGGCATCTGGTCGTCCTCGATCCGTTTCCCCCGCGCATCCGTGCAGTAGGAGTGCTCCGGGTCCGCAGCGCTCGACTGCGCCTTCGGGAACACGCCGCCCGCCATCCGGTCCGCCGCCTTGTTCGACAGGAGGATCCGGGCCGTGCCGGGCTCGATGAGGGCCACCCCCACCGGGAGCACGTCCAGCACCGACTCGAGCCACTCCTGCTGCTCCGCCAGGTTCGCAGCGCGCGCCTGGACCAAGCGCTCCACCCGTTTCCGCTCGATCCCGGTGGCGATCATGTCCGCGACGCCGCTCATCGCAGCGATCGCCTGCTCCGCCAGCGGCCTTCCCGCGTACACGGCCATCACCCCGGCGAGGCGATCCTCCACCACCAGCGGATACCCGGCGAAGGCCGTCAGCCGATTGCGCCTGGCCCAGCCCGGATCCGTGGTCAGCGGGTCGCTCTCCAGCTGGTTGGTCAGGTGGGGCCTCCGCTCCTGCGCGATCCACCCCACCTTGTACGAGCCGACCGGCACGCGTTGGTGCTTGCCGTTCAGCTCGCAGCCGCCCCCTCTCGCGCGCGCGACGAGCGCCTGCTCGTCCGACAAGGTCCAGATGCCCGCGCAGGGAACCCGAAGCTGGCGGGCCAGGGCGTCGGCGCAGCGCTGGAGCATCCCGTCGAGCTCGGCGGCGCCGGCGACCGCCGCGCCGACTTCCGCCGCGAGCGACATCTGGACGGCGCGCAATTCGGCGTCCGCGCGCGCGGCCTGCTCGCGCGCGAGGAGCCGCGCCCCGTGCACGGCGATGGCCGCCTGGTCCGCGGCGACCTGGAGGAGGAAACCGTCGGCGGCGGTGGGAAAGCTCGCCCGGCGCGCGCCGACCAACACCACGCAGCCCTCGCCCGGAAATCGCTGCTCGACCCGGGCCAGGCGCAGCATCCCCCCACCTGGCGCCGGCGCCACCCAGGTCCGAAGCGGCGCCGCTTCCGCCCCCGAGGTGGGCTGCAGCTCGCCGGCCAGCTCGCGGGTGAGGTCGCACGACTCCGGCCAGGCATGCTCCAGCGTCTGGCCGGCTCCCGCGTCCGTCAGGCGGACGAACGCGCAGTCCAGGCGGAGGAGGCTGACGAGCACGTCGAGGAGATCGCTGGCGATCCACTCCTGGTCCTTCTCCTTCCACAGCGCCGGCAGCGCGAGCAGCGCCACCAGGTCGCGCACCTGGCCGCGGGAGACGCCGCCTTCGTCGGCGGCTTCCCGTCGCTCGGCCTCTCCCGGAGGACGGTCAGTCCCTTGCGCGCTCACGAAGCTCGCTCAGGAAATCGGTGCTCTCGCCCATCGCGCCTCCATCCGCGGGTCCGGTGCGGAAAGCCGGTCGAGCCCGCGCCCGCTGCGAAGATCCGTCATCGGGTGTACCTGTCAATCCGCGCGGACGCGCACAGGTTGGGCGAAGGGCGCCCGGGTTGCGCCGGCCGTGGATCGTCGCTACCGGAGGCCGAGTCCTCCGGACGGGAGCCAACCGTGGATACTCGGACCTGGATCGTGCTGGCGGATGCGGCGAGCGCGCGCATGTACGCGCCGCAGGCGAATGGACGCGATTGGACGCTCGTGGCGGAGCTGGACCATCCGCAGGGCCGGGCGAGGGAGTCGGAGCTGGGCCGGGACAAGCCTGGCCGCGTCAAGCAGAGCGCCGGCGGCCGTTCGGCATTGGAACCTCACACCCCGCGCAAGAAGGTGGAGGTGGAAAAGTTCGCCCGTCAGATCGCCCAGGCACTCGACGACGCGCTGGTGAGGAAAGCGTACGATCGGCTGGTGCTCGTCGCCCCGCCTGCGTTCGTGGGCGTGCTGCGCGGTACGCTCGCCGAACGGGTGGCGCAGCGCATCTCCGCCACCGTCGAGAATGACTACCTGCACCTCGACCCGCCCGAGGGGCGGCAGGGCCTCACCGCCCGCCGCCCGCCCCGGCCGTGGGTTCAGTGCACCGAAGGCCGCGGACCTTCGCGGTCGCGCCCGCGACCACCCGGCCCGTCTCCACCGCCGGGGGGCAGCGAGGGCTGGGCCTCGGCCCCGGGCGCCGTACTCCGGCCGGTACCCGACGTCCGCCAGGTGGTCGACGATCGACTCGTCGAACTCCAGCGTGATGCCCTGCCCCTTCGCCATCCGCTTTCCTATGCGGGCCGGGCGACAGGGCCGGCCGGGGTTTGGGTCTCCTGCTGGCGCGCCGCCCAGGAGCGCAGGCGCAGGGCGAGCCCGACCAGCAGCGCTCCGAAGACGACGGAGTAGGCGCCGATCCAGATGGCGATGGCGATCGCTCCGATGAGGGGAGAGATGAAGAGCAGGACGCCGAAGGCGATCGACAGGATCCCCGCGAGCGCCAGCAGCCACTCCCCCTGGATCACCTCGCGGAGCTTGATGGCCGCGACCACCTCGGCCACGCCGGTGACCAGCGACCACGCGGCGACCAGGAGGACCAGCGCGAGCGCCGTCACCCCCGGGAAGAAGAGGGTCAGGATGCCAACCGCGAGGCTCACGATGCCCTCGAAGACCAGCGCTCCCCAGCGCTGACCGGTGCGGCCCGCGCGCACGGCGGCGACCAGGTTCAGGATGCCGTCGACCAGCGCGTACGCTCCGAAGATCGCCACCAGCGCGATGATGGCGGTGGGAGGCCAGAACAGCGCGATCACCCCGAAGATGATTGCGGCGGCGCCGCGCAAGGCGAGCGCCCACCAGTGGCGGGCCAGGTTCATCGCCATGGTCTTCTCCTCCGTAGGGGCCGCCGCAATGGCGACGGCCCCGGGGGTGCTAGTGAACGGGTCCGGTTTGACCCGGCTGCTGCTGCTGCTGCTGCTGCTGCTGCCCGCCGGCGGACGCGCCCGTGCTGCCCTGGATCTCGACCCGGCGGCCTCTGCTCGCTTCCTCCGCCAGGGGGATCGTGACTTCGAGAACGCCGTTCTCGAACCTCGCCTGCGGGTTCTCCGCGTCCACGCCATCCGGCAGCGCGATCACGCGGGAGAAGCGCCCGTAGGTGCGCTCCGACCGGTAGAAGTCCTGGTCCTCGATCTCCACCTCGGATCGGCGCTCACCCTCGATCGTCAGGGTGTCGTCGGTCACCTCGATGCGGACGTCGTCGGGCGACATGCCGGGAAGGTCGGCGCGCACGACGAGTTGCCCGTCGCGCTCGAACATCTCGATCGCTGGCGCCCATACCACCGCAGGCACACCGCGCCCGACGTCCGACCGGCGGGTGGCGCCGAACGTACGGCCGGTGCCGAGCTCATCGAGCATGAGATCCATGTCCTCCATCATGCGGCGAACGAGCGAGAACGGGCTCAGGCCCAAGGACGCGACGTTCGGCGCCCCCGAGCGCCTCTGCAGCGCGCGCGCTCCACGGCCTCCCTGCTGCTCGCTCGCTTCCCTCTGCCGTTCCCTCGAGCCCTGGTTGGATTGGGGCGATTGCGCCTGCGCACCGCTCGCCGCCGCAGCCGCCGCTGCCTGGCTCCCGCGCGCAGACTGAGTGCCTTCCGAGCTCTTCTCTGCCATGGCTGCTCCTCGCCGAGCGGCGGGCGGCCACGAGATGCGGAACTGCCCGGTGCGCGCGACCGGCGAACCTTGCTACCGCGCGACCGAAATTGAAATGCCATCGATTACGCAGTCGTTGGTTCAGACACACTGCCTGTCGCCGTGCGAAACGCACAGGAAGACAGATGGGTGCACCCGGCGCCCCCTCGCGCGAGGAAAGGGAGTAGGGTCCCGCTGACCGCGGGAAGGAGGCTCCCATGGGAATGAAGGAGATGAAGGACGCCTACGTCGCCAAGATGGAGGCACAGCTCGGCGAGTGGGGCGTGAAGCTGAAGGAGATGAAGTCGAAGGCGCAGGAGAAGCACGACCAGGCGCGCCAGAAGCTCGACGAGATCAAGGCCGCCGGCGAGGAGCGCTGGGAGGCCTTGAAGTCCGGTGTCGAGGGCGCCTGGAAGGAGCTGAAGAAGACCGTCGACTCCACCAAGATGGAGTGAACGACCGCGCGCGGCCGGCCCACAGGCGCGAGCGGCGGAGACGACATGGACCAGCGCGCGAGGCCCCGTCACCAGTGGTCGATCCCCGAGCGATTCAACATCGGCGTGGACGTCGTCGACCGCCATGCCGCCGCCGGGACCTCTCCTGCGCTGATCGAGGTCGACCCGTCGGGGAAGGTCACCGAGCTCGGATTCGCGGCGGTCCAGGAGCTGGCCAACCGGCTCGCCAACGTGCTGGGCGCGTACGGGTTGTCGCGCGGCGACCGGGTCGCCATCCTCCTGCCGCAGCGGAAGGAGACCGCGATCGCCCACGTGGCGGTCTACAAGGCAGGGCTGGTCGCGGTCCCCCTCTTCAAGCTGTTCGGCGAGGAGGCGCTGGAGTTCCGGCTGCAGGACAGCGGCGCGCGCGCGGTCGTCACCGACCGGGACGAGCTGCCCAAGATCGAGCGGCTGCGCCAGCGCCTGCCCGAGCTGCGCCTGGTCCTCTGCGCGGATGGTCCGGGCGAGGGCGCCGTCGACCTGCCCGCCGCGCTCGAGCGCGCATCGAGCCGGTTCGATGCCGTCCCGACCGCGGCCGAGGACCCGGCGATCATCATCTATACTTCGGGCACCACGGGCCAGCCGAAGGGAGCGCTGCACGCGCACCGCGTCCTGCTCGGCCACCTCCCCGGCGTCGAGCACCCGCACGACGGATTCCCCCGGCCGGGCGATCGCTTCTGGACGCCGGCGGACTGGGCGTGGATCGGCGGGCTGTTCGACGTGCTCCTGCCCGCCTGGCACCACGGCGTTGCCGTGGTCGCATACCGCGCGCGCAAGTTCGATCCCGGCGAGGCGCTGCACCTCCTGGCGCGGCACGAGGTCCGCAACGTCTTCCTACCGCCGACCGGTTTGAAGCTCTTGCGCGCGTCCGGCGGCCGCGCCTCCGGCGTGCGGCTGCGCACCCTGGCCAGCGGGGGCGAGAGCCTGGGCGAGGACCTGATCGAGTGGGGCCGCGCCACCTTCGGCCTGACCATCAACGAGTTCTACGGCCAGACGGAGTGCAACCTGGTGGTGGGGAACGGCAGCGCCCTGCCGCCGGTGCGCCCGGGATGGATGGGCACCGCCATCCCCGGGCACACGGTCGGCATCGTCGACGAGGCGGGCCGGGAGCTGCCCGCGGGCGAGCTGGGGAGCATCGCGTACCTTCGTCCCGACCCGGTGATGTTCCTGCGCTACTGGCGGAACGAGGCCGCCACCGCCGCGAAGTTCCGCGGCGACTGGCTGGTGAGCGGCGACCTGGGCACGCGCGACCAGGCCGGCTACTTCCGCTTCGTCGGGCGCGACGATGACCTGATCACCAGCGGCGGCTACCGCATCGGGCCCGGCGAGATCGAGACCTGCCTGCAGCGGCACCCCGCCGTGGCGCTCGCCGCCGTGGTCGGCGAGCCCGACCCCATCCGGACCGAGGTGGTCAAGGCGGTGGTGGTGCTCAAGCCGGGCAACCAGCCGACGCCGGCGCTCGCCGCCGACCTTCAAGACTACGTCCGCTCCCGGCTCGCCGCGCACGAATACCCGCGCATCGTGGAGTTCGCCGCCGAGCTTCCGCTCACCGCGACGGGCAAGATCGTCCGCCGCGCGCTGCGCTCGCCGAAACGGTAGCTCCGCCTCTCCTGATCAGAAATGATCAACCTGAATCACCGCGAGAGCTGCTCCAGGTGCGCCGCCGCGCTGCGCGCGAGCGCCGGGAGATGGTACCCGCCCTCCAGCATCGAGACGATGCGCCCGCGGGCGAAGCGCTCCGCGACGGTGCGCACCAGCTCGGTGACCCAGGCGTAATCGGACTCCACGAGTCGTAGCATGGCCATGGCGTCGTCGCGGTGGCCGTCGAAGCCGGCGGAGACGAACAACATCTCCGGCTCGAATCGCTCCAGGGCGGGCAGCCACTCCTGCGTGACGGCGGTGCGGAACTCCTCGCTCCCGGCGCCGGCCGGAAGCGGGACGTTCACCATCCGCTCGGAGCGGCCTTCCACGCCGCTGCCTGGATAGAACGGGTGCTGGAAGGTGGAGACCATCAACACGCGGGGATCGTCCCGGAAGATGTCCTCGGTGCCGTTGCCGTGGTGCACGTCGAAGTCCACGATCGCGACGCGCTCGAGGCCGTGCCGTTCGAGCGCGTGCGCCGCCGCCACCGCCACGTTGTTGAAGAAGCAGAAGCCCATCGCGCGCGCCCGCTCGGCGTGGTGCCCGGGCGGCCGCACGCTGCAGAACGCGGACTCGCTGGCGCCGGCGATCACCAGATCGGTCCCCAGGACGCCCGCACCGGCCGCCCGCAGCGCGGCGGGCAACGTGTAGGGATTCATGGCCGTATCCGGGTCGAGCTGGACCAGCCCGTGCTCCGGCGCGAGCTTCTCCAGGGCGTCGACGTACGCCGCGTCGTGCACGCGCAAGAGCTGCTCGCGGCTGGCGGCGGGAGCCTCGGCCCGGGCCAGGCGGGACTCGAGCCCGGCTTCGGCCACCCCGGCCTCGATGGCGACGAGCCGCTCCGGCCGCTCCGGGTGTCCCTCTCCCATCTCGTGCCGCAGGCAGACGGGATGGCTGATGAACGCGGTGGCCAAGGCTGGTATACTAACAAAGGGGTCGTGCCATGAGGGGGAACGCTCCGTCGCATCTGCTCGCGTTCGTCGCACTGTCGATCGCGGCCTCGCCGGCGGTCCTTGCGCAAGGCAAGATCCGCGTCGCGATCTGGGAGTTCGAGAACCACGCCGAAAACCACTGGTGGTTCTGGAACAACCTGGGGCCGGCTGCCCGGAACCAGATCGACACCGAGTTCTCGGAGAACCGGGTGCTCTCCTCGAAGTTCAGCGTCGTCGAGCGCGACAAGCTCAAGCTCGCTCTCCAGGAGCAAGGCCTGGCCGCGGCCGGCGCCGTCGATCCGACCACCGCCGCGAAGGTCGGCCGGATCCTGGGCGTCAAGTACGTGGTCACGGGGGCCATCGACAAATTCAACATCGAGAACACGAAAGGCTCCCTCGGCATGTTCGGGGTCGGGGGCTACATGGTGCAGTCGTCGGCCACGATCAACGTGCGGTTCATCGACACCACGACCGCCGAGCGCGTCGTGTCGCTCTCGGCGGACGGCGAGGTCAAGACCGGCGGCGGATCGCTGAAAGGTGCCAGCCTGAGCCGCGAGACCGAGTGGGGAATCGCCAGCGAGACCATCCAGAACGCGGCCAAGGCGGTGGTGGAGAAGCTGGCGGCCGGCGAGTACCTGGCGCGGATCTCGTCTGCCGCGACCCCGGCGGGAGGTATCGAGGGCAGGATCATCAAGGTCGAAGGGACCCGGGCCTGGATCAATCTGGGCGCGCTGGCCGGAATCAAGGTCGGGGACCGGGTCAACGTGTTCGAGGTGGGCGAGGCGCTCATCGACCCGGACACGGGCGCGAAGCTGGGGGCGGACGAGCGGCAGACCGGCAACGGGGCGGTCGTCGAGGTGCAGAGCAAGTTCGCGGTCATCAACTTCACCGGGGCCGCGAAGCCGAAGGACACCATCCGGAAGCAGTAACAATTCCTCCCGGGCGGCGCCGGCGATCCTCAGCGCCGGCGCTTGTTAGCGAAGGCCTGCACTCTCTCGACCATCTCGCCAGCGACCAGCCGCGCCTTCTCCACCACGCGCTCGCTCCCGAAGCGGGGGTCATAGCTCACCGTCGTCGAGGGCGGCATGGAGACCGCCTCCGCCGTCCCGGTGGTCTCGCCGGTGAGATCGATCGAATAAGTCTGCACGGCCAGGGCGGTCTCGAAGCTCCGGGCCGCGTTCTCCCCGAGCGATGTGACCCGGGCGTCGACGCCGATGTCCGCCTTCGCCGCGTTGCGTACGCTGCGCAGCCCGGCCTTCTCCAGGGCTTCGTCCACGGCGGTCCGAAGCGCGCCGCACACTGCTCGCGCGCCCGCGCACTGGAAGAACACCGAAGGCGCGGCCGCGACCGCCCCGGCGCCCGGCGCGGGGTTGGCCGCTGCCACGACGGGATTCCTCGAAGCTTCGCGCGGCTCGCGAGCGGGCTTGGCCACAGCGCGCGGCGGGGGCGAGGGCGGAGGAGCTTCTTGCCGCTTCGCTTGCTGGTCCGGACTCGACGCTGCGGTCTCGCTGCCTGGCGCGTTCTCCGATTCGCTCGCGCGCGGCTCGATCTTCGCAGGAGGCGGAGGCGGTTGGCGGCGCCCCGGCTCGCCGGGTTTCGCCAGCCAGCGAGGGGCGAGCACGGCCGCGAGAATGACGGCGGCAATGCCGGCGCCGGCGAGGAGGATGCCCCGCGCCGGGCTGCGGCGCTGCGCCTGCGCGCCGAGAAGCCGGGTCCGCGCGGCCGTCGAGCCGAGAGCCGGCGTGACCGATGCGAGACTGGGCGGCGCCTTGGAAGCCGATCTTCCGGCACCGGGCGGCGGACCCGCCTCGCCGGCCAGCGGCGGCTCGGGGCTGAGCCCGAGCCCATCCATGCAGGCCTGCAAGGCGTCGTGCAGGTCGGTCATCGACGGGTATCGATCCTCCGGCTTCTTCTCCAGGGTCCGGAGGACGATCCGTTCGAGCTCTTCGGGAACACCGGGCTCGATCGATCGCGGCAGCGGAGGCGGCTGCTGCAGGTGCGCGACCAGGATCTTGCCGAAGGACGGCCCCGCATCGGCGAAGGGAAGCCTGCCCGTCGCCATCTGGAACATCGTCACCCCGAGCGAATAGACGTCGCTGCGGGCGTCGATGGTCGCTTCCCCCGCCGCCTGCTCCGGGGACATGTACGCCGGCGTGCCCATCACGGTGCCGGGCTGGGTCATGCCGCCGCCGCTGTCCGCCGCGAGCTTCGCGATCCCGAAATCCACCAACTTCACCACGTCGCGCCGTCCGGCTTGCTCGACGAGGAAGACGTTGTCGGGCTTGAGATCGCGGTGGACGATCCCGCGCTCGTGCGCGGCCTGCAGCGCCCGGCAGCATTGCAGCAGGATCGGGCCCGCCCGCTCCAGCGGCAGCGGCTCTCCGGGCTGCAGCAGCGCCTGCAACGCCCGGCCGTGCAGGAACTCCATCACGAAATAGTGCCGTCCCTCCTCGGTGACGTCGAAGTCGAGGATCTTCACGATGTTGTCGTGCCCGATGAGGTTCACGGACCTCGCTTCGTTGAAGAACCGCTCCACGATGGCGGGCTTCGCCGCGTACTGCGCGTGCAGCATCTTGATCGCGACCTTGGAGCCGATCGCCGGGTGCTCTCCCAGGTAGACGGCGCCCATTCCGCCTTCGCCGAGGAGCTTGGCGATGCGGTACGAGCCGACCTGCCGGCCGATCATTGCATCGCGCTCGAGATCCGCCGCCGGGACGGTGGACCCCGGATCGTCGCGGCTCGAGCCGTGGCCGAGAGGCACGTTCGGCATGGGGCCTCGCCAAGCAGGTGCTGCGCCCCACAGTATCCGGCTCGCCCGGTCAAGTCGACTTGACGGGCGCGGCGCCGGGGAGCTTTGCTCCGGTCCAGGGGTCCCATTCCACGCTCGGAGCAAGTATGCGACGTCTACTCGCGCTCGCCGCCGTCAGCTGTTCTCTCGCCGCCGCAGCGGCGCCGGTCCGGGTCGCCGGTCTCCTCGACGCCGCGGAGGTCTCCCGCGACACGGCGGGCATCCCGCACCTCCGCGCGGGCAACGAGCACGACCTGTTCTTCCTGCAGGGGTGGGTGCACGCCGAGGACCGCCTCTTCCAGATGGACGTGCAACGCCGGCAGGCCGCGGGCACGCTGGCGGAGCTGCTCGGTCCCGGCGCGCTCCCGAGCGACGTGCAGCTGCGCACCATCGGCCTGCAGCGCGCGGCGGTGCGCTCGCTCCCGCTCCTCTCCCCCCGCGCCCGCGCGGCGCTCCGGGCCTATGCGGAGGGCGTCAACGCTTCCGCCAACGCGCACCCGCTCCCGCCCGAGTACGACGCACTCAAGCTGACGCAGTTCTCGCCGTGGACGCCGCTGGATTCGGCGGCGATCGGCAAGCTCCTCACGTTCGGCCTCTCCTTCGACCTCGACGACATCTCCCGCACGGTCGCGTTGATGACCTACCAGGGAGCCGGCGCGGCCAGCGCGACTTCGACGCGTCCCGACTGCACCCGCGCGCCGCGGAACTGGGGAAGAAGCTGCTCGACTCCATCCGCGGCGACCGGTTCCTGCGCTGGATGGTCGAACCGAAGGACCGCGCCGGCAGCAATCAGTGGGCGATCGCGGGGCGCTTCACCGACACCGGAGCGCCGATGCTGGCGAGCGACCCGCACTTGTCGCTCGGCGCCCCGCCGGTCTTCTACCCGGTGCACCTGCGCGCCGGTGACTTCGACGTGATCGGCAACAGCTTCCCGGGCGCACCGCTCGTGATCGTGGGCCACAACCGGCACGTCGCGTGGGGCGCGACGGTGAACCCGCTCGACGTGACCGACGTATACCAGGAGACGATCGTTCCCGACGCTTCGCTGAGCGGCCTCAGCACGACCTTCGATGGTCGCCGCGAGCCGGTGATCGCGATTCCGGAGACGTACTTCGTCAACGTAGGCGGGACCCGCACGGCCGTCATGCCCGGCAAGGAGCCCTTTGGGAAGGACGTTCCACCCGCCACGCTGATCGTGCCGCGTCGCAACAACGGGCCCATCATCTCGCTGGATCTGCCGCACGGCCTTGCCTTGTCGGTGCAGTACACCGGCTTCTCGGGCACGCGCGAGCTGGACACGTTCCTCGCCTTCGACGTCGCGCGCGACGTGTTCGACATCCAGCGCGCGATGCCCACCTTCGACGTCGGCTCGCAGAACTTCGTCTGCGCGGACACGGGCGGAAACATCGGGTACTTCACCAGCAGCGAGGTGCCGATCCGCGAGGACCTGCAGGCGGGCGCCGTGAAGGGCCTGCCGCCCTTCTTCATCCGGGACGGGTCAGGCGGGAACGAATGGCTGCCCGTGACGCACCCGCAGCCGGCGCAGGCGATCCCCTTCGAGATCCTGCCGCTCGACGAGATGCCCCATCTGGTGAACCCGCCCTCGGGGTTCCTCATCAACGCCAACAACGACCCGGTGGGAATCACGCTCGGGAACGAACCGCTCTCGTTCGCGCGCCCGGCCGGGAAGCTCCCGGCCGACGGCAAGCGACCCATCTACTACCTGAACCCCGGCTACGATTTCGGCATGCGCGCCGGGCGCATCACAGCGCGCGTGCGCGAGCGTCTCGCGCGCGGCCCGATGACGTTCGAGGAGATGCAATCGATCCAGGCGGACGTGAAGCTGCTCGACGCGCAGGTGTTCGTCCCGTCGATCGTCGCCGCGTTCGGCAATGCGCAGCGATCCGGGGCGCCGCCCGCGCTCGCCGGGTTGGCCGCCTCACCGAACCTCGCCCAGGCCGTCCAGCGACTCGCCGCCTGGGACTTCTCGACCCCGACGGGCATCCCGGAGGGATTCGACGCGTCCGACGTCAAGGGGCAGCGTTCGCCGCCTTCGGCGGAGCAGGTCGCGAACAGCGTCGCGGCGACACTCTATACGGTGTGGCGCGGACAGGCGCTCCGCTCGGTGATCGACGCGCACCTCGCCGGCATGCCCACTCCGCCCGATCAGCAGGCGATGACCGCGCTGCGCAACCTGCTGGACCAGTTCCGGACGCGGTACGGCGTGGGCGCCTCGGGCATCGACTTCTTCTCCATCCCGGGCGTCACCGCGACCGCGGAGGAACGGCGCGACATCCTCCTGCTGCAGGCCCTGCGCTCGGCGCTGGACCGGCTCTCCGGCGAGCCGTTCGCGGCGGCGTTCGGGCTCTCGACCAACCTGGCCGATTACCGCTGGGGCAAGCTGCACCGCATCGTCTTCGAGCACGTCCTCGGCGGGCCGTTCAGCATTCCCCCCGCGTTCGGGCGCTTCGCCGATCCGCTCCCGGACCTCGCGGGGATCCCTACCGACGGCGGAGTCGGCACCGTCGACGTAGCAGCGCACGACGCGCGCGCGCAATCGGTCGACGACTTCATGTTCGGCCACGGCCCTTCCAACCGGCTGGTGGTGAGCCTGGCGCACCACGCGGAGCACGCGGAATCCGTCTGGCCGGGCGGCGTCAGCGGGCGCCCGGACAGCAGGTTCTACGTGAACCTGCTCCCCCTCTGGCTCACCAACGACACCGTCCCGCTCCTCTTTGCCCGGGACGCGCTCGAGCACGCTGCGGGCGTGACCACGACGCGGTTCGTGCCGGCGGACGATTAGCCCGCGTTACTCGAACGGCAGCTCAGGCGTGTCAGCCCGGACCCGCCGATCCGTCGCACTGCCCGCGAGCGGATGCGGTCAGCGTTCCAGAGTCTGCTTCGCCACGCGCAAGGCCTGCTCGGCGATCGCGCGGACGGGCCCGGCGAGCTCGTGCGGCAGCAGGTCGATGATCCAGACGAGCCGGCTGCGCCCTTCCTCGGCCGCGAAGACCTGCATCGAAGCGTTGTAGTGCGTGGCGCGACCGCCCACCGCGGCGTAGGCGAGCCGGCGCGCCTCGTCGTCGAGGTCGACGAGCGGTTCGCGCGCCACCAACCCGTTCGCGAAGGTCACGACGCGCGTGTCTCCGTCGAGGCGGACGTCGACCACGACACCCGGCGTGAGCCGCCGGTGGATCGCTCCGAAATCGCGAACCGCCGCCCAGACCTCCTCGGGGGGCGCGTCGATGAGGATCTCCTTCCGGATGGACGCCATGGTGACCTCCGTCTGGCCGGGGAGTATCCTGCCGGCCTGGCCGCAAGTGGATCTTTGCAGATCTTGCGGTCGATGGACCGAATCGCGGATCGTTCGACCCGGTGCGGCATTACAGCGATTCGGACAAAAAGGGGAACAATCATGTCGCCTGAAAAGAACTCCCGGACTCCGGTCGTGTTCGTGCACGGCCTCTGGCTCCACGCCGAATCGTGGAACAACTGGGTGCAACTCTTCCGCGACAACGGCTACCACGCCGTCGCCGCCAACTGGCCGGGGGACTCGGAGACGACCGAGGCGACGCGGAGGAACGCCGGTGCGGTCGCCGGGTACGGCGTGACCGAGATCGCAGACCACATCGCCGGGCAGCTGAAAGCGTTCGACAAGAAGCCCATCCTGATCGGGCATTCATTCGGCGGGCTGCTGGTCCAGAACCTGCTCGGCCGCGATCTCGCCGCGGCCGGTATCGCGATCGATCCCGCCCCCATCAAGGGCGTCCCCGAGCTGCCGTTCTCGGCGCTGAAGTCCTCGTTCCCGGTGCTCGGCAACCCGCTCAACTTCAAGCGCGCCGTTTCGCTCACCGAGCACCAGTTCCGCTTCGGATTCACCAACGCCATCCCCGAGCAGGAAGCGAAGGAGCTCTACGCGAAGTACGCGATGCCCGCTCCGGGCCGGCCGCTGTTCCAGGCCGCCACCGCGACCTTCAACCCGAACTCGGCCACCAAGGTCAACGTGACCAACGCGACCCGCGGTCCGCTGCTGCTCGTCTCGGGCGAGAAGGACAACACGGTCCCGCCCGTGCTGGTGAAGAGCGCGCTCAAGGCGTATCGCAACTCGCCCGCCGTGACCGAGTTCAAGGAGTTCGCCGGCCGCGGGCACTCGCTCACCATCGACAGCGGCTGGCGCGAGCTCGCCGAGTACAGCCTGGCCTGGCTGAAGGCGAAGGGCCTGTAGCCGTCCCACCCGCGACTGCGACGTGACCCCGCGCAACCTCGCGCGGCGGAGGGCATCCAACCTTGCGCCAGTGGTTGTATGTACAACCATCATACCCGGGCAGGAGGCAGGTCATGGCTCTGCGGTCCGCAGCCCTTCTCGGAATCCTTCTCTCCGGCGCGGCGTGCTCCAGCGTCCCGAGGCCGCCTCCCGCGCTCGTCCAGAACCGCGAGGTGGAAGCCTTCGCGGAAGCCGCCGCCTGGCCGAACGCCGAGCCGCTGGTCGCGATCGTCGCCGCGCAGGAATTCATCGCCGCCCGGCACGAGCGGGACGGATACGAGTATTTCCAGCGGCTCGCGCGCGAGCAGCCCGGGCGCCCCATCCTCTTGTCCCTCGAGGGTCTCCTCCAGGCGCGGGCCGCCGGAGAGATTCCCCTGCTGCGCCGCGTAGCCTGGGTCGAGGAGGCCATCGGCAAGCTCGACCGGGGCGCCAAGGCCGATCCCATCGCAGGGCGCCTCTTGCGCGGCCTGGTGTTCGCCGAGCTGCCGGATCGGTTCGGCAAGGCGAGGCAGGCCGTCGCGGATCTGGAAGCGTCGCTCGAGAACCGCGAGAGCTTCCCGGCCGACCTCGATCGAGGCATCTACCGGG
>WNGL01004716.1_pt1 | contig 16291 bp, 18 predicted proteins | sample 5400591 | NCBI WGS metagenome assembly WNGL01 (sample SAMN13153377, study PRJNA577476) | soil metagenome | isolation source: 80 cm soil or saprolite under Garry oak tree replicate 1 | place: USA:California | collected 2016-06-15
CCCGCCGAACGTGATTGCGGGGCTCACGCACCTGGCCAACAACGCGGCCGGTCTGCTGGTCATCGTCTCCGGCCTGGGCATCGCGGTCTCGCTGGTTGGCTGGCTCTTCGCCTCGTTCACAGGTAATCCACAACTCCTCGACCGCTCGAAGTCGTCGCTCGGGGTCTCGATCGCAGCCGTGGCGTTGCTCTACCTCGGCATCGCGGCTGCCAACTACGCCGGGCGACTCTTCTCGTGAATCCCACGCCCGACATCGGCCAGTTGACCAGTCAGATCGTGAACTCGATCACGGTCTGGGCGATCAAAGACGCGCTCTGGGGCATCAGCAACCTGATGCACTCCTTCGGCGACGCCACCGAGCCCGACTTTGTCGCGCTCGTCCCGGTCTACAACCGCGTCCTGGCGATCTCGCTCCTGGTCCTCGGCGCGGTGGTCGCCTTCGGCATCGTGGAGCGGATCTTCGGCGGTCAGCTCGGTATCGGGTTTGCAGCGATTCCGCGCGTGGTCGCGTGCGTCTTCTTCGCCTACTCCGGCCTGGCGATCGTCCGTTACGCGACGGTCAATGCGGCCCTGCTTGGGCATGCCTGGGACAAGGAGTTGGCCGTAGCCAACCCAAACGCGATGGTCTCGGCGGGAAGCATCGACATGTCGCAGGTCCATCTCAACGTGGTGGCGCTGATCTTCATGGCTCTGCTGATCAGCTTCCTGGCCATGGTTGTCTACCTCGAGCTGATCGTCCGCGCCGCCCTAGTGCTCACGATCACCGCTTTCGTCCCCCTCGTCTGCGTTCTGGCGATCTGGCCGCGGATGGCGGGCGGCGCGGTGCACCTGGCCGAGTTCGTGGTCGGCCTTCTGCTCTCCAAGTTCGTCGTCGCAACCGCATTCGTGGTCGGCATGTCGCTTTTGCTGCCCGCCGTGCTCGGCCAAGCGCCCAACGATGGCAAGGCGGACTGGATGGCGAGCGGCTTCGCCGTCCTGCTGATCACAGCGGTCGCGCCGATTGCGCTGTTCCAGGGCATCAAGTTCGCCCACGGCACCGCCGGCAAGGTGACTCGCGATCTGGGTGGGATGGCGATCGGGTTGACCCCAATCGGCGCCATTTCGCGGCTGGTGCCGCTGGCTGCCCTACCGCTCGCTGCGCGGACCAAGAAACACGCCTCGAGTCTGCTCCAGCCGAGCCTGGACAAAATCCGCGCTCGTCTTCGGCCTCGCCCATGACGGATCTCGTGCTTCCGGACGACCCTGAGGTTGTTTCCACTGTTCGCCGCGGAGGGGGCGCGGGGGAACCGGCGGCGCTTCCGGTTCCCCCGCCTCGGATCGCCTTCTCTGACGCCCGCACGGCGATCATCCACGGCGACGTCAGGGCATCGCTTGCGACGTTGCCGGCGAACAGCATCGATTGTGTGGTCACATCGCCGCCTTACTGGGGACTTCGAGACTACGGACTGCCGGCCGTCGTCTGGGACGCCCAAACGACCTGTGCTCATCGATGGGATGCAGAAAGCGGAAGGACCTGCAGTTCCTGCGGTGCGTGGCGCGGTCAGCTCGGGCTAGAGCCCAGTCCAGATCTCTACGTCAGCCACATGGTCGAGCTCTTCCGCGGAGTCCGCCGCGTGCTTAAGCCACAGGGAACGATGTGGGTCAACCTCGGCGACTGTTACAACGCCGCAACCAACGCGCCACGCACCGCATCAAAGAATCGAGTCGGCTACTGGAAGGCAGCTGGATCGATGGGCGACCGGCGGGTCAAAGCTGCCGGTCTCAAGCCGAAGGACCTGGTCGGCATCCCTTGGCGAGTCGCGCTCGCTATGCAGGCCGATGGCTGGTATCTACGTTCCGACGTGATCTGGGCCAAGCCGAACCCGGTGCCGGAAGGAGTCCGCGACCGGCCAGTCCGCTCCCACGAGTACCTGTTTCTGTTGTCGCGGGAGCCACGCTATTTCTACGATGCGGAGGCCGTTCGGGAGTTCGGCTCGGCGCCGGCAATAGATAAGAAAACGCGCGCGCGCGAACTCGGCTCGCGAGCCGGACACGCCCAGCGCTCGGTCTGGAACATCCCGACCCAGCGCTACCACCAGGCTCACTTCGCCACCTTTCCCGAACGGCTCGTCGAGCCCTGCATCCTCGCGGGCACCAGCGCCGCGGGTTGTTGCCCTCTCTGCGGCGCTCCGTGGAGACGCCGGGTCTGTGTCTCGTACACGAATCCAGGTGACCGGAGTTCGAACGGTCCACGCTCGTTGGAGCGGCGGCATGAGAGCCCCGGCTTCAAAAAGCGGCTGGTTCGGGTTATCGGGGACGAGGTCTGGGAGCCGTCGTGCAGCTGCGCCCGCCCACGTGTCCCATGCACAGTGCTGGATCCTTTCGTCGGATCCGGGACAACACTGGCGGTTGCCCTCAGGCTCGGCCGTCGCGCGATCGGGATCGAGCTGAGTGCTGATTACATCCGCCTGGCAGGTGACCGCGTCCGGAATGTGTTGACGCATTGAAGGAGCAGGCCGCACTCGAGCAGGGTCCGAAGCGACTGCTAATCACCGTTGACGAGGCCGCCATGCGGCTGTCTATCGGGAGGTCTCACATCTATCAGCAGATACAGCGGGGCCGCTTACGTTCGGTCAGGATCGGCCGATCGCGAAGGATCCTCGAGCGCGACCTCGACGCCTTCGTCGACCGGCTGCTCGAGCATCCGGATCGACTCGACATGGGCGAGGCGCCATTGGTGCCACCCAGGCCGGTTAAGACAGAACTTCCCTTGCGATCTGGTCGACGGTAGGATGTCGACTCCATGCCTCGATCTGGAGTAAAGCGACGTGGCTACGGGGAAGGCTCAATCTATCCCCGCAAGGACGGACGTTGGGTTTCATACCTCCGGCTTCCTGACGGCCGGAAAAAGTTCTTTACGGGTACCAGGGAGATCGTCAAGGAGCGGCTGCTGGAGGCCCAACGCCAGGCATACCTGGGTCAGCTCGTTCTTGGACGTGACCAGGCGGTGTCGGTCTACCTCGAGCGCTGGCTCGCTGAGGCCGCGCGGCACAGCGTCCGGCCCAGGACCTACGAGGACTACGACCTTTGTGTCCGCCGTCTCCTGCCCCACCTAGGTCGCGTGCGGATCCGCGCACTCACGCCCGAGCACATCCAGCATGCGCTGGGTGCGCTGCTCGAGCGCGGTCTAGCGCCGCAGACAGTCCGCCAGGTCCACATGGTCCTGCGGCGAGCCCTCAGGCAGGCTGTGCTCTGGCGGATCTTGGCCAGCAACCCAAGCGACGCAGTCACGACGCCAAGATCGAACCAAAAGGAACTGCGCACCCTTAGTGAGCAGGAGGTACGGCATTTCCTGACGGTTACCCGGGGCATGCGTGACCACGGGCTGTGGGTACTCCTCGTCACCACGGGACTGCGGTTGGGCGAGGCTCTCGCCCTGCGCTGGTCCGACATCGACCTTAAGGAAGGCCGCGCGGCGATCCGGCGCGCCGTGCAGCGGCAGCGCGGAGCCGGCTTGGTGTTCGTCGAGCCGAAGACAGCTCGCAGTCGGAGGACTGTGCCGATCCCGCCTGAAACAATTGCAGTCCTTGAAGAGCAGCAGCGCGTTAATGACAGTGATCGCGCCAAGGCGGCAGATCTCTGGCAGGAGCAGGACCTGGTTTTCCCGACCCCGGTCGGACGGCCCCGCGATATGGCTTACCGGTCAATCAGCTTCCACACGGCATTAGAGCGCGCCGGGTTGCCCCGACTACGTCTTCACGACCTGCGTCACACGGCGGCGACTCACCTGCTGACGAAGCACGTTCACCCGAAGATCGTGCAGGATCTTCTCGGCCATTCCACGATCGCGATCACGCTAGACACTTATAGCCACGTGATGCCCGCGCTCGCCAAGGAAGCTAGCGGGCAAATGTCTAGCCTGGTGCCTCGCCAAGGTGTCTGACAACGGCATGACAATTTGTTGTCTAAACCGTTGTTACGTCACCGAAGGCGCCAACCAGTCCCTGTGTGTCTCCCTAGGCGCCTTGCGGCGCTCGCACCGAGGCATCCCCCTCGCCAAGTCGCCTACGCCAACTGGGAAGCTCGGCCGACCTCCGGCGGAGAGTGTGGAGACGCGCTATAGCCGAGTATTCTTTAACGCCAGCTGGACGCACGTCTTAAAGAGACGATGTGGCTGACGAGGCCTCGTAACCCCAGCCAGATAAGGTGACCAGAGTCCCAGTGAGAGACACACGCGTCGCATGGCCCCCGCAAACATCGTCGCGGCTAGCGTTCTCCACGTCGGCAGGAGCCTCGTATCTCGGTTTCGCAGAGGACGCTCTTGCTCAGGACCTTGCTCAGTACAAGGGAAAGGTGTCTCTCATACTCACCTCGCCGCCATTCCCACTTAACCGCAAGAAGCGGTACGGGAACCTAACAGGCGATGAATATCGACAGTGGCTGGCGACCTTCGCCTCGACGTTTCGAGACTTTCTTAGGCCCAGAGGTTCAATCGTGATGGAAATTGGCAACGCGTGGGAACCTGGCCAACCATCAATGTCTACGTTGGGCCTCGAAGCGTTGATCGACTTCCGCAATGCGGGACGCCTGTCCCTCTGTCAACAGTTTGTTTGGTACAACCCCACCAAACTGCCAACCCCCGTTCAGTGGGTCAATATCAAGCGCCAACGCGTAAAGGATTCGTTCACCCATATATGGTGGATGGCCAAGGTTTACAACCCGGTTGCCGATAACCGCCGTGTGCTCGTCGAGTACAGCGCTTCCATGAGGAATTTGCTAGAGCGCCAGACCTACAACTCAGGTTTGAGGCCGTCGCAGCACAACATCGGCGCAAAGTCCTTTCTTAGGGACAATGGTGGAGCGATACCCTCAAACGTCCTCACAATGTCGAACAGCAACGGAACCGACAAGTACCAAGCCTACTGCCGACAGCGGGGATTGAAGCCTCATCCCGCGCGCATGCCTACTGCTGTACCGGAATTCTTCATTAAGTTTCTAACCCGACCGGGTGACCTCGTGCTCGACCCATTTGCCGGAAGTAACACGACCGGAGCCGCAGCCGAAGCTCTCGGTCGGCGTTGGCTAGCTGTAGAAGCGGACGAGCAGTACATCAGCGGTAGTCGGGGGCGCTTCGCCGAGCCGGAAGCTAGGCGACGTTAGCCCGCTTAGTTTTCGCCGATCCGCTGGAGAGTTCGGCCTCGCCCAATTGCGAAGCGTGACACAGGGGCAGCAGCTCATGAAGCATGCGATATCGACGGATATAGGCTTGATCAATCGGAATCGGCTGTTGCTTCAGTTGCTTCCGCAGCGTGTCCAGGACGGTGAGGTCGGCCACAATCTCGGCAATCATTAATCGAGCCTCGACAGTATCCTGGCGCTTGAACTCTGGGGGCGGACCGAAATAGCGTCGGACACCTGGATGGCCGGAATTGACCGTGATCGTCACTGTACCGGTTGCCTCATCTGTCTCGAATAGACCGCGCACCTGGCTCTGCAGCGCCGCGAATTTGATCTCTGGCGGGGTTGGACCGCTTTGATCTCGGCGGACTTCGATCGAGGTCTCCGCTTTTAGGGGGCCGGACCCGCAACGGGCCGTAATGATGGTTTTCGCACCATGTTGCCGACCCTCTGCTTCGACTACTGCTTGGTACCAGTCGCCATCCGGTGACGGCTCCAACACAATTGATCCGTGCCGAATGAGAACGCCCCGCATGTCCGAGCTTGTGACGATGGCGTCCGGACCATGCTTTTCGACAGCAGCCCTCGGCGCCAACAGCAATAACCGCTTTGTTTTACCTGCTGCGATTCGATACGACGGTCGCTCGAACTCAAAGGTCAGCGGAGCGGGCGGAGGAAGCACAACTTCTGGCTCGATAAGTTCAATCGTTGCGATTGTGGACGCAAGACCCGGTACTGTGACCTCGATAATCGCGCTGCCTTCCGCCTTTCCCGTAACCGTGAAGGTTCCTGTGAGCCGGCGCTCTAACCTCTTGTCAGGGCGCAGTGTCACGCTTGCGCCCGAAAGCTGGACACAATGCTCCGGCTCCGCAGCGACAGCCAAGGCGGCCTCACTCTCTTCCATCGAGCTCGGTATAGCGTCCCCTCTGAGACGCACGCTAAAGGTGTGCACCTTGCCTATTTCGAGGACCTTCCGTGGTGGAATCACCTCCAGCAGCGGCACTTCAGGCGTGAGATCGACGCCCTGTGAGCTCGACTGGGTAAGTTCGAACTCCATCTCTTCAGCTTTGGATGCTTGAAACTTCGCAACGATCTTGGCCAGGCCTGCCAATCGCTGCTTGGACTCAGCTGATTCTTTGCCGCCAACGTTGAGCTCTGCTGCTTTCCGATCGAAGTGCGGGACCAGCACCGATTCGACTGCGCTCTTGAGCGCCTGAGCAGCTGGATGCTGGTAGTTCAGTCCACGCCTATCGGCCTTGATGATTTGCATGTTGTTCGCCGGATCCACGGGAAGGCCCCTGTCCTCGCGATCGTCGAAGGTTCGCGACAGATCGTCGATGGTTTCCCACCAGACGGACCCGAGAAAATAGCCGGCGTAAGGGTTGCTCTCGAATTTGTACAGAGTCGCCTCATGCACCGCGTGACCGCTTCGGATCAGTAGGCCACCCTGCCGGCAGGGATCATCTGGGTTCTCCTGAAACGGCTCGCTCACCTCTTCGACGACGACATGTGCCATGCCGGGATAGCCCTTGACTTCGAGATCGACCTCCGGATGCACATTGACACGTCGCGGAGGCTCGTAGTGCAGGTTAAGGGCGGGCTCGTCGCCGTATTCAAGCTTCACCTTTCGCTTCGAGTTGGACATGATGTTGCGCAGCTGGACTGCGTACTCAAGTCTTCGTTTTGTGCTGTCGCGCCGCGGTCTCGATATTCGGCTTCGATCACAGATGATCGTCGCGACGACGCCTTCCTTGCCGTGTGGGAAGCCCAGGACGTCATACATCCCGTCGGCCCGTTGGGGCTTTTCGCTCATCGGTCCAACGCCGTTTCTGTTCAACTCAAGCCAGTAATACTTTCCACCCTTGAATATGTCCCATCGAACCTGTCCAAAGTGGCATAGGTCCTTTGCTCCACGACCTCGGTTGCCCCGCTTGGCCTCACCCTTCTCGTGACCGCTGGTCCGTCCGCCTTGCTTAAGAAGCTTTTCCTCAACATCAGCGAAGTCAATACCGCCTGCCTTGTCAGATACCTGAACCTCCCATGAGCCGTCGGCGGCCGGTTTGGGGAATCGGACAAGGATCGAACCAGTCTGATCTCCGTACTTGTCGTCAGAATTCGTGATCAACTCGATCAGACCCATAAGAATGTCATTGCCCATGGCGCCTTCGGTGGTCTGGCGTAGGCCACGCTCGGACTGCTCAATCCTTACTGTCTTGCCGGAATGCGGCAGCTTCTCTTTCATCGACCTATCCCTTCACCCGCGGCTCTTGTCAAACAGAACTTCCTTTGTCGCGGCTAGAAAGTCGAGCACATCCTTGTCACTCCATTTTTCAGCCTGCACAGTCATCTGCTCGATTTGGTTTTGAATAGTGCGGTCAGATGCATCCGGAAGGCACGTGAGAGCGTCCAACAGTTCCCATCGCTCGCTCCCCGCGAGTGATCCACCGTCGTCCGACCACCTTTGAAAGATCTTGTGCCTGTGCAACTCCGTCAGATCAGACTGAACACGCCTCTTGTCTGCCGGGGTAGTTCGGGAATCGCCGTCCGCAGAGCGGAAGTGCCTGATCACTGCGTCCGCATCGAGAAACGGCATCTCCGCTACGCGTTCCGCAATCGCGAGTGCCGCTTTGCGCCCGTCCGCGGTAAGCATCCTAGTCGCCACCTTGTCGGCACCTCTTAGTGTTAAGCGGTTCTTGTGAGTGCGCTCAAGGTCTGCAATCGCCTGAACCACCAGCTTGTCGGATGGGAATGATTTAGTTCGCCAGCCAAATCGCTGAGGCGACAGTCGATATGCGGCGACCGCGATGTTCTCGATGTCACAAAAATCCGTTCCGCCGCCAGCGATCATCGTGGCCAAGATCACCAAGTCAGTGTTGGTGATTTCTTTCGAAGTGGTCACCTAATCCGCCTCCGCCGTATACGCGGCCGCCGTTTGCGGGCGGAAGGTCTCTGATCTTCGTCTACAGCGCCCGTTGACGGTTTGGGGACCATTTCCGCAACCCCATAGATGCCGCGGCCAACACGAGGAAAGATCTCCTGAGCCCGATGTAAGTGCGCGATCAGGGTTGCACCGGGGTCTGCTCCACTGAGCGGTACCCTCTCCCGAACGTGTTCAGCCAGAACCCGGTAATGGAGGGGAACTCCAGCATCCAGGATTACCTTGTAGGTGCATTGGTAGATCTCTCGTGCTGTCGGACCCCAAGCTGAAAAGTCGGGCAACGTATGGCCATCCGGGTCCCGTGCATCAGCCCGGGACCCGGGCTTCGACTGAGAGGACGTGCTCCTGCCGTTGGACGCTCCTAACAGGAGGTCGATTGCGCGGACCTCTTGCATGAGGTCGGCCTCTTCTTTCTGAAAGACCTGAATTTGGGACCGCAGCGTTTCGAGTCGGGCGCGAATTTCGGTCTGACGCCAGACCAGAGATTCGAGGTAGATATCTCTGTCGATCGCCGCCTTAGCCGAGTTCATACGCCATACGATACCACATACAGGTTCCCGAGTCGTACGGCTGTTATAACAAGCCCGGAGGTATGGAACCTAGACCTTTTCTTTCTTGTCGTCCTTTTCGATGTAGCGTTCTGGAATCGGAAGCTGCAGACTTCGCTCCTCCAAGCTGATCATCAGTTGAGGATCCGGCTTGCCAGGGTCATACGGCTTGGCTTCTGGTTCCGACTGTGGAGAAGTTGAGTCACTGGACGCCTGCGGAGAGCGTTCATCCTCTTGATTCTCCTCGGTCATCGCTCTGATCCTATCCCCAAATTGCGCGACCAATAACCAAGACAGCCAGCGCAGACCCTTCCACCGCTGCCGCCAAGTTCGCAAGTCGTGCCTTCCGGCGGAGCGGCGGATCGTTAAAGTCGTAGGCCGCTAGAAGAGTAGCTAGGGCCGCTTGATGCATGCCTTGTGGGGTTCGATTCGCCAGTGCGGCGAATGCACGCGGATCAGGGGCATCCCTCCACCTAATCGGCCACAGCGCCGCCCCGACAATCAAAGTAGTAATCGCAAGCAGCGCAATAACACCCCATCGGACGGCTTCTTGTTTGGGAATTCCTGCCAGAAAGAACCCGCTGATCGCTACAACTGCCACTACCGTTCCTCCGGCTCGCCCGTTGACCTGATCAACACGCTTCTGCTGATCGCTCAACTTCGAGGCCGCGTTGTCGTATGCGGTGTCGATGCCGGGAGGCGGATTTACGGCCACGGCTGGTGCTGGAGTCTAGCTAGGTAACTGACAACGTGAAGCTTTCCGCCCCGCCACCGGCTGTCCCCAAGTCGACGCATTGAGCGAGCCTCCTTCCATGGCTGCCGGGGCTTGACCGGCTGAGCGCGCCGAAAGGATATCGGTCGAGCTGGTCAAGACAGGGCGCCAGGCGGTAGCGCGCCTATCGTGTACGTTGGCGCAGCGATGGCAGATTTTCAGATCCAGTCCAACTCTGGTCGCTACTGGGCAAGTGGAAGCGTCAAGCAGATTCAAGGCCAACGCGGCCTTGGCTTTTACCGCCTAACGTTCCTGACAGTGCTGAACGTGGAGACGGGCGACTCTGCGATGGGCGAAAGGCTGAACACTGTGCTCACTGACATCGCGGCCGGCGGACGCACTCTCGGGCGGGCGCATGCACAGCCACACCAACTGCCGATTGTGCCTGCCAACTACGCTCAAGAGCGCCAGATCAACTTTGAACTCGAACTGGATCGGGCGCGGTTGGAAGCGATTGAAAGTGTTCGAAACGGCGGCGACATCACATTCAACATCACCTTCTTTCCGACGTTGGCCGATCAGAGCGGTCAACTGCGCCAGACCACTGCGCAAGCAGCTTTTGTAGCGAATCAGAGTACGTGGGCGGCTGTCCTGGAGCAGATGGACTACCGGAAGGTCATGCTCTTGGAGCTTCCGGTTCCCGACGCTGTGCAGTTCCCGGAGGTGGCCGCAGCTGCAAGAACGCTCGGCCAGGCTCAACAGGCGATGGCGAGGGGTGACTACCGCGAATCAGTCGGCCTTTGCCGCGACGTCCTGGAGGAAATGATGCGGGCGCTGAAGGATGATGACAACATCGACTTCGTCGGCCAACGCGAGATCGACAAGGCAAAACGGCTCCGACTCCTGCGGAGAGCCGCGAGAGTGTTTACACATCCGGCGCGCCACCGAGATGAGGTGACCGTGGCCTTTGAGTGGAATCGCATCGACGCCGCCTCGACGATCTCCCTGGTTGCTGCATTGCTGAATGAGCTTGCGGCACCTGGCGCACATGAGTGCCGTTCAGCGAGTCAGCGGCTAGCGCCTGATCTCCTCGGTTGCGAGGGTTTGACCCCCTCCCTTCCCGCGCCTCAATCTATTCGAGACGGCAGCACCGGGACCCTCAGTGGCCTCGCGCTCTGACCATCCGTAGACATAGTCGAACGCCGTGTTGATCAGGAGTCGAACACGGTTGGCGCGGTCCATGCGTGGCGTGTAGCCCTCGATCTTCCGGTCCTGCCGGATGTGGATACGCTCGAAGAGCGAGCCGAGAACTTCCCATCGCTGAGCGGCATTGCCGGTGCGCCACGCCGATGACAGGGTCTTCAGGTCTTCAGGGTCCGGCTCGTCGGCTGACATCGCGAGGTAGGCGTCGCGCTGACGGCGAAGCCGGTTGAGTTCCGCGCGATACTCCTCACGCGTCAACTCCTCGTCCGCGTAGCGGTCGCCGGTCCGCTTGATCTTGCGCTCGATCTTCGCGACGGCCTCAGCAGCCGTCTCCTTGTCCATCTTGCCGCCCGTCTTCAGCAACCACTTGCCGCTGATCTGTCCCTGCTCGAAGCCGTCCATGATCGTGTCAACCCACGGTAGAAGCTTTCACGGCGTCTGAATGTCTGACCCTTGAGGGACGCCCAGCCTCGATGCGCTCGAAGCGGCCCGCATCAGGGCCTACGCCCATGCGAAGGCCGTACAGCACAGGGCGTCCCAGATTCTTCAGGAGCGGCGCGGTACAGATCAGGAGTTCATTCGTGATCCCGGAGCGCCTTCGAGGGAGCAGTGGCTCCGCACCGTTGGCCCAACCGACACGCGCGACGCGGGCGACGTGGAGACGAAGGACTGCGTGAACGAGTGACATGTTCTCTGATGGGAGATGGGTCGGACAGCGTGCCCGGGCCGACTTGGCAATGAGGACCGAGTCCTATCTCGTCGGCTACGTTCTCGGAGTTCAGGCGCACCGGATTGATCCGATGAAGCGCGCCTCCCTTGTCCTCGATGAACTTGATGAGGAGACGCGCACGGGATACCGGGCGGCCATGAAGATGTTCGGCACGGACGACATCGAGAATGCGGCCTTCGCGCACGCGTGGAATGTCGGGTTCTTCCAGCTTGGGCCGGTGAACTGAGATGCCGAACTTCCCTGGCGCGCCCTAACGCGCCTCGCCCTATCTGCGACCTCGGCCCGACCAGAGGTCAACGACCCGGACCAAGAAGTTGACCGGAGCCAATGCAACGAGGATTCCGGCGAGATACCAGCCGAGAGGCCGGACGATGTTGCTCCCGAGCAACGTTCCGTAATCGAAGCCCGATGCGGACTTCGGTGTAGCCGCGCCTACTACGGGCAGCACTAGCTCGAAGACGACTAGGACTAGGGCCGCTAGGCCGACATGAAGAATGAGAGTCGCGATGACCAATCGTCGCCAGTTGATCGGTCGAGGCGAGCGAGAGGTTCGTCGGGACACCTGGCGTCAGAGTAACTGACGACGTGGATAAGGACGGAGTCGCTCAGTAGCCTGCCTTCCTATGCCTTGGTCGCCTTCGTTTCGTGACCTAGTTCGTCCTGTACGAAGAGGTCGAAGTCGGGGCCGGTATGCGGGGCGCTCGGCAAGCTCGTGTATATGAAACCTTCAAGCGACTCGCCTGACTTCAGGGGTCCGACCGCCTGCGAAACCCCCGGATTCTGAAGTGACAGGCGCGTCCCGTTGACCTTGGGCCAGCCTGCGAGCAGGAACCAGTGCTGCTCGATGGACCGAGTCGCCGCGTCGTGCGTGTTGTGTATGCGCACACGCAGTTTGAGGATCATCTTCCCAGCAGGGTCCGCATACCATTCGTGCGATAGAACCGCGACCTCGATGTCCGACGGAGTGCTCTGCCCCAGTCCCCAAGGCCGAGCGATCATCGTCGGCGATCGCGGGGGAGTCGTCGCGGATAACTCCACTGGCAGGGCCGCGTGGGTCGAACCGGCTTGCCACCGGAAGTACATGTCGAACCCCAGTCTGCTGCGTCGAAACATGAGGCGACGGCGTAGCTGGTCTATGCCCGCCAAAATGAAAACGAGCAGGCCAAGCACCGTCAGGTACAGCCCGAGAGATACCCCCTGCTGCCTCACCAGTTCTCCGACGCCAGCGATCACCAAAGGTCCCCCTAGTTGTAGGTACGGACTGGCGATGATCCGGGACATCGCTCGCAGGGTACGCGAACAATCTCCGCCAAGCTGCCCAATCGCGTGGAGCCAAACCCCTCTCTTGCAACGTGCCGCGCGGGTGAGTAATGTCCGGGCATGGCGAAAAGTCTCGAAGAAGCACAGGCGAAATACCGCGTGGCTGATGAGGAGTTGCAGGCGGCAAGGAAGGCGTTTGCAGAGTGCCCGTGGACGGATCGCGAGCAGCGCGTCGAGACGTGGAAGCGGCTCCGAATCGCTGAGGCCACCTACCGCTCTGCGATGACCGAATACTCGCCCTGGATTACGGGAAACCGCCCCGACATCAAGATCGTCGGGTAGAGCCTCTAGTCGAGAATCAGCCGATAGCCCTCGGGGCCATGAGCCGCAGTAGCCGCAGTAGGCTGATGCAAGGCCCTCGCAAGTAGAGCCATCGAATCACCATGAGCACACTCAAGCGTGCACGGCGAACAACGCTCCTTCTGGATCGGCAACCGCTTCACGTCGAGTATGCGATGGCCCACCCGAAGCAGCGTGCCCATGTGGCGATACTCACGGAGCGCATCGACGCTTTGCGAAAGGCGAAGTCCGATCAATCTCTGGTCGAGCTTCAAGATGACCTCATCGAGCGGATGATGACCGCGCAGGCAGATCAAGACGCTGCCAAGCGGCAGCAGGCAAAGCGGACTGGTCAGAGAAACGCTGATCCGGCAGAGGTCCAGAGGGCCGACGCCGAGCTAGTTGTCGCGGACCGTATCGTTCGCCAGCTTCGCGCCATCGGCGACGGCATCGCGTGGCATGCGGCGCGATTTCACCGGCAAGCCTTCGTCGTCACCGCCCACGAGGCCGGAGGCGGCCCGATCTTCGGCAAGCAGGGTTGGGCGAGTGAAGTCGCCCGCGCGCGTGACATCTGGAAATCGACCGGCGAAGTCGCGATTATCAACGGCCTGACGAACTGCCTCCGGGCCGCTGATGTAACCGTGTTTGGTGAGGCAGGCGTCCGCCTGGAAGAGGTGAAGTCAAAGCTAGGCAGCCGAAGAGCGGGTCAGAAAGCGCGATGGCGTGAACTGGAATCAGCGATCAACACGGGGACGCCCTACGCGACGCCGGGCGGCCTTATGCAGGTCTGGGAGTGTCCCGTCCAACTTCGGACGCGCATCAAGACCGACCTTGAGGCTGCGATCGAAGACGCGGACCGAGTCGGCACATCCACGCGCCAACTCGGTGAAGGCTGGATTCTGATGGTCACGACCCGCGACGGGTATAGTCGGAATCGAAGTCTGACTGCCCCGGAAGTCAAGCAACGACGGGCCGATGCGATCGCACGGGCGGGCATGTTGAAGTCGCCGCATAACCTTCGTTTCACCAGCGTGGACATGGCTAGTCGCGGGGCATGGATCGCGCCGTTCTCGGTCTTTCCTTTATCGCCACAGGACTGTGCTGGGCTGATCTGCGATTACACCGTCTACGAGTCCCTGATGTCCTTCGACCGTTTCAGCGCCGCGGTTACGAGGCTTGGGATACAGGTCGAGCATCACGTTCCCCCCGCAGCTACCACCGTAGACGGGAGTGCCAACTTTGCGACGCTCAAATCAACACGTGTACACGGCTCCATCAGCGGGACGAGCTTCCTCCACCTCAAAGCCAGCGTCGTCACCCAACTGCTGCTCGAACTCGTCGAACCGAGCGTGTACGCCAAGGGATACGTCGAAGCGATGGGCTACCCGATGTCGCCGGGCGCGTCAGGAATCATCGTCTTCGCAAATGAGCGGGCCGCATGGCGATGAGTAAACGGCGCGGCTGGCGGGCCCGGCTGATCGGACTCGCCTTCACGCACGGCGGAAGAGTACCGCCGTCGGCACCATAGAATTCGGTCGCTAAGACCAATGTGATACAGCCCAACGTAACTGCCGAACAACTTGTCGAATACCTGAACGTCTTTCATCACGCATATCAGGAAGCAGTTAGGTCGTTTCTTCCCAAGCCGCTGCACGATTCTCTTCTGCGTCAGGCGCTTTCCAAACACCACATTCGCGGCTTCGTCTCCACGCAGTTCGGTGCGGGATATGAGTACACCGGCGAAGGGCCTGCGGGAATCTCCGCCGAAGTCGCGAGCCGACGAGTCGAATACACATTCCTCAGTGACGCTCCGGCGTCAGTCAGAAGGCTTCAGTCAATGTTGGCGGTCGAAGGCCACGACGTTGGCGTCATGTACCTTACCCTCGAAGGGGGTTTTCCGTTCCGATTCGCGGCTCCAGACGCATCCATCCGGTTTGTAGACGTCGGCTTCCGCGTTCCACCCTGGGACCGGATCGTCCGACTCGCGGAGATATTCGCTGATCGCACAGCGACCTTCTGGTCCTCCGCGAACGCCGCCATGCGCGGCGTTCAAGCTGCGCGTGCTGACGCTTACATAGCGACGCTGGACCTTGAAGCATCTAATCGAATCGGCGTGTCACTGAGCCAATACATCAAGGACTTCAAAGCAAAGACCGTACTTGTATTAGGCGACTACCACGACGACGGAGCGGAGCGCCTTGAGGCGATGAGAGCCGCACTGTCAAGGTTCGGGTACCAACCCTTGCTAGTGAAGGACGTTCCCGAACAGCCGCACCATGACTTACAGCAGAAGCTGGTTGCCATCGCATCCGTGGTGCGATTCATAGTGATCGATGACTCATCGGTCTCTGGCCATCTGGTCGAGTTTCCGCTGGTCCAAAGCAATCGCTGGGTCACCTTGGTGTTGCGCCTATCGGGCTCGACCGGAAGCTTCATGACACACGGTGCAAGTGTCGCGTCGTCAGTACTCCGCGAATCTACCTATACCAAGATGAGCCTTGACTCTGAGTTGCTCGCTGGAATTCAGTGGGCCGAACAGAAGCTGAAAGACCTTGAACGCGACCTCGGTGGCACGTACCCATGGCGATCAGACGCCCCGGAGCAGCAATGATGGACCGGCCCGTGAGAAGCAATCCGATGCCTGCAGTAAGCACGGCCTGACCGACGGTTCGGCCAATGGCGGCAAGACCTACTCCTGGGCTATCAAATAGGCAAGCTGCCGGTACATACCGACTGACGCTCGCAATCGCGGCCCGATGGCGTGGTCCTGCCCCGAAGAGCCGTTCAGTTTGTCTCGTCAGGGAAATGGAATGACGACCGCGACAGGCTCTTTGCGGACGGGTTAAAGGTTTCGTTCGCTTAGTCGAGGATCAGCCGGTAGCCTTCGGGCGGTTCTGAATAGGTTGAGGTGAGGGAACGAATCCCTCCCTTCCCTCGAGGGAATTCACCGCCTCGAACGTCCGCTAGCGTCCCCCTGTGTCGCAGACAGTCGCTGCCGTGGCTGTCATGTTGGCTGTCACGGCGGCCAATCTGGCGGGGATGGATGGAAATCGAACCCACCCAGGACGCCTCAACAGCGCCCTGCAAACGGTTTTGAAGACCGCGGAAGACACCAGTCCTCGTTCATCCCCAGCGTCGCGAACCCCTATTTTGGCTGTCGGCCCGACAAACGGGGGTGCGACGGGTGATGAAAATCGACAGCGCTCTCGGGGACCACTCCCCACGTTTTTGAAGACCGCGGTTCTGGCGTCCGCCAACATCTGCTGATGTCCGCTCAAGATGGACACCTGCGCCAGCAATCCGCTGACGTCCGCAGTCGTCCGCGAAGGTTCCCGAACTTGGCTGTCGTCTTGGCTGTCGAACACCCATGGATGCCGGTCGCATGACGCGGGTGGCGTTCTGGT